>Ga0153956_1002442_pt1 | contig 13621 bp, 9 predicted proteins | sample TSFL040MetaG_FD_104704 | JGI IMG/M metagenome (GOLD analysis project Ga0153956, IMG submission 104704) | Attine ant fungus gardens microbial communities from Florida, USA - TSFL040 MetaG | ecosystem: Host-associated > Fungi > Mycelium > Unclassified | place: USA: Florida, Wekiwa Springs... | reverse complement strand
GTGCTTTTGTGCTGTTCTATCTGGTGTCGTACTACTTGCTGGGCCGGTGGGCTCGGCAGCTGGTCACGGTCTCCAACTTCAGTGCCCGGGAGTTGGATGATGTGTTGGGGATCAGATCGGAGAAGTTTCTGGTCGCCGGCTGCGCCGCCAACGTACTGACGACCATCGAGCCGCAACGGCCGGACACCGCCCCGGATGAGCCGTTCTACCTGATGGTCGGCACGCTGGCCGTACACAAGAATCTGCCGGCCCCGGTGCAGGCCGTCACCGAATCTGGTCGCACCGTTGTCATCGTCGGCGCATCCGGCAATGATCAAGTGTTCAGCCAAGCTGCTGGCCTGTCGACGAAAGCCGTTGTCGCGGGTCGTCTTTCGGATGCTGAACTGGCCTGGCTCTATGTCAATGCGCGCGCCCTGATATTTCCGTCCAAGTACGAAGGTTTCGGCCTTCCCCCCTTGGAAGCCCAGAGCCTCGGATGTCCGGTGATCACATCGAACGCAGGCTCGCTGCTCGAGATCGTGGAGGAGGCTGGTCTCTACTTCGATCCCGATGACATGCCAGGCCTGCTGGCCCAACTTGATCGTCTGGAGACCGATCCCGAACTCGCGGCTGACTTAACTCAGCGCGGCCTGACCAATGCGAAACGGTATTCCTGGACGGCTTCGGCGAACCGCATCGCGGACAGCGTGGGTATTCCGAGCTAGCGATCTGAACCACGGATTCGGTCGCCCGGTCTCAGTACTTTGATGCGCCGAACTCAGTGTCCAGCACGGTGACGGGGTCCGAACAGATCCGCTCGACGGCCGCTTCGACGATCTCGCGCGATACCATGTCGGCGCAGTAGGTGACGGCGACATTGCGACCGTCGCCTACGTCGGACAGGAACAAGGTCATCGCATCAGGACCGCCAAGGTCGACGAACGCGGTTGCCTGGTGCGGAGTACCGTCAGCCCATGGCAGGTGATCGAATGATGCTGGAGCTCGACCCATGTTACTGATCGCCAGACGAATCTGATTTGGCACTGCGACCGCGTTCGTGCTGTCTGCCGGAATTGCGCCGCGCAGCCGCGACCGCACCGCTGCCATTCCGATCGCGGCGACAGGCCAACCGGTTTCGATCACGGTCCGGACCAAAGCGGTGATCTGATGTGGAGGCAGCGTGCCGATTTTGAGCGGAACTCCGATCGCAAAATTTCCCAATGCCGCGCGTTGTGAATCGGGCAGATAGCGCCGGCAGTCGAACAACACTACGACGCGTTCGTCGACGGCCACCTGTGCGGAGCGCAGCGCCGCACACCACAGCGCGGACATCACCGCCACCCGACCGGACCCCGGAGCATGCTTGGATACCCACTCCTGCAGCTGCCTGACGCGGGATGCGTCGAGTCGGCCCACGAATACCCGCCTGGACTGCCGCCAATCGACGAAAGTACGGCTCGGCTGGAGGTCAATTACCTTGCTCCGCTGGTCATTTCGCAGGTTCCGCACGGCAAGTAGGCGTTTTGGGTGGGTGCTGTAGAGTCGCCATAGCGCCTGCCATACCGCGTTGCCCGGCAAATCGGTAGGTAATTCCGGTTCGCTGCCGGCAAGTGCGGCCAGCAACGACACCCCGTACTGGCCATCGCCGACAGCGTGGGGATATTCCACGGCCAGGTAGCCTCCGCCGAGGAACACCTCGGTGGGTCGTCGATCGCCTGCTCGATTTCCGATCGCGGTGAGGAATTCACCAAGGTTCGCTGTGCTCGAATCGCTGATCACATGCACCCCGCCTTCGGCGAGGCCTCTCTGATAAGCCCAGCGCTGGTCGGCTATCAGCGGCGAGATAGCAATTCGGGGTGTGGCGGTAGCCGTCTCGATGGCCTTGACGGTTGATTCGATCTCGGCCTTCTCCAGCCCGGTGAGGGGACCGACGACGGCAACGATGCGACTGCTGCCCCAAGATCTGTCCAACGCGCTGGCGCGATACGCGCGGTATTTATTGCCGCGGAACCACTTCGATATCAACAAGCCGTTCTACTCCGAGACGCGTCGATGGCCGAATACCGCCGGGCGGCGACTGGACATAGGTGCCGGGCCGAGTCGAGGCTCGGTGACCACGCGCCGCGTTGGCATCTACTCACCGCCCGACAAGTTTCTTCCACTAGCTCAATAAGTTTGCTGAATGTATCACAGCGAACTCACATTTTCATCGAATAGGTGTTTGCGGTCGATTCCCGCGGCATCTGCTCGACACCACCGCTGGTGCCTTTGCGGATGCCGGTCGTGCAACTACGCCCCCCGTCCGCGCCCCGGGGATTGCGGTCAGCAATATCTCGGTGAGTTCGGACACACTCACGGTCACTACGACACCGCAAGCCTGGATTGCCGTCGAATTGCCCTTTTCACAGTGGCCCGAGGCCTGACGGCCTGGACCAATCGAGAGGATTCGCCGTGCTCACTCCAGAACATTTCGGCGCCGTCGGCGGCGGCACCACCGCCGCCGACGGCCACCGATAGTTAGCGCTCGTGGCCGTGGCATGCAATGATCGCTGGCGTGCAATCTCCGCCACGTCAGCATAATCTGACTATGTTGCTGGTTTCGAGCAATTGGTGGGCTTTTGTGCCTCGGTTGGCGTTGGCCTTTTCGGCATCGGGTTGCGCGGTGTCTGCGGTTTGTCCACGAGGAACAGCACTCGAGCAGGTCCCCGAAGTTACCGTGGCGGGTCGGTTGCGACCTCGTAACCCGTTGGCGGCAGTTGAGCGAGCGATACAGAAGGTCGGGCCCGACATCGTCGTCCCGACCGACGATCAGAGCGTGCTGGTGCTGCACGCATTGCACCGTCGCCGTCCCGAGTTGCGTGCGCTGATCGAGCGCTCGTTGGGTGATGCCGCAAGCTTCGATATCGTCGCCTGCCGTAGTCGACTGCTGGGCTTGGCTGCAGAGCTCGGCATCCGGGTGGCTGACGGATGCGAGGTGACCTCGGCCGAGCAGGCACTTGAGGCGTTCGAGAAGTACAAACCCGTCGCTGTGATGAAAGCCGACGGTACCAACAACGGGGCCGGCGTCCGCTTGGTCCGATCGGGATCAGAAGCGTCGGCAGTGGTCCATGGCAATACCTCGATGCGGTCGCTCGCGGTCGCGATGAAGCAGCGGGTCATCGACCGAAATCCCCTTGCGATGTGGGCGTGGCGGCAGCAGCCCACGGCAGCGCTGTCCGCGCAACGGCTCATACCCGGACGGCCGGCCAACATCCTGGTGGCGTGTCTGCGCGGCAAGGTTCTTGCGGAAGTCAGCGTAGAGGCGCTGGCTACCGAGGGAGAGACCGGCGCAGCCCTTGCCGTGCGGCGGATCGAGGACGAGGAGATGAGCCGAGCTGCCCGTGTTCTCGCGGCGCGGCTGGGTATGTCGGGATTTTTCGGTCTTGATTTCATTCGGGAAGAGGCCACGAACAGTCCTTATCTCTTGGAGATGAACCCCCGCGCGACTCAGCTCAGCTATCTCCCGCTGGCCGACGGCTCCCTCGCCGACGTTCTGGTGGCGGGTTTGACTGCGTCCGGGGAACAGTCCAAACCTCGGAATCCGTTGGGCCAGGATGCAATTGTGATCTATCCACGGGCGATAGAGCTGGGGCTTGACTATGGGGCATTGCCCGATGCTTACATCGATACCGCGTCCGACCGTCCCGCATTGCAGCGTGCACTGCTGGGCCGTCGGTGGCCTGATCGTCAGTGGACATCACGGCTGTACCAGGTGATCCGCCCACCGAAACCCACGGAACCCGTTAGCTGGTCCGTCATCGGCAGTTAGGTCCTGTTACGTAAGTCGTATGAGCCACAGCGGCCGATATCGGCAGCCTGCCTGTACTCCTGCGGTGATGCGGATGCCTGCGTTACTGCGAAACTGCACCTGTGCCTGACGGGTACGCCGCAAACCTCGCCAATCACTTTCGCGACAGGGCTCCGCCGGGGGATTGTGATGTCCCAAAACACGGGATTTCTTTGCGGCAGAACTTGATCGACCTCAACCGTACAGTCGGCGGATCCGGGCCCATCGCGTCGTGGATGAATATTCCTCTACGCAATAGCTAATAAATTCCAATGGTTTGAATTAATTGTTTCCCGCTTGTCCTATGGATGAAGCGTGAACGGACCGAGTCATGGCAAATCTCCGTTGACGGCGGAAAAACAAACCTTCGTAATAATTTCTCAATCGCGTCACATGCCGAAAAACGCTCGTCATTATCAGTGTCACAAATGTGGCCAATTAGCTCACCGGCCACACCGTGCGTCACCAAGCACCGAGAGGTCTGGCAAATGGACATGACGTTGAGTATCGGCCGTATCGGCGCTCTGGCAGTCGCGCTCGGAATTGGAACGGCCGTGGCCGGCAGTGCCGGCTGCATCGGCATCGCCGCGGCGGCACCCGACCACGCATCCCCGTCGCCGCATTCGAAAACGGAACATCCGACGTCCCGCGCGAAGGCACCAGATCATCGTTCCCGCCCCGCCAACCCGGGCTCCCGTACCGCCGGCTCGGTAAAGGCTCACGTCACGTATGTGAAGCCGGTAGCGCCGGCGAAATCGGCTACTCCGGCCGCGGAGGTCAAACCGGCCGTGTCGGCTGCCTCGGCGAAAGCGGTGCCCGCTGCGCGAAGCGCGAATTCGGTGACTCGGCCACGCGCGAATTCGGTGAAGGTTCAACTGGTTTCGACGCCGACCAGTACTTCGGCGGCTCAGTTGCGGACACTGAGTAGCGTCAGTGTGAGCAGCCCGGGCTCCGGCAATAGCACCACTCCGACGGCGCCCGCGGGCTCGCCGCTTGCTCTGGCGATTGCGGGATGGGCGACACGGCGAACCTCTGACCATGTCGACTCCGCCCTGTCGAGTGCATCGATCAGCGCTGTTCCGAGCGGTACAACGCCGGCCGACTCTGCCCCGGCTACCCAACCCGTTGCGCTGTCACCGACTGCTGCCACCGATGCCGCCAGGGCTGCCCTTACATCGATCACCGCTGTCAGGGTCCAGAAGAACACCACTGCGACGGTGAAGGCCGGTAAGGCAACGGTGGGTGCGCCGGATGGCGAGACGGGGGTTGTTTCTGGTTCGTTGAATTTCACGACCACGGGTACGGGCACTCCGACATATTCGGTTTCCAGCCAGCCGGTTTATGGGGCAGTGACGGTGAATTCGAATGGGACATTTACGTATACGCCGTCGAAGCTGGCGCGGGATTTGTCGGCGGTCTCGGCGAACCAGAACACTGCCACTTTTACCGTTGTGGGCAGTATGGGGTCGGCATCCGCGTCACAGACGGTGACGGTGCCGGTGTTGGCGACGACGATCAACGGCGACAGTACTGCGGTGTTGCAGAATGTGTTCAGCAATTTGGCTGCGGGTTCGACGCTGACGATGGCGTCGAAGACGTTTTATCATTCCGGGGTTCTGCGGATCACCGTTGCTGGATTGACGATCAACGGTAACGGTTCGACGTTGCAGGCGACGAATGATGCGACGTCGTCGGTGCAGGTTTTGGCTGACAACGTGTCGGTGAGCAACATGACTTTCGGTGCCAATCTCACCGGTGCGCGGTATTACGACATGCAGCAGCATAAGTTGGTGATCGAGGGCAATCACGACTCCGTCAGCAATGTGACCATCAATGGTTCCGCCGGTGCCGGGGTGTTCGTTTATGGCGCTGGTTGGTTCAATCTGTCAGGTATCACGGTGAACAGTTCTCGTGCTGATGGGATCCATATGACCAATGGTGCGCACGACGGTACGGTCACCAATTCGGTTACCAACAACACCGGTGATGACGGGATCGCCGTGGTGTCGTACATCCCGGACGGCAAGATCTGCTACAACATCACGATCAACAATCCGGTCGTCAATGGAACGACATGGGGTCGCGGGATCAGTGTTGTTGGCGGACAGAACATTACGTACAACAACATCAAGGTTTCCAACACCAACGCTGCGGGTGTCTACATCGCTGCCGAGCCCAGCTATAACACGATGGGTGTGAACGGTGTGGTCGTCAACGGTGGGACCGTGACCGGGGCGAACGACAACCCTGGTCTTGTGCATGGGGCCATCTTGGTTTACTCCGGAAATGCCGGACAGACGGTGAGCAATGTGACGATCGAGAATTTGTCGGTATCGGGCACCGGTGATGCGGCGGAGCGTCAGCTCGGTTTGATATTGGAGAACGGTGCGACCGTAAGCGCTATCAAGTTCGCCAATATCAGTATCGACAAGTCATCGTTGCTCACCCTGTACACCAACGCACCCAAGAGCAATTACACGACCGCCGGACTTCTGGTGGGAGGGATACTGGTCCAAGTCTGATCCTTGGCTCGATACCGGAAACCGGGTTTGTCGGTTGCGGCCAGCGAGTTCGGGGTGATGTCACAGCGTCGACGCCGGCTCATCGACCGGTTCTCCACACACGACTACCACCACCGCGGCGGCGTGGCAGTCGGCGTGGGTCATCGACACCGTGATCTGCCTCCACTGTTGTTCGGCGGCCAATTGTGCAACTGAGCCGGCCAACCGCAGCGTTGGAAGGAAATCGACAGTGACAACTTCGATTTCAAGAGGGACAAACGCGGCATCCGGCCTGGCGAAAGCCTTCATCGCAGCCTCTTTCGCGGCGAATCTGGCGGCCAACCGGGGAAGCCGGTTCGGCCCTTCGCACGTGGCGAGCTCGTCGGCGGTGTAGATCTTGGCCAGGAAACGGTTGCCGAATGCGGCCAGTGAATTCTCGATCTCGTTGAGCGCTACCACATCACACCCGATTCGAACGTGATGCCCCGGTATTTGGATCGCCGGTGGATTCATGAGTCTTCCCGGATCGGCAATGCGCCGAGCAGATCGATGGAGGTGAGACTTCCGGTCGGTGTGGCCTGATCGCTGTTCTGAGACAGCGCAACGGCGTACGGGACTCGCGCAATCAGGTGAAAGTAGTTGTCGGCGGGTGTCCAGCCGGGTATGTGGAGTTCCACGTAGCGCAGGGCAACCTCCGCCGTCAGCTCCAGCCGATAGCGGTTGTCGGATTCCTTGGTGAGGCGGGCCTCGACCAGCGATACGGATTGACCACCGCGCGGATTGACCACCCATACGTCTCGCACCACTGAGCTGTCGTCGAATCGCACGGTGGCCTGCACGGCGTCGGCGGTCGGAGGACCGAAGCGGAATGCGTATGACAGATCACGGAAACAACCCGATAGTTCGGCGTCGTGAAAGCTGATCGATGACGCCGGTGGAACGGTGATGGTCCTCGTCGTATCGACCGCGGTACCAGTAGAATTCGTGGCGATCACGGTGAGCTCGCCGGATCGGGCTTCGGGTGTGTCGTTGTGAATATCGATCCGGATACCGGACAGGCCGTCATCGGAGACGACGACGGCTACCGGTGCCCAGGCCCGGGAGAGCACCGTCAGTGCTGGTTTGGCATCTCCGTCGTAGTCCAATAGCCCCCAGCCCGCACCGGGTTGCATGTCCTTGCCGGACAACACCAATGCACCGCCACACCCAGACTCGAGACGTCGCCAATATCCGAAACACTCGTGCATGGCCGCGGCGATCGCCAAACGGCCCAACTGCAGGTAGCGTCCGGGGTCGGTGCGGCGCACCGCCAGTAAATCCTCGCCGAACACCGCATGGGCGTAGAAGTCCCGGATGTCCTCGAAATCCCACGATGAGCCGCGATCGCGGGGCATCGCGGCTTTCCAATCGGGATCGTGACCGGCCACCGCGGCGGAACCGAAGTGTCGTTCGATGAACGCCGGATTCGGGGGATTGGCGAAGGCCAGGCATTCGGCCGCGAATTTGACTCCAGCAGAACGCACGTCGGCAATCGGCCGTAGATATCCACCGACCCCGAACCAGTGCGCTACACCGGTATCCGGCCGGATCGCCAGATCGGCGCTGCCGGGTGGTGGCGCCGGCGACGCACGGACGTAGTGAGCGTCGGAATGCTCGGCGACGATGGTGGGCAACAGGGTATCGATGACCTCCATCGCCGATTCTTCAGCGCCGAGCCCGAGCATCTCGGGTTGTTGCAGTGTTTCACTGCCGCCGCTGACAACGACCAGAGCCGGATTCCCTGACACCGAATCCAAGACCGTGCTCAGCTCGCGGGCGATCAGCTCGCCCTGTTCGGCGGGCGGGTCGAATGTCGCCAACATGGCGTCCTGCCAGACCATTAATCCGGCATCGGCGCAGGCCTGCCAGAATTCGCGTTGCTCATAGGCAATTCCACCGATCACACGAATCATGTTGGCGCCCTTTGAAACAAAGGCCGCTATCTGGTTGTGTATCTCGCCGTCGTCGGCATGCATACGGATGGGGTCCGGTGGGGACCAAGTGGCGCCTCGGCAGAAAATCGGCGTGCCATTGATCCGGATCCGGAAATTGGCTGCGTCGTCTACCGTGACGGTTCGGAAACCGAAGGTTCGGCCAAAGATCTCAGCATCGTCGACCCGTACGCTGGCACGGTATTGCGGTTGTGCCCCATAACCATTGGGCCACCAGAGTTCGGGGTCGCCGATCACCGTGTCGAATTGGAACGAACCGCCGTTCGGAGTCGTCGTGGCGTCGACCAAGACGTGCCCTCCCGGGCTGAGAAGCACGATCTGCAACGAGTCCGCGGCACTGGTGCCGGTGAGCGTCACCGCGCCGGTGCAAGCATCGGTGCGGATGGTTGCGGTGGTGCGAATCCGGCTCGGGATGACGGAAATCGGGCGCCAGATACCGACGGGCGCCGCGATGTTGCCGTAGACCGGCGCTCGGCCGATCAGGGTGGTTCGGGCCCATCGCAACCCGGGCGAACCAACCAGGGTCGAGCGCCAGCGGCCCCGTGGCCGACGGGTTTTGAGCCAGTGGTTCAGCGATCCGAAGCGAATCACCAATTCGTGTTCGCCGCGGGTGCACTCGATGGTGGCCGGCATGAACATCGATTCGGTCTGCGCTACCTGTTGTCCGTCCAGGAATACGGTAGCCGGGAAGGTCAGTCCGGCGAACTCGATGTGCACGGATTCGTCGACGGCGAATCTGCAGCGCTGCCACCAATCGAAGTCATCGGTATCGGTGAGCGGGTAGATGGTCGCGACAGCTGCAGGGATATCGAGAACCGCGGCGGTGTCCCAGTTTTCGGTCAGATCGTCGGGGTGGGCAGCGGCGTCGGGTCCGGTCTTGAGCACCTGCCAGCGGCTCAGCATCGGTTCAGCCGACCGCAGCGACGATGGCTGTGAAACCTTCCTGCCATCCCGTGACCATAGCCGAGAGCGCCGGTGTCACATCGCCTTTGCGGCCATTTGCCACTCGGGCCATCTTGAACTGCGCCGACTTCGCGCTGGAGGAAACCTCGCGAAGCGGACTGGCCGCCGATGCGGCGCTGGGGAACAGCGGATCGATATGTTCGGCGAGATCGGCCAATAGCTCGGCGGTCGCGCCGCACTGGCGCAGGGACGCGAAGGCCCAGAGGTGGAACTTGGCCATGCCGGCGTCCGGTAGCCATTCGATAGCATCGGCGACGCCGGCCGCCAGGCGTTCCACGGGGTTGCCCGAAGCTCGGCGCGATAGTTGTTCTCGGACAATGATTTCCAGTGCGTCGGACACGGCTCGCTCTGGATGGTGCCGGACGACCTCAATGTACGGTGGCAACGTCAATGTTCCATCGGGGTGTAGCCCGAAGATGCCGTCGAAATCATCGCCGCTCAGCTCATACAGTCCAGCATTGTGGATGTACCGGAGTGTTCGTTGCGCGGTGTCGATCTTGGTTGGGGTGATGGTGGTCTTGACGTGATCGCCGCGATACGCGGTGCCGGCGGTGTCCGGGAGCCACCAGCTGTCGACCTCGACGGTATGCAGGACACCGCGTGCGGGACCGGACTCGATCAACTCGAGTGCTGTCAGCCAGGCGTTTTCCTCATTGACTTCGAGGCCGTAGAGACGACGAAGGTCTTCGGGTTGTTGCTTGGCGAAAGTCCAGTTGAAGCCGTCGTGGTCGGCGGAGAGCAGACAGGCCAGCGCCGGTATCGGATCATGCCCCAAGGCGTGTAGTACCTCGATCCATAGATCGAGGTAGCAGTTGGTCTCTGGCCAGTCCCGGTCCGCGGCATGGGTGAAATGCGGTTGGTAGGTCGATGGCGTCGCTGTGATAACCAACGGTGATGTCCGCACTGCTGTTTGACCTAGGCGGAGGAATCGGTGAGGCGAGCGATGACGGCTTCGATGTTGTCGATCGAGGCGAATGTCGACTTCTTCAGGGCTTCGTCCGGAAACTCGACATCGAACTCGTCTTCCAGCGCTAGCATGACGTTCACAGACGCGTGGGAGGTCAGACCGAGTTCGTAGAGGTCGGCGTCGCTATCAATGCCGGTGGGGTCGACAGCCATTCGTCCGTGGGCTGCCAGGACGTTTTGAATTGTTTCCCGCATGCGAAACATCTTAGCAGGGCGAACAATGTTAATGTTCGCTGATGCAATTCTAGCAACATTATGCTGCCGTAAGCGTTGTTCTTGACCGATAGCACTGGGAGATGTGCATGACCGAACTATCCGGAGCTGGTGCGTTGACCGGAACTTCCGTTCCGGGCCTTGCCAATGCGACCCGCGCCGCCGCCGATGCGGCCGATGATGTGGACCGTAAGGCGCGTTTCCCCGTTGAGGCCTTGGATGCGCTGAAATCGGCAAAACTGCTGTCCTGTGGCTTGCCGGTCGAGCTCGGTGGCCGTGGATATCGGATCGGTGATTTGTCTGTGATCGCACGGGCGCTTGGTGGTGCGTGCAGTGCGGCGGGGATGGTGTTCGCGATGCATCAGACGCAGGCGCTGGTGCTGACCAAATATGGCCGTTCGGGCCCCATCGCCGATCTCACTCAGCAAATTGCAGCAAATGAATCGCTACTTGCGTCAGCAACGACGGAGATCACCACCGGCGGCGACATCGGCGCGTCCACCTGCGCGGTGATTGCCGATGGTGACCTGGTACGGCTGGACAAGAACGCGCCGGTGATTTCGTATGCGGAATATGCGGACTACATTGGGGCTACTGCCCGCCGTGGTCCGGATGCGGCCGCCAGCGACCAAGTGTTGTTGTTGTGCCCGGCCGCAGAAACCAAATTGGAGCGCACCAGCACCTGGGACACCATGGGGTTCCGCGGCACCTGCAGCCCGGGCTATCAGTTGTCGGCGGTGACGTCACCGAACAACATCGTGCCGGCCGACTACGCCAGTATTTTGGCCACCACCATGTTGCCCGCCTCGCATACCCTGTGGGCGTCGGTATGGTTGGGTATCGCGGACGCGGCATATGCGAAGGTGCGCACCACCGTGCGACAGGCGGCTCGCAAGTCGCCGGGTAAGACGGTGCCGCAGGCCGCGTTGTTGGCCGACCTGACCGTGGCGCACCAGAGCTTCGAATCGATGGTGCTGCACGAAGTACAGCGCTATGAGACCCTTGTGGAATCCGGCGCTCCGGAAGCGACGATCAGTTTCACCATTGCGATGAACAATCTGAAGATCGCCGCTTCGACGGCGGTGATCGAGGTGGTCACCAATGCCTTGCGGATCGTCGGTCTCAACGGCTATCGAGAAGATCACAAGTTGTCGATGGGGCGGTTGTTGCGCGATTCATTCGGCCCGCAGCTTATGGTCTCCAATGAACGTATCCGCTTGAACAATGCCAATTTGGTTTTGGCGTATCGAGGACAGGGACCGCTGTGAACCAGGAACAAGAATCGCCACTTGAGTTGGCGCGCAGGAAGTTCCGCGACGATCTGATCGATGCGGGCATGCTGGTGTCACTGGGCATCGAGGGTCTGTACGGCCGTGGGGGAGCCTTCGAGAACATCATCGACGGCATCGACCACGTGGTGCGTCGCAAAGGTGCCGAGGTGCACGGCGACGCAGCCACGGTGCTGCGCTTCCCGCCAGTGTATCCGCGCGAGGAATTCGAAAAGACCGACTACATCGCGTCTTTCCCGAATCTGACGGGTGCGATCTCGACCTTCACCGGCGGCAATGTCGAGCACCGCGCGTTGTTGGCGGACCGTGACGCCGGCCGATCCTGGGACGGGCATCTCGACCCGGCCGGCACCATGCTGGTGTCGGCGGCCTGTCACCCGAGTTACGGGACGTTGCCGTCGGTCTTGCCCGATGGCGGTGCCCTGATGGACATCTATGGCTACTGCTTCCGGCACGAGCCGGCGATTGACCCGGCGCGCATGCAGGCCTTCCGGATGCACGAGTACGTCGTAGTCGGTACGCCGGATCAGGCGCAGAACCACCGGGACAGCTGGGTGGGGCACGGGATGGCGGTGCTGACCGAACTGGGTCTGGACGCCCGTCCGGAAGCCGCCAACGATCCGTTCTTCGGACGCGTCGGCAAGATGCTGGCCGCCAATCAGCGTGACGAGGAACTGAAAACCGAACTGCTGGTTAGGCTTTACGGTGATCTGCACGAGGGCACCGCGGTGGTCTCCGCCAACTGTCACCGCGACCATTTCGGTGAGACCTTCGGGTTGCGGACCGCCGACGGCGAAGTCGCGCACAGCGCTTGTGTCGGATTCGGTATGGAACGCATCGCCCTGGGCCTGCTCAGAACTCATGGCCTGGAAACGGACTCGTGGCCGGCCGCGGTCCGCACCGCCATGGGCTGGTAGCCACCGAAACCCGAAACGGTGAAGGCCGTCAAGCGAATTCGCTTGACGGCCTTCACCGTTGTGGGGTCGACCCCTCGGTCAGTACGCGCCTTCGCCTGCCGCCACGGTGCGCACGGTCTTGGCGATGATCAGCAGGTCCTGCAGCAATGACCAGTTCTCCACGTAGGACAGATCCAGGCGAACCGCGTCTTCGACCTCCATGTCACTGCGGCCGCTGATCTGCCACAGACCGGTCAGGCCGGGCTTGACCAGCAGACGGCGGCTGACCAGATCGTCGTAGGTGTCGACCTCGCGGCGGACCTGCGGGCGCGGACCCACGACGCTCATCGAACCGGTCAGGACGTCGAAGAACTGCGGCAGCTCGTCGATGCTGAACTTGCGGATGACCTTGCCCACCTTGGTGACTCGCGGATCGTCCTTCATCTTGAAGTACAGGGCGTTGCCACCGTTGGCGGCGATCAGCTCGGCCTGACGCTTGTCGGCGTCGGCGAACATGCTGCGGAACTTGGTCATCTTGAACGGCTGGCCGTCGATACCGATGCGTTCCGAGCGGTAGAAGATCGGGCCCGGGCTGGTCAGCTTCACCGCGAGGGCGGTGATCGCCAAGATCGGCGAGACACCGATCAGCGCTGCGGTGGCGAACAACATGTCGAAGGTGCGCTTGATGAGCGAGTTCGCCCGGCTGTACTGCGGCTTGGCGACCTCGAAGACCGCCATCCCGGCGACCGGCCGGCTGGTCAGGCGCTGGTCGGCGATGTCGATCAGGCCGGGTGCGACCATGAGGTCGACGCCGACGGTTTCCAGCTCCCACATCAACCGGCGGATCTCGACCGGGCTCAGGTGGTGCGTCGCGGCCAGCGCCACACTCTCGACGCCTGTCCGCGCGACCGCTTCCAGGACGGCTTCGTCGGTGCCGACGATCGGGATGTCGCGCCCGGCGACGGTGATGACCTCTTTGCCCTGGCTCGGGCCCATC
>Ga0153956_1002441_pt1 | contig 13621 bp, 12 predicted proteins | sample TSFL040MetaG_FD_104704 | JGI IMG/M metagenome (GOLD analysis project Ga0153956, IMG submission 104704) | Attine ant fungus gardens microbial communities from Florida, USA - TSFL040 MetaG | ecosystem: Host-associated > Fungi > Mycelium > Unclassified | place: USA: Florida, Wekiwa Springs... | reverse complement strand
CTGCTTGGCGTCGAGGTCACCGCGCTCGATCCGCTTCGCCAGTTCGACCTCCTCCGCCGCGGTCAGCAGGCGGACTTTGCCGATGTCCTTGAGGAACAGCTGCAAGGAATCGGTGGTCATGTCCGGTTTCAGGTCGAGCGTGGCTTTCTGCCGCCGCCGGCCTTTTTTCCCGGTGTCCACCGGCATGGCTTCCGCCGCCGCTTTCTGGGCGGGGTCCATGTCCTCGACGAGCTCGATGCCCGCTTTCTCGAGGTGTCCGTAAAGATCCTCGACGTCCGACTCGTCAAGGTCCACCTCCGACACCGCGTTGGCGATGTCGCCGAAGGTCAGCACGCCGAGCTGCTGACCCCGGTTCATGAGGTTTTTGACCTCCTCCAACTCCTGAAGCTCTGCTACCAGCATTCTGTCTCTACTTCTTTCCCTAGCGCTTGATGAAGGATGCGTAGGCGTATAAATGCCTCAAACAGCGGCAAGTCGCGCCACGCGAAGAAAAAGCGGACCGGGGGACTGGTCCGCGAATGAATGAATCAAAGGCCTTTGATGCCGATGCCCCGTTGGGCGTGCGTTGAAACAACCGTCAAACGCTCGCGTGAACCATAGTCGCTTCAGTTTGTAAAGTCAATGCCCGAACAATCGCAAAATTCGCGCCGCTGGCTCAGCGCTTTTTGGCATCGCGCCTACCAAGAGAACGTTACCGGCCTGTCGGCGATGGTCGCCTACAACCTCATGCTGGCGGTCTTCCCCTTCACCCTGCTGGTGCTCTTCATCGGCGGCCAGGTGCTGAAGATCAAAGGGGTCGAAACCAGCGTCCTGAACGACCTCCAGCGCCTCTTCCCGAACACCGAGTCGGCGACCCTGTCCGACGTCCTCAGCCGCATCGAGGGCAACACCGCGACGATCGGGATCGCCGCCTTCCTCGGCTCGATCTGGATCGGCGCCTCCTTCTGGGGCGCGATGGACACCGCCTTCTGCCGGATCTACCACGTCCCCTGCCGCGGCTGGATCGAGCAGAAGCGATTCTCCTTCGCGATGCTCGGCGTCGTCCTCGTCCTCATCGCCCTCTCGATCTTCGTGCCGACCCTGGAGAGCACGCTCGTCTCCAGCACCGACAAGCTCCCCTTCGGCCTCTCCGGGATCGAAGGGATCGACAAGGTCCTGCTGCTCGGCGCCGCCCTCGCGATCACCTTCCTGATCTGCTCGGTGATCTACTGGGCGGTGCCGAAAGCGCCGGTGCCGTGGCGGGCGATCTGGCCCGGGGCGCTGTTCGTGACGATCGGCGCGGGCCTCGCCAACTGGCTCTTCCCGCTGTACCTGACCAACGTCTCCAACCTCTCCCGCTTCGGCTCGACCCTCGGCTTCGTGCTGATCGCGCTGCTCTGGTTCTACCTGCTGAGCCTGGGGATCATGGCGGGCGCGGTGATCAACTCGCTGCGCTTCGAGTACCACGAGACCGGCGAGTTCCCCTACGGCAACGGCGCCACGCCGCCCGCCAGTCCCTGCGCCGGGCTCACCGAGGAGGAGCGGGCGCGGGCGCGGGCAACGGCTGCACGGTCGCACCCGGACTGAGATGATGCGACAACAGTGGGGAAACACTCCAGTTCCGGGTTTGTCCCGAGCGATCGGACCCTCAGCCCCACGCCGGGCCTGACGCCCCCATCCCAGCGTCGCCGGCTCCTCGACGCGATGGTCGCCTGCTGCGCCGAGAAGACCTACGCGGGGACGACGATCGCCGACGTGGTCCTCCGCGCCGCGGTCTCCCGCACCACCTTCTACCGGCTCTTCGACGACAAGCGCGAGTGCTTCGACGCCGCCGTCGCCCAGTGCATCGGGCGGATCGCGGCGACGCTGACGGCCGCCGCCGCGGACTGCGACTCGCCCGCCGAGGCGACCCGCCGCGGCGCCGCGGCGATGCTCGACCTGCTCGCCGCCGAGCCGGAGCTGGCGCTGATCCTGAGCGGCGACGTGGTCGGCCTCGACCCGGCGCTGGTCGACCGCTACAGCTCCTTCACCGTGCCCGCCCTGGAAGCGATGTGGGGGCGCGAGGGAGCGCCGTCGCCCAAGCACCTGAGCCCCGGCCTCGCCTTCGGCCGGGCGCAGCTCCTGATCTTCCACGAGGTCGCCGGCGGGCACCCGGAGCGGCTCCCCGCCCTCGTCCCGGACATCGTCTACCTGGCGATCGCGCCGTTCGCCGGCCACGACGAGGCGCTGCGCCAGGCGCGGCTGGCGGGGGCCGAGGTGGCTGCGTGACCGACGCGGCGGCGCTGCCCCGCGGCCGCCACGGGCTCTCGCGCGAGGCGGTGACGCGCTCGCAGCGCGCGCGGCTGCTCGGCGCCGCCGCCCGGGTCACCGCCGCGCGCGGCTACGAAGCCACCACCGTGGCCGACATCCTCGCCGCGGCCGGGGTCGGCCGGGAGACCTTCTACGAGCTCTTCGAGGACCGCCGCGCCTGCGTCCTCGCCGCCCACCAGGAGCTGCTCGACGACCTGGTCTGGCACGTGCGGGTCGCCTACGAGGGGCCCGGCGAGTGGGTCGAGCGCTGCCGGGCGACGCTGCGGGCGCTGCTCGAGTGGTTCGCCGCCGACCCGGCCCTGGGGCGCTTCCTGCTGGTCGAGCCGGCCGCGGTCGGGCCGGAGTTCCACGCGATCTTCCAGGCGGGCTTCGACCGCTTCGTCGCGGTCCTCGACGCCGGCCTCGACCACGACCTCCCCGACCCCCACCCCCTGCCCGCGACCAGCCTCGCGGTGGGCGCCGCGATCTCCCGCGTCTACGCCGAGGTCGCCGGCGGACGCGCCGCGCGGCTGCCGGCGCTGCTGCCCCAGCTCACCTACGAGACCCTGGTGCCGTTCCTCGGCGAAGCCGAGGCCCGCGAGGCGGCGTTCCGCTGTAGCGAGGCGGCGGGTTAGTTCTTCGGCTTGTGGGTGGGGGCGGGGAAGGGACGGGCGGGGGTTCGTGGGGCGGGCGGCCGTCCGAGGTGGAGGCTCGGGCCCCTGCGGCCGTCCGAGGTACGTCCTGGGCTCCTCATGGGGGTCCGGGGCAGGCTGTGACCCCCATGAGGAGCCCAGGACGTGAGGCTTCCGTGGGAAAGACGTCAAGGGTTCGTGACGAAGACGCCGGGGACGTCACCCCTCCCGGCCCCTGAGGGGTCCCGGCCCGGACCGCGTTCGCAGTTAGCGACACATGTTGTCGCTAACTGCGAACGCGCCTCCGGGGGACCCTTTCGGAGACCGGGATCGAGGGTCCGGTTCGCGCTGCAGCTCTTGTGGTCGCCATGGCGACCACAAGAGCTGCAGCGCGATGGCGACGTCCGGGGACGACGCACGGAAGCGTGACGTTCCCGGCGTCTTCGTCACGGGGTCACGGATCCGTGACGGGTCCGTCCGTCTGCCGTGACCCTCTGGGCACGGTCCCTCCACCTCTCCCCCGGGAACGGCCCGGGAGGGGACGGCGGGGGTGACCCTGGACGAACCTCCCCGCAGTTCGTGAGGGAAGGGTCACCCCCGCCGTCCCGGCCACGCCTGCCCGGGCCACGCCTGCCCGGGCCGTGGCCGGGAGGGCCCGTCCTTTGTCCGTCCCCCGTCAGCTGTTCCTTATGCGCCTCATAGGCGCATAAGGAACAGCTGGCGGGGCTGCTAGCCGTAGCGTTCGGTGCCGCCGGCTATTTCGCGGAGCTTGTGGCGGTCGTGCGTTGCTTGGATGCGGCGGACGGTGCCGGAGCGGGAGCGCATCACCAGCGATTCGGTGGTCGCGCCTTTGCCGCGATAACGGACGCCCTGCAGGACGTCGCCGTCGGTGACGCCGGTGGCGGAGAAGAAGACGTCCTCGCCGGAGCAGAGGTCATCGGCTGTGAGGATCTGGGAAAGGTCGTAGCCGGCGTTGACCGCGGCGCTCCGCTCCTCGTCGTTGCGGGGCCAGAGGCGTCCCAGCAGCTGGCCGCCCATCGACTTGAGGGCCGCCGCGGAGAGGACGCCCTCGGGGGTGCCGCCGATCCCCCAGAGGAGGTCGACCGGGGAGCGCTCGGAGACCGCCAGGAGCGCCGCCGAGACGTCGCCGTCGGTGATCAGGCGGATGCGGGCGCCGGCCTCGCGGATCTCGCGGATCTGCTCCTCGTGGCGGGGGCGGTCGAGGACGACGACGATCACGTCGCCGATCGAGCCGCCGCGGCGCTCGGCGACCAGCTTGCAGGTCTCCACCAGCGGCCGGTCGAGGTCGAGGAGGTCGGCAATGTCTTCGCCGCCCGCCAGCTTTTCCATGTAGACGCAGGGGCCGGGGTCGAACATCGAGCCGCGCTCGGCCAGCGCGATCACCGCCAGCGCGCTCGGCATCCCGAGGGCACAGAGGCGCGTCCCCTCCAGCGGGTCGACCGCGATGTCGACCCGCGGCGGGCTGCCGTCGCCGATGCTCTCGCCGTTGAAGAGCATCGGGGCTTCGTCCTTCTCGCCCTCGCCGATGACGACGACCCCGTCCATCGCGACCGAGTCGAGGACGTAGCGCATCGCGTCGACCGCGGCGCCGTCGGCGGCGATCTTGTCGCCGCGCCCGACCCAGCGGGCCGCCGCGAGGGCGGCCGCCTCGGTGACGCGGACGAGCTCCAGCGCGAGGTTGCGATCCGGCTTTGCCTGCTCGGGCGAAGGCATCGGAGCGAGGACCCTATAAGGTCGCGGGCATGGAGGGACGCTGGGGTCTGACGCTGCCGCTGAGCGGGGTGCCGCTCGCCGAGCACGGCGAATACGTCAAGCGCGCCGAGGCGGCGGGCTACACCGACCTCTGGACCGGCGAGACGGCGGGCCCGGACGGCTTCACGCCGCTGGCGCTGAGCGCCGCCTGGACCGAGCGGATGCGACTCGGGACGGGGATCGTCGGCGTCTTCCAGCGCGGGCCGGCGCTGCTCGCCCAGGAGGCCGCGGCGCTCGCCGACGCCTCGGAGGGGCGCTTCGTCCTCGGCATCGGCTCCTCCTCGGACCGGATCATCGAAGGCTGGAACGGCATCCCCTTCGAGCGGCCGCTCTCGAAGGTGCGCGAAACGCTCGAATTCCTCCGCGTGGCGCTGGCCGGAGAGCGCACCGAGACCCGCTTCAAGCTCGAATCGAAGCCCGCCCACGAGGTGCCGATCGTCCTCGCCGCCCTGCGCGGCAAGATGCTGCGACTGGCGGTCGAGCAGGCCGACGGCGCCTTCACCAACTTCCTCCCCCTCGACGGCCTCCCCCAGGTGGTCGCCCAGCTCGACGACGCGCCGCCGGACTTCGAGCTCCTCTGCCGCTTCTTCCTCCTCCCCGGTCCGCGTGAGGAGGTCGAGCCGCTCGCCCGCTTCATGTTCTCCTCCTACATCACCGTCCCGGTCTACACCGAGTTCTACCGCTGGCTCGGCTGGGGCGAGAAGATCCAGCCGATGCTCGACGCCTGGAACGCCCGCGACCGCGAGAAGGCGGCGGCCGAGGCCCCCTGGGAGGCGATCGAGCAGATGTTCATCTTCGGCAGCCCCGAGGAGATGAAGGATCGCCTCGAGCAGTTCGTCGCCGGCGGCGTCACCACCCCGATCCTCACCCCGGTCGTGGCGCCCGAGAAGCTCGCCGCGACGATCGACGCGCTGGCGCGGTAGCGCCGCCCCGGGTCAGGCCGGCTTGGCGAGGCTCAGGGCGTAGTCAGCGGCCGGGTCGGTGAACCAGTGGGCCATCGACAGGCCGGTGCCGGCGTAGGACTCCTCGAGCCGGGGGCGGGTGAACTTGGTCGAGATCTCGGTGCGCATGATCTCGCCGGCGGCGAAGGGGACGGTGAGGTCGAGGCCGGCGAGGTGCACGTCCTGGTCGACGAGCGAGCGGAGGCCGATGTCGATCCACTCGTGGACGGCGTCCCAGCGGGCGACGTGGGCGAAGGCGTCGAGGTCGAAGTCGCCGCCCAGCTCGCGGTTCAGCACGCAGAGGACGTTCTTGTTGAATTCAGCGGTGACCCCGGCCGGATCGTCGTAGGCGAGCTCGAGGCGCGCGGTGTCCTTGACCAGGTCGGTGCCGAGCAGGAGGTGGTCGTCGACGTCGAGAAGGCTGGCGATGCGACAGAGGAAGGCGGCGCGCTCGTCCGGGTAGAGGTTGCCGATCGTGCCGCCGAGGAAGGCGATCAGGCGCGGGCCGGCCTCGCTCGTCGTCGGCGTCCGCTCCAGGTGGGCCTCGAAATCGCAGACCAGGCCGTGGACGTCGAGGCCCGGGTACTCCGCGACCAGCGCCGACGCCGTTTCGCGGGTGATCTCCTCGGAGATGTCGACCGGGACGTAGGTGCGGAGGCTGCCCGCGTCGCGCATCGCGTCGAGCAGGTGGCGGGTCTTCGACGCCGAGCCGGAGCCGAGCTCGATCAGCGTCGCCGGGTGCCCCGCGGCGGCGACGATCTCGGCCGAGCGCTCCGCCAGGATCTGGCGCTCGCGCCGGGTCGGGTAGTACGCCTCCAGCTCGGTGATGTCCTCGAAGAGGCGGGAGCCGCGCTCGTCGTAGAAGTACTTCGGCGAGAGCTCCTTCGGCGTCGTGGCGAGGCCCGCGCGCACGTCCTGCTCCATCGCGGCGGCCTGGTCGGCGGGCAGGTGGACGTCGATCGCGATCGTCATGCGGTCTCCTTGGACGGACACCCCGCGAGGCGGATGCCGGCGAATATCTGGCGGCGGCGGGGCAGGTCCCAGTTGCGGAAGCTCGGCCGGGCGACGTGCGGGTCGGTCGCCCAGGAGGCACCACGCAGCACCTTGTAGGCGTCGCCGAAGAAGGCCTTCGAGTACTCGTCGTAGGGGAAGGCCGCGAAGCCGGGGTAGGCGAGGAAGTCGGAGGAGGTCCACTCCCAGACGCCGCCGACGCCCGCCAGGCGTGGACGGGCCGCCTCCCACTCGAACTCGGTCGGCAGGCGCTTGCCGGCCCAGCGGGCGTAGGCCTGCGCCTCGTCCCAGGAGACGTGGACGACCGGGCGCGCCGGGTCGACCGGTGCGGTGACGCCCATCGCGGTGCGCGCCCAGCCGTCGCCGCCGCGGGTCCAGTACATCGGCGGCGCGGCCCCGGTGTCGTCCATATAGGCGATGTACGCGGCGTTGGTCACCGGGGTTCGGTCGATCTCGAAGGCGGCCAGCTCGACCGGGTGGCGGCGGCGCTCGTTGTCGTAGGCGAAGCCGCGCGCGGGGGCGCCGATCTCATAGGTGCCCGCCTCGACGCGAACGGTCCCCGCGCCATCCGCCACCGGCGCCGGGGCGAACGCGTCGGGATCGTCGACCGCCGGCCCGTACGGCGCGTCGAGCATCTGCAGGAGCTGCAGCATCGTCTCCTGGTGCTGGAGCTCGTGCGCGATCAGCATCTCGTAGACGAAGCCTTCGCGCAGCAGCCGGTCCTCGGCGTCGGGGCCGATGTCGACGCCGTCGAGCACCTCGAGCGTCCGCGCCCGTACCTCGTCCATATAGGAGCGCAGCTCGGCGTCGCGGAGGATCGGCAGCTCGCCGCGCTCCTTGCGCGGGTTCTCGATCGCGTCGTAGAGGCGGCCCAGGTCCCCGCGCAGCGGCGCCCGTCCGCCCACCTTCTGCACCAGCCAGAGCTCCTCGAAGTTGGCGATGTGGCCGAGGTCCCAGGCCAGCGGGCTGAGCAGCTCCGAGTAGACCCGGTTCAGCTGCGCCTCATCGAGCGGCTCGATCAGCGCGAGGGTCCGCTCGCGCGCCCCGGCGAGGAGCGGCGCGATCGACTGCCGGGTCGGACTGGACTTCACCTCGGTGGCGATGCACCCGAGCCTACCCACCTCGGTCCCTTTGCACCTAAAGCCTCTGGCGGAGGGCTTCTTCGAGCTCCCGCATGATGCTCAGCCGGTCCCCTCCGCCTCGGGGTCGCGCCAGACCTCCTTCAGCCAGGGTGGGACGACGGCGAAGGTGGCGTGGGAGTCGGCGGCGATCGGCTCGAGCGGGATCAGGTGGACGCGGCGGCCGGGGGTGAAACGGGTGCCGCGGGGCTCGCCGGTGGCGTTGCCGGCGTGGCTGCCGCCGGAGACGAGGAGGAGGCCGGTCTCCGGTCCCCAGCCGTTGGGGTGGCGGAGGTCGAGGTCTTCGGCGAGGTCCCTGAGGACGTCGATCCCGGCGTCGGAGCCCCAGTCCAGATCCTGCAGCGAGTAGTTGTAGCCGTCGTGGCTGGAGGCCCGTTGGTCGACCGAGCCGTCGGGGTTGACACGGACCTGGACCGATTCCCAGTCGTCGCGGTGTTCGCCCTCCTCGCCGACGATCGGGACGCCACGGAGCGTCGCCGAGTTCGCGTAGAAGAGCCAGTACTGGATGTAGAGGCGGCCCGCGCGGGCGCCCGAGCAGTCGCTGCCCGCCGCTTCGCCCGCTTCCCGCGCCGCCGCCCGACAGTCGACCACGTGGACGAAGGCGGTCACCGGCAGCCGCGCGTCGGTGCGGTGGACGAGGCCATCGTCGGGCGCGTCGCCGCAGCTCGTTTCGCGGCAGCGTCGATAATCGACCGGGACCGCGCGCGAGCCCGCCTCGTAGCCGATCGTCGGCATGTGCCGTCGCACCAGCCGCCCGATCTCGTCGCCGTAGGTGGCGATCAGGCGAGGCTCGTCACCGCAGCCGTCGGCCAGCTCGACCGCGCAGAGGATGCGCTGCGCGAGCGACCGCCCCAGGTCGACACCCGGCACCCGCACGCCGATCGCCGGCAGCCCGGCCAGGAGCAGCGCGACGACGCACACCAGCCCGATCCACTCGACCGTCCCCTGTCCGCGCTCGGAAGCCACCGACGCCTAAGTCCTGGCGGCCCGACATACTCCCCCCCTTGGTGAGGCGTCGGCGGCGGGGAATCACGCTTGTTGCGTCGATCGCGTTTGGCGACGGCGGCGCTGCCGGCCGCCGGCTCGGCGGGGACGAGCTCCGCCGCCAAGCAGCCGAAGTCGTCGTCGGTCCCCAGTACTCGCCCGCCCAGTCACCGCTCCAGCGGACCCTCGGCCCCGGCGAAGCGGAACGGATCGCGACCCTGGTCCCACCAAGCTCCCGCCCAGGCCTCTACAAACTGAACGCCACCGGCACCACGGAACTAGGCGAACCGGTCTCGCTCAGCGCCGAATTCGGCGTGCTTTAGACGGGGGTTTGGCGGGGAGGGGATCACCCTGGTCCCGCCTCTGGCCGAGTAGGTCCGGGGATACCTGAGCGGTCAGGGATCTGCGTGGTTCCTTATGGTCGCCATACGCCCATTACGAACCACGCAACTTCCTGACCGCTCGACCGCCCGGCCCCGACTGGCTACAGCTGCTCGATCTCCGCCGCGATCTCGCTCGCCGCGGCTTTGGCGTCGGCGAAGAGCATCGAGGTGTTCGGTTCGTAGAAGAGGTCGTTGTCGATGCCGGCGAAGCCGGTCGAGAGCGAGCGCTTGATCACGATCACCTCGTTGGCCTCGGAGACTTCGATGATCGGCATCCCGGCGATCGGCGAGTCCGGGTCGTTCTTGGCCGCCGGGTTGGTGACGTCGTTGGCCCCGATCACCACCGACACGTCGGTGCGCGACATCTCGGGGTTGATCTCCTCCATCTCCTTGAGCTGCTCGTAGGGCACGTCGGCCTCGGCGAGGAGGACGTTCATGTGCCCCGGCATGCGGCCGGCGACCGGGTGGATCGCGTAGTTGACCGTGACCCCGCGCGCCTCCAGCTGGTTGGCCATCTCCTTGACCGCGTGCTGGGCCTGGGCGACGGCGAGGCCGTAGCCGGGGACGATCACGACGGTGTCGGCGTAGGCGAGCTTGATCGCCGCGTCCTGGGCGCCGATCGAGGTGACCGGGCGCTGCTCACCGCTCCCGGCGACCGCCGCGGGCGCGCCGCCGAACCCGGCGAAAAGGATGTTGGAGACCGAGCGGTTCATCGCCGTCGCCATCTCCAGGGTGAGGATCGTCCCCGAGGAGCCGACCAGGGTGCCCGCGACGATCAGCGCCACGTTCTCCAGGGCGAACCCGGCGGCGGCGGCGGAGAGGCCGGTGAAGGCGTTCAGCAGCGAGATCACGACCGGCATGTCGGCACCGCCGATCGGCAGCACCACCAGGTTGCCGAGGATCGCCGCGGCGACCAGGATGAGGATGAAGAGGCCCTGCGAGGGCGGATCGTTGTCGATCGCGATGATCACCGCGACGACGATCACGCCGATGCCGAGGATCGCGTTGATGATCTGCTGGCCCGGTACCGCCATCGGCCGGGTCGGGATCACTTCCTGAAGCTTGCCGAAGGCGATGTTCGAGCCCCAGAAGGAGACCGAGCCGACGATCGCCGCGAACAGCGTCGGGATCAGCGATTCCAGCGGCATCGGGCCACCGAGGGAGATGCCGTGACGGATCTCCGACCAGGCGATCAGGGCCACCGCGCCGCCGCCGACCCCGTTGTAGAGGGCGACCATCTGCGGCATCTCGGTCATCTTCACCTTGATCGAGGCGTAGGCGCCGATTGCCGAGCCGGCCGCCAGGCCGATCGCGATCAGGCCCCAGTTGCCCATCCCGTCGAGCAGCAGGGTGGTGAGCACCGCGACCGCCATGCCGGCCGCGGCGATCAGGTTCCCGCGCTTGGCCGTGGTCGGGTGCGTGCCCTGTTTCAGCCCGAGGATGAACAGCGAGAAGGAGACGATGTAGAGCGCCGTGGCGGCGCTGCCGCCCGGCTCGAGCACTGCGAGGGAGGTCATTTACCGGCGCCGCCCTTGCCGTCCGCGTCGGCCTTCGGTTTCGGCTTTTTGGCGAACATGGCGAGCATCCGGTCGGTGACCAGGAAGCCGCCGACGATGTTGATCGCGCCGAAGGCGACGGCGATCGTGCCGATCACGTACTCGAGGCCGTCGTCGGCATAGCCGAGCACGATCAGGCCGCCGAGCATGACGATGCCGTGGATCGCGTTGGTCTGCGACATCAGCGGCGTGTGCAGCGTCGTCGGCACCTTGGAGATGACCTCGAAGCCGACGAAGACCGCCAGGACGAAGATCGTGACCTCGGTCATGATGCTCATGCCTCGACACCTCCTTCCCGCGCAAATCGCCGCGGACTCGAATGACCGGTGATCACCGCGTCGATTTGCGCGGTCATTGTGCCCTCCCTGCGGCGCGCTCGTTCACGATCTCGCCACCCTTCGCGATCAGCGCCGCGGCGAGGATGTCGTCCTCGAGGTCGACGTTCAGCCCGCCCTCCTCGGTGATCATCAGCCCGAGCAGGTTCTCCAGGTTCTTCGCGTAGAGCTGCGAGGCGGGGACCGGCATCAGGCTCGGCAGGTTGCGCGGCCCGAGCACCTTGACGCCGTTCTCGACCACGGTCTCGCCCGGCCGCGTCAGCTCGCAGTTGCCGCCCGTCTCGGCGGCGAGGTCGACGATCACCGAGCCGGGCTGCATGCCCCGCACCGCGTCGGCGGTGATCAGGATCGGCGCCGCGCGGCCCGGGATCGCGGCGGTGGTGACGATGATGTCCTGTTTTTTCGCGTTCTCGGCGAGCGCGTCGCGCACCTGCGCGTTCTCCTCCTCGGTGAGCGGGCGGGCGTAGCCGCCCTCGCCCTCCGCGTCGGGGATGAAGTCGAGTTCCAGCGGGCGACCGCCGAGCGAGGCGATCTGCTCCCAGGCGGTGCGGCGGATGTCGAAGCCGGTGACGATCGCGCCGAGGCGCTTGGCGGTGGCGACCGCCTGCAGCCCGGCGACGCCGGCGCCGAGGACGAGGACTTTGGCCGGCGGCACGGTGCCCGCGGCGGTGGTCATCATGCCGAAGAAGCGGCCCGACTCGCGCGCGGCGATCAGCATCGCCGCGTAGCCCGCGGCGGCGGCCTGCGAGGAGAGCGCGTCCATCGCCTGGGCGCGCGTCGTCCGCGGGATCGCCTCCATCGCGAAGGCGGTGACGCCGGCGGCGGCCAGCGCCTTGTTGGTGACGGCGTCGACCCAGGGGTTCAGGTGGGAGATGTAGGTCTGGCCGGCGCGCAGGCGCCCGACCTCGTCCTCGCCGGGGACACCCACGCGGAGCACCACGTCGGCGGCCCAGATCGCGTCCGGGGCGGCGATCTCCGCGCCCGCGTCGGCGTAGTGCGCGTCCGGGTGCCCGGCGGCCTCGCCGGCCCCCGACTCGATCAGCACGTCGACCTTCTCGTTGGATTTCTTCAACGAGCGCACGACGTCAGGGACGAGCGCGACGCGGCTCTCCCCCTCGGCGGTCTCTTTCGGCACTCCGATCTTCACAGCGGCGCGGAACCTTATGCGATTCGGTGCTTGCCTTGTTGCTTGCCTGGGTCAGCCCGCCGCGCCCGCGCCGGCCATCGCGGCCAGTCGCTCGAGCGTGTGGACCTGCTGATCTCGCTCTACATGGACCGGTGAGACGATCAGGCGATCCACTCCGGCGGCGGCGAAGCGCTCCACCCGGTCGGCCACCTCGGCCTCGGTCCCGACCAGCGAGGTCACCGCGACGAGCTCGTCCGGCAACGCCTCGAAGGCGCCGCCGCGATCGCCCGCCTGGAAGCGCCGCTGCACCTCGTCGGCGACCGCGCCGAAGCCGAAGCGGTGGGCCAGGTCGACGTAGAAGTTGGTCTTCCGCGACCCCATGCCCCCCAGGTAGAGCATCAGCCCGGCCTTGACCATGTTCGTGGCCGCCTCGAGGTCGCCGTCGATCGCCACCTGCAGGGACGGCGAGACCTCGAAGTCGGCGCGCGTCCGCCCGCCCTTGGCGAAGCCTTCCTCGAGGTGCTCTCCCCAGGTCTCCTGGAAGTTGTCGACGGAGAAGAAGATCGGGATCCAGCCGTCGGCCACCTCCGCCGCCATCGCCACCGATTTGCGGCCGATCGCGCCGACGAAGACCGGGATCGAATTCCGCAGCGGGTGGAAGTTCAGCTTCAAGGCCTTCCCCTCGCCGCCGCCCAACGGCAGGTCGTAGTGCGGGCCGTGGTGCTCCAGCGGGCCTTCGCGGGCGACGATCTTCCGCACCACCTCGATGTACTCGCGGGTCCGTCCCCAGGGCTTCGCGTAGGGCACCCCGTACCAGCCTTCAGACACCTGCGGGCCGCTCGGGCCGAAGCCGAAGAGGAAGCGGCCGCCGGAGAGCCTGTCGATCGTCACCCCGGCCATCGCCGCCGCCGCGGGCGCCCGCGCGGGCACCTGCATGATCGCCGCGCCGAGGTTGATCGTCGTCGTCTGCCCGGCCAACCAGGCGAGTACCGAGACGACGTCGGAGCCGTAGGACTCGGCCACCCAGACCGACTCGTAGCCCAGCCCCTCGGCCGCGAGCACGAGGTCCAGGGCCTCCTCACCGGCCGGCCCGATCCCCCAATAGCCCAGATTGATGCCCAGCTTCACCCCCATCCGATCGTAACCCTATTCAATAGGCGGGTGGCCACCGCAACGGCGACCCCGGAGACCGGCCTCTCCAGCAAGGAGGCGGCGGCGCGCCTGCGCAAGCTGGGGCCGCCGCCGGAGACCAGCTCGCGCTCGACCTCGAGCATCGTCGCGGGCAACGTCTTCACGCTCTTCAACGCGATCATCGCGGTCTTCTTCATCTTCGACCTCGGGCTGGGGCTGTACGCGGACTCGCTCTTCGGCCTGATCGCGGTCATCAACTCCTACATCGGCATCCGCCAGGAGCTGAACGCGAAGAAGACGCTCGACGAAGTCGCGGTGCTGGTGGCGCCGCGGGCGCGGGTG
>Ga0153956_1002440_pt1 | contig 13628 bp, 10 predicted proteins | sample TSFL040MetaG_FD_104704 | JGI IMG/M metagenome (GOLD analysis project Ga0153956, IMG submission 104704) | Attine ant fungus gardens microbial communities from Florida, USA - TSFL040 MetaG | ecosystem: Host-associated > Fungi > Mycelium > Unclassified | place: USA: Florida, Wekiwa Springs... | reverse complement strand
TGGCGGGAGGCGTCCGTTGCTGGGGTTCGAATGAATACGGTGCGCTGGGCGACGGTACCGAAGCCGATTCGTCGATTCCGGTGAATGTACGCGGCCTAGACTCGGGGGTGGTCGCGATCCAGGCAGGCGCTAGCTACTCATGCGCATTGACGTCTTCCGGTGAAGCAAAGTGTTGGGGGCGGAATGATAGTGGGCAGCTTGGCGACGGTACGTATACCGATCGCGCGACTCCGGTAAGCGTCAAGGATTTGTCTACCGGTGTGACCGCGATTGCGACTGGCTCCGGACATACATGCGCGGTTGTCGGCGCGGGCCGCATAAAATGCTGGGGGAGTGACGGCGTGCAACTCAACAGCCCGATCCCGGTGGAAGCCACGTCTCTCAAGGAACCGGCAGTGGCAGTCGTAGTGGGCTTCTGGCACACCTGTGCGCTTACCACCGCGGGAGCGGTGAAGTGTTGGGGAATGAATGATGCCGGCATGCTCGGTGACGGGACCACCGCCTTGCGGATGAAGGCGACGGATGTCGTCGGGCTCCATTCCGGCGTGGTGGCGCTCGCGGCCGGCTATGACTACACCTGTGCGAGATTGCTCGCAGGGGAACTGAGATGCTGGGGAGACGGGGATTCGGGCAAGCTGGGCAATGGCGTACCCGTGCGCAGGCTGGCCGCGGTCGAGGTGTCCGGACTTGGCCCGGGCGTGGCGGCCATCTCGGCTGCCGAGCACCATGCCTGCGCGTTGAACGCGATGGGAGGCGTGGCCTGCTGGGGTGACAACCAGTCGGGTGAGCTCGGCGATGGTACGAGCCTTCCGCATCCCCTCCCGGTTGGCGTGAAAGGCCTGGATTCCGGCATGAAGGCTGTGGCAACAGGAGGGGAGTTTTCCTGTGCGGTCACACGGGGCAACGAGGTCCTGTGCTGGGGCTGGAACGGGGTCGGACAGTTGGGTGACGGAACACGCACGAGCCGTGCCGTGCCCGGCCGCGTAGCGAATGGGGCGAATATTGAAATGATCGCGCTCGGATCAGCCCACGCCTGCGGGTTGAGAAGCAATGGCGGTGTGGTGTGCTGGGGCTTCAACGCGGGTGGTCAACTCGGCGATGGCGGCACCGAAACCCGATTGTCGCCAGTTGCGGTTGTCGGGTTGTCGGCGGGAATGCGGGCGATCTCCGCGGGAACGTCCCATACCTGCGCGCTCACCAATACAGGCGGCGTCAAATGCTGGGGACAGAACATTTATGGCGAACTCGGCGATGGCACGACGAGCAATCGCCTCGTCCCGGTTGACGTGACCGGCTTGGCTGCCGGAGTGGCATCGATTGCCGTGAGTGAATCGCGCACGTGTGCACTGATGGAGTCGGGGGTCGTGAAATGCTGGGGGGCCGATCGGCTTACGCCTGGCGATGCAGGCGAGTTTGGTGCGCCGGTAACCGCGATCACTGCTGGCGGCTCCCACAACTGTGCGCTTATGGCCAGTGGCGGAATGAAATGCTGGGGTAACAATTACTATGGGCAACTCGGCAACGGCACGGACACCAACGGCGAGGATCCGACCGATGTCGTCGGGTTCGGTTCCGGCGTGGCGATGATGGAGGCTGGCCGGACCAGTACCTGCGCCATTACGGAAGAAGGTGGAGCGTGGTGTTGGGGCAGCAACCGGTATGGGCAACTGGGCAATGGCGAGGCGGGTTATGCGCTCACCCCGCAGGCCGTGGTCGACTGGCCGTTCGGCATGCCGCCGGGCCACATGGTGCGCTTGCCTCCGGTGATGCCGCCGCACCATCGCTGAGCGGAAAAGGGCCGTTGCGACGGCCCTTTTGCATGTTGTGATTGCCGCAGCATTGGTGACACGGCGATTCTCCGGTTACCGCTGGTCCTTGGCATCTCCGAAATGCGGTTGCGGACGATGCCCGCGCTGGCTGGGCGAGATCAGCCCAGCGACGCCAGCCACTCGTCGTCCGACCCCTCGTTGACGCCTTCGAGCAGAAACGTGCTGAGGTAGCGCTCGCCGGTATCCGGCAGCATCGCGAGGATGACCGAGCCTTCGGGCGCGCTTTCGGCGACCTTCAGTGCGGCGGCCAGCGTGGCGCCGGAGGAGATGCCGGCGAAGATGCCTTCCTCGGCGGCGAGCCGGCGCGCGGTGTCGCGCGCGACGACGTCGTCGACCAGCTCGACGTCGTGAGCGACGGTGCGACTGAGCACGTCGGGCAGGAAGTCCGGCGTCCAGCCCTGGATCTTGTGCGGCTTCCATTCCTGGCCGGACAGCAGCGCCGCGCCGGCCGGTTCCGTCGCGACGATCTTCACATCCGGGCGCGCCAGGCGCAGCACTTCGCCGACACCGGTCAAGGTGCCGCCGGTGCCCCATCCGGAGACGAAAACGTCGAGTCGCTTGCCGGCGAAGTCGCGCAGGATTTCCGCGGCGGTCGTGTTGCGGTGCCAAGCGGGATTGGCCGGGTTCTGGAACTGGCGTGCGAGGAACCAGCCGTGCTTCTTCGCCAGTTCCTCGGCTTTCCTCACCATGCCGGTGCCGCGCTCGGCGGCCGGAGTCAGGATCACCTTGGCGCCGTAGGCACGCATCAGCTTGCGGCGTTCGATCGAGAACGTCTCGGTCATGATCGCGACGAACTTGTAGCCGCGCGCGGCGGCGACCATCGCCAGCGCGACGCCGGTGTTGCCCGACGTCGCCTCGACGATCGTGTCGCCGGGTTTGATCAGGCCTTTCTTCTCGGCGTCGAGGACGATCGCGATCGCGAGGCGATCCTTGACCGAGCCGCCCGGATTGAACGCCTCGACCTTCACGTAGAGGTCCACGTGCTTCGGCGGCAGGCGGTGCAGCTTGACGATCGGCGTGTTGCCGATGGTGTCGACGATGCTTTCGTGGGTCATGGCGGCGCGTCCTGGAGTCGTTGGAACGGAAATCGGTGAAACGAACGGGCGTGGCGCGCAGGGCGCCATCGTCGGGGCCGGTCTGCCGCGCCATCATAGGCGTGGACGATGAATAAGTCGTCAAGCGCCACGGTCATGCGGCATGCCTGTGCGGCAGCTCCGCGGTACCGAGCGGTTCCGCGCCGAACCAGTGCAGTCGGCGTGCCAGCGCGGCCACTTCGCCGAGGATCAGCATGGCGGGCGCGGCTACCGCGTGGTCCCGTGCACGCTCGACGAGATCGGCCAAGGTGCCGGTCACGATACGTTGCTCGCTGCGCGTGCCGTTCTCGATCAGCGCGAACGGCGTGGTCACGTCGCGGCCGTGCGCAAGCAGGCGATCGCGCAGCGCAGGCAGGGTCGACACGCCCATGTAGACCGCCAGCGTCTGCCGCTCGGCGGCCAGTGCGGCCCAGTCGAGCGTGTCCAGCGAATCCTTGCAATGCGCGGTGACGAAGCGCACCGATTGCGCATGCTCGCGATGCGTCAGCGGGATGCCGGCATGGGCCGCGCAGGCGATCGCGGCGGTGATGCCGGGGATGACTTCGTAGTCGATGCCGTGCGCGCGCAGGAACTCCAGTTCCTCGCCGCCGCGACCGAACACGAACGGATCGCCGCCCTTGAGCCGCACGACGCGCCGGCCAGCGCGGGCGTGCTCGAGCAGCAATGCATGGATGTGTTCCTGCGGAACCTGGTGGCCGCCGCCCTGCTTGCCGACCTCGATCGTCCGCGCGTCGCGACGTGCCAGCGCGAGCACCTCGGTACTGACGAGGCGATCGTGCAGGATCACGTCGGCGTTGCCGAGCGCACGCAGGCCGGCCAGGGTGAGCAGGCCCGGATCGCCCGGACCGGCGCCGAGCAACACGACCGAGCCGCGCGGCGTCGCCGCGTCGGGCGCCTGCCGCAGCAAGCGTGCCATCGCCGCTTCGGCCTCGCCGATGCGGCGGCGGCGAACGAGGGCGGCGACCGGGCCGAGTACCGCGGTCTCGAAGAAATGCCGCCGCGCGGCGGCTTCCGGCAAGCGTGCGCGCAGGCGTGGACGCCAGCGCTGCGCGAGCGCGGCAAGTGCACCGAGCGAGGGCTCCAGCAGGCGTTCGATGCGCGCGCGCACGTGTCGTGCCAACGCCGGCGCGGCGCCGCCGCTGGAGATCGCGATCACCAGCGGCGCTCGATCGACGACGGCGGGCACGTGGAAACTCGACAGCTCGGCATCGTCGACGACGTTGACGAAAAGCCGGCGCTCGCGCGCCAGCGCCGCGACGCGGCGGTTGACGGCCTCGTCGCCGGTGGCGGCGACGACCAGCCAGGCCGAATCCAGCCAGTCCGCCGAAAAGCGGCCTTGGCGATGCTGCAGTACGCCGTGCGCGCGTTGCGCCGGCAGCCACGCAGGCACCTCGGGCGAGCCGACCGTGACGTACGCGCCGGCCGCCAGCAGCGCGCGCGTCTTGCGCGCGGCCACCGCGCCGCCACCGACGACGAGGACGGCGCGTGAGCGGAGATCGGCGAACAACGGATACAGGGTCATGGCGTGCGTCGAAGGGGGAAAAGGCCGCCGCCCCGGCTTCGGTTCGGGGCGGCAGCGAACGGAGATCACGCGATGCGCGACCGGCCTGATGGTGGTCCCGTGCGCGCGGGCGCCGCAAATGAGGGCTGCGCAGCACCTCATTCCCGGGAGGCATGATGCTGGCGGCCGCCGCCGGATTCCGGTAAGGTTGTCATCGAATGGACATCTGGACGTCCAAACGTATGGACTTCCTTCTCGCGCATTCCGGGCCGTTCCGGCCTCCGCTCCACGTTTCACGGTGCCTCATGACCTTGACCCAACTCCGCTACGCCGTGGCGATCGCCGATTCCGGGTTGAACATCACGCTCGCTGCCGATCGCGTGCATGCGACCCAGCCGGGATTGTCCAAGCAGCTCAAGCAGCTCGAAGACGAACTCGGTTTCCAGTTGTTCTCGCGCAAGGGCCGCAGCCTCGACGCGGTGACGCCGCAGGGCGCGCAGGTCATCGCGCGCGCGCGCACGATCCTTGCCGAAGCCGCCAACATCCGCGCGATCGCGGCCAACTTGCGCAGCGACGACCAGGGCGAGCTGACGATCGCGACGACGCACACGCAGGCGCGCTTCGTGCTGCCGGGCGCGGTGGGCGCATTGAAACGCCGCTATGCCGGCGTCAGCGTGCACCTGAAACCGCACGGCGACGCCGAGGTCATGCAATTGCTCGAACGCGGCCAGGTCGACCTGGCGATCGTCAGCACCGCAGGCGCGCCGCCGACGGACGGCCTTGCGGTGCCGCTGTTCCGCTGGCGGCGAGCAGTGATCGCGCCGCGCAAGCACGCGCTGGGCTCGCTCGGCCGTCCGCTCGCGCTGGCCGAGCTGGCGCGCCATCCGCTGGTCAGCTACGAATCGTCGCTGCGGCCGGATTCCTCGCTGCGCCAGGCCTTCGCCGATGCCGGGCTGGCGCCGAACATCGCCTGCACCGCGCGCGACGCCGACCTGATCAAGACCTATGTGCGCGCGGGACTCGGCGTCGGCGTTCTCGCCGAGATGGCGATGACGCCGGATGACTCGATCGACTTGCGCGTGCTGCAGGCGGACGGGCTGTTTCCCGAATGCACGGCGTGGCTGGTGTTGCGTCGCGATCGCGTGCTGCGCGACTACGCGCTCGCGCTGGTCGAACTCGTCGCGCCGCAGATCGACGGCCGCGAGCTGCGCCGCGTGCTCGCCGGCAACGCGCCGGCGCAATGGCCGGCACCGCCGAGTTGGCGCGAGCTGCACGAGCGCGGCCTCGCCGCGGCGTGAGAGCGGAGCGGACGCCGGAAATCGAAGCCGAAGGCCGGGGGCGCGGAGGGCGCGGAAGGAAAGCCGGAGCACTCGTTTGCTTTGCTTCGTGCTTCAGGCCTTCGCGCTTTCCGAGGCGACAAGGATCGCTCAGGTATCGAAATGCAGCCCGCATTCGCGCTTGAGCCCGAAAAAGCGCGTGTCCTCGGTGCGCATGCCGTCGGCGAGCGCACGCGTGGTGTGCACGTCGCCGATCGAGACGTAGCCTTTTTCCCATAACGGGTGATACGGCAGGCCATGGGCTTGCGCGTAGTCCCAGACGTCGCGATCGGTCCAGTCGGCCAGCGGATGCAGTTTCCAGCGGCCCTCGCGCAGTTCGAGCACGCCGATCGCGCGGCGCGACTCGCTTTGCGCACGACGCAGGCCGGCGATCCAGCTGCGCGCGCCGAGTTCGCCGAGCGCACGGCGCATCGGTTCGACCTTGCGCAGGCGGTTGTAGCGTTCGATACCATCGAGGCCCTGTTCCCACAGCCGACCCAGGCGCGCTTCCATCCAGGCGATGCCGATCTGCGGACGGTAGACCTTGAGGTTCAGCGACAGGCGCTCGGTCAGTTCGTCGACAAAGCGGTAGGTCTCCGGGAACAGGTATCCGGTATCGACCAGCACGACCGGGATGTCGACCCTATTCCGCGTGACCAGATGCAACAGTGTGGCCGATTGCGCACCGAAGCTCGACGACAGCACGTGTTCGCCGGGCAAGGTATCGAGCGCCCAGGCGATGCGTTCCGAAGCATCGCGCGCCTCCAGCCAGCGATTGAGATCTTCCAGTGCGCGCTCGTCCTCGGCGGCACTGAGCAGATCGGGCGGTGTCATCGTATGGTCTCCAGCGGGATTGTCGTGCGCTTGCGCAACGGCGCGATCACGCCGCTGCGCAGCAGGAAATCGCCGAATCCTTCGCGTTCTTCGCGCTCGGCGGCATAGCGCGCGAACAGCGCATCGAGCTCGGCCAGGATCGCCGCTTCGTCGATGTTCTCGCGATGCAACTGGTTCAGGCGCTGACCGCGCGCGTCGGCGCCGAGCATCAGGTTGTAGCGGCCGGGTGCCTTGCCGACGAGCGCGATCTCGGCGAGGTACGGGCGCGAGCAGCCGTTCGGGCAACCGGAAATGCGCAAGGTGATCGGCGCGCCGGCCAGTCCGTGCGCGGCCAGCCGCGCCTCGACCTGGCCGAGCAGGTCGGGCAGGTAGCGCTCGGCCTCGGCCATCGCCAGCGCGCAGGTCGGCAGCGCGACGCAGGCAAGCGCGTTCAGGCGCAGTGGCGAAGCGCGACGGAACAGGTCGAGGCCGTGGCGACCGACCAAGGTGTCGAGCGTCGCGCGCAGCGCCGGATCGACGTTCGCCACGACCAGGTTCTGGTTCGGCGTCAGGCGGAACTCGCCGGCGTGGATGCGAGCGATTTCGCGCAGGCCGGTCAGGTGCGCGAGCTCGCCGCGATCGGCGATGCGCCCGGCCTCGATGCGCAGGGTGAGGTGCCAGCGGCCGTCCTCGCCTTCGGCCCAGCCGAAGCGATCGCCTTGGGTCCGGAACGCGAAGGGGCGCGCCGGCTGGATCGCGAAGCCGAGACGGCGTTCGACCTCGGCCTTGAACCAGGCGATGCCGCGGTCGGCGATCGTGTACTTCAATCGCGCGTGCTTGCGCTCGGTTCGATCGCCGAAATCGCGTTGGGTGGCGGCGACGGCCTCGGCGACGGCCAATACCTGCTCGGTCGAGATGAAGCCGAGCACATCGGCGATGCGCGGGAACGTGGCGTCGTCGCCGTGCGTGGCGCCCATGCCGCCGCCGACCGTGACGTTGAAGCCGAGCAGGCCGCCGCGCTCCGCGATCGCGATGAAGCCGAGGTCGTGGGCGAAAACGTCGACGTCGTTGACCGGCGGCAGCGCGAACGCGACCTTGAACTTGCGCGGCAGGTAGGTAGCGCCGTAGATCGGTTCGTACGTGCCTTCGCCGCCGGCGATGCGCTGCTCGTCGAGCCAGATCTCGTAGTACGCGCGCGTCTTCGGCTTCAGGCGTTCCGATACGCGGCGCGCCCAGTCGTGGATCTGCGCATGCAAGCGCGATTCGTGCGGATTGACCGCGGCCATCACGTTGCGGTTGACGTCGCCGCAGGCGGCGACGGTGTCGATCAGCGCGGCATTGATCGCCTGCATCGTGCTCTTGAGCCGGCGCTTGACCACGCCATGGAACTGGAACGCCTGGCGCGTGGTGAGGCGCAGGCTGCCGTTCGCCCAGGTCGTCGCGATGGCGTCGAGCTTGAGCCATTGCGCCGGGGTGACGACACCGCCCGGCAGGCGCGTGCGGATCATGAAGCTGTAGGCGGGTTCGAGCTTGCGCTGCCTGCGCTCCTCGCGCAGGTCGCGATCGTCCTGCTGGTAGCTGCCGTGGAACTTGATCAGCTGCGTGTCGGCGTCGGCGATCGCGCCGGTGACCGCGTCGGCCAGGCTCTCGACCAGGGTGCCGCGCAGGTGCCGGCTTTCGCGCTTGATCTTCTCGACCGGGGAAAGGGAAGCGTTCATTTCGTCCGTATCGCCTCGGGCGAGGCGCCTTGCCATCTAGTAGACATCGCGCGCGTAGCGGCCCTGTTGCAGCAGCGTTTCGATGCGGTCCTGCGCATGCTCGAGGCCCTTTCCGGATTGCGTCGCGACGATGTCGAGGAGCGCGGCGTGCACGTCCTTCGCCATGCGCGTCGAGTCGCCGCAGACGTACAGATGGGCGCCGCCCTCGATCCATTCGTACAGTTCGCGCCCACGTTTGCGCAGGCGGTCCTGTACGTAGATCTTGTCCGCCTGGTCCCTGGAGAAGGCGAGGTCGAGCCGATGCAGCGCGCCGGCTTTCAATGCGGCCTGCCATTCGGTCTGGTAGAGGAAGTCGCGCTCGAAATGCGGGTTGCCGAAGAACAGCCAGTTGCGTCCGCCGGCGCCGCTTGCCTCGCGCTCCTGCACGAAGCCGCGGAATGGCGCGACGCCGGTGCCGGGGCCGATCATGACGACGTCGCGCGTGCCGTCCTTCGGCAGGCGGAAGCGTTCGTTCGGCTCGATGAAGACCGGTACGCGTGCGCCATCCGTTCCCGCGGCGAGGAACGCCGATGCGGCACCGTGGTGCGCGTTGCCGAACGCCTCGTAGTCGACGCGTGCGACGGTCAGGTGCACTTCGTCGCCGACGCAGCGCCGGCTCGATGCGATCGAATACAGGCGCGGCGCCAACGGCCGCAACGCGGCGACGAGTTCGTCCGCGCTCCATTCGGCCGGGAATTCGCGCAGCAGGTCGATGGGCTGGTGCGAGTTCAGCAAGGCGGCCAGGTCCGCCGCGCGATCCGGCGCGAGCAGGCGGTTCAACGCATCGGCTCGCGCCTGCGCCGCATGCGCGGCGACGAACGGGCGCGCCAATCGGGTCAGCTCGCGCCGGCCGCCGAGCCAGTCGCGCAAGCCCAGCGTTTCGCCGCCGTGCGCGACCAAGGTTTCGCCGTCCAGGCCCAGCGTCCGCAACACGGCATCCACCAGTTCCGGCGGATTCGTCGGCCAGACACCGAGCGCATCGCCGGGCTCGTAGGCGAGACCGGAGCCTTCCAGCGACAGCTCGAGGTGGCGCACGTCGCGCGTGCCGTCTCGCGCGGTGATGCGCTGGTTGACCAGCAGTTCGGCCGCGAACGGACGCTCGCGCGTCCATTCGGTGGCGGCGGCGAGCGGCCGCAGCGGCGTCACCGTCGCACGTGGCGTCGCCGATTTCAGCGTTTCGCGCGCGGTGCCGAGTGCGCGTTCGAGCCACGGCGCCGCGACGGTCCCGATGTCGAGATCGGCCTCGCCTGCGGCGAACGCGCGCGTCGCGCCGAGTTCGGACAGGCGCGCATCGAGCTTGCGGCCGATCGCGCAGAACTGCGGATAGCTGGAATCGCCCAGGCCGAGCACGGCGTACTTCAGTTCGGGCAGTTGCGGCGCGCGCTTGCCGGCGATGAAGTCGACGAAGCCGCGGGCATCGTCGGGAGGATCGCCGTCGCCCTGCGTGCTGACGACGACGTAGAGCAGGCGTTCGTTCTTCAGTTCGCGCGGCGCATACGCATCGGCACGCACGAGCCGTACCGCAAGGCCGGCGCCTTCGGCGTCGCGGGCGAGCGTTTCCGCGAGACGCTTGGCGTTGCCGGTCTGGCTGCCGTAGACGATGGTCAGGTGCTCGTGCGATCCGCTTTCGCGAACGGACGTCGCCGCGATCGCGGTACGCGCCCCGGCAGGCTGGCCGGCCAGCGCAGCCGTGTAGCCGGACAGCCACCACAACCCGGCCGGTTCGATGCCCTCCAGCATGCGCAGGATTTCGCCGGCTTTCTCTTCCGGCAGAACGGCAATCGGCAGGGCAGGAAGCGCAGGCACGGCAATCATGTCCGTTTGGACGTCCAGACGTCCGATGGCCAAGCATGCTAGGCCGCGGCCGCGCGACACGGAAAGAAGGGATCGTTATGCGCTCATGCGGCGGGCGGCATCCAACCGGCGCGACGCATGACGCGAGCTGTCCCCGGGCGTGTCGAATCAGGCGATCGCGGCGAGCGCGGCCCGGCAAGCGCCGGGCGTCAGGTCGCGCACGATCGATTGCGCCAGCGCGCGGATTTCCGGCATTCCGCTGCATTCCCATACGCTGCCGCGCAGCAGGGTGCCAATGGCGTACAGGTGCCGCCAGGCGCCGCCGTCGGGACGCAGCAGGCGGCCGTCGGGAAGCGCGGCGAGGCCCAGGCCGAGCGCATCCGGCCGAGTCACGCCGCTGTCGACGAGTTGCCGCACGAGTGCGTGCGTGGTCGTCTGCGCGGTCGATTCGAGGCCGGTCGCCTGGATCACGAAATCCGCGCCGATGCCGAAGGGAGGCAGGCCGCCGCGCGGTTGCAGGCGCGCCCGCAGCAGCGGGCCATCGCCGTCGATGCCGCGCACGCGCGCGGCGAGGATGCGCAAGCGGCCGGTGTCCTGCAATGCGCGGATCTTCGCCGCCGTTTGCGGCGGCATGCGATGGCGCACGACTTCCCACAGCGGGCGCAGGTGGCGCAGGAAGCGCTCGCGCTGGCGCACGTCGAGCGCTTGCCAGCAGCGCGGAACCTCCGCGCGCACCGCATCGAGCACGGCGCGCCAGTCGGCGCCGGGCGCGCTCGCCGCGTCGCGTACGCTGCGCAGCCAGTGGCCGAGATCCGCACGCTCGCGCAGCGAGGCGGACAGGGCCTCGTGCGCCGTGTGCGCGGCGAGCGGGAGTTCGGAATGCAGGGCGGGCAGCCTGCCTCGGCGCGATACCGCGGTCAGGCGTGCGTTCGGCCAGCGCGCGGCGGCACTGAGCAGGGCATCGACGCCGGTCAGGCCGGTGCCGATCACCAGCACGTGTTCGGGTGCGCGCGGCAGCGTCGGCCACGCCCATGGATCGCTCGCATAGAGGCGGCTTTCGCGCGCCTGCACGCTCACGACCGGCAAGGTCGCAGCCGGCAGCGCGCCGAGCGCGAGCACGATACCGTCGGCGCGCTGGTCATCGCCGTCGCGCGTGCGGATGTCGAAGCCGCGGTCGGCGAGCGGGCGGATCGCGATGGCTTCGGTGGAGTGCGCCGTCAGCGTCACGCGCCGCTGCGACGTGCGCAGCAAGCGTTCCAGCGTCGCCTCGACGTAGTCGCCATAGATCGAGCGCGGCAGGAACTGGCCGCCGCTGGCGGCGATGCCGCGCGCCGTGGCGTAGTCGAGGAAGTCGCCCGGTTCGTCGGCGAACAGGCCCATGTTGGCGGCGCGCACGTTGAGCAAGTGCTGATCGTCGATGGTTTCGTAGGCGACGCCGCGCCCGGGAGCGCGTTCGCCGACGATCCAGGTCAGGGCGCATTCGCTGCCGCCGTCGCGGCTGGTCGCGTCGCGCAGGAATCGCGCGACGACCGCCGAGCCGGCGGCACCGCCGCCGATGATCGCTATGCGTTGCATGGGGTCGTCTCGAAGGTGCGGGGGAAGGGAGGCGCTCTATACCCCGAGCGCGGCATCGACGCCGGCACGATGGGCGACGGTGCCGAACCCGCCCCGCGCATCCGCCTGGAATGCATGGTAGCGATCGAGCACGCCGCCGTAGACGTGCAGCGAAAGCGCGGGCTGCGTCGGCGACAGGTTGCGGCAACGATGCGCATAACGATGTCCGCTGAACACGGCGGCATCGCCGGTGCCGAGCAGCAGCGTGCTCCGTGCCGACAGTTGCGGACGCGCGGTTTCGCCGCCGATCGCGAATTCCTCGACTTCGAGCGCGCCATCGAGCACCAGCTCGATGCCCCAGAGGCCGGCATGGTCGTGGATCGGCGTGCGATGTCCGGCCGGCCAGGCGATCAGCAGCGCCGAGTACGCCTGGTCGCGGCCGCCGGCGATCAGGTGGCGGCGATAGCGTTCGGGGTCGTCGACCGGGAACGTTTCCGATCGCGGCGCATCGAGCAGCAGCGCCTGTTCGGCGAGCCGGCCGGACAGTTGTTCGATCGCGGAGATCGTCGGGGCCGACGCCAACGTGGCGAGATCGCGGCGCACGTCGGCGAGCCATCGGCGATGACTGGCGGGGAGGCGGATGTCCATGCATGCAAACCTGTCGATGGGGTGGCGCTATGCCATCACGCCGGGTGTTAAACCCGAGCTAAACGCGCAAGCCGCGCCGCGCGCACCGACATGGCGCGCGGGCGTGTGCTCATGCCGTCGCGTGATGGCGACGACAACGAAGGGACTCAGACCGAATCCCGTGCCGACTGCCATGCCGCGACCATCGCGGGGCCGAACGCGCACAGCAAGATGTTCGCCGGTGCCGTATGCGCCGCCTGCCAGGCGCGAACTTCGCGTACCGCGATGACGCCGGCTGCGTCGATCGGATAGCCGTAGACGCCGCAACTGATCGCCGGGAAGGCGATGGATTCGATGCCGTGCGCCTGCGCCAGCGCGAGGCAGGCACGGTGGGCGCCTGCAAGCAATTCCGGTTCGTCGTGACCGCCGCCATGCCACACCGGTCCGACGGTATGGATGACATGGCGCGCCGGCAGGTCGAATCCGGGCGTGATGCGCGCTTCGCCGGTCAGGCAACGCACGCCGGGTCGGACTTGCGGCAGCGCACGGCAGGCGGCGAGGAGTTCCGGGCCGGCGGCGCGATGGATCGCGCCATCCACGCCACCGCCGCCGAGCAGGGTTTCATTCGCCGCGTTGACGATCGCATCGACGGCAAGCGTGGTGATGTCGGCTTCGACGATTTCCAGGGCAGGTTTCATGGTTGGAGATTCTCCTTTTTCCTTCCGGAAAAAGCGGCCCGCCATGGCGACGAGACAAAGTGCACTCATGGGTATTGAAAATATATTGCCTAGGACATAATATTCGCGGCTATGATGATCCAGGCCACCGACAGCACCTTCGCGTACCTGATGCAGGACGTGACCCGGCAGATGCGCACCCAGTTCGACCGCCGCGCGACGCGATTCGGGCTGACGCGCGCGCAGTGGCGCGCGCTGAAGACGATCCGGCGCACGGAAGGGCTTTCCCAGACCGAGCTGGCCGATGCGCTGGACATGGAGCCGATCCCGGTCGGCCGCGTCATCGACCGGCTGGAGAAGGCCGACTACGTCGAGCGGCGCGCGGATCCCGCCGATCGTCGCCGTTGGTGCCTGTATCTGACGGCGAGGGCGCATGCGGTCGTGGCCGAAATGGAAGTGATCGCCAGCGAACTGCGCAACGAGGCGCTGCGTGGCATCCGCCGCGACGATTTCGAGACCTTGCTGCGCGTGCTCGCGCAGCTGAAGGACAACCTGATCGCGCTGAACGGCGCGACGAACGAGGAAGGGGTTACGCCATGACCGACAGACAACCGCAGGTCGTCCAGCCGGAGCCGCCGGCGCGCAAGCGCAGCGTCCTGCGCACGG
>Ga0153956_1002439_pt1 | contig 13630 bp, 10 predicted proteins | sample TSFL040MetaG_FD_104704 | JGI IMG/M metagenome (GOLD analysis project Ga0153956, IMG submission 104704) | Attine ant fungus gardens microbial communities from Florida, USA - TSFL040 MetaG | ecosystem: Host-associated > Fungi > Mycelium > Unclassified | place: USA: Florida, Wekiwa Springs... | reverse complement strand
TTAGAGGGATCGCTCTGACGTCGACGGCGCGAGATCGCCGTGCGCTCCCTACAATGCGCAGACAGCGCATGTAGACAAGTGTGCACGAGACAGATGCCGCCAGCAACGCGCGGCGACAATAGCGTGGGACAGGAGGAGCGGATGCAATACGACTACGTCATCGTAGGCGCGGGTTCGGGCGGCTGTTCGCTCGCCGGGCGTCTCGTGGAGCAATGTCCCGACGCGACCATCGCGCTCATCGACGCGGGTCCGCACACCGAACGCAATCTCTTCGTCAACATGCCGCTCGGCGTCGCCGCCGTCGTGCCGTTCAAGCTCAAGACCAACTACGGCTATCTGACGACGCCGCAACCCGGTCTCAACGGACGGCGCGGTTATCAGCCGCGCGGACGCGGCTTCGGCGGATCGAGTGCGATCAACGCAATGGTCTACACGCGCGGCCATCCACTCGATTACGACGACTGGGCGCGGCTCGGCTGCAACGGCTGGTCTTTCGACGACGTGCTGCCGTACTTTCGCCGCGCAGAATGCAACGAACGCAACAAGCACGGCGCCGATGCGCTGCATGGCGCCGACGGTCCGCTCAACGTCGCGGATCTGCGGTTTCAGAATCCGTTTTCCCATCGCTTCGTGAAGGCCGCCGTCGAAGCGGGCTTTCCGCGCAACGACGATTTCAACGGCCCGATGCAGGAAGGCGTCGGCTTCTATCAGGTGACGCAGCGCGGCGGCCAGCGCTGGAGCGTCGCGCGCGCGTACATCTACGGACGCGCGCGTCCGAATCTGCACACCATCGCCGATGCCGCCGTGTTGCGCGTGCTGTTCGACGGCAAGCGCGCGACGGGCGTCGAAGTGATGCGCGGCGGCGCGAAGGAAATCATCGAGGCGCGCTGCGAAGTCGTGCTCGCGGCGGGCACCTTCAACTCGCCGCAACTGCTGATGTGCTCGGGCATCGGTCCCGCGGAGCATCTGCGCGCGTTCGGCATTCCCGTGCTGCACGACGCGCCCGAAGTCGGGCGCAATCTCACCGATCACGTCGATTTCACGATCAACAAGCGCGTGCCGTCGACGAAGCTCACCGGCTTTTCGCTGCGCGGATTCGCGAAGATGGTGCCGGGCTTCTACTCGTATCTGCGCAGCGGACGCGGCATGCTGACGAGCAATGTCGCGGAAGCGGGCGGCTTTCTGAAAAGCCGTCCGACGCTCGACCGGCCCGATCTGCAATTGCACTTCTGCACCGCGCTCGTCGACGATCACAATCGGCGGATGCATTGGGGGCATGGCTATTCGCTGCACGTGTGCGTGCTGCGTCCGCATAGCCGCGGTTCCGTGACGCTCGCGAGCAGCGACGCGCGCGAGGCGCCCGTCATCGATCCGGCGTTTCTCAGCGATGCGCGCGATATGGATCTGCTCGTCGAAGGCGTGCATCTGTCGCGGCGGATTCTGGACGCGCCGTCGCTCGCGCTGTGCGGCGGCCGCGAACTCTACACGCGGCACGGACAGACGGATGCCGAATTGCGCGCGACGATCGCCGAACATGCCGACACGATCTATCACCCCGTTTCGACATGCAGGATGGGCGGCGACGAGCGATCGGTCGTCGATCCGCAACTGCGCGTGCGCGGCGTAACGGGCTTGCGGGTGGTCGACGCTTCCGTGATGCCGACGCTGATCGGCGGCAACACGAACGCACCTACGGTGATGATCGGCGAGCGCGCCGCGGATTTCATCGCGGCTACGCGGCGTGGTGCTGTCGCCAGTCAGCCGCTCGCCGACGAGCTCAGGCCACTCGTCCGTCGTGATGCCGAACAACACGCAAAATAAGAGTAATCCTATAAAGATCCAAAATCGTTCATCGCTTCATTTCTGAGATTTTCACGCTCCTATAATCGCGCCCCAACGAAGGGCGCACGGGCGCGCGTTCGAAATTCAGGGAAACGAATCGATGAGTGTCAATGTGATTCAGTTGGTCCGGGCTGCGATGCCGGACGCGGTGGTTCGACAGCTGTCGAATTGCCTCGGATTGCCGCCGGAAGCGACGGCGAAAGTGATGGATGTCACCGCGCCGGCGCTCGTCGCCGGCCTGTTGCACAAGTGCGCGACGCTCGACGGCGCGCGTGCGCTGTTCGCGACCGTACTCGGGCAGGAAGTCAGCGCGGACATCGCCGAACAGCTGCCGCGTATTTTCTCGAGCACGACGGGCGTGACGCAGTTGTCGTCGACGGGTCGTCAGCTGCTCGAACATCTGTTCGAGCGACGCATCGACGGATTGAGCGACACCGTGTCGATGCAGACGGGCGTGCCCGCGCACGCGACGCACGCCATTTCGGGCATCGCTGGCGGCGTGATGATGGGCGTGCTCAAGCGCCACGTTCTCGATCATCAGGGCAATATCGGCCAGCTGCCAACGCTGCTCGGCCAGCAGTTGCCGCACATCGCGCCGTTCCTGAACGACGGTCTGACGATGGTGCTCGGTCTGGGCGGCGCGGCAGCTTTCGCGCAGACGGTCGGTTCGCAAGTGCGCGCGGTGTCGTCGCATTTCGATCAACCGGTTGCAGCGCCTGCACCCGTGCGCGGTCCTGCGGAGCCGACGCTGTCCACGAATGCGTCAGCCGCCGTGCAGCCCGCCCGCGAAGTGCGCGAGGTGCGCCATGTCGGCCTGAAGGCGAAGCATTGGCTCGGCGTGACGGCGTTGTCTGCGCTGATCGGCGCGTTGGCCGCGATGCTGACGTGGGTTGCGTTGTCGTACTGTCCGGCGGCGACCGGTTTCCTCAGCCGCAACGTGGTCGCAGCCGAGCCTGCCGCAGCGGACGCGTCGGCCGCGCAAGCCGCTACCCAGCCGGTTCCGCAGCCCGCGCACGACGATTCCGCGAGCACTTCAGGCCCGGTGCAGACGGACGCGGCGCCCGCCGCCGCGAAGGACTCGCAACTGATCGTCTCCGTCGATAAAAACGGCAAGCCGACGATTACCGCAACCGTTCAGAACGTCGCTGAAAAGTCGCAACTGCTGAACGCGCTGACGAAGAAATTCGGTGCGGGCAACTTCAACGCCGACATCACGCTCGACGACAGCCGTAAGGCTGCTGACTGGCTCGCGCATCTCGACGCGCTGCTGCCGCTGCTGGCGACGCCGGGCGCGGAGATGAAAATCGACGGCACGCAGGTCGAACTGAGCGGCGCGGCCGCCGATGGAAAATCCGGCTGGCTCGACCGTCTGAAATCGCTGTTCGGCGCGTCGTATCAGGTGAGTGCGTTCGATCCGGCGCAAGCCGTCGCGAACGCCGCGCAGTCGTTCAGGAACGCGGCGAAGTCGCTGCTCGCGCCGGGCGCATCGTGCGCGTCGACGGATCTCGTCAGGACGCTGAACCTGCAGGTCGTCAATTTCGCGTCGCGCGACGCGCACGTGCCGCAGTCGGCATTCGACGATCTGAACCAGTCCGCGCAATTGCTGCAATCGTGCGCGAAGAGCGGCCACGCGCCGAAGCTCGAAGTGGCGGGCTACTCGGATAACGTCGGCGGCGAATCGGCGAATCTGGAGTTGTCGAAGGAGCGCGCCGAAGCCGTGCGCGCGTTCCTCGTAAAAGCCGGCGTGCCCGCCGACGCGCTCGTCGCGCACGGCTACGGCAATGTGCGCCCCGTGGCGAGCAACGCGACGGAAAGCGGGCGTTTCGCGAATCGGCGGATCGAATTCACTGACGCGCAGGCGCAGCCGCAGTAACACGCAAGAGGTCGAAAGAAGTCGGAACGCGATGCCGCCCGGTGCAAACCGGGCGGCATTTTTCATTTCGGCTGCGGTTTCGCGCGATCCGGTTGCGCGGCGGGGAGATCGAAGGTAGGCGGGTGCGTGAAGTTGTCGGTGGTGAGGCCCGGCAGCGTTTCGCGCGCGACTTCGAGCCACGCGCGCGCCGCATGCGACAGATAGCCGTTGCGCCGCCAGCCGATCGCCATTTCCCACGGAATCTCCGGCGCGACGACGGGCCGGCACGTGAACTGCGCGGCATCGAGCCGCCGGCAATACGGCGCGGGCAACAGCGCAATGCCGACGCCCGCCAGCACCAGCGCCGCCATGAAGTCCCAATGCCCGCTGCGTCCGACGATGGTCGGCGCGAAGCCCGCCGTGCGGCACGCCGTCAGCACGACGTCGTTCAGCGCGAGGCTTTCGCCGTAGAACACGAACGGTTCCTGCGCGAGATCGGCGAGCGGCACTTCCTGCAGCGCATCCCAGCGCGAGCCGTGACGCGCGACGAGCCACAGCACCTGGCGGGTCATCGGCAGCACGTCGATCATCTCGTCGACAGGCTGAAGCACGCCGCCGAGTTCCAGTTCGCCCGAAATCAGCGCGGCCTCGATTGCCTTCGAACCCTGCTCGAACAGCTTCAGCTCGACCTTCGGATAACGCTGCCGGAATGCGGCGATTGCGGGCGTGAAGAGCGACCCGCCCATCGGCGGAATGCCGATGGTCAGCTCGCCGCGCCCGAGTTTGTCGAGATCGTTCAGTTCGGCCTGCAATTGCGCGTAGGCGGCGATCACGTCCTGGCCGCGCTGATAGACGATCCGGCCGGCGTCCGTCAGCACCATCTGGCGGCCGTCGCGCAGCAGCAGCGGCGAGCCGATCTCGTCTTCCAGCGCCTTCACCATCTTGCTGATGGTCGGCTGCGTGACGAACATCTGCTCGGCCGCGACGGTGAAGCTCTGCTGCCGTACGACCTCGACGAAATAGCGAAGCGCGCGCAGTTCCATGTTCGTAGCCCTCTTCGTTAGCCTCAATTCCAATTTGGAATGAAGCGGATAATTCTAAGTCATTATATTTATGCTGCACCGCACCCTATACTGAATCTCAACCAAAAGTCACCTAGGGTTTGCCATGATCTCGCCGCTGATCGCCCGTCTCGCCGCTTCCATCCGCCTCGATGCGACGTCGCCCGTCGCGAAGATCGGCCGGATTGCCGTGCAGAGCGCGGCCATCGCCGGAGTCTGGTTCGCCGCCGATTACATCGTGCGCCGTTTCGGTCTGCCTGTGCCGGGCGGCGTCGTGGGTCTCGTTGCGCTGCTGGCGCTGCTGTTCTGCGGCGGCGTCGCGCCGCGCTGGGTGAAGGCGGGCGCCGACTGGCTGCTGTCGGACATGCTGCTGTTCTTCATTCCCGCCGCCGTCGCGGCCGTCCAGTACGGCGGCCTGTTCCGCGAAGACGGCTGGCGTCTCGCGCTCGTCGTGATCGCGGGCACGCTGATGGTGATGGTGGCCGTCGCGTTTGCCGTCGAACAGGCCGCACGGCTCGAACGCCGTCTCGCGCTGCGTCGCGTGATGGTTCAGCGCGCGCCCGTCGAACGCCGTGCTGCCGGTCGCAACTTCCTCTAATCCACGTTCCGGATCGTTTCGTTCATGAGCGCCTTCTACTCGTCCCTTTTCGTCGACGACGCTTCCCGGCTCATCGCCGCGGGCTGCTTCGTGCTGACGGTGGCGCTCTATTTCGCGTCGAAGGCGTTGTACGCGCGCTTCCGGTCGCCGTGGCTCACGCCGCTGCTCGCTGTGCCGGCGGTGCTGGCCGCGATCGTCGTCATCGCGCGGATTCCGTATGCCGTCTACTTCCAGGACACGCGCTGGCTGATGTGGCTGCTCGGCCCGGCGACCGTCGCGTTCGCTGTGCCCATCTACGAATACCGCGAACTGCTGAAGCGCCACTGGATTTCGCTCACCGTCGGCGTGACGGTCGGCATCGTGGTCGCCGTGGGCGGATCGCTGGCGCTGTCGAAGCTGCTGCATCTGTCGCCGGAATTGCAGCGCAGCCTGATGACGCGCTCGGTATCGACGCCGTTCGCGCTCGCCGTGTCCGACAAGATTCACGCGCCGAAGGATCTGACCGCGCTGTTCGTGATCGCGACGGGCGTCTGCGGCATGCTGTTCGGCGAGATCGTGCTGGCGCTCGTGCCGCTGCGCACGCGGCTCGCGCGTGGCGCGCTGTTCGGCGCGGCGGCGCACGGCGTCGGCACGGCTAAGGCGCGTGAACTCGGCAGCGAAGAGGGCGTGGTCGCGAGCCTGACGATGATGATCGCGGGCGTCGTAATGGTGCTGCTCGCGCCGCTGTTCGGGATGCTGCCGCTTTGACCTGCAGCCGGACTGAGCCTATTTTGGGATGAGTGGCGGCGCGCGCGCTTTATGATCGCCGGCGTCATTCACTCCGAGACCGGATCAGGCGATGCATCCCATCTCCATCATCATTCCCTGCTACAACGCCGAAGGCACGCTCGCCCGCACGCTCGAGAGCTGCGTCGCGCAACCGGAAGCGGCGCAGATCGTTGTAATCGACGACGGTTCGCAGGACGCTTCACGCGACATCGCCGCGCAATTCGCTCAGCGCTATCCGCACATCGAACTGCTGGGCATGCCGCAAAACGGCGGCGCGGCGCGCGCGCGGAACTGGGGCGCGATGCATGCGCTGCATCCGCTGCTCGCCTTCATCGATGCCGACGACGAATATATGCCCGGCGCGCTCGCTGCTGCCGCCCAATTCCTGCACGATCATCCGCGTCAGCCGTCGATCCGTTTCGACGTCGAGTATTGCGGCTTTCCCGCCGAGATCACCGGGCATCCTCAATTCGCCGAGCACGCGGGGACGCTCAGCAACACGGTGCCGAGCAGTCTCGTGATCCGGCGTTCGCTGTACGCGGCGTTCGGCGGTTTTCCGCTCGATGACGTGTTCCGCCGCCACGGCGGCGAAGACGGCGCGTTTTCGCTCGCGCTGCTGAACATCTTCGGCAATCCGCGGCTCGACGACTGCAAGCGCGTGCGCATGCACTATCACCCGAATATCCACGCGGAGCGGTATTTCCGCATTTCGATGGGCATGCTCGCCGCACCCGACGAACTCGTCGACGCAACGCGCGAAGCGTCGTGGCGCTTCGTGCGCCACGCGTACGAAGCGATCACCGAATTGCGCGACGCCGAACTCGCGCCGCATCTGACCGCACAAGCCGCACAAGCCGCACAAGCCGCACAAACCGCACAAACCGCACAAACCGCGCAAGCCGCACAAACCTCGCCGAATCAATCGGCATAGGCTGAATCGCCGTACCCGCTCGTCATCCCGTTTTGCTACAATCGCCGTTCGTCTTCGAGGAGCGTTGCGACGGGTTCGGCCCGCCAGGCTCGAAGGCTTTCAATCGGAAGGAATGAACGCGCGCCGCGCCTACAAACCAACCGCATCGAACGGCGCTCACGTCACATTTCTAGGTCTTTTTTAGAAAGGAGGGCGTGATGAACGCCGCAGTTATCGATTCCCAAGACTACATTGTTGCCGACATGTCGCTGGCCGACTGGGGCCGCAAGGAACTCACCATCGCCGAGACCGAAATGCCCGGTCTCATGCAAACGCGCGAAGAGTACAAGACCCAGCAGCCGCTGAAGGGCGCACGCATCGCTGGCTCGCTGCACATGACGATTCAAACGGGCGTGCTGATCGAGACGCTGACGGCGCTCGGCGCCGACGTCCGTTGGGCATCGTGCAACATCTTCTCGACGCAGGACCACGCCGCTGCCGCGATCGCGAAGGGTGGCGTGCCCGTGTTCGCATTCAAGGGCGAATCGCTCGACGAATACTGGGAGTTCTCGCACCGCATTTTCGAATGGCCGAACGGCGAATTCGCGAACATGATCCTCGACGACGGCGGCGACGCAACGCTGCTGCTGATCCTCGGCTCGAAGGCCGAGAAGGATCGCTCGGTCATCTCGAAGCCGACCAACGAGGAAGAAGTTGCGCTGTACAAGTCGATCGGCAAGCATCTCGACATCGATCCGACGTGGTACTCGAAGCGCCTCGCGCACATCAAGGGCGTGACGGAAGAAACGACGACGGGCGTGCATCGCCTGTATCAGATGGAGAAGGAAGGCCGTCTGCCGTTCCCCGCGATCAACGTCAACGACTCCGTCACGAAGTCGAAGTTCGACAACCTGTACGGCTGCCGCGAGTCGCTCGTCGACGGCATCAAGCGCGCAACCGACGTGATGATCGCCGGCAAGATCGCGGTCGTCGCAGGGTACGGCGACGTGGGCAAGGGCTGCGCGCAATCGCTGCGCGGTCTGGGCGCAACCGTGTGGGTCACGGAAATCGATCCGATCTGCGCGCTGCAAGCCGCGATGGAAGGCTACCGCGTCGTGACGATGGAATACGCCGCCGACAAGGCCGACATCTTCGTGACGGCAACGGGCAACTATCACGTGCTGAACCACGATCACCTGAAGGCCATGCGCCACAACGCGATCGTCTGCAACATCGGTCACTTCGACTCGGAAATCGACGTTGCGTCGACGCGCCAGTACACGTGGGAAAACATCAAGCCGCAAGTCGACCACATCATTTTCCCGGACGGCAAGCGCGTGATCCTGCTGGCTGAAGGCCGCCTCGTGAACCTCGGCTGCGCGACGGGCCACCCGTCGTTCGTGATGTCGAACTCGTTCACGAACCAGACGCTCGCGCAGATCGAACTGTTCGTCGAAGGCAGCAAGTACGAGAACAAGGTCTACGTGCTGCCGAAGCAACTCGACGAGAAGGTCGCGCGTCTGCACCTCGCGCGCATCGGCGCGAACCTGACCGAGCTGACGACGGAACAGGCTGGCTACATCGGCGTCGACAAGAACGGTCCGTTCAAGCCGAACCACTACCGTTACTAAGTCGATCGATAAGTCGATCAACAAGCCGAAACAAGTCGGCATGAAGGATGAAGCACACGGCCGATGCGACTCACTGCATCGGCCGGTGCTTCACGCGTGCCCTTCGAGTTCAACCCGGACTACACGCCCACAGGCGATCAGGAGCTGTTCATGACCGTATTGCTGACCTGGCTGGTCAACGCGCTCGCGCTGTTGATCATCACCTACATCGTGCCGTCGATTCACATCCGCAGTTTCGGCACTGCGCTGATCGTCGCGCTCGTGCTCGGGCTCATCAATGCCGTCCTGCGGCCGGTGCTGATCCTGCTGACGTTGCCCGTCACGATTCTCACGCTCGGGCTCTTCATACTCGTGGTGAACGCGCTGTGCTTCTGGCTGTGTGCGTCGCTGCTGAAGGGCTTCGAAGTGTCGGGTTTCTGGTCGGCGTTCTTCGGCTCGATCCTGTACAGCATCGTTTCGTGGCTGCTGTCCGCGCTCATCTTCGGTAACCGCAGCTTCGGCTGACGGGTTACCAACAGAGGATCATGAACCCCATCGAACTTTCATTCGAATTCTTCCCGCCGAAGACGCAGGAAGGGCTCGAGAAGCTGCGTGCGACGCGCACGCAGCTTCTGCCGCTCAAGCCCAAGTTCGTGTCCGTCACGTTCGGCGCCGGCGGTTCGACGCAGCAAGGCACGCTGGATACCGTGCTCGATCTGTCGAAAGACGGCCTCGAAGCGGCGCCGCACCTGTCGTGCATCGGCTCGTCGAAGGACAGCCTGCGAGCGATTCTCAACGAGTACCGTTCGCATGGCATCCGTCATATCGTCGCGCTGCGCGGCGATCTGCCGTCGGGCATGGGCGAAGTCGGCGAGCTGCGCTATGCGTCAGAACTGGTGAGCTTCATCCGCGCCGAGTTCGGCGACTGGTTCCGCATCGAAGTCGCGGCGTATCCCGAGTACCATCCGCAGTCGCGTTCGCCGAAGCATGATCTCGAGAACTTCGCGCGCAAGGTGAAGGCGGGCGCCAATTCGGCGATCACGCAGTACTTCTTCAATGCGGACGCCTATTTCCGCTTCGTCGACGATGCGCACAAGCTGGGTGTGGATGTGCCCATCGTGCCGGGCATCATGCCCATCACGAACTTCTCGCAACTGATGCGTTTCTCCGAAATGTGCGGCGCGGAAGTGCCGCGCTGGGTCGCGCGCCGGCTGGAGAGTTTCGGCGACGACCGCGAGTCGATCCGCGCGTTCGGTCTCGACGTGGTGACGGACCTGTGCCGCCGTCTCGTCGATGCCAAGGTGCCGGGGCTGCATTTCTACACGCTCAACGGTGCGGCTGCATCGAAGTCGATTTGCGAGCGGCTGGGCGTCTGACGTTTCTGCTTCTGCAATGAAAGCGGCGTGCGCGCAAGCGTACGCCGCTTTTTTATTGCGTACGCGCAGGCGTGCATTCATTGCGTTGTCATGCAACCGGGGTGAAAACCCATATTGAATCTGAATATTGGCTGACTATGATCCAAAGGCACTCGACCCAGCTGCCTCGCGGAGAACAACATGCCAATGTTATCGACGCTGTCTGCAGTCCGCAAGTCCTGTTTGCCCGTCCTGTCCGCCGTCGCGATCGTCGCGGCGTGCATCGCGCCCAATCTGAGCGCCGCGGCGTCGCTGCCCGACAAGACGGTCGTCTTCTGCTCCGAAGGCAGTCCCGCCGGTTTCGATACCGCGCAGTACACGACGAGCGTCGAGTTCAGCGCCGGCTCGTACACCGTCTATAACCGGCTGGTCGAGTTCGGCCACGGCAGCACCGACATCGAGCCGGGCCTCGCCGAAAAGTGGGACGTCTCCAGCGACGGCCTGCAATACACGTTTCACCTGCGCCACGGCGTGAAGTTCCACACGACCTCGTACTTCAAGCCGACGCGCGAATTCAATGCCGACGACGTCGTGTTCACGTACACGCGCATGCTCGATCCGGAGCAACCGTTCCGCAAGGCGTACAACGTGCCGTTCCCGTACTTCAACGATCTCGGGCTCGCGAAGAACATCAGCAAGGTCGAGGCGCTCGATCCGTACACCGTGCGCTTCACGCTGAAGGAAGTCGACGCGCCGTTCCTGCAGCAGATCGCGATGCCGTTCGCGTCGATCCTGTCGGCCGAATATGCCGACCAGCTGCTGAAGGCGGGCAAGGCGTCCGACATCAACCAGTTTCCCGTCGGCACGGGGCCGTTCATCTTCCGCAGCTATACGAAGGACGCGACGATCCGCTACGACGGCAACCCGGACTACTGGAAGCCGGGCGTCGTGAAGATGAGCAAGCTGATCTTCGCGATTACCGTCGATCCGTCCGTGCGTCTGCAAAAGCTGAAGCGCAACGAATGTCAGGTGATGAGCTATCCGAAGCCCGCCGACATTCCGCAGATCCAGTCGGATACGTCGCTCGCGCTGCCGCATCAGGTGGGCTTCAATCTGGGCTTTATCGCGTACAACACGACCAAGAAGCCGCTCGACAACGTGCTCGTGCGACGCGCGCTCGATATGGCCGTCAACAAGAAGGCGATCATCGATTCGGTGTATCAGGGCGCGGGCCAGGCGGCGACCAATCCGATGCCGCCGACGCAATGGGGCTACGACAAGAGCCTGAAAGACGCGCCGTATGACGTCGACAAGGCGAAAGATCTGCTCAAGCAGGCCGGCTTGCCGGACGGCTTCGACCTGACGCTGTGGGCGATGCCCGTGTCGCGCCCGTACAACCCGAACGCGCGCCTGATGGCCGAAATGCTGCAGGCGGACTGGGCGAAGATCGGCGTGAAGACGAAGATCGTTACCTACGAGTGGGGCGAGTACATCCGCCGTGCGCACAGCGGCGAGCACGAAGCGATGCTGATCGGATGGACGGGCGATTATGGCGACCCGGACAACTGGCTCGGCGTGCTGCTCGGCTGCGACGCCGTCAACGGCAGCAATTTTTCCAAATGGTGCTACAAGCCGTTCGACGATCTGATCAAGCAGGCCCGCAGTACGACCGACATGGCCGTGCGCACCAAGGACTACACGGAGGCGCAGCAGATCTTCAAACAGGAAGTTCCTTTCACTCCGATTGCACATTCGACGGTATACCAGCCGCTGTCGAAGGCCATCACCGGGTTCAAGATCGATCCGTTCGGCCCGACCCAGTTCTGGAACGTCGGCCTGAAGTAGCCAACTGGCCGCTTCTTATCCTAAATACGCTGAAATTCTGGACAGCTGCCGCGCACTGCGCGGCAGCGCCGTTTTCGGCGGGTTCGTCTACTTAACAAAGTTAATTTCCTCCAATTGCGGCCCCTGGCAAAACTCACTAATATCGCGCTACGCTGGTTTTTGCCGGCGCTGAACCTGGAGGAAACATGAAGCAAAACAAACTGTTGCGCGCGGCACGGCTCACGATGCTTGTCGCGACGGCAGCGGCATCGATGGCGGGGACCCAACTGGCAAACGCCGCCGATATCCCGAACAAAACCCTCGTTTACTGCTCGGAAGGCAGTCCGGCGGGCTTTGATCCGGCGCAGTACACCACGGGCGTGGATTTCACGGCCAATACGTTCACGGTTTATAACCGCCTCGTCGAATTCGAACGCGGCGGCACGAAGGTCGAGCCGGGCCTCGCAGAGAAGTGGGATGTCTCGCCGGACGGCAAGACGTACACGTTCCATCTGCGCCACGGCGTCAAATTCCACACGACGTCCTGGTTCAAGCCGACTCGCGAATTCAACGCGGATGACGTCGTGTTCACGTTCCAGCGCATGCTGGATACGAACCAGCCGTTCCGCAAGGCCTACCCGGTGCAGTTCCCGTACTTCACGGACATGGGCCTCGACAAGCTGATCGACAAGGTCGAAAAGGTCGACCCGTACACGGTCAAGTTCACGCTGAAGGAAGTCAACGCGCCGTTCATCCAGAACCTGGCGATGGAATACGCATCGATCCTGTCGGCTGAATATGCGGATTCGCTGATGAAGGACGGCAAGGCCGCCGACATCAACCAGAAGCCGGTCGGCACGGGCCCGTTCATCTTCCGCAGCTACACGAAGGACGCGACGATCCGTTTCGACGGCAATCCGGATTACTGGAAGCCGAACACGGTCAAGATCTCGAAGCTGATCTTCTCGATCACGCCGGATCCGGGCGTGCGCGTGCAGAAGCTCAAGCGCGACGAATGTCAGGTGATGAGCTATCCGCGTCCCGCCGACATCGCGCCCCTGAAGGCCGATTCGAACATCGACATGCCGTCGCAGCCGGGCTTCAACCTGGGCTATCTGTCGTACAACGTCCAGCACAAGCCGGTCGACAAGCTCGAAGTGCGTGAAGCACTCGACATGGCGATCAACAAGAAGGCGATCATCGACTCGGTCTATCAAGGCGCAGGCCAGGCCGCGACGAATCCGATGCCGCCGACTCAATGGTCGTATGACAAGAACCTGAAGATGCCGACGTACGATCCGGAGAAGGCCAAGGCCCTGCTCGCGAAGGCCGGCTTCCCGAACGGTTTCGAGATCTCGCTGTGGGCGATGCCCGTGCAGCGCGCGTACAACCCGAACGGCCGTCTGATGGCGGAAATGATCCAGGCCGACTGGGCCAAGATCGGCGTGAAGGCGAAGATCGTCACGTACGAATGGGGTGAGTACATCAAGCGCGCGCACGCGGGCGAAGACGACACGATGCTGATCGGCTGGACGGGCGACAACGGCGACCCGGACAACTGGCTCGGTACGCTGCTCGGCTGCGACGCAGTGAACGGCAACAACTTCTCGAAGTGGTGCTACAAGCCGTTCGACGAACTCGTGCAGAAGGGCCGTGAAACGACGGGCCAGGCAGATCGCACGAAGGCGTATGTGCAGGCGCAGCAGATCTTCGCGCAGCAACTGCCGTTCTCGCCGATCGCTCACTCGACGGTCTATCAGCCGGTGAGCAAGAAGGTTGTCGACATGCGCATCGAGCCGCTCGGCTACGC
>Ga0153956_1002438_pt1 | contig 13633 bp, 12 predicted proteins | sample TSFL040MetaG_FD_104704 | JGI IMG/M metagenome (GOLD analysis project Ga0153956, IMG submission 104704) | Attine ant fungus gardens microbial communities from Florida, USA - TSFL040 MetaG | ecosystem: Host-associated > Fungi > Mycelium > Unclassified | place: USA: Florida, Wekiwa Springs... | reverse complement strand
GCGGGTTGACGAAGCGCCAGCCGAGCGCCGTGTCCTCCATCGTCATCGGCCCGCGGCCGAAGGCGCGCGACGCCTTGGCGACCGCGTGGGGAGCGCGGGTCATCGACTCCACCCCGCCCGCCAGGTAGGCCTCGCCTTCGTCGGCTCCGATCGCCCGCGCGGCCACCGCGACCGCCTCCATGCCGCTGCCGCAGAGCCGGTTGACGGTCGCCCCGGGGACCTCCTCGGGGAAGCCCGCCAGCAGCGCCGACATCCGCGCCACGTTGCGGTTTTCCTCGCCCGCGCCGTTGCCGTTGCCGAGGTAGACGTCGTCGAGGAGGGCCGGGTCGACCCCGGAGCGCTCGGCGGTCGCGGCCAGGACCAGCGCCGCCAGGTCGTCCGGGCGCACCGTCGACAGCGCGCCGCCGAAGCGGCCCATCGGCGTCCGCACCGCGTCGATCACCACCGCCTCGCTCATCCCTCGCCCTCCTTGCGCGCGACCAGTGAGACGAGCTCGCCCGTCTGCACCGTCTCGTTGTCCTGGTTGACCACGTCGACCCGCTGGATCACGACGCCCTGGTCGGGCCGTTTCGTCTCCCGCGCCTCGATCACCGTGGTGACCACGACGACGGTGTCGCCGAAGAAGACCGGGGCCTGGAATTTCCACGACCGGTATTCGAGCAGGGCGCGCAGGCTGCCGCGGAAGATCGGCATCTGCTGGCGCAGCCCGGAGGCGATCGCGAGCACCAGGTTGCCGTGGGCGATCCGCGCCCCGTAGGTGAGTTTCTCGACGAAGATCTGGTCGACGTGCAGGGGGTTGAAGTCCCCGGAGACGCCGGCGAAAGCGACCACGTCGGCCTCGGTGATCGTGCGCCGCGGCGAGGTCCAGCTCGCGCCGACCGGCATGTCCTCGAAGTAGAGGCGGCCGAGGACGTCGGGCTCGGGCATCCCGGCTCCCTCAGGCATCGAGGCCCGCCGCGATCCGCTGCCGGTGGGCGAGCGGCGTGCCCAGCGTCGGCACGCCGACCAGCGCCCGCTTGTAATAGAGGCCGATGTCGTGCTCCTCGGTGAAGCCGATGCCGCCGTGCAGCTGCACCGCTTCGGCGGTGGTCAGCGCGTAGCCGTCGGAGACGCTGCTCTTCGCCGCGGCGGCCGCCATCGGCACCTGGGCGACGTCACCGGACTCGACCGCGTCGGCGGCGTTGTAGACCGCCTCGCGGGCGCCGTCGATTGTGACGTGGAGGTCGGCGAGGCGGTGCTTCAGCGCCTGGAAGCGGCCGATCGGGCCGCCGAACTGCTCGCGCTCGTTCATGTAGGCGACGGTCATCTCGATCGCCTGGCGGGCGCCGCCCGCCATCTCCGCCGCCGCCGCGATCACGCCGCGGTCGAGCACTTCGGCGAGCGCCTTCTCGGTGCCCTCGCCGCGGTCGATCCGGGTCGCGGCGGCGCCGTCGAAGCGGACCGTCGCGGTGCGGCGGGTCTCGTCGATGGTCGCCGCGGCCTCGCGCTCCACCCCGCTCGCGCCGGGGTCGACGGCGAACAGGCCGACGCCCGCGCCCTCGACCCGGGCGGCGACGATCAGCTGCTGGGCGGTGAGCCCGTCGAGGACGAGCCCGCCGTCGCCGCGCAGCGTCCAGCCGCCGCCGGCCTCGGTCGCGGTGACCGCGCCGGCGACGTCGGCGTCGCCGAGGAGGTCACCCCCGGCGACCAGCGTCGCCCGCACCGACCCGTCGACGACCGCCGCGAGCGCCGCCGCGCCGAGCTCCTCGTCGGCGGCCAGGAGCAGCGCGTCGGCGGCCAGCACCGCGGAGGAGAGGAACGGGCCCGCGTAGAGGACGCGGCCCATCTCCTCGAGCAGCAGGCAGCGCTCGATCGTCGTGTAGCCGGCGCCGCCGCGCTCCTCGGGGACCGCGATCGCGGTCCAGCCGAGGTCGGCGATCTCCTTCCAGACCGCCTCCTCGAAGCCGTCCTCGGTGGCCATCAGCTCCCGCACCTTGTCGGAGGGGAAGCGGGACTGGAGGAAGCCGCGGGCGACGCCGCGGATCTCCTCCTGTTCGGTACTCAGCTTGACGGTCGTCGTCATGTCCTCACCTCGGATTCGGCGCCGAGCACGTCGGCGATCTGTTCGCAGTTGGAGATCAGCTCGGCGCTGGTCACGTCGGCACCCGCGGTCTGGAAGACCAGCTCGGTGACCCCGGCGGCGCGCAGCTCGGCTTCCATCGCGGCCGCTTTCTCACGGGCCACGGCCGGCGTGCCGGCGATCGTCAGCTCGTCGACGACGGCGTCGGGGATCAGCCCGGAGAGCTCGCTCCAGGCGGCCTTGCGGTCGGAGGCGTCGAAGCCGTCGCGGATCGCGTCGGCAACCGACTCCCAGTCGGTGCCCGCGGTGACGGTCTTGTAGCTCGGGGTGGAGAGGTAGAAGGCGAGCTGCCGGCGGGCCATCTCACGCGCCCGCTCTTCGTCGGCGTCGATCGCGGTGATGCACCAGGCGGCGACCTCGAACGGGCCGCCCTCCTCGCGCCTGCCGAAGCCCTCCCGCAGGGCGGGCAGCACCCGCTCGTTCAGGTGGACCCGGCTCAGCGCCAGCGCGTGCAGCAGGGCGCCGTCGCAGCTGCGGGCGACCGCCCGGGTCATCGCCGGGTTCAGCGCCGCGGCGTAGATCGGCGGCGGCGCCTCCAGGTCCGGGTTGCGACCCCAGGCCTCCCGCAGCGCGCCGGCGTACTCGGCGATGCGCGGCGCCGGCGGTTCGAACTCGGCCCCGTACCAGCGGCGCACGCCGCGGGTGCCGGAGCTGATGCCGAGCCCGAAGCGCCCGCCCGAGATCCGCTGCACGTCGGCGGCCGTCGCGGCCATCCCGAGCGCCGCCCGCGAGAAGGCGTAGGCAATTCCCGTCGCGACCCCGATGCGCTTGGTGCGCAGCGCGATGTAGAGGGCTCGGGTGATCGCGTCACGACCGACGTACTCGGTCGTCCAGACCCGATCGAGCCCGGCCGCCTCCGCCCTTTGCGCCAGCGCCGCCAAGGGCTCCAGCTCGTCGGTGGCGAAGACGACGCTGCGACGCAGCGGGCCCTCCTGGACGGGAAGTTGGCTCATCGCGGCAGACCCAGGATCCGCTCGGCGATGATGTTGCGCTGGATCTCGCTGGTGCCGGAGTGGATCGTCCCGGCGCGGGTGGCGAGCAGCTCGTGCGAAGGCTCGGTGTGGAGCAGCAGCCCGGAGGCGCCGTGCGCGGCGGCCCCGAGTTCCCCGATCTCCCGCTCGAGCTCGCCCCAGAACAGGTTGACCACCGAGCCTTCGAAGCCGATCTGTTCGCCTTCTTCGGTGCGGACCGCGATCCGCAGGTTGAAGCGACGCAGCTCCTGGCAGCGGGTCCAGAGGTCGGCGAGCTTCAGGCGCGCCTGCTCCACCTCGGTGTCGGCGAGCCGGCCGGCGGCCGACTCCTCGCGCAGGATGCCGGCGATGTCGTGCAGGCGCACCAGCATCCGCGAGTGGTCGGTGAAGCCCTGGTCGCCGCGCTCGAACTGGAAGAGGATCATCGCCGTCGTCCAACCGTCGTCGACCCCGCCCACCGCGTAGGCGGCGGGGCAGCGGGCGCCGTCGAAGAAGACCTCGGAGAACTCGGGGTCCCCGCTGATCTGTTCGATCGGCCGCACGGTGACGCCGGGCTGGTCGATCGGGCAGACCAGCAGGGTGAGGCCGCGGTGGCGCTCGCTGCCTGGTTCGGTGCGGGCGAGGACGAAGCAGAAGTCCGAGTACTGCGCCCAGGTGGTCCAGATCTTCTGGCCGTCGATCACCCACTCGTCGCCGTCGAGCTTCGCCCGGCAGCGGATCGCCGCCAGGTCGGAGCCCGCGTTCGGCTCCGAGAAGCCCTGGCAGAAGATCTCCTCGGCGGAGAGGATCACGGGCAGGAAGCGCGATTTCAGCTCCTCGGAGCCGACCTGCATCAGGGTCGGGCCGAGCAGGGCGATCCCCGGCGTGTTGGCGACGTAGGGAGCCCGCGCCAGCGCCAGCTCCTCGTAGTACATGAACTGGTGCAGCGGCCCGGCGCCGCGGCCGCCGTACTGCTCGGGCCAGGCCGGGCCGGCCCAACCGGCGTCGGCCAGGGTGCGCTGCCAGACGCGTCGCTTGGCGAACTTCTCGTCCTGGTCGAGCGGCTCCGGCTCGGCCGGGCTGTTCGCCGCCAGCCAGTCGCGGAATTCGCGCCGGAAGGGATGGTCGTCGGGGGCCAGCGAGACCTCCGGGCCGAGGATGCTCGAGGGGAGGGTCTTGATCGTCGTGCTCATCTGATCGCCATCGCATTCGCCGGCGAGCCGACGCCGCCAGGCAGGTTGAGGGGCATTGCCGTGAACAGGAACTCCCAGCGCGAGTCGGCGGCGCAGCGGGATGCGAGTCGGTCAAGGTCGAGGAGCTCACCGACGACGAAGCCGAGCAGCGGGATCAGTCGACGGTGCAGCGAGCCGACCGCCGGATCGCCGGGGGCCACCTCGAGGGTCGGGTTGTCGGCGGCGACCGCGATCGCGCCGCTGTCCCAGAGGAAGCGGGCGATGTCCTCGGAGCCGGCGAGGCCGCTGATCGTCACCCGCTCGGCCTGCGCCTCGCGGGCCGCCCGGTCGAGCCCGCGGTAGGCGCCGATCCAGCCGGTGCGGATGAGGAGCACGTCGCCCCGGCGTAGCTCGACGCCCTGGGCGGCGACGATCGCCCGCAGCTCGTCGGCCTCGATCGGCTCGGCGCCGAGCGGATCCCAGGCGCGACCCTCGCGCTCGCGGTGGGCGACGACGTCCAGCAGCAGGCCGCGGCCGACGATCCCGGCGCGCGCCCAGTGGCCGATCCCGAGGCGGTCGTCGTCGGGGCCGAACTCGTCGGTGACGCCGCCGAAGAAGCCGAACTCGCGCGCCCGCACGTGGCGCAGGCCGTCCCACTGGGTCGAGCCCTGCGGGTAGAAGGAGTCGAGGCGATCGTCGAGCGTGTTGCGGTCGGTGGCGAAGACGTCCTGGGCGACCGGGTCACGGCCGAAGAGCGGCGGCGCGATCTCGGTCAGCGACAGGTTCAGCCCGATCGCCTCGCCGTCGCGGACCAGCTCGGCGGCGGCGCGGACGGCGGCCGGGTCGCCGCGGTCGAGCGTCCCCAGATCGCGGTCGAGGACGTCCCAGGCATGCGGCATGCCGAGCTTCTCGATCACCGGCAGCTCGTCGTAGGCGGGGGACTTCGCGGTCATCGCGTCCCCGCCAGGTCGCCGTCGCGCTCGCGGTCCCAGGCCGAACCGACGCCGGCGGCGCGCAGGTCGAACTTCTGCACCCGCCCGGTCTCCGTCTTCGGCAGCTCGGCGCGGAACTCGACGTAGCGCGGGACCATGAAGTCGGCCATCCGCCCGGCGCACCAGTCGACCAGCTCCTGCGGATCGAGCCCGACCCCGGGGCGGAGGACCGCGATCGCCTTCACGTCTTCCTCGCTCAGCTCGGAGGGGACGCCGAAGACCGCGCACTCGAGCACCGCGTCGTGATCGAGGATCGCCTTCTCGATCATGAACGAGGAGATGTTCTCCCCGCGCCGGCGGATCGTGTCCTTCATCCGGTCGAGGAAGACGTAGTAGCCGTCCTCGCGCTGCTTGCCCGCGTCACCGGTGTGGAACCAGCCGCCGGCCATCGCCTCGGCGGTCTTCTCCGGCTCCTTGAAGTACTCCAGCATCATCGAGTTGGGGATCCGGCCGCGCACCAGGATCTGGCCCGGCGTCCCCGGCTCGACGTCGGCGTCGCGCTCGTCGACGATGCGCACCTCGTTGTGCTCGAGCGGCAGGCCGATCGCCCCCGGCCGCACGTCCTCGATCGGGTTGGCGATCGCCATCGTGCCGGTCTCGGTCAGCCCGTAGCCCTCGAACAGCTTCAGCCCGAAGCGCTCCTCGAAGGCGCGGTGGATCTCCTCCGGGATCGGCGCCGAGGCGATCAGGCGGAGGGCGTTCTCGGCGTCGCCGGGGCGCGGCTCGACCTTGTAGAGCAGGGTCAGCATCGCGCCCATCAGGTTGGTCAGCGTCGACCGCGACTCCTCGATCCAGCCCCAGAAGCGGCTGACCGAGAACCGGGCGTTCACCGAGAGGCGGGTGCCGAGGCCCATCGCCGCCATGAAGCTGGTCTGCTGGGCGTTGCAGTGGAAGAGCGGCAGGCAGGTGTGCAGCCGGTCCTCGCGGGTCAGCCGCAGGTGGTGGGCGAAGTAGGCGCCGGTGTTGGTGAAGCTGCCGTGCGGCAGGACGACGCCCTTCGGCATGCCGGTCGTCCCCGAGGTGTAGACGATCGACATCGGGGTCGCCGCCTCGAGGCCGGGGGCGGGGGCGGGAGTCGGGTCGGCGGCGAGCGCCTCGGCGAAGGGGACGGCATCGCCCTCGGCCGCGCCGAGCGCCAGCCGCCAGCGCAGGGCGGGGAAGCTGCCGGCGGCCTCGACCGCCGCGAGGAGGTCGGCGTCGGCGATCACGCCGACCGCTTCGGAGTGCGCCAGCGTGTAGGCGAGGGCTTCGCCGACCATCGCCGTGTTGATCGGCACCGAGATCGCCCCGGCGCGGGCGACGCCGAGCCAGGCGGGGAAGAACTCGAGCGAGTTGCGCATCAGGATCGCGACCCGGTCGCCGACCTCGACGCCGCGGGCTTCGAGCCAGGACTGCACCCGCGCCGAGCGCTCGTCGAGCGCCGCGAACGAGCAGGGCTCGCCCTCGAAGCTGACGGCGATCTCGTCGCCGAGCCCACCCGCCCGCGCCGCGATCAGCGCCGGGACGGTGGCGAAGTCGCTGTAAGGCTTCATCGTCTCGTTCCCTCCTCCGCGAGGAATTTAGCAAACAAACGGTTGGTTTGAACAGACCCGCGGATTTCCCTGGTCCAGACGGGATTTCCCCTAAACAACCAGACGGTCGGTAGACTAGCGAGCGCTTGGAGTGAGGTCAAAACGGATCGAGGGGAAACGAGGGCGATGGGCGGTTGGGCCGGCGCGTCCGGCGGTTGGGTCGACGGGTCGATCGACGGCGCCGTCGGCCTGCCGGAGCTCGGCGACGTCCGCGCCTACGACCTCGCCGTGCGGCTGGAACCGGGCATGGCCCGGCACCCGGCGCACCCGCCCTTCGCCTTCACCCTGGTGAAGGCGCACGAGGAGCACGCCCACGCCGACGGGGTGAGCTGGACCGCCGGCCTGCTGACGATGGCCGACCACGCGGGCACCCACGTCGACGCGCTCGGCCACGTCTCCGCCTGCGGCGAGCTCCACGGCGGCGAGCGCGCCGCCGGCGCCGCCACCCCCGACGGCGGGCTGGCGGTCGCCTCGATCGAGGAGGCCCCGCCGCTGGTCGGCCCCGGCCACCTGGTCGACGCCCCGGCGCTCCTGGGACGCGAGCTCACCCCGGGCAACGGCATCGGCGCGGCCGAGCTGGAGCGCTGGTTCGACCCGCGGCCGGCGCCCGGACCGGGCGCGATCGTCCTGCTCCGGACCGGCTGGATGCGCCACTGGGGCGACCCCGACGCCTACGCCGGCCTCGCCACCGGGGTCCCCGGCCTCACCCTCGACGGCGCCGAATGGCTGAGCGAGCGCGAGGTCCTCGCGATCGGCGCCGACACCGCGGGCCTCGAGCGCAAAACGGCGGGCACCACCTGCCTCGACGTCCACGTCCACCTCCTGGTCGAGCGCGGCATCCACATCGTCGAGTCGCTCCAGCTGGAGGGGCTCGCCGCCGACGGCGTCACCGAGTTCGCCTTCTTCGCCGCCCCGCTGCGGATCGCCGGCGGCACCGGCTCGCCGCTGCGACCGCTGGCGTTCGTGCCACTCGACCTTCGCCGCTGAGGTCAGGCTTTCCGCGCTTTGAACGCCCGCGCGGCCAGCGCGGCGGTGAGCAGGGCGGCACCGGTGAAGACCGGGGCGATGTAGAACGGGGCGCCGACCGACTCCAGCCCGTTGATGCCGACGGCGATGACGAAGGCGGCGGTGACCGTCCCCGGCACGTTGAAGGCGCCGCGCCTGAAGGAGGTCGCCCCGAGGAACACCGCGGCGAACGCGGGCAGCAGGTAGGACGGCCCCACCGACGGGTTGCCGGAGCCCAGCTGCGCGGCCTGCAGGATGCCGGCGAGGCCGGCCAGGAACCCCGAGACGACGAAGGCGAAGATCGTCAGCAGCGGCACGTTCAGGCCGGAGAGTCGCGACGCGTCGCGCGAGCCGCCGACCGCGTAGAGGTACTTGCCCAGCGGGGTGGCGCTCAGCAGGTAGAAGGTGACCACCACCGTGGCCGCCAGGAACCACACCGGCAGCGGGACCCCGAGGAGGTCGTTGCGGCCCAGCACGACGAGCCCGTGCGGGATGTTGGTCGCGAACGTTTCACCGTTGCTGTACCAGACGACGCCGCCGGTGATCAGCGAGCTCATCCCGAGCGTCGAGACGAAGGCGTCGATCCCGCCGCGGGCGACGAGGACGCCGTTGATCACGCCGACCAGGGTGCTGGCCAGGAGGGCGAGCGCGATCGCCTCCGGGGCGCCCAGGCCCGAGCGCGAGGCGAGGCCGGTGCAGAGGATCAGCGAGAGCCCCAGGTTGGCGCCGACCGAGAGGTCGAACTCGCCGACGATCAGGGGGAACAGGGCCCCGAGCGCGAGGATCGCGACGACCGAGTTCGAGGAGAGGATCGTCTTCAGGTTGGCGACCGTGGCGAAGGTGGTCGGCTCGAGGATGCAGAAGACCACCACCAACACCACGAGCATCGCCGGCAGCGAGTAGTCGGTCAGCCTTCCCCAGGGGATCCCGGTCGCCCGGCCCACGTCGACACCCTCGCCGTTCGGCGCCGTCTTCACTGACTGCTCTTCGGTGAGAGCCATGGCTAGGAACTGACCTCCTCCTGGTAGACCAACTCGGATATCTGGTTGCGCGTCTTTCTTTCGTCCCGTACCTCGCCGGCGATCCGGCCGTCCACCAGGACGACGATCCGGTCGCAGAGGTGGATCAGGTCGTCCACCTCCTCGCTGATGAACAGGACCGCCACGCCACGCTCCGCGGCCCGCTCGAGCTGGCTCAGGATCTGCGCCTTGGCGCCGATGTCGACGCCCTGCGCGGGCTCGTCCAGGATCAGGACCTTGAGGTCACGGTGCATCCACTTGGCGAGCACCGCCTTCTGCTGGTTGCCGCCGGAGAGCAGGCCGATCGGGCGACTCGCCTGGCGCGGCCGCACGTCGTACTCCTCCATCAGCCCGCGCACCGTGCGCGCCCGCTCACGGCGCCGCATCAACCCCTTGCGCCAGTAGCGCCGGGTGTCGAGCAGGGTCATGTTCTCGCCGACCGAGTGGTCGAGGTGCACGCCGTTCTTGTGCCGGTCGGCGGGGACCATCGCGACGCCCGCGTCGATCGCGTCGGCGGGCGTCCGCAGGCGGACCCGCGCGCCGTCGATGTCCACCTCGCCCGCGGTCAGCCGCTGATCGCCGAAGAGCAGCCGGCCGAGCTCGCTCTTGCCGCAGCCGAGGAGCCCGGCGACGCCGACGATCTCGCCCCGGTGCAGGGTGAGCGACAGGTCCCGGACCTTGGCCCCCGACACGCCGCGCGCGTCCAGCACCACTTCCGACTTCACCGCGGGCGGCCCGTCCGGGTAGAGCGCTTCCAGCGGTTTCCCGACGATCAGCTCGATCAGCTCGGCGCGGGAGAGCTCGTCCATCGAGCGGGTGGCGACCCGCTCGCCGTTGCGGAGCACGGTGACCTTCTGCGCGATCGTCCTGATCTCGTCCAGTTTGTGCGAGATGTAGATCACCCCGTGCCCCTGCTCGGTCACCCGCCGCACCGCCTCGAACAGGCGGTCGACCTCGGTCTGGGCCAGTGACGCCGTCGGCTCGTCGAGGACCAGGAGGCGACCGCGCTCGGCGCCGTAGAGCGCTCGACCGAGCGCGACGATCGTCTGCTGGGCGACCGAGAGCTCACCGACGAAGCGGCGCGGATCGATGTCCGGATGGTCGAGGTCCTGCAGCTGCCGACGGGCCAGCGCGACTTCCTGGCGCTTCTTCGCCCGCCAGGCGAAGCCGGTCGGCGGGCTCTGCCCGAGCAGCATGTTTTCGGCCACCGTCAGGGTCGGGATCAGGCCGAGGTCCTGGTGGACGAAGGCGAGCCCGTACCCGGTGGCGCTCTCCGGCCCGTAGTTGGACGGCAGGAGGTCGCCGCCCACTTCGATCGTCGCCCCGGGGTCGGGCTGGTGGTACCCGGACAGGCACTTCACCAGGGTCGACTTGCCCGATCCGTTCTCCCCCAGCAGGGCGTGCACCTCGCCCGACATCACGTCGAGGTCGACCCCGCTCAGGGCCCGCTGCCCCCCGAAAGTCTTCGAGAGGCCGCGGACCGAGAGCGCGACGGGCGGGTCGACCGACATCTATTCGACTCCCCACACCTTGCGGTAGTCGCCTTCGTAATCGACGCCGTCACCGTCGTAGATGTCACTTTCGGGGGCGTTTTCTTTGGTGATGAGTTTGGCCTTCACCACTTCTTCCACCGGTTCTTCACCCTGGAAGACGCGGTTCAGGGCGTCCACCTCGGCCCAGCCGACCCACTCGAACGGCCCGGCCATCGTCGCCACCTCCCAGCCGCCTTCGCGGATGTCGGCGATGTTGGCCTTGTTGCCGTCGAAGCCGTAGAGGCCGACGTTTTCCTTCGACACGCCCGCCTGTTCGGCGCCCTGCTGGACGAATTCCTCGGCGCTGTCGAAGCCCATCCAGATCGCGTTGGTGTCCTGGTGCTGCTGCAATGACACCGACACGAGTTCCGGGATCGCGGTGGTCAGGTTCGAGTAGAGGAAGAACTGTTCGTCGACGATTTCGCAGTCGCCGCCCGCAGCCTGGCATTCTTCGACGAACTTCTTCGTGCCTTCCAGGCGTTTGACGATCACGCCCGTTTCCTTGTTGCTGATCACGAGGATCCTCGGGTGGCCGTCGGTGTTCTTGTACATCTGCGCCGCGATCGCGTACCCGTCTTCATAGAAGGACTGTTCGCTCGGGATCACCTGGGCGGCGATTTCGTTGCTGTTGACGCAGGCGAAGCAGACGACCGTCGCGCCCGCCGCCTTGGCCTTTTCCAGCGGGGCGGCCAGGGCCGACATGTCGATGGCCTGGACGATCAGGCCGTTGGCCTTGTTGTCGATCGCCCGCTGGACGCCTTCGACCATCTTGTCCGGCTTGCTTTCGGTGTCGTAGAGGGTCATCTTCCAGCCGATCGCTTCGCCCGCTTCCTTGGCGGCCACCGACTCGCGCTGGCAGCCTTCGAGCGCCTGCGAGCAGGCGATGATGTAGGCGCTTTTCCCGGTCGCCGCCTTCGGGCCCGTTTTCGGCGGGCCTTCGGTCTGCGGGCCGGACCGTTCGGCGATCACTTCGTTGACTTTCTTTTCGAAGGCGGCCAACTTCGCCGAGCCTCCGGATTCCCCGGACGACGATTCGGAAGTGCCCGAGCTGCTCGACCCACCACCACCGCAGGCGGCAAGGCCGACGGCGAGGGCGAGCATCAGTGCGGCGCCGACCAGATAGGCGCCCACCCTGGCGCGGTCGGATGACGATCTATGTCCCAGTTTCACCTTTTCTCCTCCGTGTTGTTCGGCAACCACGTCACGCGTCGGGGCCCGGGATGACCCGTGCCTCGATCAACCTTCCGAGCCAGTACGACCACATCTCCTCGGTGTCCATGCAGTCCGCGAATCCGGCCTGCCGGATCTTCACCGTGCTCTCGAAGGCGGCGGGCGGCATCTCCGCCTGTCCGTGCGCGAAGACCAGGTCGGCCAGGTGATGGGACTCGCCCAGGACCTTGGCGACGTCCGGCTCGCGCAGCCCGTGGCGCTCGGCCAGGGCCCGCCAGTCCTCGGCGGCCTCGGGCAGGAAGGTGCCGAGCGCGTGCGGGGTGTCCCCGCCCGGCTCCAGCCCGAGCGCCGCGGCGATCGCCGGCCAGAGATCGCGCCAGCCGAAGACCTCGCCGTTGGTGACGTTGAAGGTCTCGCCGCGCGCGGCCGGATCGAGCGCGCACCACTCGAGCGCGCTCGCGACGATCCGCGAGTCGGTCGATTCCCACGGCGCGGCGGCGCCGCCGGGGAAGCCGAACTCGAGCCCGCGCTCGCGGCAGATCGCCCCGTAGACGCCGAGGACCGGCGGCAGGTTCATCGCCACGCCATGGGAGCCGCCGGTGATCAGGTGCGGCCGCAGGACCGTCCACGAGGAGCCCCCTGACGCGGCCAGGTCGCGCAGGTAGTCCTCCTGATCCCAGTAGAAGTTCTCGTGCGGGTGGCGAGGCTCGCGCTCGCGCGCCGGCGTCGCCATCGGGCCGAGGTGGAAGCCGTAGGCCTTCGCCCCCTGCAGCAGGCTGACGTGCTCGAGCGGCGCCTTCGCCTCGCGGGTCAGCGGCCCAAGCACGTTGCGGAGCATCTCGGCGTTGATCTGGCGGTAGTCGTCGTCCTCCCAGCCGGTCGCCAGGCCGGGCTTCTCGTACAGCGCGGCGTAGACGACGTGGGTGACCTTGGAGAGCTCCCCGAAGGCGGCCCGCGACGCCGCCGCGTCGCGGAGGTCGACCGCGAGGTGGCGGAAGGGCCGCTCCGCGAGCACCGGGGGCTCGCGCCGCGACACCGCGATCACGTCCCAGCCGGCCTCGGAGCTCAGGAAATGCTCGATCGCGGCGGCGCCCACCACACCGCTGGCGCCGACGACGAGGACCGTTCTGTCCGCCATCTCCCCGCTCCCCTAGCTGCCCGCGGCCACGGTCGGGACCTCCCACGCGCACCGCAGGCGCGTGAGGACCAGCTTCGAGATCAACCAGGTGCCGTCGACCTTCTCGTACTCGTCGTGGTAGTGGCCGAACCCGTGGAAGATCTCGTCCGGGAACTCGAGCCTGTCGTACAAGGACCAGGTGCCGTGGGCGGTGTCGTCCCCGTCGATCTCGATGTCGGGATCGTGGCCGTGGTGGGTGGTGATGACGCCGTCGAAGAGCGGCTCGATCGCCGCCGCGCAGAGCTTGCCGTCGGTGAAGATCCAGTCCTTCGGGTCGGGCCGCTGATCCTCCGGCCCGTGCCCCCAGAGTTCCGGCTGGTCGGAGAAGTCGATCACCGTCTCGGCGGTGAACAGCTCCGCGTACCGGTCCCACTGTTTCAGGTCCAGGGACCGAAAGTAGTGAGATTTCAAACGCTTGATCTGCTCGATCGCGAGCAGTTGCTCGACCGACTCCACATCTACCTCCCGTCGCGTTCCCACGCGGTGGGCGTCGCTCCCGAACGACGCGTTTTTTCATACGACCGGTTGGTAGAAACTACATAGCCCCCGATTCACTGTCAAGGGCGACTTTGGACAGTTTTGGTCACGCGTGATCGAGGGCTAGGGTTTGAGCGCGAACGGTGTGGTTCGGGGCGCTTGCGGCCGTCCGAGTTGGGTCCTGGGGACATGAGGGGTTCGCGGGGAGGACGCCGCGAGTCGGGAAGTTTCCGCACTTCCGTGGGCGTCCCGTGCGGGAGAGGTCACGAAGAGCCCCGAGGGGCCTCATCCGTCGACGAAGACGCCGGGACCGTCACCCTTCCGCGCGTGTTCGTCCGTTTTCGGGCCTGGGAACAGGGCCCGGAAACGCGATGCACGACTTAGGGCCCTCATAGGGGACCAAACTCGTGCATCGCGTCCGTGACTGTTGGTCAACACGCGCGGAGGCG
>Ga0153956_1002437_pt1 | contig 13634 bp, 13 predicted proteins | sample TSFL040MetaG_FD_104704 | JGI IMG/M metagenome (GOLD analysis project Ga0153956, IMG submission 104704) | Attine ant fungus gardens microbial communities from Florida, USA - TSFL040 MetaG | ecosystem: Host-associated > Fungi > Mycelium > Unclassified | place: USA: Florida, Wekiwa Springs... | reverse complement strand
GCAAGCAGGATAGTGTTCGATAGCTTCTATCCGGTCAGTCTGCCGGATAACGCCCGTCCCGTGTTTGGGGCGCCAAGCATCGTCACATCACGGGGCATCGGCGTCCTTTACGCGGACCCGCGCCTGGACACGGTATTCATCTGCTTCGGCGGCGGCGGCGGAACGGCACAAGCTTGTTTCGCCGCACATTCATAGACGCCGTTGCTTCGCATTTTCGTGGCACGTTTCCGGGCGATCCCGGGAATGTTGCGATCAGAGCGACTCCGAAGCGCTCGTCGGCTTATCGGAGGATGCCGCGCCGTTGGGCGGCGCGGCATCCGGAACGGTCTATGCAAATCGATTTCGTGCAGACGTTATCGATGCAGCAGCTTGCGCGCTCTGATTCTCGTTTGCGGATTGAGCTTGAGAGCGTCAGGTTGAAGCGCCTTCTTGTTACTGCTCGGCTTTCATTCCGACTTGCGTAATAAGCTCCCGATACCGCGCAAGGTCTGTCCGCAGCGTGTCGGCCAGCTCCCGCGGAGAGCCCGGCAACACGTCCAGACCGAGATCGTCGAAAGCCTTGACCGCCGCGGGCTCCTTCAGCGCCTTGCCGAAAGCCGCGTTCAGGGTCTCCGCAATCTGCGGCGGGACGTTTTTGGGAGCAAACAATCCGAACCACGAGTCGGCCTGCAAATCCGGATACCCCAACTCGGTCATCGTCGGCATGTCGGGATAAGCCTTGAGCCGCTGCCGCGACGTCACGGCGAGAGCCCGAATCCCGCCCGAGGCGACGTGCGGCGCCGCCAGCGCGACCGATTCAAAGTAGAAATCGATCCGGCCGCCAAGAACGTCCTGCATCGCCGGCGCGGCGCCTTTGTAAGGCACATGCGTCAACGCGCCCCCGGTCTTCTGTTTGAGCATCTCGCCCAGAAGATGCCCGCCGCCGCCCACCCCGGAAGAGGCAAAGGTGAGATGCTTGCCCTGCTTTATCAAGTCGAGGAGGTCCGCGAAACTTTTGACGGGGCTTGATGCCGGCACCACCAGAACGTGCGAGGTCGACACCAACATCGTGACCGGTGCGAAATCCTTGACCGGATCGTATGTCACCTTCCCCATCAAGGTCGGGTTGATCGCCATGATCGTGGCATTCGCGATAAACAGCGAATAGCCGTCGGCCGGCAGCGTTTTCGCGAAATTCGCCCCCACCGCACCGCCGCCGCCAGGCTTGTAGTCGACGACGATGGGCTGCTTGAGTTCGCGCGTGACGCCCTGTTCGATGCGCCGGATGCTCAGATCTCCCAAACCGCCCGGTGCGTATGGCACGACGACCGTGATATGCCGCGACGGATAGGTTTCGGCGCCGGCCGGTTGCGACATGCAAAGAGCCAGGGCGCTTGCGATCCCGATAAGACGTTTCATGTACCTGACCTCATCCAGTCTCAGGGCTCTTGCGCATCCATCAGGATAAACGCGATGCGGCATGGCTCCTTGCCACGATTGACCCAGGCATGGTTCGTGGCCTGCTGCACCAGGATGTCGCCGGCCTTCAGGTGGACCTCGGTGTCGTCCAGCAGCATGTCGATTTCGCCGGACATAATCAGCGCGTAGTCAAGCGAGCGCGTGCGATGCATCATCGAATGACGCGGCGGCAGGCCCTTTTTCGGCGCGTGGTCGCCGATGACTTTCATCATCGTGTTGACGTCCATGGACGCGACCTTTTCGGAGGTCGGCGGAAACTCCACGATGCGGAAGATGGTGCCGCCCTTCGGGGGGCTGACGCCCACGCTGTTTGTGACCGCCCAATCCTCCTTGGCCGAATAGTTCGTCGGCGATTCCTTCGTGATCCACATTTCGCCGGCGGGATTCGGAGAACGCAGGGATTTCAGCGGAACGGCGCTGTCGAACAGCGCGACGGCCTTGCCGTTGGTGTCGAGACCCGTCACGACGCGGCGCACCGCCTTTTCGGGAACCGGCGCCGTGAACGTCGGGGCGGTCTGCGCCGAGGCGTTCGCGATGAATGCGAGACCCAGCGCCGTTCCAATAAGAGTTTTCAGCATCGTTTCCTCCGCTTCGTTTGTTGATTTGTTGCGTTCTAAAGCTTGAAATGTCCGGGACTGAACGGATGCATGTCCTGGATGCGCTTCCACCGCGCGGTATGCGGCGGCGTAACGCCCCACTGATCGAGCCTGCCGGGCGGAAACCGCCAATATTCCGGGCCATGCGGCACATAACTGTCGTCGACCTGGGCGACCTCAGCGGTATATTCGAGCGGGATTTCCTCAGGCCCCGCGAAGTACGCGAAGACATTGTTGCCGGCGCTATGGCGCCCCACGCCCCATTCGATCGGGTAGCCAGCGTCCCGCATCCGCCCCGCGCCGCGCATGACGGATTCCCACAGCGGCAGTTCGAAGGCGATATGATTGAGGGTCGGCTGCGAGGCGGCGCATACCACGATGGCGCTATGATCGGACGAGTCGCAGTGCAGGAAGGTCAAGGGGCCGGACCGGTCGATCACCTTGAAACCAAGAACATCCACGAAAAAGGCCGTCGTTTTCTCGACGTCCAGCGTGTTGATGTTGACGTGCGCGATCTTGCGCGGCCTGTCGATATGATCGGTTTGCGCGCTGCCGTCATTCGACGAGCAGATGATCGCGTAGTTTCGGCCCTCTCCGTCGGCGAAACCAAAGCCGTAGCCGGCGTTGGGGCCGACGATGTTGCGAGGCTTCTCACAGTTCGGCGTCGCCGCCTGAACACGTTTGCAGGCATCATCGACCATCGAACGGTTTCCCGCGTCGAACACGATGCGCCGTACCCGGGTGACCTGTTCGGCCGGATGCAAAGCAAGAATATGATGATAGGCGCCCGTGCCGCGTAGATAGACCGCTCCATCATGCCCGTCGCATGCCTGGAGATTCCAGACGCGCGTGAAAAAATCGGCACCGCGCGCCACATCGGCAACCTCAAGCTCGATAGCCCGCAGTCCGCGAATTGGACAGAACATCTAGCGCCTCATTCTGCGGAACGCGCGAGGGCTTCTGAAACGGTATCGGCCGTTAACGTGAAATGCTGCGCGAGCAACCGACACGCCAGGCCGGCGTTACGCGCGACTGCTGCGTCGGCAATCGCCTGATGCTCGGCATAAATGTCGCGCTGGTGATTCCGGACGGCGATGGAAAGCCGGCGATATCGTTCGGCATGGTCGGAGAGCTGTTCACAAAACTTCAGACGCCAAACCGAACTGCAGGCACTGAGAAGCGCCCGATGAAAATTACGATGACGCTCGCTCCACTGTGAATTGAGCTGACGGCTATTTTTCGAGCTTCTCTGCTCGGTCTTCTTGAGAAGATAAAGATTGCTGACGATTCCCGATTCCCAGGCATCGCCGCCCAGCTTGATGGATTCGCGAAGCGCTTCACATTCGAGCTCGATGCGAAGCTTCGTGACCTCTTTCAAATCCGCGACGCTCAGGGGCAACAGCGCAAATCCGCGCTTGGGCTCGTAGGAGATGAGACCTTCCGATGCGAGTTGCAAAAGGGCCTCGCGGACCTTGCCCTGCGTCGTCTCATACCGGTCTCTGAGTTCGAACAGCTTCAGCCGCGTGTCCCGGCCGGGTCCGCCATCCAGGATGTCCGCTTTTAATTGCGCAGCGAGCGACCTTGTCACTGTCTCTCTCCCCGAGAAATAAAATCGCATACGGGTCGCGGCAGGTCAATACTTTTCGAAAATATTGAAATTCTCAAAAATATTCCATCTGATCGCGAATGCTCGTATTTGTGGTTTTTGGGCAAACCGCTCGGCGCCGCATGGAGCGTTTGGGCAAGTCCTCGGCAAAACCTGCGCCTTGTCGTCGGCAGATTTGACGTTGACTGAAGGTCAACGAGGTGCCGGCAAGACGGTGCCTGTTACCGTTTCGGAACATTCCGACGATGACCGTGGAATTTCGCCACGCTGAAAACTGTGTTGCGGGCATTTACTGCGGCTGCGGCGTCGCATTGGAGGTGGGGTCGGACACGGATGCCGAATTACGTGGCGCCTCGCTTTAAGGCTTACGCGTTGCCGGATGGATTGTTCCGGAATGCTGCACAGTAGCGGCCCGATGCGGGGCTTGTCTTGCATCGAGAACGGATCGAGTGGCGCGTTAATGAACGCCGCCACCGAATTGCGCTTGCCTGGCAACTTTTGACGCCCCCTTTGGGGGGGCACGTTCAAGAGCGGCGCTCGGCAGGTCAGGCTGCCTCCGATGCCCCCGTCGGCAGGTGATGCGCTGCTCGCAACGCCGCATCGTCCCACTTGCTGATGCCGTCACGGCCGGCATGAGTTGCGGCATAACGTTTGGCGATGTCCTGCGTATGATCTGTGAGCGCGCGTTCCTGGCGCTCCCACTTCGTCAGGGCGTCGGCAATATCATCCGCATTGGCGATCTGGTGGGCGATGGACAGCGCGTTCATCATCGCGCAGCCGGCGCCCTGACCGAGAGTCGGAGGCATGGCATGGGCGCTGTCTCCGACCAATGCGACACGTCCGACCGTCCATCGGTCCAGAAGCGATGTTTCATAGGTATCGTAACGTCCCTGCGTGCCGATCCGCTCGATTATATGCTTGAGGAAGGGAAAAGCTTTGGTCCAGATGTCGACCCGAACCGGAATGGCGGTTCCCGACTGATCCGAATCGCGTGCTCCCATCGCGAGGTATAACTCGTTCGCATTGCAGGGAACGTAAAGAATACGGAAGTTCGGACTCCAGAAATTAATCACATTATCGGAGTCGGTAAACGGCAGATCGTTTTTGTCACGCGGCACCAGCAGGCGGATCACACCGAAATCGCAAGGCGTTACGGCGGGCGCTAAGCCCAATGATTTCCGGACTTTCGAGGTAACGCCGTCGGCGCCGATAATGACATCGGCAGGCCAGTGTCGGCCGTCGGATGTTGTGAGAGACCCTTGCGGGTCCGCGCCGGTGACTTCAGAACTGGTGATAACTTCCACGCCGGCGCGTTCCGCTGCGGCCAGCATTGCGGCGTAGAGATGTTGCCGAGTCATCGTCAGCATGCGGGTGCCGCGCCGGGGCCCGAATTGCTCGAGTGAGATACGCTCGTTTTGCGCATTTCGCCCTTCATAGCCCGGAGCTTCATGGGCGCCGTTGACGACATCGTCATAAGCACCAACGGCGCGAAGAACGCGAAGCCCGTTCTCCCAAAGGAAGATGCCGGCGCCGAAAGCGCGCAGTTCGGGAGATGCTTCGTGAACGCGCGCCGTCCAGCCGCGCTGCCGGAACGCAATGGCGGCTGTCAGCCCGGCAAAGCCGGCTCCGGCTATTTCAACATGGCGCATCGTTTCTCTCCCACAACAAGCGCATCTAGGATTGCGACGAAAAGCGCCACAGGGCAACCGATTTTTGATCGTCGGTTAGTGAGAATAAATCATGCAAAATCGAATTTGTGCTGACATAATCGGCGACAATTGGCGCAATGGTTGATTTTTCATCATGGCTAGACGCCTCCCTTCACCGGTTGCGCTGCGCGCTTTCGAAGCGGCGGCGCGTCATCTCAGTTTCACCGCGGCGGCAGCGGAGTTGAATGTCACCCAGGGGGCGATCAGCCGGCATGTGAAGTTTCTCGAAAGCTATCTGGCCCTCCCGCTGTTTCGTCGTCTTCCGCGCGCGCTGGAACTGACCCCGGAAGGGCAGAGTTACTATGCCGCGATGCGGGAAGCGTTCGACATCATGGAGCGCGCGACCAGGCGTCTGATTTACAGCCGCGAGGATCGCATCTTGACACTCAGCGTATTGCCGACTCTCGCGATGAACTGGATCATTCCCGAGTTGCCTTCATTCAACGCGCGTCATCCGTCCCTTGATGTTCGTCTGCAGACGTCGATATTGCCGGCGGATTTTCATTCCGAGATCGATATTGCGATCCGTGTCGGTCGGCATTCAAGCGAGGCGATGAAGTCGAACAAGGCTCGTATCGATTTGACGATGGTTCAAGAGTGGAATGGTCTCGAGGCAGAGTTTCTGATGCCGGATCTTATCGTTGCCGTTTGCAGCCCGAATCTTCTGAAGGGTAAGCCATCGTTGCGCAATCCGGAGGATATCAAGAAATTCCCGCTGTTGCAGACGACGACGCGCATTCATGCGTGGGCCGATTGGGGGCGCGCTCTTAATGTTCCCGACCTCGATACCAGCGTGGGGACGGGTTTCGCGCATTTTTTTATGACGCTGGAGGCGGCGCGCGCCGGGCAGGGTATTGCCTGTGTTCCAACCGCTCTGGTGCGCGCTGACCTCGATGCCGGCCGCCTGGTCGCACCCTTTCCGCATCGCGTCGAAAGCGAAGGGTCGTATTATCTCATTTATCGCAAGCACGAATCCAGGCTCGATAAAGTGCGATTTGCGCGCGAATGGCTTAAGGACGCGGCCACGCGAATCAACAAGCTCTGAGATGAAGCCCCCAATCGGCGTCGTGCTGAATTCTCTCGCGGTGTCGTCAGGTGCCAATCCGGATCGGACTGCCAAGCTTGCGCAACGCCGCGATGACACTCAGCGCGGTGATTTTTCCGGTCTTCGGGTTTTCGCTCGGGATGTTCTCGATCGTCATCGAAAAATCCGCGCTGTCACCCGCCACAGTGATCGTGTGGGTATTCCGAGTGACAGTTGGATCGGCCCAGATTTCGATGATCGTGCGGTCCGGCCCTATCCCGGCAAGGCTCAACGCGGCGGCGACATTGAAGTTGGCGGGAAAGCCCCGTACGGCCTCACGGGCATTTCCTTCGAACAGCTTGAGCGGTTCGGACAGGTTCGTGATGCTGATCTGATGTTCGGTCAGAAATGGTGCATTTTCCAAACCCCGCGGCGGCTTGCGGGAGACCATGCGAACGGAATTGATGGTGCCTTCCGCGGCGGCCTGTACCGCGTCCAGGCCGAGCAAGGCGCCGGTCGGAACGACAATCCGGCCGCCGTGTTGACGCGCGAGGTCTTTGACTTCCGGATGCACCAGCAGCGCGCCGACGCTGATGACCAGCAATGTTTTTCCCGCTTTCAATGTCGGCTCTGCAATCTGCATGAAAATTTCAGCGGGCGCGCATTCGATAACGACGTCCGCGACGGCCCCCAATTCCTCTACCGGCAAGACCTGCACCGGAGAATGAAATCTTTCGACGATTGCTTTGACTCGATCGATATTGCGGGCGGAGACGGCGACGAGGCGCAATCCGTCGATGCCTTCGTTCAATCGCTCCGCGACCTTCTGGCCAATCGCTCCGAATCCGGCGATCGCAATGGTGTTGGCGGTCGGCTGTTTCACTGTTTGACCTGATGTCATGAGAACCTTGAAATGGATATTGGGATTAGGGGCGCTCATGCGCTAGTTTTCGCTGAAGGAACGGACGAAGGATTTGCAGAAATTCTTCGGGGCGTTCGAGATGTGGAAGGTGCCCGCAATGATCGATCGCTTCGAGCTGAATGTTCGGCAATGAAGATAATTTTGCGACCGCGCCTTCATAGTCGCCGCGCGGATCCTGCTTTCCCCAGATGCCGAGCACCGGAGCAGCGATTGTTTGAATCTTGTCACCGATCGCGAAGGGACGCATGGCTTCCGCATCGGTCATGCCTTGCATTCGCAGGTCGAAAGAATGGCGTGCCGATGGCAGGGCATAGGGCGTCAATTGAAGTAGCAGAAGCTCTTCCGGAATCCGGGATGAGTCGTAAAAAAGGCGACCAAGCCTTTCTCTGCAAGTCTGTAGAGTGGGATTCGCCAGCGCCGCTCCGCCGTTCCTTGCGGCGTTTTTGTACATCTCGGCGAGTTCTTCGGCCGATTTGAACGTCGATCCGCTGCTGATGAGAATGATCGATGAGAACGCCGTCGGTCGGCGATGGTAGAGGAGAACAGAGAGAGCTGCGCCGAACGAGCTTCCGACTAGAGCGATTTTGTCGAGCTTCAAGTGATCGATCAGCGCTTCGAGATGGACGAGCATCAAATGATGCGGCGGTCCGCCCCTGTAGGCGCCCGTTTCCGTAAAGCCGCTTCCCATGAGATCCGGTGCGATCACGTCGTAGTCATCGGCAAGAGCCAGCATGGTCCTGCACCAGGAATCGGCTGTCATTCCGACGCCATGCAGCAGTAAAACCGGAAGTCCGTGGCCCGCGCGGAAATAGCGAGTTCTGATCCCGCCGACGTCTTCGAAATAAGCCCGCATTTAAATCTCGCGCGCGGCAACGTCCTTTGATGACGTTGAATGAATGATGCGTGTGTCATTCGGTTCTACAGATAGACCGCCGCATCCTCAATTGAGTTTTTAGCCGCTCGTGAATGACTTTAACTCATCGATATCCCGGAGCGGGCGTCACAAAACCGTTGTCACTTGGGATTTTTTCTGAAACAATTTTGTCACCAGCTGTCTGACGCATGTGTTTTTGTGCGTCTCTCTTTTTTTTCATCGTTCGTGCCGAAGATGTCGGAGAATGTCATGCAGGTTGCAGTCCAAACTGTCAGGAACGATCGAAGTGGAGGTTACTTCCATCCTCGGCGACTGGGGCATGTGAACCTCTATGTCGGCGATCTCGAACGGATGATGACGTTCTACGGACGGGTCTTTGGTATCGAGGAAGTCTACCGCACCCCCTTGGCCGGGGGCGGATTCCTCAGCAACGGCAATACGCATCACGATATCGGTTTTACCGAGGCCGACGGTCCGCTGGGTAAGCCGCGCGGTGCAAAAGCCGGCCAACTCAATCATCTCGGGATCGAATTAGGTAGCGAGCTGCAACTAGTCCAGGATTATGAGCATGCTCAAAAAGACGGCCATCGGTTCATGCGAACCGCCGACCACGATATTGCGCATAGCATCTACAACAAGGATCCAGGCGGACTCGTCTATGAGCTTTATTCGGACGTCGTGTCCGACTGGAGAAACCAGCGCAGCGGTATCATCACCAAACCAAAGCCGAACTGGACTCCCGGTTCCACGCCCCCCATCGCGGAGCCTCTTTATCACGTCAATCCGGAAATTCGGCGCGTCGAAGACGCCATCTTTCATGGCGAGCGCGTGACGCATGCTACGGTTGTCGTCGACGATATCGATGCTGCCGTTGCGCATTACTGTGATCTTGTCGGCTTCGCCATCGCGGGACGCGGCAGGAACAACAGCTTTGTGGCGCTCAAAGGCGATTGTGGCGAGTACAGTGTGATCCTGGTGCGTGCCACTGCGGCGACGCCGGCGGGTTATCATCATGCTGGATTGCGCGTCGCCGATCCGGCCGACCTCGCCACATCGGTGCGGCGGGCTGTTGCTGAAGGCATATCGGTCGAGGCGGATATCACCCATGCGGGCCGCCGGTCGGTCTTTGTCCGCGATCCCGAAGGCTTTTTAACGCAAGTCTATAGCGATCTCGATGGAATCCCGCGTCTGGAGGCGATCTCCCCGGATCTCGCGCTGTACACTCTTTAAAAGTTGCCGGATCACCAGGAGGCTTTGATGAGCGCGCCGACACCATCCGCCAGCAACGAGAAATGCGAGGCTGATCGGATCGAGTTCGAGAGAGTTAATCCCTTCGCGCGATTTCTCGCTCCCCTGCAGGCGCTGAGCGCTTTCGTCATTGTCTTCGTGGTCTGGGAAGTCGGCGTGCGGGTTTTCGCGATGCCGAGCTATATCCTGCCGCCGCCGAGCGTCATCATTTCAGCGCTGGTGACGAGATTTCCGCGCGTGATCGATGGTGCCTGGGTTACGGGCCAGGAAATCGTGATCGGATATTTTAGCGCCATCCTGGTGAGTATCCCGCTGGCGTTGTCGCTGGCCCTGTCGCGCACGCTCGAGCGGATGGTCTTTCCGGTCGTCATCTTCTTTCAGATCATTCCAAAGGTGGCGATCGCTCCATTGTTCGTCATTTGGTTCGGTTTCGGGTTGATGCCGAAAATCCTGATCGTGTTTCTCCTCGCCTTTTTCCCGATGCTGGCCAATGGAATTTCAGGATTTAAATCGGTTCCGGCCGACATTATGGAGTTTGCGCAGTCGACCGGTGCGGGAAAGTTGCTGACCTTCTGGAAGGTTCGGCTTCCGCACGCGATGCCCAGCATTTTTACCGGGCTGAAGGTGAGTGCGGCTCTTTCGGCGACGGCTGCGGTCGTTGGTGAATTCGTCGCCGCGGATCGCGGGCTGGGCTATCTGCTTCTTGAGTTCAATGGGGACCTTGATACGCCGATGGTGTTCGCTGTCATCGTCGTGCTGTCGACGATTGGCCTGTCGGTCTACAACATCGTCGTCCTGATCGAGCGCGCGGCAATCCCCTGGCACGTCTCTCAGCGTGTCGTCAATGACGGTGCTCCTGCTCACTAGCGTCAAAATCAGAAAGAGCAACATGAAACAGATTCTGAAAGCTGTGATTGCCGCGTTGCTTGTCGCAGGTACTGCGATAGCCGCGCACGCCCAGAAGCTCGATAACGTTTCGCTGCGCTTGAGCTGGTATATCGGTGGCTATCATGCCGCCTATTACCTGGGCAAAGACAAGGGCTTCTACAAAGACGAAGGGATCGATCTGACGATTCATGAGGGGCGTGGCTCCGCAAATACTGCGCAGCTCGTTGCCGCCAAGACCGATACGTTCGGCGTTTCGGACTCCAGCAGCATGATGCTTGGCGCGGCGAAAGGTCTGCCGATCAAGACTGTCGTATCGCTCATGAACGGCGCGGGCTTCGCTGTCTTGATGCTTCAGGATACGTCAATCAAGGCCGCGGCGGATCTGAAGGGAAAGAAAATCGCTACGTCGCCCGGCGATGCGTTGACGCAGCTCCTGCCCGCGGTGCTCGCTGCGAACAAGCTGACCAGGAACGACGTTCAGGTGGTCATGCTGGACCCTGCCGGGAAGCAAGCGGCGCTACTGGAAAAGAAAGTCGACGCCATGTTGGGCGACATCGGCGCGCAGGGTGTCATCCTGGAGGAGCGTGGCCACAAGATCCACAGTCTGCGTTTTGGTGACATCGGGGTAGAAACAATTGGGCTGGTCATCCACACGCATCGCGACACGATCAAGGACAATCCCGATCTCGTCCGCCGATTCGTGAAGGCGACTGTGCGCGCATGGGAGGCGGCCAAAGCCGATCCCGAGGCGGCTGTAAAAAGCGTTCAGGCTGTCAAGCCTGACCTGGCGGCGGGAATCATTCGTAATCAGTTGAAGACATTCATCTCGTTCATGGAGACACCTGCCACCAAGGGCAGGCCGGTTGGCTACGGGGCCGCGGCGGACTGGGAGCATACCTATAAGCTCTATGCCGATCTGCGCGACATGAAGACTGACATGAAACCGGGTGATTTTTATACCAATGAATTCCTCCCGAAGCAGTAATGCCGTGAAGCTCAAGATGGTGGAGGGGGTCGGAACGAATTCCCGCCCCGTCGACATCGCGATCGAAGGGGTCCGAAAAATCTTCCGGACCAAGCGCAAGCAAACGCTGGCGTTGAACACGGTCGATCTCGCGATCAAGCAGGGCGAGTTCGTTTCCATCGTCGGGCCTTCGGGGTGCGGTAAAAGCACTTTGATGCGGCTCATCGCGGGGCTGCTTCCTTGCAGCGAGGGCCGCATCCTGGTTGACGGCAAAGTGGTCAATGGCCCCGAAACGAATGTTGGGATTGTCTTCCAGACGGCCGTCTTGCTGGAGTGGCGCTCGATCATCGACAACGTGCTGCTGCAAATCGAGTTGCGAGGTCTGAAGCCGGTCGAACGATACCGTCAACGGGCGGAGGACCTGCTTGCTGCCGTGGGTTTAACGGGTTTTCAGAACAATCTGCCGCATGAACTCTCCGGCGGCATGCAGCAGCGTGCATCCATCGTCCGGGCGCTGATCCACGATCCGCCGCGCCTGCTGATGGATGAGCCTTTCGGAGCGCTGGATGCTCTGACGCGCGAACAGGTCCGGGTGGATCTTGAGGAGCTATGGCTCCATACGCGTAAGACCGTGTTGTTCATTACGCATAGTATCGAAGAGGCGGTTCTGCTGTCTGACCGGGTCGTGGTCATGTCGCCGCGACCGGGGACGATCGACCGGATCATCGATGTTCATCTGCCCCGGCCGCGCGGTCTGGCGGCGCGGCGAGACCCCGAGTTTGCCCGGCTCTGCGAAGAAATTACCGAGATATTCCTCAGCCGCGGCGTGTTGAGCAATCGGGGCAATCTTTTCCTTCGCCCGGCGCCGGTCAAAAGCTGACGATTTCACAGGAGCCGGCATGGCGCATACCGACTGCGCCATGTATTTCGCGCGCGCGCAGTTTGAAAGAACAGGATAGATAATGGATCCGGGTATTGCCGGAAAAACCGCGCTCGTCATGGCTGCGGGCGGGGGGCTTGGAAGTGCCATCGCCTCCACGCTCGCGCGAGAGGGCGCGCGGGTCGTCGTCAGCGACGTCGACGAAAAGGCTCTGGCGGAAACGGCGGCACGGATCGATCGGGCCGGTGGAAAGGTGAAAGCCTTTCCATTGGATATGGCCGACCTGAGTGCGATCAAGGGACTCTCTGCATTCGTGCAGCCTGCATTCGGCCCGGTCGATATCCTTGTCAACAATTCGGGCGGTCCGCCGCCATCGCCAGCCTCCGGAATCGCGGCAGAGACATGGGCATCCTACTTCAACGCCATGGGGCTTTCGCTTGTCATGTTGACGGATGCTGTCCTCCCCTCCATGCGCGAGCGCAAGTGGGGTCGTATCATCACAAGCACGTCGTCCGGCGTCATTGCACCCATCCCGAATCCGGGTTTGTCAAATGCGCTGCGCTCGACGCTCGTTGGCTGGTCAAAGACGCTGGCGCGGGAAGTTGCTCGGGATGGCATCACGGCCAATGTGATTTTGCCTGGTCGCATTGCAACCAGGCGGATCAAGCAACTGGACGAGGCCAGAGCCAGGCGCGAGAACATCGCGGTTGAAAAGGTTGTCGAGCAGAGCACCGGTTCGATCCCGATCGGCCGCTATGGTGATCCGCAGGAATATGCAGATGTCGTGGCTTTTCTGGCCAGCAGTCGCGCCTCTTATCTCACGGGCTCCCTATTCCGGGTCGATGGCGGAATGTTGATGAGTATCTAGAAGATCGAGATGCTTAAGATGGGCCATGCAGAGCAGATGAATTCCGGCTATTCGACGCTGAGTGTTTCAGAACGCGCGGAGATACGGGCACGATTTCGGAACGTCGATACGTCGAACGTGGCTGATGTGCTCGATACGATGGGTCTTCGGCATCAGGGATTGAGCGGCGAATTTCGCCCTTATCCGGAGGATACGGGTATTCTGGCCGGCTGGGACTACACGATTAGAGGGCAGATGGCTCCCTATGAGGGGGGTGGCGATCCGGCGAAAATGAAGGCTTGCCAAGGCATATCCGCGCACGAGGTGAGCGTGTGGAGCGGCGATGGAGAGGGCATCTGTTATTTCGGCGAGCTTATCGCCTTGGGAATGCAAGAGCGTGGCTCGGTCGGCTCATTGATCGATGGCGGAATTCGAGACGTTCGCTGGCTGGGGGAACACCGGTTCCCCGTCTACGCGCGTTATCGCACGCCGGTGCAATCGATTGGCCGATGGAGAGTGACGGGTTGGCAGGAAGCCCTGTATCTTCGGGGGGCAACTTCAAAAACGGTTCGCGTGTGCCCGGGAGACTTTGTTCTGGCAGACGCCGATGGAGCGATT
>Ga0153956_1002436_pt1 | contig 13634 bp, 11 predicted proteins | sample TSFL040MetaG_FD_104704 | JGI IMG/M metagenome (GOLD analysis project Ga0153956, IMG submission 104704) | Attine ant fungus gardens microbial communities from Florida, USA - TSFL040 MetaG | ecosystem: Host-associated > Fungi > Mycelium > Unclassified | place: USA: Florida, Wekiwa Springs... | reverse complement strand
TGGGCGTGAGGTTTCGGCATTCCGTCCTCGCCGATATCCCAATGCACGTTCACATCGGCGATCATGCCCTGATCGACAAACTCGGCCTGCACGAAGTCGCGGGCGAGTTCGATGCCCTGGGCCTGAGTCATCTCACGCGGAAGGGCGAACTCCACCTCGCGGGCAAGCTGTGCGTCCTTCCTGGCCTCGAACGCCTCGACCTCGTTCCAGAGCCGTTCGCGGTCGCGCCATTGTTCGGGCGCATCCTCCGGCAGCATAACCTCGGAGTGGACGACGCCACGCTTGTTGGAGAAGTCGTGGCTGCGGTCGATGCGCTCGTCGCGCAGCCGCGAGCCAGAGCGGTAGGCGGCGGACGCCACCGCACTCGACCCGGCCTTGCGGCCGATGACCTTGACGTGAAGATGATAGATCGCCATCGCGATCAAGCATTGGCACGGCCAAGCGCACGTCGGAACGACGTATAAGCGCGCCCTCGAAATGAATTTCTCGGGACCACTCGCGCCGTGTCAGACCGTTCCGGCAACCTTACAGCATTGCGGCAGGCGCTCAACTATCATCGATCCATCGACAGCTTATGGAGACGACGATGCGCAAGCCACGGGACTTCGATGCGGAACTGAAGTCGCTGGAAGACAAGGCGCGGGACTTGAAAGCCCGCAAGGTGCAGCAACTCGGCGAGCTGGTCATCTCGACAGGAGCCGACGCGCTGACCGCCGACGAACTGGCGGGCGCGCTGATCGTGCTGGCCGAAACTAAGGACGCCGGAAAGAGGGAGGCATGGGCGAAGCGCGGGGCCGCGTTCTTTCAGAGCCGGTCGCGGCGATCTGCATCAACGTCTGATCGCGACACTGGCGGCGATCAATCGCAACCGGGCGGCACGCAACCGGCATCAAGCGGCGCGGGCGCGACATGACATGCGCACCTGGCAGGTCGAGCGCCGCAAGCGCACGCGGCATCTGATCGAACTCGGCGGCCTTGTCGTCAAGGCCGGGATCGTGGACCTGACCGGCGATGATCGCGCCATGATCTACGGCGCGCTGCTCTGGATGGCCGACAAGCTCCAAAGCGATGAGCGCGACAAGGCGTTGGCGCTGTGGGCGGCGAAGGGAAAGCAGGCGTTCGAGGATAACTGAGCATCAGCACCCCCAAAGGACACGCCGCTTCGATGGCGTTGGGATCAGGGAAAGAGAACGCGCGCCAACGCATCGACCAGTTCGCTCCGTCTTGCATCGGGCAGCTTGGCGAGGTTGCGCTGCTTCCACATGACGGCGGGCAAATGCTGCGCTTCCGGTATCCCGAGAAGCGTCCAATCCGGCTCACCGCGCTTGAAGCCGGCAAGGAAGCGCCGGTGACTTTCCGGCATGGCGGCTACCATTTCAGCGATAATCGCCTCCCGCGCGGCCTCAAGGTCCGCGAGCGCGATAGGCTCCTGAGTCATGCCGGCGAAGCCCCGCGCGAACTCCTCGCTCAGCGGCTTGCGGGTCGGAGCGAGAACTTCGGCCATCGGACGGTTGTGACTGATGACGTAGACCAGAAAGGCGCGGCGCAACTCGTCGCCGACGCCCTCGTTCGCCAGCAGGCCGCGCACGTCGAAGAGGTCGCGCGGGTGCTGGCGGTCGAAGGCCGCCACGATCTTGCCCGCGTAAAGGTCGGCGAATGACACGACCTGCATTTCGGCGAAGCCGAAGGCGTCTTCGACAACGGGAACCACGCTCATGACGACGGGATCATAGACCGCACCGCGGAGCACCGGCGTCACCTCGATCTTGATCTGCACGCCGCTCGCCCGAACGATCAGCTTGGTGACGATATTCTCGTCGGCGGAACGCGAAGCATTGACTCTCGCGGCGGGGATGCCCCGCTCGATCCGTTCCTTGATCCGCAGCATGGCGGTGTTGATTGCCGCGAGCGATGTGGCCCGATCTTCGACCGGCAGATAGGTCAGGTCGATGTCCACGGAGAGGCGCGGCATGTCGCGCACGAACAGGTTGATCGCGGTGCCACCTTTGAGCGCGAAAACCCGCTCCTCGGCGACGAAAGGAAGGACGCGAATGAGCAGGGCGACCTGCTGCCGGTACGTGTCCAGAAAGGCCATGAAATTCACGGGCCTCCAAGGTCGGACGGCACGGTGATGTTGTAGTGCGGATCGAGCTTGCCGCCTTTGACGAGGACGCGCTTGCCCGAACCCAGGTCGACGCGGGACATGTCGAGCCGGGATCGCCATGCATGGCGGTGGCGGTCGGCGAAGAAGAGAAAGAGCCGCTTCACCTTCACGCTGGCGCAAGCCTCCAGCAGAGTTTGAAGGCGGCGCGGGCTCAGATCGCTCATCCCTTCCATCAGGGCATCGACCTGATGGAAGCTCTCATGCTCCGGCAGCTCGTCGAGCAATTCGAGAACGGCGCGCTCCTTGCTGGAATAGCGGATTGGCAAGATCAGGCCGCCGGCGCTGACCATGACAGGGCTTGGCTCGGGCGGTGCGTCGGCGTCGGCGGGAAACAGCCGCAGGCTGTTGTGCCAATGAAAGGTCACGTCGAGCGGCAGGTTCGCCAGCCAGGTCGGCGGGCGCTTCGGCCCGTAAAGGTGAACCTCGCGCATCGCTGTCGAAAGGTAGTGGGCATAACCCTGCTGTTCGAGCGCGGTGCGCCCGCCAACGGTCAGCGGAAGGTCCAGCACCGTCTGGAGAGAAACGGTCACCTGCTGCCAGGTGAGCAGCGTGCGCGAGCGGCGATAGACGCGCCGGGCCGGGCTATCGAGCCAGCCCGCGCGAACATACTGGCTGCGCAGTGCCGACGAGTAGCCGTGAGCCTCCATCCAGGCGGCATCGGCCAGGAGTCCCTCGGGGAGTTCCTGCTGGAGCCGGTTTAGCTTGCCGCCAGAACGCATGTCCATGCTTAGCATTCTGGCATATTTTCAAACCGATGTCGAGTTCATATTTTCCGATATTCGCTAAGTCGCGCTTAGCGTTTATTGCAATCTACAAACCTCCCCTCAAGATCAATGAGGGGACCGCCTACATCGGATCATCCTTAAAACTCCGCTTTGAAGGCCGATTTTCCGATATGAGGCTGCGGCTCGCCGAAGCACCACCATGCAGCTCTGCGGTAGCGAAAAGGCGGCGCGGAGCCCCCACGTAGCGCAGCGACGCCCTTTCGTGGGCCATGTCCACGGTGCCAACGTCAGCATTGCTAATAAGAGCCACTTTAGCTTAAATGGATTATCGACTTGCGGCGGGACGAACCATGAAAACCATGTCGGCTCGCGATGCCAAGAATGGCTTTGGGTTGCTGATCGACACCGCGCGCGCAGAGCCGGTGCTGATCGAAAAACACGGGCGCGGCGTCGTGGTGGTCGTCTCGGTAGAAGAATATGAACGGCTTTCCGTGCAATCTGGACGCCCGGACAAGGGGGAAACGGGGACCAAGGGGGCGTCGAAAGGTGGCCAGTGAAGCGTTCGCGCGCGTCAAGATAGACCAGCTTCTGAAGGACGCCGACTGGCCGCTTACGGACGGCTACAGCGTGCGCCTGCCTCTTGACGGGGCGCGGGGACGGCGACGTAGGCCATGATCACCGACTACCAAGCGAAATACATCGCACACGATCTGACTCGGCGACGATCGTCCGACAGCGCTGAACGCTTGGCGGTCGCAGTTGCCGGCGCGCAGGTTGATATGAACCCGCATCAGGTCGATGCGGCTCTGTTCGCCTTCGCCTCGCCTTTGTCCAAGGGCGCGTTGCTTGCCGACGAAGTCGGGCTTGGGAAGACCATCGAAGCCGGGTTGGTCATTTCCCAGCGCTGGGCCGAAGGCAAGCGCCGCATCCTCATCATCGCTCCTGCCAATTTGCGTAAACAGTGGCATCAGGAGATGGCGGAGAAGTTCTTCATCCCCTGTACCATTCTCGAAGCTAAATCCTACAACGCCGAGATTAAGGCCGGTAATCTCAAGCCGTTCCAGCCGCACGACAGCGTCGTGATCTGCTCCTACCAGTTCGCGCGCAGCAAGGCGACGGACTTGGCGACGACGCCGTGGGACTTGGTCGTCATCGACGAAGCCCACCGACTCCGCAACGTCTATAAGCCGTCCAACGTCATCGCCAACACGCTCAAAACCGCGCTCGCCGAACGCAACAAGCTGCTGCTCACCGCTACGCCGCTACAAAACTCACTACTGGAATTATTTGGTCTCGTCAGCTTTATCGACGAGCATTCGTTCGGCGACCTCAAGAGCTTCCGCGAGCAGTTCGCGGGTCTGCCGCAGGATCGCGCGTTCGGCATCTTGCGCGAGCGGCTGAGGCCCATCTGCCATAGGACATTGCGCCGTCAGGTGACAGCCTACGTCCCCTATACCAAGCGCCACGCCATCTTGCAGGAGTTCAACCCCGACGAGGCGGAGGACAAGCTCTATAATCTCGTCACCGCCTACCTCCAGCGCGACAATTTACAAGCTTTGCCGTCCAGTCAGCGCGCCCTGATGACGCTCGTGCTGCGCAAGCTGCTTGCGTCATCGTCTTTCGCCATCGCGGGTGCGCTCGCATCCATTTCGGATCGCTTGCAGTCGCGGTTGGATAAGAGCCGCCCTCCAACCTCGCTGACCGAAGCAGTCGAAGAAGATTACGAAGCCCTCGGTGAAACCGAGGAAGAATGGAACGAAGACGACGATGAACCGCTGAGCGAGGCCGACCAGCGCGCGCTCGAAACCGAGATCGCCGAGCTGCGCGAGTTCGCAGCGCTCGCCACGTCCATAGAGCAAAACGCCAAGGGCCGTGCCTTGCTAAAGGCGCTGGAGGTCGGCTTCGCCAAGGCTCGCGAGTTCGGCGCTGCGGAAAAAGCCATTATCTTCACTGAGTCCAGACGAACCCAATCCTATCTATTGCGCGTATTGGCGGATAGCCCCTGGGCCGATTCTGTCGTCCTGTTCAACGGCAGCAACACCGATGAGCAGTCGCGCAGCATCTACAATGATTGGGTTGCGCGTCATGCCGGGTCTGACCGTGTTACCGGCTCGCGCACCGCCGACATGCGTTCCGCGTTGGTCGATTATTTCCGTGACACCGGCAAAATCATGATCGCCACGGAGGCCGGTGCCGAGGGCATCAACCTCCAGTTCTGCTCGATGATCGTGAATTACGACCTGCCCTGGAATCCCCAGCGCATCGAACAGCGTATTGGTCGCTGCCATCGCTACGGCCAGAAGCATGACGTTGTCGTAGTCAACTTCCTCAACCAGAAGAACGAGGCCGATCAGCGCGTCTATCAACTCCTGTCCGAGAAGTTCCAGCTTTTCGAGGGGGTTTTCGGGGCCAGCGACGAGGTGCTCGGCGCCATCGAATCCGGCGTCGATTTCGAGAAGCGCATCGCCGAAATCTACCAGCAATGCCGCCAACCGAGCCAGATTCAGTTGGCCTTCGACGACCTCCAGCGCCAGTTAAGTTCCGAAATCAGCGAGGCCATGACCGTTGCGCGGCGCAAGCTGCTCGAAAACTTCGACGACGAAGTCCGCGAGAAGCTCAAGCTACGCAATCAGGACACCAATGAGCACCTCAACCACTTCGAGCAGCAGTTGATGCGATTGGCACGGCACGAACTGGATGGAACCGCCGCCTTCATCAACAGCTCCTCCTTCCGGCTAGACACCTTGCCGGATTGGATCGGCGACCGCGCCATTCCGACGGGACTCTACGAGCTTCCACGCCGTTCCGGTGAGGCGCATTTCTTCCGCCTCAACCATCCCTTGGGCGAGGCAATCGTCCACCGTGCTTCGGAACACGAATTGCCAGTCGGCGAGGTGGTTTTCGATTACGAAGGCCATGACGGGCGCATCAGCGCCCTCCAGTCTTTCGTCAGCAAGTCCGGCTGGATGACCGTGGCGCTTTTTTCCGTCGAGGCCCTTGGCCAGAGCGAAGATCACCTCTTGATCGCCGCTCAGTGCGACGATGGCGAGCTTTTGAGCGCCGAGGCTGCCAGCCGCCTACTTACCGTCGGGGCCGAGCCCGGCGCGCCGACGGCCTTGCCCGCCAACGTCGAACCGCAACTAGAAGCTCAACTTCAGACGCAGCAAGACAGCATCCGCCGGAATATTTCCGAGCGTAACGCCCGCTACTTCGAGGCAGAGGCGAACAAGTTGGATGGCTGGGCCGATGATTTGAAAGTCGGCTTAGAACGCGAACTCAAAGAGCTGGACCGACAGATCAAGGAAACCCGTCGGGCCGCTACAACGGCGCTGACCCTGGAGGAAAAGCTGGCTGGCCAAAAGGCGATCAAAGCGCTTGAAGCCGAACGCGCAGCCAAGCGCCGAACTCTGTTCGACGCGCAAGATAGGATCGACGCGCAGCGTGCCGAACTGATCGCGCAAATCGAAGGGAAGCTGGAGCAGAAGATCGATACCTGCCCGCTCTTCACCGTTCGCTGGAGGTTAAAATGACCGACACGACGCCGTCCCAAACACTCTCCGCCGAGGTTGTTGATCGTCTCATCAAGGCGAATTTGCTGCGCTCCGATAAGCGCGATGCCCTGATTGCCAAGATCGCATCGGGCAAGATGACCGGGCCGGATTGGAAACTTGAGATAGACCTCGCTCAGGGCAAAGGGGGCCAGAAATGACCGCCGCATCGCCGCTCAAGTCACTCAGCATGACAGCGTTTCGAGGTTCGTCTACGACCTTCACGTTGCCTTTCGAGAAGGGCAGGAAACTCACCTTGATCTATGGTGAGAACGGCACCGGCAAAACCACCATCTGCGACGCTTTCGAATTTCTGGCGCATGAGAAGGTGTCGTCTCTGGACGGGTATGGCCTCGGAAAAGGGCTGGACAAATACTGGCCCAGCGCAGGCAAGGGCGCCGCTAATCTAGCCGTCGCGCTGGAGACTGGCGCTGGCACTTGTTCCGGCAAGATCGTGAACAAGAAGGTCGCGGTGACGCCCGCCGCATCCCGGCCGCGCATCGAGCTACTACGGCACCAGCAGATTCTGCACCTCATCCAGGCGCAGCCGAAGGAGCGTTACGACGCAATCAAACGCTTCATCGACATCACCGAATTTGAGGCATCGGAAGAAGCGTTGCGCCAGCTCGGCAAGACGCTCACGAACGAGCGGCAAGCGGCGCAGCAGGCGGAGGGTCAAAGCCTGCAAGAGTTGCAGGGCTTTTATGAAACCGCTGGATCGCCGGCAGGACTCAACGCCGTCACCTGGGCAAAGCAGAAGCTGGCACAGCCGGCAGGGTCGTTGGGCGCGGATATTGCCGCAATTTCCAAGCTGCGCACCGCGTTTGATGCCCTCAAGCCGTTCCCCGAGCGATTGCAAGCCCACCAAAAAGCGCAGACGGACGCGACCAACGCGCTGACCCACGCGGACGCCGCGCTTGCCACCGCCGCGGCGGCAGTGACAGAGGGCACCGCCGACCTTCTTCCTGTCTTGGAAGCGGGCCGTTCTTATCTACATGCGCACGCCGATGCTGAGGAATGTCCGCTGTGCGGTAGCGCCGAAAAGGTTGAAGGTCTGGCCCAAACACTTGATACGCGGCTCGGCAATTTTGAGGTTCTACGGAGCGCGACAGCAACGCAGAAGAAGTGCAACAAGGAGTTGGCGGACGCGCAAACCGCGACGAAGCGGCTCGAAGCCGACTACAAAAAGGCAGCAGATGCCTACACAGCCGCCAAGGATGGCCACGCTTGGAAGGCCGAAGTGCAATTACCTGCCAGCCCCGTCCCGGCCGATCTTTCCGCCCTTGCGGGTTGGATTGCTGGCAGTGATACCGCCGTCCAGACCTGGCCCGCCATCGAAGCCGCATGGCGCGACGAGCAGAAGTTCGTCTCGGCCCTGAAAGGGGCAGTCGAACGCTATGAAACGAATATCACCAAGCGAAAAGAACTGAATGCGCTCGTACCCAGGGTCGAAGAGGCCCTTAAGCACTGTATCGAGCAACGTCAGGACTTCACTAATAAGGTCATCGGCGCTATCGCACAGGAGGTCGGCAAGCTCTACGAGAAGGTCCATCCCGGCGAGGGGCTGGACAAGATCGCCTTACCGCTGGACCCGAACAAGCGTGCCTCAATCGAATTGGAGGCGAAGTTCTCCGGGCTGGATGTTCCGCCGCAAGCCTACTTCAGCCAGTCGCATCTAGACACGCTGGGGCTTTGCGTTTTCCTCGCACTTGCGGCCCGCGACAAGCCGGGCGAGACCATCCTCATCCTGGACGACGTGCTGGGCAGCGTGGACGAACCGCACGTCGAGCGCGTCGTCGGCATGATTTACGAGGTGAGTGCAAATTTCCGCCACACCATCGTCACCACCCACTATCGCCCTTGGCGCGAGAAGTTTCGTTGGGGCGTTCTCAAGCCGGATCAGGTTTGTCAGTTTGTCGAGTTAAGGCAATGGACGCTGGGGGACGGTGTGGCGCTTACCGGCTCAATCCCTGAGATTACACGCCTCAAAACACTGCTGGCAGATCCCAACCCGGACATACAGGCCATCAGCGGTAAGGCCGGAGTGATCTTGGAAGCGCTGCTGGACTTCCTCACCCTGAAATATGCCTGTGCCGTTCCGCGACGCGCAGGTGGCGCCTACACCCTGGGCGAGTTGCTTCCGACCGTAAGTGGAAAACTGCTCGCCGCATTGAAGGTGGAAGCGCTTGATCCGGTCAGCGGCGCTCCTGCCGTGACCACCGAGCTTAAGCCGATCATCGACCAGATCAGCGACATCGCCCAAACCCGCAACGTGATGGGCGCACACTTCAATACACTATCCTTCGACCTCTATCCGCAGGACGGCATCAAGTTCGCCAAGCTGGTCGAACAGCTCGCCGACACTCTGATTTGCCCGGACCACGGCTGGCCGAACAAGGACAAGTCCGGCAGCTACTGGAACAACGGCGGCGACACGCGCCGCCTCCACCCACTTAAAAAACCGGCCTAAGGCAACGAATGACGAAGAGGCAGAAACTTGAACTGACCTGGGTGGGGAAAGAGAACCGGCCCCGGCTGGAGCCACGCATCCTGATCGAGGATGCCGGAAAGAGCTATCACGCTGCGGCACGGGTCGGTGACACCGACATTTTCGACAATATCCTGATCCACGGCGACAACCTGCTCGCGCTCAAGGCGCTGGAGCAGGAGTTCACCGGCAAGGTCAAATGCGTGTTCATCGACCCACCCTACAACACCGGCAGCGCGTTCGAGCACTACGACGACGGTGTGGAGCACTCGCTTTGGCTGTCGCTGATGCGAGATAGGCTGGAGCTACTTCGCCGCCTTCTATCAGAGGATGGCTCAATTTGGATCACAATCGACGATAATGAAGCCCACTATCTCAAGATAGTGCTCGATGAGATTTTGGGCCGACCCAACTTTATTGCTTCTTTTGTTTGGGAAAAGGACGCCGGAAGAAAGAACGATGCGATTATATCGTCATCGCATGACTACGTTTTGTTGTACGCTAAGAGCAAAGAGATTTGGCGGCGCAAAAGAAACCTTCTGGGCCGCACAGAGGATCAACTGGGCCGCTATCAAAATCCTGATAACGATCCGCGCGGCGCATGGCGGCAGGGCGCTGATGGAACGGCAAAGAGTGGTAGCGAAAACCTACGCTATCCAATCACGCTTCCTTCCGGCCGTATCGTCAGGCCTCCATCAGGCAATTTCTGGCGTTTCGCTGAAACCACATTCAAAGAAGCCTTGGCGGAAAACCGCGTTTATTTTGGCAAGAAGGGAGATAGTCTACCGGTCATCAAAAAATACTTGAAAGATATTCAACAGGGTATTGTTCCTAAAACGTGGTGGCCAGCATCAGAAGTGGGATCAAATCAGGAAGCAAGGCGCGATCACCTCCGAAAACTTTTGCCGGACATAGAACCCTTCGCAACGCCTAAGCCAGAACGCCTCCTCCAAAGGATATTGGAAATCGCAACAAACCAGGGCGATCTGGTGCTCGATTCCTTCGCAGGCTCCGGCACCACCGGGGCCGTGGCGCAAAAGATGGGTCGCCGCTGGATCATGGTGGAGTTGGGCGAGCACTGCGAAACCCACATCGTTCCACGCCTGCGCAAGGTGATCGACGGCGAGGACAAGGGTGGGATCACCGAGGCGGTAGAATGGGGTGGCGGTGGTGGTTTCCGCTACTACGAGCTTGCCCCGTCCTTGCTGGAAAAGGACAAATGGGGCCGCGAGGTCATTTCAAAAGCCTACAACGCAGGGATGCTCGCCCAGGCCCTGTGCAAGCTGGAAGGCTTCGCCTACGCGCCCAGCCCTGATGTCTGGTGGCAGCAGGGCCATTCCTCGGAACGCGACTTCCTCTATGTCACGACGCAGACGCTCGGGGCGGAGGAGCTTGCGGCGCTCGGCGAAGAAGTCGGCGCGAACCGCTCGCTCCTCGTCCTGTGTTCCGCCTTTCGAGGCAACCCCGATCACTGGCCGAATCTGACCGTGCGGAAGATTCCCAACCACATTCGCGCCCGCTGCGAATGGGGCCATGACGACTACAGTTTGAACGTCGCCAACTTGCCGATGACTGAACCCGAGCCCGTCCCTTCGCCAAGGCCGAAGTCTCAACCCGGTCTCTTTGACGAAGGAGACGGCACTTGAGTCACCTTCGGCACGTCAATGCCATCGCTGGGCGCTTGACCCTACGCTCGCCGCAACGGCGCAGCCTTGAAATCCTCGACCGCGTAACTGAAATCGCGCCGCCATCCCGAGAGCTGAACGCTGCGGCAGCGCTGGCGGCCGTCCGCAGCGAATTTCCCGGCGTTGCGGACTTCGAACGCGACTTCCCCTCGCTGTGTTTTGCTCTTGCCACGGGCGTCGGCAAGACGCGCCTGATGGGCGCATTCGTCGCTTATCTGCGCATCGCGCACGGCATCAACAATTTCTTCGTGCTCGCGCCCAATCTTACCATCTACAACAAGCTGATCGCGGACTTTACGCCCAACACGCCCAAATACGTGTTCAAGGGTATTTCCGAGTTCGCCATCTCGCCGCCAGTGCTCACCACCGGCGAGACGTTCGAACGGCAGATTGCCTCTGGCGGCCAGCTCTTTCCCACCACCATCAACATCTTCAACATCGCCAAGATTTCCTCCGAGGTGCGCGGCGGGCGCTCTCCACGTATCCGCTCCTTCCGGGAGGAGATCGGCGAGAGCTATTTCGACTATCTCGCCAGCCTGCCCGATCTTGTGATGCTGATGGACGAGTCGCACCGCTACCGCGCCACGGCCGGGATGCGCGCGATCAATGAGCTTAGGCCGATCCTGGGACTGGAGTTGACGGCGACGCCTTTTACCGAAGGCGCGCGCAGCCCCGTTCCATTCCGTAACGTGATTTTTGACTATCCGTTGGCCCGCGCTATGGAAGACGGCTTCGTGAAGGAACCGGCTGTTGTTACCCGCAAGGATTTCAACCCGGCAGGAAAGTCCCCGGATGCCGTTCAGCTTCTTAAGCTGGAGGACGGCGTTCGTCTCCATGAGAGCGTCAAGGTCGATCTTGAGACCTACGCGCGCGAGAACGGCGAGCGGATCATCAAACCCTTCGTGCTGGTGATCGCCCGCGACACCACGCACGCCGCTGAATTGATGGGCCTCATCCAGTCGGATGCTTTCTTCGAAGGTCGATACGCCGACAAGGTGATCCAGGTCGATTCAAGCGTGAAGGAAGAGGAAACCGTCGAGAAGCTGCTGACGGTCGAACACAGCGACAATCCGGTCGAGATCGTCATTCACGTCAACATGCTCAAAGAAGGCTGGGACGTGACCAACCTCTACACCATCGTGCCCCTTCGCGCCGCCAACGCGCGCACGCTGATCGAGCAGAGCATTGGGCGCGGCCTTCGACTACCCTATGGCCGGCGCACCGGCGTCACCGCTGTCGATCGGCTGAATATCGTGGCGCACGACCGCTTTCAGGAAATCGTGGACGAGGCGAACAACCCCAGTTCCCCCATCCGCCTGAAGCAGCTCGTGCTGGATGACGCCGATCTGACACAGAAAACCGTGACGGTGGTGGCCGCGCCGACGATTCTCACGGCGTTGGGGCTGCAATCGACCCAAACGGGTGCTGCGCCGACGCCTGGCGCTGCGGCGCAGCCGACGGCGGTTGCGGCGCCGGCCCCCGCGTTCACTGATCCAGATGAGATCAGGGTCGCGCAGCTTGCCTATGATGCGTTTCGCAAGCTGGCGCGGGAGCCAGACAAGGTGCCGAGCGCGTCCTATCTGAGCCGCCCCGAGGTGCACGCTCTGGTCGTGCGCGAGGTGCAGAGCCAGTATCAGCCCACCCAGTTGGAGCTGGAGGCCGTCGGCAAGCCTGCGCCAGATGTCGAGGCCGTCATCGCGGCCACCGCGAAGCTGATGGCCGAGCGCACCATCGACATTCCCCGCATCATTGTGATGCCCAAAGGCGAGGTGAAGGCAGGTTTCCGACCGTTCACACTCGACCTTTCGGGGATGCGCTACGCAGCGCCGAGCGAAGAACTCTGGGCCAAGCATCTGCGCACCGATCAGGTCGATGTGATCGGCCTATCGCGGGGCAATTTGCTTGAAGAGCGTTTGGAGGATTACGTCGTCAGCGGCCTGATCGACTTCTCGGACATCGCCTATGACGAGCACGCCGACCTGCTCTATGAGCTGGCCGGACAGGTTGTCCGGCACTTGCGGAGCTATTTGTCGGAACAGGAGGCAGGGCAAGTGCTCGCTCTCCATCAGCGTGAAATCGCTCGCGCCGTCCATGCCCAGATGCAGGACCATTTCTGGCTGGACGACACCGTTGAATACCACCACGAGGTTCGGCAGGGCTGGACCGAGTTGAAGGAAAGCGCCTTTACGGCCCTCAACGAGCCGCCGCTGGACTATCGCGTCTCGCCCGCCGACAAGAGCAATATGGCGCGTTACCTGTTCGGCGGGTTTGCCAAATGCCTATCCACCATCACGAAATTCCATTCGGATTCGGAGCGAAAGCTGGCGGTCATTCTCGAACGGGAAGCCCTCAAATGGCTACGTCCGGCGAAAGGGCAGTTCCAGATGTTCTATCGCAGCGGCAGCGACCACCTGGAATACCAGCCCGATTTTGTCGCCGAGATGGACGACTGCGTCGTGATGCTGGAACCCAAGATGGCCAGCCAGATGACCGACAGAGACGTGCTCGCCAAGCGCGACGTGGCCGTTCAATGGTGCGGCTGGGCGAGCGAGCATGCCCGCACCTATGGCGGCAAGCCTTGGCGCTACGCTCTGATTCCGCACGACGCCATCGTGGAGAACATGACGCTGGCCTTCTTGCTCAAGCAGTACGAGGCAAAAGTATAGCCGGGTATTGCCGATCCGGGCCGATAGGGGTTGGGCGTCATGGATCATGCCGCTGTGCATATCGAGAGGGTCTGGTACGAGCCGCTGCCGGACATCGACATCGCAGTGCGTGAAGACCCGCAGGCTGTTATAGCGGCCATTGCAAACCTTGCTGAGCCGGACTCCTCGCTGATCGTCGAGCGGCACGCCGAGCCGCTGGGTGAGAAAGGCTGGCATGTCGTGAACCTGCGTTCGCTGACCGGCCCCCACTGAGTGGTCCGCTTGGAATGTTAGTTTAGCGATTGCATTTTGACTATCTCCTTTGGTGCAGGCCAGACGAGAGCATCGGGTGCCGGCGGTCGATATGCAAGGGATGAGT
>Ga0153956_1002435_pt1 | contig 13635 bp, 15 predicted proteins | sample TSFL040MetaG_FD_104704 | JGI IMG/M metagenome (GOLD analysis project Ga0153956, IMG submission 104704) | Attine ant fungus gardens microbial communities from Florida, USA - TSFL040 MetaG | ecosystem: Host-associated > Fungi > Mycelium > Unclassified | place: USA: Florida, Wekiwa Springs... | reverse complement strand
TGAGTGCGATCTGGACCACACGATTGCCTACGGTGACGGTGGGCCCACGCATGCGTCGAATCTGAAATGCTATTGCCGTACCCATCATTTGGTGAAGACGTTTTGGGGGTGGCGGGATCAGCAACTGCCGGACGGGACGGTGATCCTGACGTCGGCGTCGGGGCAGACCTACGTCACCACCCCGGGCAGTTCCCTGTTGTTCCCGCACTTGTGCGCACCTACCGGGGAACTGCCGACACCGCTGCGCCGCGATGAGGATCGCTGTGGTGATCGCACCGCCCTGATGCCCCGCCGACGACGCACCCGCGCCCAGAACCGCGCGGCCCGCATCGCCACCGAACGCAACCAAAACCACAAGACCCGCCAGGCCCGACGCGCCGCATTCGACGCCGTCTGGTTCCCGAAAGCAACCTCCGGCATCGACCCCGACGACCCACCGCCCTTCTGATCAGGCCAGTCGGGTGATCTCCACCACCACGTCCAAGTCCGTTGCCTCGCCGCCGATATAGGTGCCTTTCAACGGCGTCACATCCGAATAGTCGCGACCCAGCCCCACCGAAACGTGACGCTCGGTGATCGGCATGTCATTGGTCGGGTCGTAACCCGACCATGCCCCGGTCCACGCTTCGATCCACGCGTGGCTTTCCCCCTCGACGGTTTCACCGATCGCGCCGTCGGCCTTGGGGTGCAGGTATCCCGAGACGTAACGCGACGGGATCCCCACGCTGCGCAACAACACCAAAGTCAGGTGGGCGTAGTCCTGGCAGACGCCCTTCCTCTCGGTCCAGGCGTCGATCGCCGAGCTGTGCACCCCGGTGGTGCCGGGCACGTAATCCATTTCCGAATAGACCCAGGAACACACCGCCTGCACCGCCTCGCGAGGCTCCAGCCCCTTGATCAGCCTCCGGGCGGTAGCAGCCAGTGTGCGGTGGCGAGGAACATACGCGGTATAGGTGAGCAATTCGTAGAATCGGTCGACCACGTATTCGCCGGCCAGATCGGCCCAGTCCGCCGGCTCGACATCTTCGGGATAGATGTCGGGCTCGGTCTCTACCACCGACGTGCCGGACACCTCGAGTTCCTCATGTGGCGCGTGCAGGTCGAACGCGATCACCGCAGTTCCCCAGTAGTCGACATACCGGTACGACCGCGTCGCGGGAACCGTCTCCACCCGACTGGAGATCACATTCTGTCGGCTGCCGCTGCGGGGCGTGATGCGCGCCTCGTTATAGGACGAGGTGACAGGCGCGTTATAGGCGAACCCGGTCGAGTGCACTACCCGCATCCGCCAACTCACCGGTCGCCCTCCGTAATCAATTGGCCTTCGTAATCGCGGCCTCCACTGGCCCCGGCACCTGCCCAGGACAGATATGGGGTCACATGGAAATACTGTTGCGTCACTGCCTCGGTGACGTCCTTGCAGGTCTCCTGTAATCCGGTCAGACGATCTTGCAGGTCTTCCAGCAGCAATCCCGGTGGCATGAACTCCAGACCGCTGCGCGCCCGGCCGATCAGGCGTTGCGCTTCGGCCCGGGCACCCACCCGACTGTCGTTGCGACTGTCGAGCGCCATCAGGCATTGCTCGGCCAGGGTGATCGCATGAAAGACCGAACGAGGAAACAGGCGGTCCAACAACATGAATTCCACCACCCGATTCGCATCGAGAGCGCCGCGATAGGTGCGCAGATAGGTGTCGTGGGCACCGGCTGACCGCAACACCGTCACCCAGGCCGGCGACCCGGACCGGTCGCCCGCACGGGACAGCAGCATCCGGACAGTCATGTCGACGCGCTCGACGGAACGGCCCAAGAGCAGAAAACGGTATCCGTCATCGCGACTCATCGTGGCGTCGGCAAGGCCGGCGAACATCGCCGATCGATTCTTCACATACGACAGATACTCATACGGACCCAGCCGCCGAGCAGCCCGCTCGGCTTCAGTCAAGCCGTTGAATGTGGTGTTCAGACATTCCCACATCTCACTGGACGTTACTTCTCTTGCGCCGCGAGCATTTTCACGTGCCCTGGCAATACTGTCGGCAATCGATCCCGAGCCGGCTCCCGCGTAGGCCACCCGCTCAGTCAGCGTCCATACGTTCTGGATGTGCCCGTCGTCCGGCGGCTCAAGTCCCAGTACCTGCATCACCAGGCGGCAGGTGCGGTCGGGGTCCACCGTGGCGTCCTCGAGCAACTGATGCACCGCGACATCAAGGATGCGCGCGGTGTCGTCGGCCCGCTCGACGTAGCGGCCGATCCAAAACAACGACTCGGCGTTGCGGGCCAGCATCATCGGCAGCCACCCCCATCGGCGAGCTGTTGTTGCTGTTGCTGCTGCTGCTGCAGGTCGGTGCCAGGTAGGGCCGGCCCCTGATCCGCTGCGTTGTCGGTCGGCAGATCTTGGTGGCGCACCAGCTGATCACCCGACAACTCATGCTCCTTGTCGGTCCTGCGCGGTGCCAGCACCCACGTGTCCTTGGACCCGCCGCCCTGGCTCGAGTTCACCACCATTGAGCCCTCGGTCAGCGCCACGCGGGTGAGACCGCCGGGCAATACCCAAATATCGTCACCATCGTTGACCGCAAACGGGCGCAGATCAACGTGCCTGGGCGCCAGCTGATCTCCTACCTTGGTGGGCACGGTGGAGAGCTGAACCACCGGCTGCGCAATCCAGTCACGTGGATGTTCCTTGATTTTCTTGGCCAGCGCGTTGAGCTCCTTACGCGACGCCTGAGGTCCGAACACGATGCCGTAGCCGCCCGATCCCTCAACGGGTTTGATCACCAATTCATCGATACGGTCAAGCACTTCAACGCATTCGTCGTCGAGCCAGCAGCGCAACGTGTCCACGTTGGCAAGAATCGGCTTCTCTCCCAAGTAATACTTGATGATCTGAGGAACGTAGGTATAGATGAGCTTGTCGTCGCCCACCCCATTGCCCACCGCGCTACTGATCACCACATTCCCGGCACGCGCCGCGTTGACCAATCCCGGCACCCCGAGCACTGAATCCGGCCGGAACTGCAGTGGATCGAGGTACTCGTCGTCGATACGGCGATAGATCACATCGACGCGCTGCTCCCCCTCAGTGGTGCTCATATACACAATGTTGTCTCGGCAGAACAGATCTCGTCCCTCGACCAGCTCCACGCCCATTTGACGCGCCAGCAGCGAATGTTCGAAGTAGGCCGAATTCGATGCTCCGGGGGTCATCACTGCCACCGTCGGGTCGGCCTCGTTGGACGCCGCGGCAGCGCGCAACGCCCGCAACAGATTGGCGGCGTAGTCGCCCACCTGCCGCACCCGATGAGTGGCGAACAGGTCTGGAAACACCCGCGCCATGGTGCGACGATTCTCCATCACGTACGACACACCCGACGGGGACCGCAGATTGTCTTCGAGAACCCTGAACTCGCCCTGGGCATCCCGGACCAGGTCGATCCCGGCTACATGGATGCGTACCCCGTTGGGCGGCTTGATTCCGGCAGCTTGGCGATGAAAATGCGCGCAGGAAGTGACCAACCGCTTGGGGACTACCCCATCGCGCAGGATCTCCTGATCGTCATAGATGTCGGCCAGAAACCGCTCCAGGGCGCGCACCCGCTGCGCGATACCACGTTCCAACTTGGTCCATTCACCAGCCGAAATCACCCGTGGCACAAGATCAAGAGGAAATGGCCGTTCCTGTCCGGACAGCGAGAAAGTGACACCCTGCTCGATGAATGCTCGGCCCAGCGCATCGACTCGAGCCTGCAATTCCTCGTTGTCGGCAGGCGCCAACGCACTGTGAATACCGCGATACGCGGCCCTGGCGTTGCCCTTGTTGTCGAACATCTCGTCAAAGCTCTCGCTATAGCTGCCGCCCGCACGTTGGTAACCCGAAAAGATCGACTTACCGGGGCGAGCCCGGCCACTTAGCGTTGATGCTGACACGGCGTTCACACCTACCGATCGTGCTACAGATCCGCTACCGGGGCAGCCCGGAGCGCTGGACGCGGCATCGTTGGCGGGTGGTCCGATCCTAACGGCACGACATTCGGCGGATCGGCGAGGGTTTCGACTACAACGGCATCACGCGCTACAACGAGAACCCGTCAATTGACGACTTTGGGGCGAGCCGTGTTCAGCCCTGATAGACCCGCGGGTCCAGAGTGCCGATATAGGGCAGGTCGCGGTAGCGCTCGGCGTAGTCCAGGCCGTACCCGACCACGAAGTCGTTCGGGATGTCGAAGCCCACATAGGCGATGTCGACGCCGGCGCCCAACGCGTCGGGTTTGCGCAGCAGGGTGCACACCCGCAGGGACCGGGGCCGGCGGGTGGCCAGATTGCGCAGCAACCACGACAGGGTCAGTCCGGAGTCGACGACGTCCTCGACGATCAACACGTCTCGGTCGCTGATGTCGCGGTCGAGGTCTTTGAGGATGCGCACCACCCCCGACGACGATGTCGACGAACCGTAGGAGCTGACCGCCATGAATTCGAACTGGGTGGGCAGCGGAATCGCTCGGGCGAGATCGGTGACGAACAGCACCGCGCCCTTGAGCACGGTGATCAGCACCAGGTCGTCGCTCTCGGCACGGCCGTCGGCATACTCAGCGGCGATCTGCGCGGCGAGTTCGGCAGTGCGGGTCCGGATCTGCTCCTCGGTCAGCAGGACCGATTTGATGTCACCCGCGTACAACTCGGGTTTGTCCCCCGGCAAGATCGCAGCCACCAGCACAGCGTGCCATGGCGAGAGTTCGACAACCAACTGCAGCGGAGGAAATTCCCGCCAACGGATCAGACCGGCTCGCTGCGCAGCCGCAGCAGGCCGTCGCCGCGAACCGCGAACAGCCGCTGTCCCCGCAGGTCCGATCCGATCGCGACTCCACCCTGGCCGCGCCAGGCGGTCACCAGCCGGTCTACCGCGCGGATCTGCAGGTCGGTCAGTCCGCGCCCGCCTCCATCGATCAGCCAGCGCCGGATCACCGCCAGGCGCACCGGGCCCGCCAAAGTCACCAGCGCGGCAGCATCTAACCCCGCGCCCGCAGCGGCGCCGGGCAGCGCCTGCTCGGCCAGGGCGTCGATGAGCTCGGTGTTCTCCCGCAGCGCGATCGCGGTCCGGGCCAGGGCTTCGGCCACCCCGCCGCCCAGCGCGTCCTCCAACAGCGGCAGCACTTCGGCGCGCAGCCGCACCCGGGTGAAGCGAGCGTCGCTGTTGTGCGGGTCGAGCCAGGGCGTCAGCCCCAGTTCGGCGCAGGCCTGTACCGTCTGTGCGCGTCGCACCCCCAGCAGCGGCCGGCACCACGGTGGGTCGCACGGCCGCATCCCTGCCATGGACCGGGCTCCCGAACCGCGGCCCAGCCCGAGCAGCACTGTCTCGGCCTGATCGTCGAGCGTGTGTCCCAGCAACACCGGGTCCCGGCCGCGGGCATCGGACAGCGCGGCGTATCGGGCGGTGCGTGCCGCCGCCTCCGGACCGCCCCCTACTCCGACGGTCACCGGAATAACCCGCGCTTCAACGCATCCCAGTTCGAGCGCCTGACGGCGTGCGGTCTCGGCTACCTGGGCCGAACCGGCTTGCAGCCCATGGTCGACGATCAGCGCGGTCGTGGGCCGCATCGCGGCGGCGACGGCGGTCAGCGCCAGCGAATCCGGTCCACCGGACAACGCGACCGCCCAGCCTCCCCCCTGCGGCAGAAATTGCTCGGCGAACGCCCCCAGCGCGGCGCGCAGCGCGGCTACAGCACCCGGTCGATCCACCGCTGGGGCTCTTCGATCTCGGCGGGCAGCGGCAGGGTCTGCGGACTCGACCAGACCGCGTTGAACCGGTCCATGCCGACGCGGGCGACCACGGCGTCGACGAAGGCCTTGCCGCGGGTGTACTGGCTCAGCTTGGCGTCGAGGCCCAGCAACGCCCGCACCAGGCGTTGCAGCGGCGGCTGGCTGCGCTGACGGCGTTCCTCGAAGCGACTCCGGATGGTCGCCACCGACGGCACCGCCAGCGGCCCGACCGCGTCCATCACGTGGTCTGCGTGGCCTTCGAGCAGCGTACCCAGCATCAGTAATTGGTCCAGCGCGGCGCGTTGTTCCTCGGACTGCACCACCCGCACCAGGCCCAAGATCCCCGACTGGCCCGGCGACTCGGCGTCGTTCTGGCGGCCGCGCAGATAGTCGGCCAGCCGGCCCACCACCTGGGTGAGGTCCGGACTGTTGTCGCCGGTCAGTACCGCCAGGGCATCGGACATGTAGCCGGCCAGCCACGGATTGACGCTGAACTGCACGCGGTGCGTCACCTCGTGCAGACACACCCACAACCGGAAGTCGGCCGGCGTCACCTGCAGCTGGCGCTCGACAGCGACCACATTGGGATAGACCAGCAGCAGCGCGCCACCGCCCGCACAGAACGGGTCGTATTGGCCGAGGATGCCCGACGAGACGAACGCCAGCACCGCGCCGGTCTGCGCCCCGGTCAGCCGGCTGGCGAGGAAACCCGCGGGCCGCTCGGAGGCGCCCATCATCACCCGCATCGATTCGGCGGCCGCGGCGATCCACTGCCGCCGGTCGACCACGCGGGCGTCGGGCACCGGGCCGTCGTCGCCCAGGCCGGTGACCTCTCGGACCAGGGGTTCGGCCGCGCGGGCACTGACGTGCAGTTCCTCGATGACCTGGCGGCGCGTGTAGTCGGTCATCGGCGGCGCGGGCCGTGCCAGCCAGCCACCGACCGTCGCGGCGAACTCAAAGTCCACCGCGCTGCCGAGGTCGGACTCGCTCATCCGCATCCGCAGGTTCGCAGCATCGCGGCCAGCGCGTCGATCGCCGTCCGCCCGGTGGGCCCGGCGTCGTTGGAGATGAACGCAAACGTCAGCACCCGCTGGTCGCGGTCGGTGACGATGCCGGCCAGCGCATTGGTGCGGGTCAGCGAGCCGGTCTTGGCTCGCAGCCAGCCGGCCGCACCGCGCCCGGTCTTGGGGTTGAGGAACCGCTCGGACAGCGTGCCGCTGCCACCGGCGACCGGCAGCATGTCCAGCAGCGGGCGCAGCTCGGGCAGGTCCGGCCCGGCGGCCGCCTGCACCACCGCATCGAGGGTTCGAGCCGACAACTGGTCGTCGACCGACAATCCGCTGGAGTCATGCAGGTCGGCTCCGCTGACCGCGATGTGGGCGGTGGCCAGCCGGTTGGTCACCGCGTCGACGGCTCCGGCAAACGAGCGGGGCCGTCCCATCGCCGCGGCCACCTCGCGGGCGATGGATTCGGCCATCACGTTGTCCGAGGCGTTCATCATCTCGCCGAGGCGGACCACCAGCGGTGCCGATCGAACGGCGCCCAGCTCACGCCCGGTCACCGACGAGGAAGCGATGCTCACGTTGTCGGGGTCGACGCCCAACGCCGCGGCCAAGGCCTTTCCGGCGTCCAGCGCGGGCGTCGTCGATCGCCGGGACTCGACGGTGGTCGGCTGGACCCGCCCGCCGTCGACCATCACCGCCTCGATCGGGGCAATGTCACCGCCTTCGATGTCCTCGGCATCCCAGCCCAGGGCCATGGTCGGGCCGGTGAACGCCGACGTGTCGACCTGAACCTCAGTGACGCTTACCCCGCTGCGACGCACCTGCTCGGCCAGATCGCTGATGCGCGCGGCTTCGCGATACCAGGTGTCCTGACCGACCTCGGCCGTCGACAACGTGGGATCGCCGCCGCCCACCAGCACCACCACTCCGGGCTGATCGCTCGCCGTCACCCGGGTGGTGACCCGGGCGCCCTGATCCAGCGCCAGCAGGGCAGCCGCTGCGGTGAGCACCTTGTTGGTCGACGCCGGCTGCATCGGCAGGTCTTCCTGCTGGGTCCACAGCGCCTTGCCGGTCAAGGCATCGGTGATGCGGCCGGTGAGCCGGCCCAGATTCGGGTCGGCCAGTGCGGGGGCCAGGGCCGCTGCCAGGGCACTGCCGACCGGCATCGGAGCGTCGTCGGAGACCGGAACCACCCCGGGTTTGGCGGTCGCCACCGGCGCCGGCGACACGACGTGCGCACCTGCGCCGGATTCGTCCGGGAGCACGACGACCGCCACGACCACCGCGGCGGCGGCCAACGCCAGCACCGCGGCCGCGATACCCAGATGGGCGCTGCTGTGTCGCCACCGAGTGGGTTGCATGTCTCTCCTCCCCTGTCAGGCGCAATTGTGCCGGACGGGCGGAGTCCGGGCGTGAATCCGGGCCGCTCTAGACTGACCCGGTGCAATTCGACGTGACCATCGAAATCCCCAAGGGCCAGCGCAACAAGTACGAGGTCGACCACGCCACCGGGCGGGTCAAGCTCGACCGCTACCTGTACACGCCGATGGGCTACCCCACCGACTACGGCTTCATCGAAGACACCCTCGGCGAGGACGGCGACCCGCTGGACGCGATGGTGCTGCTGCCGCAGTCGGTGTTCCCCGGTGTGCTGGTCGAAGCACGTCCGGTCGGGATGTTCCAGATGACCGACGAAGCCGGCGGCGACGCCAAGGTGCTGTGCGTGCCGGCCGGTGACCACCGGTGGGACCACATCCAGGACATCAGCGACGTGCCCGACTACGAGCTGGACGCGATCAAGCACTTCTTCGTGCACTACAAGGACCTGGAGCCGGGCAAGTTCGTCAAGGCCGCCGACTGGGTGGACCGTGCCGAAGCCGAGGCCGAGATCACCCGGTCGATCGAGCGGTTCAAGACCTCCGGTCACTGATTCGGCGGTTTAGCGAGGCTCGACGAAGGAGAGCCCGAAGCTGGAACCGCCGCGTCTCACTGCGCTGAAGTCGCCCCGCGGGTCCGGTAGAGGCTGGCCACCGTCGTCAGCGCCAACACCCCAACCACGACCGCCAGGCTGACCGGGGTGGGTATCTCAGGGACATTGAGCGGCCGGCCCGAGTTGATGAACCACACATCGTTGGTGCGCAGCGCATGCAACACCATTCGCACCCCGATGAACCCCAGGATCACCGCCAGGCCCTGGGACAGATACACGAACCGGCCCAGCAGCTTGCCGAGAATGAAGTAGAGCTGGCGCAGCCCCATCAGGGCGAACACGTTGGCGGTGAACACCAGGTAGGGCTGACGCGTCAGTCCGTAGATAGCCGGAATGGAATCCATCGCGAACACCACATCGGTGGTTCCCAGTGCCAACCCCACCAGGAACATCGGCGTGACAGCCCAGGCCCCTGAACCGTCCCGGACGAAGAACCGCACGCCGGCCCAGCGCTCGGTGGCGTTGAGGTGGGTGCGCGCAAACCGCACGATGAAGTTGTTACCGCCCTCGCCCTCCCCCTCACCGGTGGGGTCGTCATGGCGGAGCAGCTTGATCGCGGTGTAGGCCATGAACGCCCCGAACACGTAGAACGTCCAGGACAACCGCTGCACCGCCACCCCGCCGAGCGCGATGAACACCGCCCGGAACGACAGCGCCATGACGATGCCGACGAACAGCGCCTCCTGCCGGTACTTCTTGGGCACGTTGAAGCTGTTCATGATGATCACGAACACGAACAGGTTGTCGACGGACAGGCTGTACTCGGTCAGCCAGCCGGCATAGAACTGCATGCCGTACTTCGCGCCGTGAAAATGCCACACCCAGATGCCGAACGCTATCGCCAGGCTGAGGTAGAACGTCAGCCATCCCGCGATCTCACGGATCGTCGGCTCATGCACCCGCCGGCCGATGATGAGCAGGTCAAATCCGAGCACCGCGCCCAGGCCCGCGAATGTCAACAGCCATTCCAGCAGCGACGGGTCCAACAGTGGGCCTCCGGTCAGCGAGTCAGTTCAGCGGGCTGCCCGACCGTACCCCGCGGCCCGCTTAGTATTTTCGCCGTGGTGACCGATATCGGTGGTACCGGATCCGCCGGGTTCCCCCGTGGGCTGGCCACCGGTCCCGTGGCCCGAGCCAGTGTGGCCCGGGTCGGCACCGCAACCCTGCTCAGCGCCCTCTGCGGCTACGCGGTGCTGTATCTGGCGGCGCGCGACCTGGACCCGGCAGGTTTCTCGGTGTTCGGCGTGTTCTGGGGTGCATTCGGCCTGGTCAACGGCGCCGCCAACGGCCTGCTGCAGGAGACCACCCGGGAAGTCCGGTTCGCCGGCGATCGCCCCGCATCCGCGCCCGGCCACTCCCCCACCGCACACACCCGCCCGCTGCGGGTAGCCGGACTGAGCGGACTGGTGGCGGCCGCGGTGATTGCCGCCAGCTCGCCGCTGTGGAGCGGCCACGTATTCGTCGAGGCGCGCTGGCTGTCGGTGGGGCTGCTGTGCTTCGGGCTGGCCAGCTTCGCGGTACACGCCACACTGCTTGGCATGTTGGCCGGCGCCAACCGATGGACGCAGTACGGCGCGCTGATGGTGACCGATGCGAGCATCCGGGTGGCCGTGGCCACCGCGACGTTCGTCATCGGCTGGGGCCTGGTCGGATTCCTATGGGCCACCGTGGCCGGCGCGCTGGCCTGGCTGCTGCTGCTGGCCGCCTCCCCCACCGCCCGCGGCGCAGCGCGACTGCTGACTCCGGTGAGCACGGCAGGTTTCCTGCGCGGTGCCGCGCATTCGATCACCGCCGCCGGGGCCAGCGCGATCCTGGTGATGGGTTTTCCGGTGCTGCTACAGGCCACCTACGGCGAATTGGGCGCTGCGGGCGGTGTGGTGATCTTGGCCGTCACGGTGACCCGCGCACCGCTGCTAGTGCCGTTGACCGCCATGCAGGGCAATCTGATCGCGCACTTCGTCGACCAACGGGGCCGCCGGCTGCGGGCGCTGCGCACGCCGGTGGCGGGCGTTGCCGCGCTGGGAGCGCTGGGCGCGGTGGCGGCGGGCCTGATCGGTCCCTGGCTGCTGCGCACGGTGTTCGGCCCGGATTACCGTGCCGACGGGCTGCTGTTGGCCGGACTGACGACGGCAGCCACCGCGATCGCGTTGCTGACGCTCACCGGGGCGGCGACGGTCGCCGCGGCACTGCATCGCGCCTATGCACTGGGCTGGGTGGGCGCCACGGTGGCCTCGACCTTGCTCCTGTTGCTGCCGCTGGACCTGCCGACGCGAACCGTGGTGGCCCTGCTGTGCGGTCCATTGGTGGGCATCGCGGTACACCTGGCCGCGTTGCGCACCGACTCCTAACCCGGACAGGCGTGTATTTTCGAAACATCGATACCCGCTACCCCGATGTCTGGATCGTCGTCCCGGCGTTCAACGAGGCGACCGTCATCGGTGACGTGATCGCCGGGATCCGTTCGGTTTTCGACCACGTGGTCTGCGTGGACGACGGCAGCGCCGACGACACCGCCAGCACGGCGCGGCGCGCGGGCGCCTACGTGGTGCGCCATCCGATCAACCTCGGTCAAGGTGCGGCCATCCAGACCGGAGTCGAGTTCGCCCGCCGCCAGCCCGGCGCCCGGCTGTTCGCCACCTTTGACGCCGACGGCCAGCATCGGGTGGCCGACCTGATACGCATGATCGACCATCTCGACAGCGCCGACCTCGACATCGTCATCGGCACCCGGTTCGCCGACCCCGAGGCGGCCGCGGCGGTACCGCTGCTCAAGCGACTGGTGCTGCGGGCCGCGGTCTGGCTGAATCCCCGGATCCGCCGGCTGGGGCTGACCGACGCCCACAACGGCCTGCGGGTGTTCAACCGGCGAGTGGCCGATGGTCTCGACCTCACCATGAACGGGATGAGCCACGCCGGGGAGTTCATCGCCCTGATTGCCGAGAACCGCTGGCGGGTGGGTGAAGAGTCGGTCGAGGTGCTCTACACCGACTACTCGAAGTCGAAGGGGCAGCCGCTGCTCAACGGCGTCAACATCCTGTTCGACGGGTTGCTACGCAAGAGGATGTCGCGATGAACAGGATCTTTCGTTGAATTGGATAAAGGTTCTGCTCATCGCAGCGGTGCTGATGCTGCTGATCTACCTGTTGCTGTCGCGCCGTTCCGCCCAGTCCCGGGCCTGGGTCAAGGTCGGCTATCTGATGTTCGTGGTGGCCGGTATCTATGCGGTGCTGCGCCCCGACGACACCACCGTGCTGGCCAACTGGCTCGGGGTGCGCCGCGGCACCGATCTGATGTTGTACGTGCTGATCATGGTTTTCGCGTTCACCACGCTGAGCACCTACATGCGATTCCGCGATCTGGAGCTGCGCTATGCCCGGCTGGCCCGGGTGGTGGCGCTCGCCCACGTCGAACCGCCTGAACCCCAGTAATTCGGCGAGTATTGGCCCGCTGGTAACAGCAGGTTTGCCGGGTGTCTGGGTCCGGCCGTCACCGTGGGCTTATGCGGGCGACCGACATGCTGGCCGATCCACTGGTAGAGCTGACAGCCCGGCTGCTGACCGGGCCGGTGCAGGAATTGTACGCCGTGGCGTGGCGAGTCGGACTGCTCGAAGTGGAGCATGCCGCGCCCAGGCTCCCGAGCGCCGCCGTACGGACACTTCCGCTGACCGGCTGACCGGCTGACCGGTGCGATGTTGGCGATAAGTCGCTAATCCATCGGTCCTCATGAATTCAGCCAGAGGGAAGAATTTCATCGCGCCTGATGCCGTTCGAAACCTTCGCGCGGCACATTCGTAAACGTGATCGTTAACAAATGCGTTTACGGTATGGTATGCTGGCCGCATGTTGCGCGTGAGCGACGAGACCCGAGAGCGCATCCTCCGTATCGGCCAAGAGGAGTTCGGTGGCGCCTCTGCCGATGAGACTGTGCGACGGCTCATCGACGAGCACTGGCGGTCCGCCGCCATCGCTGCTGTGCACCGGTACCGCGAGTCCGATCCACGTGGCTGGGCGGACTACCTCGCTGAGGCTGACGAGCTCGCGGGCGCCGACGCGCCGGCGGGCGACGAGTGGGCGCCGACTCAACCGTGAGGCGAGCCCCCATTGAGCCTGGTCACGTATGGTTCGTTGACTTCGATCCCGTCCGAGGCCGCGAGCAGGGCAAAGACCGCCCCGCGCTCGTCGTCTCGACCCGTTTCCACCTTGACCTGACCATGGCCGAATTGGTCACCGTGTTGCCGTTGACCAGCGTCGAACGACGCGGCTGGATGCACCGAGTCCGCGTCGCATCAGGTGGGGGCTGGGTCATCACCGAGCAGATCCGTACCGTTTCCGCCGCCCGGTTTCGCAGGTACGCACCCGAAATCACGCTATCGCAGGGCGAGTTGGACGAAGTCCAACACCTGCTGGCCCAGATGCTAATCGTTGCGACCACAAGTACCGACAGGCCGGCGTCCCAGTAACGGCCCAGAGTTCGACCACCACGATGCGGTCTACGGTGGGCAGCTGCCGATCTGGGTGGCTGACAGGCCTGATTGGCGACGAATTACTGCGGCCCACGCCGGGGGCCAGGAAGAAGTTGTTGAGCAATGTCGTCGCGTTTTGCGACGCGGTATTGAACACGTCGGTCCAGGCGTCGGTGAGCCGCACCGCCGGGGATTGGATGTTGGGGAGACCTGGTGGCGGTGGCGCTACCGGGTGACAGCAAAAAAGCCGGCGCCCAAAAGTACAGCGCCGGCGATTGCGAAGGGGCGAAGCTTAATTAAGCAGGGAGACGCCCCCCCCCCCCCCCCTTTGGGCCCCCCTGTGGGCGGGGAACGGGGGGGTGGGGCGAGAAGGCCACCGGAGGGGGCGCCACAAAAATTTGGGGATTTTTCATGCTTTG
>Ga0153956_1002433_pt1 | contig 13655 bp, 11 predicted proteins | sample TSFL040MetaG_FD_104704 | JGI IMG/M metagenome (GOLD analysis project Ga0153956, IMG submission 104704) | Attine ant fungus gardens microbial communities from Florida, USA - TSFL040 MetaG | ecosystem: Host-associated > Fungi > Mycelium > Unclassified | place: USA: Florida, Wekiwa Springs... | reverse complement strand
TGGTCGGACCCGACGGACAGGTCGTCGCGCACTATGAAAAGGCCAACCCCTATTCCAGCGAGCGGAAGCTTTCGACGACGCCGGGCGTCGGCGGGGTCAGTTTTCGCATCGGCGATGCCAACTGCTTCGTCTCGGTCTGTGCCGACTTCTGGCACGTCGAGACATATCGTACTCTCCGCGTGCGGCCGGACATCATCTTCGTGCCGGCCTTTGCCGTCACCCGAAAGAGTACGCCCGACATGGCGCGGGCGCGATGGCGGCACGCAATGATCGCACGCGCCTTCGAACAAGGCGCCTATATCGCGGTGAGCGACTTCGCTTATCCGGTAAGGGGACATGGAAATCCCAGCAGCGGCGTGGCGGGGCTGGCCCATCCCGATCCCCTGCGCCCTGACGGGTTGCTGCGGACCCTGGGGCGGCGTCAGGTTTCCGTTTTCGAGGTCGATCCGAACGCTGCGCGCCTCCTACGGGAGGACCAGAGCGCGCGGGGATTCGACATCGCCCGGCCGAGCGAGCGGCACTCGTGATGCTGCGGGGGAAGCAAATCGTCTTGATCGTCTCCGGCGGTATTGCCGCCTACAAGGCGCCCGATTTGGTCCGCCGGCTGCGCGAGCGTGGTGCGCAGGTGCGTTGCGCGATGACCGAAGCAGCAGCCAGGTTCATCGGCCCGACGACTCTGGCGGCCGTCAGCGGCAATGAAGTCGCATCGAATCTTTTCGATGAAGCCAGCGGTCTCGATGTCGGGCATATCCGGATCGCGCGCGAGGCGGATCTGATTCTGGTCGCGCCTGCCACGGCCGATTTTATCGCCCGACTGGCGCACGGCCTCGCTGATGATCTCTCCACGGCGATCGTGCTGGCGCGCAGCGGACCGGTGATGATCGCGCCCGCGATGAATCCGAAAATGTGGTCGAACCCGGCGACCGAGCGCAACGTCGCCCTGCTGCGACACGATGGCCTGCATTTCGTCGGCCCCGAGTGCGGCGAGATGGCCGAAGCGGGGGAAGCGGGGCTCGGCCGGATGGCTGAGCCGTCGGCCATCGCCGAGGCCGCTGCCGTTCTTCTTCACACGCCCGGCGGGGCGCTTGCCGGCCTGCGCTTCGTCGTCACCTCGGGTCCGACTCAGGAACCGCTCGATCCAGTGCGTTTCGTTTCCAATCGCTCTTCCGGCAAGCAGGGCCACGCGATTGCCGGTACACTCGCACGCGCAGGCGCTACGGTGACCCTGGTATCGGGCCCCGTCTCGATTCCCGCGCCCGCGGGTGTCGATGTCGTCCCTGTCGAGACCGCCGGTCAGATGCTGTCGGCGGTCACCGCCTTGCTACCCGTTGATGGTGCAGTCTTCGCCGCGGCCGTTTCCGACTGGCGGTCCGCTTCGGTAGCCGACCGGAAAATGAAGAAATCGGACGTCGATGACGAACTGGTCCTGCGGCTGGTGCGCAACCCCGATATCCTCGCCACCGTCGCGCACCATGCGCTGCGGCCTCGCCTGGTTGTCGGTTTCGCGGCGGAAACCAATGACCTGATCGCCAATGCGGAGGCCAAACTCGGATTGAAGGGGGCCGACTGGATCCTGGCCAATGATGTTTCGCCCGCGAGCGGCGTGTTTGGCGGCGATCATAATCACGTCGTCTTGCTGGCCGATGGCATGACCCAGGACCTGGGCGCCGCCAGCAAGATCCAGGTCGCCGAAACGATCGTTGCCCGCATTGTTGCCTATTTCGGCGGCTGACAGCCGGCCTCATCCTGTTCCCTTATCGTCGCTTCAGCTTCGCGGAAAACCAATGAGCTGGAGCGGTCGATCAGATGCAATCATCGTGAACCGCCCTAGCCGGTCAGGAAGCCCCAGCGCGGCGTCGCCGGTTCGGCCTGGGCCCATTTCCAGCGTCTGGCCTGCTGGCAGGCGGTCGTCGCGTAAAAGCCGCGCGGGCTGTCGGGCTTGTTGCCGGCGATGACGGTGAAGACCACTTCCTTGCACGGCGCCAGCACGTTGGGGATGTCGCGCGTCACGGTCAGCGTGCCGTGTTCGTTGCCGATCGGGACCAGGTGGTTGATCCGCCACGATGCGCTGCCCCCCACCGGCAAGATGCCGACCACCGCGGCAATCTGATCCTGTTCGGCCTGCTGGCGCTTGCGCGAGATGTAGCGGGCGAGCGCGTCGACCGCGGCCTTGGTGCCGATGCCGACGGCATAGCCGAGCGCCGGATTGGCGCTGCCGGTGCCGGCGGCCGACCCGCTGACCGCGCCGGCGATCGAGCCGAGGCTGGTGCAGCCGGACAGCAGCAGGAGGAAAGCGGGCGCCAGCGATCCGATCCCGCGCCGAGGCAGCCTCACTGCAGCGATCCCCATCGTTCGGTCGCAGGCTCCGCCGATGCCCATTTCCATCGCGTGCCGTTGCGGCAGATGATCGTCGTGTAGAAATCGCGGTCGGGCTCGCCCTTCACCAGCTTGTCGACCGAGAAGACGATCTCCTTGCAGTCCAGCTCGGGCGTGCGGATCAGGCGGCTGACGGTCAGCACGCCATGTTCGTTCTGCTCGAGCGAGACCTCGTAATGGCCCGACGACCATTTGGCGGTGCCGCCGACATCGAGCGGCCCGGCAGCCGCCGCGATCGAATCCTGTTCGGTCCGGTGCACCCGCTTCTCTGCGGCGTTGATCGCCGCCGCGGCCAATGCCTGCGCGCCGAGCCCGATGCCCGCGGTGACGGCCGGATCCTTGGTCACCGCGCCCGCCAGCGATGCGCCCGCGATGCCCGCGCCGGCACCGCCGCCTTTCGACAAGATCGACGCGCAGCCGGACAGAGTCGACAGGAGGAGAGGGGAGAGGACCAGGACCAATCGCGCGCACGGACCACGAAAGCTGTGCACCGATCACACTCCTCGACTGACGCATCAGGTCTTCACCTGAGTTCGGGACAACGCCTGTCTGCTCCGCGTGATCCTGCGGGCGGCAGCCGATGATCGTTCACGCAGGGGCGCAGAGACGCGCAGGGCGCCGGTGGGCGGCGCAGTCAATTCCCTTTCAAGCAAAGGTCAGCCGCATGCATCCATCGCAAAATGATTTTATGATGTATGTATGCAGCATGATAATTGACGCCTTGCGCGGCATCCCATAATGCGGGCCAGGGCGGGTGTGGGCCGTGCCGGTGTCGGATGGGGGGCGTGATGCCTGCGTCGAAGAAGCGCTCTTATGCCCGCTACACGATCGCCGCGGTCGAATTGCTCGGCGCGCTGGTGCGGGTGGAGCGCAAGGCGCGGCGGATCACCACGCTCGACATGGCCGATCGGCTCGGCATCGATCGCGGAACGTTGAAGCGGCTTGAGGAGGGGGATCCCAAGGTCGAGCTTGGCCTCGCCTTCGAAGCTTGCGCCATCCTCGATATCCCGCTGTTCGAAGAGGATACGCGCGGCCTCAACCGCCGCCGGCACGAGGCGGAGCGGCGCGATGCGTTGCTGCCCCAGCGTGTGCGCAGCAAGCGGCCGATCGTGAGCGACGACTTCTGATGGCAACGCGCCACCCGCTGCCGCACCCACGCGAGGCGTTCGTCTGGACCTGGCTGCCCGGCGCGCTCGATCCCGTGGTGGCCGGCCGGCTGGTGCCCCACAATGGTCGGATCGAGTTCGTCTATGGCCGTTCCTATCGCGAGCGGCCCGACGCCATTCCGCTCTATTTGCCCGAATTGCCGCTCAGGCCCGACCCGATCCCGCCCGCCGGCAATCTGGAGATGGCGGGCGCGATCCGCGATGCCGCACCCGATGCCTGGGGGCGGCGCGTCATCCTCAACCGCATCTTCGGGGTGAAAGGCGACGAACTCGACACGCGCGAGCTCGACGAGCTCGTCTTCCTGCTGGAATCCGGATCGGATCGGATCGGGGGGCTGGATTTCCAATCGTCGGCGGTCGCCTATATGCCGCGCGGCGGGCAGACGGCGACGCTCGAAAGCCTGCTCGCCTCGGCCGAACGCGTCGAACGCAACCTGCCGCTGACGCCCGAGCTCGACCAGGCGCTCCACCACGGCAGTTCGATCGGCGGCGCCCGGCCCAAGGCGCTGGTCGACGATGGCCCGCACAAATATGTCGCGAAATTCTCGAGCGGGACCGACACCTATTCGGTGGTGAAGGGCGAATATGTCGCCATGCGCCTGGCGGCGCTTTGCGGGCTGTCGGCGGCGCCGGTCCGCCTGGTCGCGGCAGGGGGCAAGGACGTGCTGCTGGTCGAACGCTTCGATCGCATCGCCTTGCCCGATGGCTGGCGGCGGCGGCTGATGGTCTCGGCGCTTACCATGCTCGAACTCGACGAGATGCAGGCGCGCTACGCGAGCTACCAGGACCTGGCCGAACTGATCCGCTTCCGTTTCGTCGATCCGACGCCGACCTTGCGCGAATTGTTCGCGCGGATGGTGTTCAACATCCTGGTCGGCAATGTCGACGACCATGCCCGCAACCATGCCGCTTTCTGGGACGGATCGCGGCTGCGGCTGACGCCGGCCTACGACATCTGCCCACAGGCGCGCGCCGGCGAGGAAGCGAGCCAGGCGATGCTTCTCTTCGGCCAGCAGCGATCGAGCCGGATCGCGACGTGCCTCGCCGCCGCCGGCGAATTCCATGTCGCCCCGCAGGCGGCGATCGCCATCGTCGCCCACCAGATCGAGACGATCGGCAACCATTGGCGCCCGCTCTGCGACGACGCCGGGATGGGGACGATCGACCGCGCCTATTTCTGGGGGCGGCAATTCCTCAACCCGTTTGCCTTCTATGGGCTGGACGGGCCGGCGGCGGCGCTGGCCGAGCGCGCCGCGGCGATCCGGATGGGGGTAGGCTAGGAACGGCTCCCATGTCGGGAGAGGTGTCGGGCGCGCTCAGGCAACCCGCGGCAGGGGATTTGCGGCCGTCTCCCCGGCCAGCCGCTTGATCAGCTCGTCGAGCGTCGCGGCGCTGTCGCGGATCTTCTGGATCTCGGCGTCGGTGTGCTGCGCGGCCAGGGCGTTTTCGCGCACCGAATGGTCCATATGCGCCATCGCCCGGTTGATCAGTTCCAGCTCGGACGCCTGGGCCCGGGCCGATGCGGCGATCCCACCGACCAGCCGGTCGACGCTGGCGACGTCCTCGACGATCTCGTGCAGTTTCTCGCCGGTGCGGCGGACCGACGCGGCGCCGCTTTTCACATGATGGGACGCGCTGGTGATGATCGTCCGGATATGCTCGGTCGCCTGTGCGGCCTGCCCGGCGAGCGCCCGGACTTCCTGCGCGACGACAGCGAAGCCGCGGCCGCTGTCGCCGGCGCGCTGCGCCTCGATCGCGGCGTTGAGCGCGAGGAGATCCGAGCGAGAGGCGATATGTTCGATCGTGCCGACGATCTCGACGATCCGCGCGGTCGCCGCCTCGACATCGTTCATCGCGCCCATCGCCCGATCCATGATGGCGCGCGAATCGTTGGCCCTGAGCCGCGCCGATCCGACGGCACCGGCGACTTCGCGCGCGCTGTTGGCCGATGCCTTAACCTTGAGCGTCATCGCGCCGATCGCCTGCGCCGCGTCGCCGACGCAGCCGGCCTGGTCGTGGCTGCGCGCCGCCAGCGCGGATGCGGTGCGCACCACGCCCTGCGCGCTTGCCGCGATCGCGTCCGACGATCCGGCCAGCGTGGTCATCGCCGCTTCTATCCGGCCCATGGCTTCGTTGAAATCCAGCCGGATGCGGTCGAACGCGCCGGGGCAGGGGCTGGTCATGCGGTAGGCGAGGTCGCCGGCGATGAGCGCGGCGAGCCCCTGGCCGATCTGTTCGACGATGCGGCCCTGTTCGATGGCGTGGATGCGCGCCAGCTCGCTTTCGCGGGCGACGGCGTAGAGCCGTGCCTCGGCCGCGCCGGCGGCCGCGTCGAGTTCGCGCTTGTGGCTGTCCTCGAGCCGGGCCTTCACGGCATCGCGCATCCGCACGATGTCACGCATGAGCGCCGCGAATTCGCCATTGCCGTCGATCGAAAGCGTCTCGCCCGGGCGATCTTGTTCGACGTTGCGCAGGGCTTCGTGCGCATGGGCCAGCGCGCGAAGGATGCTGCGCGACAGAAGGAAGGCCAGGATCGCGCAAAGGATGATCGTCGGTGCGACGATCACGGTGATCAGATCGTGGCCGCGCGCGGCGGTGTCGGCGATCGCCAGCCGGTCCTGGACGACGATCATGGCCTGGCTGTCGACCGCGTCCTGCAGCGGGCCGTCGGCGACGGCGCGCGCGGCACCGCCGGCGGCATGGTCGAGCGCGCCGATGGCGGTGCCGATCGCCCTGCGCACCCCAGGGTCGGCGGCGCGCGCGAGGAAGCCGCGCAAGGTGGCGACGGCGGCGCGTGTCGCGGCGGGATCGTCCCCCTTGCGGATGAGGTCGATCTGGGCGGCGCTCAGGTCGGCGAGCAGCGAGACCTCGACCTCGTCGAAATGGCTGCGCTCGGCGTTGAAGCGGGCATATTGGTGCGCGCTGTGCAGGCTCGCGCCGACGACCAGCGCCAGGATCAGGCCGAAGCCGCCGCCAAGCTGCACCGATACCGGCACGCGATTGACCAGCCGGTTGGCGGGCCCGCCCGACAGCATCCGTTCGGTGACCCAAATGCGGCGGACGATGCGATTATAGCCGATCGCGCCGAGATGGACGGCAAGCAGCGCCAGCAGGCCATAGGCCAGGCAACGATGCCACGCCTCGATCGCGATGCCCTGTTCGTTGGTCAGGACGATCGGGGCTGGCAGCGTCATGAGGCCGAGCAGCCGGATGGTGTCGCCGCGCGCCCAGCTGACCAGCAGGCCGAGGATCGGTTGCGCGGCGAGCAGGACGAACATTGCCATATGCACGCCGCGCGCGGCACGCACCTGCCAGCGCGGCGCATCGAGCCGCGGCGGCCGCATCCGGCCGACCAAAGCGAGGCGGACGCAGATCAGCAACAGCACCAGCGTCCCGCACTGGCGGTGGATGTCGAGCACGATCCGGCCGAAATCGAGCGACTCCATACGCCGCAACAGCAGGATCAGCGCGAACTGCACTGCGAAAAGCAACGCGATGCCCCAGTGGAGCGCGCGCAGCAGCGCCGGGTAACGGCCTTGGGCCGCCCCCATCAGCGCCTGATCGGATGCCGCATCGCCGGTCATTTGACGACGATCGTCATTCTCATCTTGGGGTGGATACCGCAGCTCACCTGGTAGGTGCCCTGCTTCATGAGCGGTGCCTTGAACGCCACGCCGGGCTGTTGCAGCCCGCTGTTGAGCATGATGCCGTTGCCGCTGACGATGATGTTGTGCGACGTCGTGTCGCTGTTGGTGAACGTGACGATATCGCCCTTGTTCACCGTCAGCGTCGGCGTGCTGAAGGCCAGGCCTTTCTGGTCGACGGTGACCATTCCGGCGGCCCAGCAGACCGCGGGCAGCGCGATCAGCGAACCGATCGCGGCGGCTATGACATGCGTCCTGTTCATTGCAAAAAGATCCAAGGGGCGGCTCATCGGGGCAGCGGCGGGGGCGGAGCCGCAGGATCGCGGCTGGTCAGGGTGCGGAGGAAAGCCATCAGATCGGCTCTCTCCCGCTGCGAAAGGGGCGGGCGGCGCATTTCGGGGGCAAGCGAGGCGCGATCGGCATAACCATGGTCATAATGGTCAAGCACGGCCTCGAGCGTCGCCAGCGAACCGTCATGCATGTAGGGCGCGCGATCGGCGACGTTGCGCAGCGTCGGCGTCTTGAATGCGTGCTGGAGGATCGGCAGCCCCGGCACGACGCTGCCCCGGCCGAGATCGGCGTCGGGCAGGCCGATGTCGTGGAAGCCGTCGTCGGTGAAGCGCCAGCCCGAATGGCAGGCGGCGCACCGGGCCGTCGTGTTGAACAGGACGAAGCCCCGCTTGGCGGCGCCCGACACGGCATTGCCGTCACCGGCGACCCATCGATCGAATGGCGCCGTGCCTGATGCGAGCGTGCGTTCGTAGCTGGCCAGCGCGCCGACCATGGTTTCGACGCTGATCCCCTTGCCCGGATAGGCACGGGCGAAGGCGCCGGCATAGGCCGGAATCGTGCGCAGGGTGGCAACGGCACGTTCGGGCGACAGGTTCATCTCGTCGGCCTGCGACAAGGGGCCTTTCGCCTGATCCTCGAGCGTATCGGCGCGGCCGTCCCAGAAGAACGGGCCACCCCAGGCGACGTCGCGCAGCGTCGGTGTGCGGCGGGCCTGGATCATGCCATGTTCGCCGATGCCGCGCGGCCGCCCGTCCTGCCAGCCATGGGCGGGATCGTGGCAGCTCGAGCAGGAAATCGTGCCGCTGTTCGACAGGCGGGGATCGAAGAAGAGGGTCTGACCCAGCGCGACCTTCTCGGGCGTAATCGCATTGTCGGCCGGTACCGGCCGCGCGGCGGCATCGGGCCGGGCATAGGTCCTGAGCAAGGCGGCGATCGACGAACCGGTTGGCTCGGAGGGAGTGGAAGCGGCGTGCGCCAGGCCGAAGCAGATCGGCCCGGCGGCGATGGCGAGGCTACATCCGATGGCGCGCGGGACGCCAAAACGCCTGGCGTTGCCGCCGCGATTTCGCCTCTCCACCGACCCACGATCCTCTCGCTGCTTGGCGGGGTCGATAAGGGCGCTTGGTTATCGTTCGGTTTACGAACGGGAAATTAGACCAAAGTATGAGTGGGTTAGGGTGTGCCCTTGGTTTCCTCAGCCCGTCGGCTTGCCGAACCGGTCGCTCAGGTCGGCGATGTCGCGGTGGAGCACCTCGATCGCGAAGGCGAGGCCGAAGACCTGGCCCGCGTCGCCGAAATCGAGCGCGCGGGTGAGCCCTTCCCGGCGCAGCGCGCCGAACGCCGTCTCGAAATCGACGAAGCGGGCGACGTCCTCGCCATGCGCGGCCGGCGTGCCGCTTTCGATCGCGGCGATGCATCGGCCGAGATGGTCGGCCTCGGCACGGAGCAGGGCGGCGGCGGGCGCGGCGATATGCTCGGCCACGGTTGCCGGCAGAGGCTCGTCGAGCGCGCGCCAGACGAGGACGAGGTCGTTGCGCACCCGCCATAGCGCGCGGGCGATGGGCGGCGACGTCGCGCCATAGGCCAGGCCCGATGCGCGTTCGCGCTCGGCATCGCCGGCGGCCTGCTCGACCGCGGTCAGCGTGGTGCGCAGGCCCGCATGCTCGTCCGCCAGGCTAAGCGGCTCGCCGCGCTCAATGCCGTCGGCAAGCCGGCCGAGCAGGCGCTGCATGCCGGCCATCGCCGTGGCGGCGCGGGCAATCACCAGCGGCTGCGATCGGGCGGGGAAGACGAGCACGCTAGTCGCGACGCCGATCACCCCGCCCAAGGCGATTTCCAGCACGCGGTGGATGACGAAGATCTCGGTGCTGAAACCGGGCGGCTGGGTCGTCAGCATGATCGCCGCTGTGACCGGCGCGGTCTTGAGCTGCGGCCGCTTCGCCGCGGCAAAGGCGGTGACCGCGACCACCAGGGTCAGCGCGACACCCTTGGTCGCATCGCCATGCTGGATGGCAATGATTGCGACGGCGCCGATCAGCGCGCCGGCGATCGTCCCCACCAGCCGGTCGGTCGCCGCGCCCAGCGTCGACGCGATCGATCCCTGCATGACGATGATGACCGTGAACACCGCCCAATAGCCCTGCGGCAGGTCGAGCAGGCTGGCGGCGGCATAGGTGAAGGCCGTGCCGATCGCGACGCGCGCCGCCTGGCGCAATTGCGCGTCATGGCTGCGGACGAATTCGGCAAAACGCGGCATGGGACAGGAACTCGGGCGGGGGCTGCTTGTGCCACGGATAGCGGCTCGTTCGCGGCTCCGCCATGAACCCGGGCATGATCGATAGATGGCACTTCTATCGATCATGAAGCGCGGGGTTTATAATCGATAGGTCCAGGCTGCCGAGTGCGCCTGCCGGCGACGATCAGCCCTTGTCCGGCTGCGCCGCCTCCGCCTGCTGGACATTTCCGTCCTGCCAGCCGCCGCCGAGGGCGCGGATCAGGCCGATGCTGGCCTGCAGGCGCCGCGTCCGCAGGTCCAGCGCCTTGCGCCGGGCCTCGAGCGCGGTCGCCTGCGCGGTCGACACGTCGAGATAGGTGACCACGCCTTTCTCGTAGCGGTTGAGCGCAAGCTGTTCGGTCTGGCCGGCGAGGCGGACGGCGTCGGCTTCGGCCTGGGCCTCGTCGGCGAAATGATGCAGCTGCGCGAGACTGTCCTCGACATCCTGGAAGGCCTGCAGGACCTGGCCGCGGTAGGACGCGGTGGCCTGCGTCCAGGCGGCGCGCGCCGCGGCGAGCTCGGCGCGGTGCCGGCCGCCGTCGAGCAGGGTCAGCAGCGCCGTCGGCCCGACCGACCACAAAGCATTGGGTGCCGCGATCAGCCCGGCAAGCGCGGTGTCCTGGAACCCGCCCGAGCCGCCGAGCGAGAGCGAGGGGAAGAAGGCCGCGCGGGCGACGCCGATGCCGGCATTGGCGGCGAACATCCGCCGTTCGGCCGCGGCGATGTCGGGCCGGCGCTGGAGCAAGGTCGACGGCACGCCAACGGGTAGCGTCGGCAGCGTCGGCTGCGCGTCGACCGCGGCGATGGAGAAGCTGCTTGCCGGCTCGCCGACCAGGCTGGCGATGGCATGTTCGACCAGGGCCCGCGCCGCGGCGACGTCGGCGAGCTGGGCGCGCGCATCGGCGAGGAGCGCGCCCGAACGCGCAATGTCGATGCCCGACGCGATGCCGCCCTTGAAACGGCGGTGGGTCAGGTCGTCGGCACGCGAATAGGCCTCGACCGTCGCGGCGAGCAATTGCGCCTGCGCATCGAGCCCGCGCAACTGGACGTAGCTGGTGGCCACCTGCGCTTCGAGCGCGAGGCGGATGGCTGCCAGGTCGTCGCCGCTCGCCGCGACCTCGGCCTTGCCGGCGGCAACGCGGTTGCGCAGCCCGCCCCAAAGATCGAGGTCCCAGCTGACGCTGCCGGCGACGGTATCCGATCCATAATAATCGGGTCCGCCGCCGCGCAGCGGGCGGTCGGCCGACTGGCGGTTGCGCGTGGCATTGGCGCTGACCGAAACCTGGGGCAGCAGATCGGATCGTATCTCGCCCAGATAGGCCTGCGCCTGCTGGTAGCGGCCGAGCGCGCCCTGCAAGGTCGGATTGGCGGTCGCGACCTTCTGCTCGAGCCCGTCGAGCACCGGATCGCCGAACGGGGCCCACCAATGCCCGTCACCGGGCAGGCGGGGATCGGCCGCGACCCATGGCCCGGCCTCCTTGAAGGCAGGCGCGGCCTGGACGGCCGGCGGCCGGTAGGGTGGCGCCATCGAGCAGCCGGCGAGCGATGCCGCCGCCAGCAGGGCTGCGACCAGGCGCCTAGGCATGATTGCCCTGCTGGATGCGGACCAGCTCGCCATCGCTCACCGAATCCGGCGGATTGTCGACGACGCGATCGGTCGCGCTGAGCCCGCTCGCCACTTCGACCGTCTGGCCGAGATCGCGGCCGACGACGATCTTGCGCAAGCGGATGCGGTCGTCCGGCCCGACCAGCGCGACCTGGGCGCCCTGCGCGCGGAAGACGAGTGCGCTCGATGGGATCTGCACGGCGCCCGCCCGACCGGCGACGCCGAAGCTGACCTGGGCGTAGCTGCCGGGTTTCAGCACCTCGCCCGAATTGTCGGTGATCAGCTGCACCTGAAAGGCGCCGCTCTGCGGGTTGATCGCCCCCGACGATCCGATGACGTGCGCGGGGAAGGTGCGCCCCGGATAATCGGGCACGGTGAGCGTCGCGGCCAGGCCGGGCCTGATCGCGGCCGAATAGGCCTGGGGCACGCTGACATAGACGCGGATCCGGCGGATGTCGGCGACCGAGAAGAGCGGCTGCTGGCTGGTCGGGCCGACCAGGTCGCCGATATCCGCCGATCGCGCGGTGACGATGCCGGCAAAGGGCGTACGGATCGTGGCGAAGGCCTTGAGCGCGAGCAGGCGGCCGAGATTGGCGCGCGCCGCGGCGACCGCCGCCTGGCGGACCTTGAGCTCGCCATTCTTCTCGTCGGCTTCCTGCTGCGAAACCGAGGTGGTCGACAGCAGGTCGTTCCAGCGCGCCGCGGTGCTGCGGGCGAGGCCGGCGGCGGCTTCGGCACTGTTGAGATCGGCGCGGGCCTGGCCGATCTGCTGGTCGAGCTCGGGGGTATCGATTTCGGCCAGGGGCGCGCCGGTGCCGACCACCGCGCCGATATCCTTGCTCCACGAGCGGACATAGCCGCCGACGCGCGCATAGAGCTTGGCCGCATTCCAGGCGGCGAGCGTGCCGGGCAGGGCCAGCGCGCCGCCGGTCGCGGCCGGCTTCACCGGTACCAGGTGGACGACCGCGATCGAACGCGCGTCCGACCAATGCTGCGCCTCGACATTGGTGTGGATGCGGCTGAACGCGCCGGCGGCGACGACCAGGATCGCCGCGCCCGCGGCGATCCCGCCGGCCAGCTTGAGGCCCCGCGGCGTGCGTGGTTCGTCGGAGGGGATCAGGACTTCATTCTGCATAGACGAGCTCGTCGGTCGGAAGGTCGGAAGGGGTAGGCGCCGGGCGGCGGCGGTGCGCGATGCTGAACAGGACGGGGACGAAGAACAGGGTCGCGATCGTCGCGCAGACCAGCCCGCCGATGACCGCGCGGCCGAGCGGGGCATTCTGCTCGCCGCCTTCGCCGAGGCCGAGCGCCATCGGCGCCATGCCGATGATCATGGCCAGCGCGGTCATCAGCACCGGGCGGAAGCGCGTCGACCCGGCTTCGATCGCGGCGCGGAGCGCATCGCCGTTTTCGGCCAGTCGCTCGCGGGCGAAGCTGATGACCAGCACCGAATTGGCGGTGGCGACGCCCATGCACATGATCGCGCCGGTAAGAGCGGGCACGGAAAGCGGCGTATAGGTCGCGAACAATATCCAGACGATGCCGGCCAGCGCCGCGGGCAGGGCAGAGACGATTACCGCTGGATCGACCCAGGATTGGAAATTGACGACGATCAGCAGGTAGATGAGGACGATCGCCCCGGCGAGGCCGAACACCAGGCCGGAAAAGGCGGTGTTCATCGTCTGGACCTGGCCGCGCAGCGTCACTTTCGTGCCCTTCGGCAGCTCGCCCGCCGTGGCCTTGATCTCATGCTGGATCGCCGTCGCCACCGCGCCGAGATCGCGGTCCTGCGTGGTCGCATAGACGTCGTAGACCGGCTGGACGGCATAGTGCGAGATCACCGCCGGGCTCGGCTGGCGATGCAGCGTGCCGAGCGCGCCGAGCAACTGGTCATTGCCCGGTTGCGCGCCGGTGACCGGCAGATCCTGGAGCTGCGACAGCGAATCGATACGATATTGCGGGGTCTGGACGACGATCGGGTAGGAGACCCCGGTGCGCGGGTTGAGCCAGAAGGTCGGCGATCCCTGCTGGCTGCCGGCAAGGTTGACCGACAGGCTTCGGGTAACGTCATTTTCGGTGATGCCGACCCGGCTTGCCGCGGCGCGATCGACGTCGAAGGCAAGCTGGGGATAGTCGTTTGCCTGCTGGACGCGGACATCGGCGAGACCACCAAGCCGCGCGATCCGCGCGGCGAGCCGGTGGGCATAGGCCTCGCCGCCCTTGGTGTCCGGCCCGGCGATCTGGACGTCGATCGGCGCCGGCGCGCCGAAGTTCAGGATCTGGCTGACGATATCGGC
>Ga0153956_1002432_pt1 | contig 13659 bp, 12 predicted proteins | sample TSFL040MetaG_FD_104704 | JGI IMG/M metagenome (GOLD analysis project Ga0153956, IMG submission 104704) | Attine ant fungus gardens microbial communities from Florida, USA - TSFL040 MetaG | ecosystem: Host-associated > Fungi > Mycelium > Unclassified | place: USA: Florida, Wekiwa Springs... | reverse complement strand
AGCTATCGCCGCCGGAAGCCGCACGGACATCATGCTCGCTCACCATCAGGCTCTGCTTGTAGCGGCCGCGCACCAGCGCGCCCCATGCCGTATCGGCCGACATCCGCAGCTTCATGGTTTCGGGGCGTACGCCCTGCGCCATGAGAACCTTGGACAACTGGTCCGCGGACATTCCCATCCGCTGGCCCATGGCCGCGTAAGAGGAATCGATTTCCGACGCAGTCATGTTGATCCCGAACTTCTTGGCTTCCTTGATCTTGAGGCGGTCGTCGATCAACTGCTGGATGACCTCTTGACGCGGCGCGCTCTTGTGCGTGGTCAGGGTGATGAGCTTGGCGCGCTGCTCGATGTCATAGGTCGTGATTGGCTCGCCATTGACCATCACGACGACGGACTGCGCTCGCGCCGGAAGAGGCGCTGCCAGAAACGTCAGCAAGGTTGTCGCGAGAAGGAGAGCAAGGCGGCTGGCAAAAGCAGGAAGGAATGTCGCGTTCATCATCACATGGCTATCGGTTTCACCACAGTCGATCTGCACCGTAGAGGTACAATCGACCACAATTATGTCACTCGGTAGATGAGGAGACGTTCTGCGAAAGCGAGGTTCCGCCGATGGTGCGCAGACCAAGCTGGAACATGACGCGGTGATCGGTGACCGGGGCAACGCTGCCGAGCGTGGTGTAGTTGTAATCGGTCACGTAGTTGACGGCGAGCAGGAAGCAGTCGTCCACATAGCCCGCGCCGACAATGTACTGGTTCACCTTGTCGTTGGCGATGTCGTAGCGCAATCCGCCTGAAACCTGCCAGTTGGAGGCGAGCTTGAACGAGGCGGTGCCGAGCAGACCCTGCCGTTCGGTCAGATAGCCGAGTTCGGGCTGCGGAGAATACTTGCCGTACAGCATGCTGACCGACCAGCGATCGAAATTGGCGCGGCCTTCGGCTTCGAAGCGTTTCACGTCCATCGTCGCTTCGTCGAGCCGGAAGCGCGTGGTCAGGGAGAAAATCTTGTTGGGCGAGTAGGCGATGCGGCCGACGTAATCCGATGCGGTCTTGTCGAGGCCGGAATCGAGGCCAGTGTTGGTCAGGCTCTGCACCGCATACGAATTCAGGCCGTAGAGCTGGTAGGACTGGCCGAACAGCATATTGATGGAGCCGCCGCGGTCGAACTGCGTCGTTGCCTGCACGCCGACATTGGCGCGGCCGCCGCCCTCGACGCGATCCCAGCCGGAGAATTTGTTGACGCTAAACAGGTTGGTATCGTCGAAGGTCAGGGTCTGCGCGTCTTCGTTCGGCAGCTGCCCCGCCTTCTGTTCGTTCGGGCGGAGAATGATCTGCGCGATCGGCTCGATCGTCGTCGTGCCCCACGGCTGCACGTTGATGAACGGGTAGCGATATTCCAGGCCGATCGCCGGCATCACCCGGGCTTCCTCATGGGTGCCGGGGGCGATGAAGTTGGAGACGCCCGGCTGATCGGCGATGCTGGCGTGGATGAGGTCGCCGCGCACCGAAACGAAAGGCGTGAAAATCTGACCGATCGGGTCGGTGAAGGAGCGCCGCCACTGCGCTTCGCCCGAAAGGCGGGTGTAATCACCGGGTACGCCGCGAAGGACGCAATTGGTCCGGGCGAGCGGATCTGCGCTCATGATGCAGGACGTGGGATTTGGCGTCCACGCCTGACGCATCTGTTCTTGGGAAGCCCGGGAGATCGGATCGAAGTCCGCCTGGCTGCGCGTCAGGTTGACGAAGTTGGTCTTGTAGCTGAACTCACCGCCCAGCACGTTCTGGTTCAGCACCTTGTTGTAGTCGATCACCGGCGCGACGACGGGAATCTGCTGCTGCACGTCCTGCGCGTTGAAGCCGAGATAATAGATCGAGCGGATGTCGAAATAGCTGCGGTTGCCGACGCCCGTCAGGTAAACCTGCGAGATGCCTTCGGTCGGTGTCAGCAGGAACGAGCCCAGCGGGTTCTTGAAGGGACCGAGCTTGTAGTCGCTGAAGAAGCGGTTGTCGGTCGCAAGCACCGCGGTCCAGCCCGCGACCCATTTATCGTTCAGCGCGAACTGGCCGTTGGAATCGAGGCCGCCGCGCCAGTTGCGGTCGCCGACTTGTCCGGCGTAGGCGCTCGGATCTTCCTGATGAATGCCGTAGGCGCTGATTTCATACGCACCGTTAATGAGGCGCTGGCGGAAGTCGATCTGGCCGAGCACGCCCTGACGTGTCGTCACGCGCGGCGTGATGGTCATGTCGTAGTTCGGCGCGATGGCCCAATAGAACGGAATCTCGGCGCCGTAACCGGTGAACGAGTTGTAGCTCGCCCACGGCATCAGGAAGCCGGTCTTGCGCTTTAAGGTCGGGTCGGGCGTCGAGAAATAGGGCAGGTAGGCAAGCGGATGGCCGAAGAACTCCACCTTCGCGTCTTCGAAGTAGAGCATCTGCTCGGTCTTGTTGTGGATGATGCGCGCGGCCTTCACCTGCCACAGCGGCGGGCGTTCGGGATGGTCGCGGCAGGCGGCGCAAGCGGTGTAGGTGCCGCTCTGGAAAATGGTGATGTCGCCATTGCTGCGATCGGCGCGCGCCGCCGACATCCGCGTTGAATCGGGTGTGTTGAGGCGCAATGAATCGACGAAGCCGTCGCGATAGTCGTCGGACAGATCGAGCAGGTTGGCGTTCACCACCTTGCCGTCGGCCTCGGTGAGGCGGACGTTGCCCTCGGCGTGCAGGCGCTTGGTCTTCTGGTCGTAGATGACCTTGTCGGCCTCGAGCGTCGAGCCGTTGTAATAGATCTGCACGTTGCCGACGGCGGCGACGCGGTTGTTGTTGTAGTCGTAATTGATCTCAAGCGCCTTCACGAGCATCTGCCCGTTATTGGCGTTCGGGTCCTTCACCGGCTTCGGCGCTGGCGGGCGCTTGTTGTAAATGAATTTCTGGTTGTTTCTGGGAGCCGCGTTCGCACCGGGCAGGGCAATCGCGCCCGCGCCGAGCATCAGGACGGCGGACATGAGAAGGCGATAGCGGCGCAGTCTCATGCGCCGCCTGAACCCAGGCGTCCGTCGATGGAGGGCGGCAAAACCAGCCACTACCCGTCCTCCTGATACAGCAAGGCCAAAAAGCCGGTCAGGCCGCCCACACAGACAGGCAACCATGCGGCGGCGAGCGGATGCATCAACTCGGCCTTGCTTAAATCCTCAGTTACTTTCGACAGGACATAGAGCAGAAAGCCCGCTGCCACGCCACTTAAAACCATCTTTTGCACGCCGCCGAAGCGGAAGAAACGCAGGCTGACGGCGGCGGCGACCAGCACCATCGAGGCCAGCAAAAACGGCCTCGCGAGCAGTTTCTGGTACTGCAAGCGGTATCCTGCTGTGGCTAGTCCAGAGCTTGCCGAGGACCGGATGTACTCCGGCAGTTGCCAAAATGACACAGTTTCTGGCGTGGCAAAACTGTTCCGGACCTGTGAGGGCGTCAGGTTGGTCTTCAACAGGAAGTTGTCCTGAACGACCGGGGCGGCCGTCATGGAATGGATTCGCGCGTCGCCGAGTCGCCACCGGCCGGGCTCCAGTTTCGCATCGCGGGCATCGATCCGGTCCCGGAAGCTGCCATCGGGTTCGAAGCGGAAGACCGTCACGCCGGTCAGCCGCGTGCCCTGATTCTGGCTGAGTGCCGCGCTGATGATGGATTGGCCCTCCGGCGTCACCTGATTGATCCAGGATTGCTCGATGTTCTGGACGCCGCCGTTGGAGAACAACTGTGCTTCCATCTCCTTGCTGCGTTCCTGCATCGTGGCCGACAGCGGATTGTAAACGACGGTTGCCAGCACACCCATGATGAGGGCCGCAGCTAGTGCGGGCGTGATGAATTGCCATGCCGAGATGCCCGCGGCGCGGGCCACGACCAGTTCGAGGCTGCGCGACAGCGCGAGATAACAGCTCATCGCGCCGATCAGGATGCAGAACGGCATTAGCCGTTCCAGCAGTTGCGGCACGCGGAACAGCGAGGTTTCCGCCACCATCAGCGCGGATGCGGTCGGGATGCTGGATGTCCGGCGCACCATTTCGATGTAGTCGACCAGCACCAGCAGCAGGAAAATGCCGCCGAACACCGCGATTGTGGTGATGACGAAGCGCTTGGCGAAATACCGGGCGAGCGTGGTGATCAGCATGCGGCCGATTGCCCGTTGGCGGGGTGACGCGTTCCGGCGCAGACCCGCGGCATGCCTGTCACGTGGCGGGGAAACGCGACGCGACAAACAAACACCGGGCCCGGCATGCCAGCCGGTCCCGTACAGGCAAAATCAATCGACGCCATCGCGCAGCAGTATCCCCAGTGTCTCCGTGCGAAGCTGGTCCGGATCTGGCCGTTGGGCCGAATCCCCCTCGAACCGGTCTCGCAGGACCTGATTATAACTCAACTATCCCGTTGATCCGCCGATAAAATGGCTGGCCCAAGGCAGCGCGGAAGGTGTGGTTAACAAAACCCGCTTGCGTGGCTTTCGCGTCACGATTCGGGGTATCTGCGTCCGCAATCGTGATGTGGCGGTTGTGGTCCGGCCCTTTGCAGGGGGAAGGCGGAGGCGCATATAGTGATTGCTCCCGCCACATCGTTCACCTGCATGTTCAAGTTTGGAGGCTTCCCCATGACCGACGCCGTCAAGGTCGGCTTTGTCCCGTTTTCGACCGCGCCGAAGGGCGTCCTCGTGGTTTTCACCGATGAATCGATGAAGTTTGGCCCGGCCAGCCGCAAATTGTTGGCGGGCGCGGAGGACGCCATCAAGCGCGCGGCATCGGCGGCGGATTTCAAGGGCAAGAGCGGTTCGATGCTCGACGTTCTCGCGCCGCAAGGCCTGAAAGCCGGACGCCTGATCGTCACCGGCACCGGTAAGGCCGGTTCGGTGACGGACGAGGATTTCATCAAGCTCGGTGGCGCCGTGACCGGCAAGCTCGGATCGAATGCCAGCGCCGTCATGATCGTGGCCGAACTGCCGAACGGTGCGATGAAGCCGCATCAGGCCGCAAGCCTCGCCGCCGGTGCGCGGCTGCGTGGCTATAAATTCGACCGCTACAAGACCAAGACGAAAGACAAGGACAAGGCGCTCGCCGCGCAGGTGTCGGTTGCGGTTGCCGACGTCGCCGCCACGCGCAAGGCCTTCACCCGTGACGGCAACATCGTCGATGGCGTTCTGCTCGCGCGCGAACTCGTCAACGAGCCGCCGAATGTGCTGTTTCCGGCCGAATTCGCGCGCCGCGCCGCGCAATTGCGCAAGCTCGGCGTGCAGGTCGAGATTCTCGACGTCAAGGCAATGACCAAGCTCGGCATGGGCGCGCTGCTCGGCGTGTCGCAGGGCTCGTATCATGAAGGCCGGATGGTGGTGATGCGCTGGAACGGCGCAGCCAGCAAGTCGGAGAAGCCCGTCGCCTTCGTCGGCAAGGGCGTGTGCTTCGACACCGGCGGCATCTCGATCAAGCCCGCGGGTAGCATGGAAGACATGAAGGGCGACATGGCGGGTGCGGCCTGCGTGGTCGGCCTGATGCACGCGCTCGCAGCTCGCAAGGCGAAGGTCAACGTGGTCGGCGCGATCGGCCTTGTCGAGAACATGCCGGACGGCAACGCGCAGCGTCCAGGCGACATCGTTACCACGATGTCGGGCCAGACCATCGAGATCATCAACACCGACGCCGAAGGCCGCCTCGTGCTGGCCGACGTGCTGTGGTACGTCGCGCAGAAGTACAAGCCGAAATTCATGGTCGATCTGGCGACATTGACCGGCGCGATCATGGTGGCGCTCGGCACCGAATATGCGGGCCTGTTCTCCAACAACGATCAGTTGTCGGAGCGGCTGTCGAAATCCGGCGAAGCCACGGGCGAGCGCGTGTGGCGCATGCCGCTCGGCCCCGAATACGACAAGCAGATCGACTCGAAATTCGCCGACATGAAGAACGCGGCCGGGCGCTGGGGTGGCTCGATCACCGCGGCGCAATTGCTGCAACGCTTTGTCGATGACGTGCCATGGGCACATCTCGATATCGCAGGCACCGGCATGGGCGCGCCATCGAGCGACATCAACACGAGCTGGGGCTCGGGTTATGGCGTGCGGCTGCTCGACCACCTTGTCGCCGAACATTACGAGGGCAAGCGCTAAGCGCTTGCGATCCAGCGCCGGAGTCCGGTGACGATGACGGAAGTCCTGTTCTATCATCTGCAGGATATGAGGCTGGAAAACGTGCTTCCGCCGCTGCTCGAGAAATCTCTCGAGCGCGGCTGGCGTGTCGTCGTGCAGGCGGGTTCGGAAGAGCGCGCCGACATGCTCGATTCCCATCTATGGACCTACCGCGACGATTCATTCCTGCCGCACGGCACATGGCGCGAGGCCGATGCCGCGAGCCAGCCGGTGGTGCTGACGGTGAACGATGCCAACCCCAACGCGGCGTCGGTGTGCTTTCTCGTCGATGGCGCGCCGGTGCCTGCGGATTGTTCGGCGTATCAGCGCATTGTTCTCATCTTTAACGGCGATGACGACGAGGCGCTTGGTGCAGCGCGAACGGCGTGGACCGATTGCAAGGCGAGGGGATTCGAGCAGACCTATTGGCAAGCGGACGAGCGGGGCCGCTGGCAGCGCAAGGATCTGCGCGGCGGCAGTTAAGGATAGGTCCAGCTTTCTGTTTTGAGGGTTGCGGTCAGCCACTGTCGTGCCGCAAAGTGATGCTGCAAGCGGCCCGTGGGGACGGGTGTTTGCCGCAGGCAGAATGATTTGCCGCAGGTGATCATGGAACGCGGGGGTTCCTGTTTTGTGGTTGGTTGAATTGAAGAGTTCTGTGTCTCGATCCGTTGTGAAAACGGCGTTGGCCGCGCTTGTCATCGCGCCGCTGATGAGCGGCTGCGGCGGAACGTTGAGCGACTATTCTATCAAGGATCAGGAGTGGTTTCAGCGCCCCGGTGCGATTTTCGGCACCAAGTCGCTGTCGCTTGAGACGCCGCCGCTGCACACGGACAAGCCCGTATCGCCGGACGATCTCATCACCGCGGAGGGCGCATGTCCCGGCATGGCGCCTGCCGGATTGCCGGCTGATGCACAACAGCAGGGCGGTTCACAGGCCGGCGCGCCGCAGGCTGCCGAGACTCTGTCGCTGCCTCCGGGAGGCGTGGTGGCGCTCGGTCATACCGAATGCGACGTGGCGCGTGCCGCCGGGACGCCGAACAACGTCAACATTTCAGCCAACGAGCGCGGCGAGCGCCAGACCGTGCTGACTTATACGCAGGGACCGCGGCCGGGAATTTATACGTTCACCGCGGGCCGCCTCACGGCTATCGACGCGGCTCCGCAGCCGCCTGCGCCGGCGAAGAAACCCAAGCCTGCGAAACGCAGGCGCTGAATTCAGTCCGGGCCTTCATACGAGGCGCTGGCTTCCAGCCATTCTTCTTCGGCTTTTTTGAGCGCGGTTTCGGCGGCCGCGCGGGCCTTGGTCAATTGCGTGGCCTGTTTGGGGTCGCGCTGGAAGATGTCCGGCAACGCGAGCGCCGTATCGATCTTGGCGATGATGCCGCCGATGCGCTCGATCTCGGCTTCCGCATTTGAGATTTTCTGCTTGAGCGAATTCTTCTCGCCTCTGTTTCGCGCAGGCTTCTCGGTCTCACGAACGGTGCGCGTTTGTGCCGTCGCGCGCGTGCCTCGCGTGCTGAGCACGGAGCGACGATATTCGTCGAGATCGCCGTCATACGGCTTCACGGTATGGTCCGCGACCACCCATAATTGATCGGCGCAGGCTTCGATCAGATAGCGGTCATGCGACACCATGATGATCGCGCCGGGAAATTCGTTGATGGCTTCCGCCAGCGCCGCACGGCTGTCGATGTCGAGATGGTTGGTCGGTTCGTCGAGAATGATCATGTTCGGCGCGGCGAAGGTCGCAAGTCCGAGCAGCAGGCGCGCCTTCTCGCCGCCGGAGAGATTCTTCACCGTGGTGTCGCCGGCCTTGCCGGAAAAGCCGATCGCGCCGACGCGGGCGCGCACTTTCGTCTCCGTCGCATCCGGCATCAGCCGCCGCAGATGGTCGTAGGGTGAGCCTTCGAGATCGAGTTCGTCGGTCTGGTGCTGGGCGAAATAACCGACCGACAGATTGGCGGCGCGCACGATCCTGCCCGAGAACGGCGGCAGTTTGTCCGCCAGCAATTTCACCAGCGTGGATTTGCCGTTTCCGTTGGAGCCGAGCAGGGCGATGCGGTCGTCATTATCAACCCGCAGCGTGACGCGCTTCAACACCGGCTTGCCGGGTTCATAACCGACACTGACATCGTCGACCGCGATGATCGGCGGCGACAGCAGTTTGTCCGGTTCGGGAAATTTGATCTCGCGCACGTCCTGCGTCACCAGCGCGGTGACCGGCTTCATTCGCTCCAGCATCTTGACGCGCGATTGCGCCTGTTTCGCCTTCGAGGCCTTGGCCTTGAAGCGATCGACGAAAGCCTGCAACCGCTTGCGCTCGTCGGCCTGCCGCTTGGCGTGCTTGGCATCCAGCATCTCGCGCGTGGCGCGCTGTTCCTCGAACGAGGAGTAGCTACCTTTGTAAAGCGTGAGCCTGCCGTGATCGAGATGCAGGATCTGATCGACCGAGGTGTCGAGCAGGTCGCGGTCGTGGCTGATGACGATGACCGTGCGCGGGTAATTGGCGAGGTGGTCCTCGAGCCAGAGCGTGCCTTCGAGATCGAGATAGTTGGTCGGCTCATCCAGCAGCAGCAGGTCGGGGGCCGCGAACAGCGTGGCCGCAAGCGCCACGCGCATCCGCCAGCCGCCGGAGAATTCCTGGCAGGCGCGCAACTGGTCGGCTGCCGAAAAGCCGAGGCCGCTCAGGATCGCCGCCGCGCGGGCGGGCGCGGAATGGGCCTCGATATCGACGAGCCGGGTCTGGATGTCGGCGATCCGCGCGGGGTCCTGCGCGGTTTCGGCCTCGGCGAGCAGGGCGTGGCGTTCGACATCGGCTTTCAGCACCACGTCGATCAGGCTTTCCGGGCCGTCGGGCGCTTCCTGCGCGAGGCTGCCGATCCGCCAGCGCGGCGGAATGGAAATCGATCCGCCTTCCAGCGCGAGGTCACCGCGGATCGCGCGAAACAGCGTGGATTTGCCGACGCCGTTGCGGCCGACGAAGCCGACTCGTGCGCCTGGTACGATCTGCGCGGTGCCGTTTTCAATCAGCACACGCCCGGCGATGCGGATGGAGATATCCTGGATGGAAAGCATGCCGGGGTTCTCCCCGGAATGAGGTGCGAGCGCAAGCGGTCAAACGCCGGAAAGAGACTTTAGCGTTGCCGGAAAAGACCCGCACCGGGAATGATCGAGGGGGCATCCTCGATCTCCCGGAGGCGGTTCATGAGTTCCTGAAGATGGCGGGGCAACTCTGCGGCCGGTTGCATCTGATCGCGCAACCGTTCGCCGATGCCGTCGCAAACCGCGAGGCTGGTGCGGTGATCAATTTCGACGCTCCCGTTCCAGGAGCGATTTTCCGAAAGGTTCGCCATGATGTTCACCATCGCCACCATTTCATTCAAATTGATCGTATCTCACCAATGATGAGAACCAAGGAATGTTTCGGGCGTTCGAAAATGATGGTGAGTAATTGGTAAACATTGAATCGATTTGGAGGGAACGTCGCGCTTCCGTAGCTGCCGAACTCGTGTGGTGCCCACGCAAAAAAGCCCGGCAGAACCGGGCTTTTCCGCAAGAGCAGGCTGCCGTCAGTAGCAGCGATTGATCAGCCGCCAGCGCGGTCCCCATGGCGTGGGAACGAGACGGCGGACATAGCAGCCGCCGTAGCCGCCATAATAATAGGGACCGCCGTAGCCATAGAAGCGGGGGCCACCCCATCCACGATAACCCCAGCCGCCACCGCGCCAATGGCCGCCGCCATGATAGCCGCCGCCACCATGATGACCGCCTCCGTGTCCGCCACGCGCGGATGCCGTGGATGTCATGCCGGCGGTGCCGATGATGAGTGCGGAAGCGGCAACCAATCCGAGACCGAGTTTGCGTAACATGATCGTTTCTCCTTGCCATGGCGCGGACGCCGTGCGTCGGTGAGACATTGATGTTTCGACGCGGGCGGTATGCACCTTAAGGTCAGTGCGAACCTTATGCCCATCAACGTGAACGATGTGCGGACGGCCCCTTCAGATCGGGTTCATTTTGATGAAATCGGCGTAATGTGACGCTTGGAATTCCGGTTGGCGGAAAGACCCGGTCCTGAGATACCGATGCTTGCCGCGCTGCGGGAGCATCGCTATAAGCCCCCGCACATTCCCATTTTCATCTCACCAAGGATTAAGTCTCATGGCGACCGAGCGCACGTTTTCGATCATCAAGCCCGACGCGACCGCCCGTAACCTGACGGGCGCCGTCAACGCCATCATCGAAAAGGCCGGTCTGCGCATCGTTGCCCAGAAGCGCATCCTCATGACCCGCGCTCAGGCCGAGACGTTCTATGCCGTCCACAAGGCGCGCCCGTTTTTCGGCGAACTGGTCGATTTCATGATTTCCGGCCCGGTCGTGGTGCAGGTGCTCGAAGGCGACGGCGCCATTGCCAAGTATCGCGATGTCATGGGCGCGACCGACCCTTCGAAGGCTGCCGAAGGCACGATCCGCAAGGCCCACGCCAAGTCGATCGGCGAGAATTCGGTCCATGGTTCCGATGCGCCGGAAACCGCGGCTATTGAGATTGCACAGTTTTTCTCCGGAAATGAGATTGTCGGGTAAAAATCCGGGTTGTCGCGCGTCACTTTGACGCGGATTGCTCGACCCCTACGAAAATACTGGTATTGAATATGCCACCTGCGGCAAAATAGCCTGCGGCATAATAACCAGTAGAACCAGTGGGGGAGACACGGTGCACGACATACTCCAGACAATCGGCTCTTTTTCCTTTGTCGATGCGTTTGCTCAAATGCGGACTGAGGTTGTTCAACCTCAGTTCTGGGTCGGCCTGAGCAAAATCATCTGGATCAACATACTCCTGTCCGGTGATAACGCGCTTGTCATCGCGCTGGCGTGCCGTGGGCTTCCGCCAAAGGAACGCCGTTTGGGTATGATCATCGGTGCAGGTATCGCGGTCGTTCTGCTGATCCTGTTCACCGGCATCGTCGCCCAGTTGATGACGCTTCCGTTCCTCAAGCTCGTGGGCGGGCTGGCGCTGGTCATCATTGCAGCCAAGCTTCTCGTTCCCGACGACGGGGGCGGTCATGTCGCAGAGGGCGCCAATCTCTGGCATGCGGTCCGTATCGTCGTGATCGCCGACATCATCATGAGTCTGGATAACGTGATCGCGGTAGCTGCCGCCGCGAACGGTCAGCTCGCTTTGCTGATCGTCGGGCTTGCCGTCAGCATTCCGATGATTATCGCCGGTGCCGCGCTCATCATGGCGATCCTCGATCGCTTGCCGATCCTCGTCTGGCTCGGCGCGGTTCTGCTCGGATGGATCGGCGGGGCCGTGATTGCAACCGATCCGGCGGTTGCGCCGCGCCTGCATGCGATGCTCAACGGCGACATCAGCCTGAACGTCGACACCACATCGCCGCTGTTCGGTTTTGTCGAGCATCTGCGTCTGGACGGCGAAATCGACGAACTCATCTTCGCGGTTCTTGGCGTGATTGTCGTTCTCACCCTGGGAACGATCTGGCGCCGTCGCAAACTCGATGAGATAGCGGCTGCATCGACGGAAGCAGAAGCCGCACCTGCGACAACCTGACCGGATCGGTGCGCCGCTCTCGATCATGGAGCGACGCAACTCACCGCAATGCTTGATTCAAAATTGTCAAAGCCGGGGCTGACCAGCCCCGGCTTTGCGACATATCGTCTCAAAAGTTTGCGACATATCGCCTCCCAGACAAGACTCATCATTTGCGGTACCGAGGGATGGTACCCAGTGGAGGCGAAGCTCAGAGACGATGTTGGATATTTTCGATACGGCGACGATCGGCACTTTCTTCAGCAGTTTTTCAACAGAAGTCCAGCAACCGCAGTTCTGGGTTGGCCTGAGTAAAATCATCTGGATCAATATTCTGCTGTCAGGCGACAACGCGCTTGTGATCGCGCTGGCATGCCGCAGCCTCGAACCGCGCCAGCGGATGTGGGGCATGATTCTCGGCGCCGGTGTCGCGGTGTTACTGCGTATCATCTTCACCTTCATCGTCGCCTCGTTGCTGGCGCTGCCTTATCTCAAGCTCGTCGGCGGCATCGCGCTGCTTGTCATCGCGGCGAAGCTGCTGGTGCCCGAGAAGCACGAAGAAGATAACGTGCAGGCCGCGCAGCATCTGTGGGCGGCCGTCAAGATTGTCGCTGTTGCCGACATCATCATGAGTCTGGACAATGTGATCGCGGTGGCGGCCGCCGCGAACGGCAGCGTGGTCCTTCTGGTGCTGGGTCTTCTGATCAGCATTCCGTTGATCGTGGCGGGTGCCGCGTTGATCATGGCGCTGCTCGACCGCGTTCCCGCGCTGGTCTGGCTCGGCGCGGCGTTGTTGGGGTGGGTTGCGGGTGAAGTGATCGCGACGGATCCGGGCGTGCACCCGTTCCTCCAGCGCCTTCTCGACGGTCAGATCGCTCTCAACATCGACCCGACATCGGCGATCCTCAGTTTGCCGGGCCATATGCAGATCGGAACCAATCTGGGTGAACTCGCCCTTGGCCTTCTCGGTGTCGCGATCGTTCTGATTGTCGGATCGATATGGCGCAAGCGCGCGATGAAGGAGCAGGGTGTTCCGGTGGAAGCGGCCACGTGAACGCAGCCTGACGGATCATGATTGACCGCGGGCCGGACGGCTCGCGGTCAATCATGACGGTGCCTGTTGCCTAGAGCACGGGAGAGATCAGCGTCTTCTCTGTCGTCGTAACGATGGTGCTCTTGCAGACAGCGCCATGGGTGGAGGTTTGTCCGCTCGCCACCATCCGCAGCGCCTGCGGGTAGATGCGGTGCTCGACCTGCAACACGCGCGCGCCGAGCGTATCCGGCGTGTCGTTATCATGAACCGTGACCGCGCCCTGTACGATGATCGGCCCCGCATCGACATCGGGGACGACGAAATGCACGGTCGCACCATGGATTTTCACGCCGTCCGCCAGCGCGCGTTCATGCGTATGCAGTCCGCGATAGGACGGCAGCAGTGCGGGGTGGATGTTGATCATCCGGCCGTCCCATTGCTGGACGAACCATGGCGTCAGCAGGCGCAGGAATCCCGCAAGGCAAACCAGATCGACATTGTGCTTGAGCAGTTCGTCCTGCATCGCGCGCTCGAAAGCCTCGCGATCTTTTCCGAATGGTTTGCTCTCGATCGTGACCGCCGCGATGCCGGCCGCGCGCGCGCTGTCGAGGCCTCCCGCGCCCGCTATGTTCGACATCACCAGCACGATCTCGGCGGGATAGTCCGGGGCCTTCGCCGCCTGAATCAGGGCCGCCATGTTGGAGCCCCGGCCGGAAATCAGGATGGCGACGCGGCGCTTGGGCATGGTGCCGGTCACGGTGCGAGGTCGAGGTGGCCGTCATAGACGACGCGCTCGTCGCCCGCGGCGTCCGTCACGTTGCCGAGCATGACGGCGCGTTCGCCATTGTCCGTCAGCACCTTCATGATCTCGACGGCTTTGTTCTGCTCGACCACCGCGATCATGCCGATGCCGCAGTTGAAGGT
>Ga0153956_1002431_pt1 | contig 13662 bp, 12 predicted proteins | sample TSFL040MetaG_FD_104704 | JGI IMG/M metagenome (GOLD analysis project Ga0153956, IMG submission 104704) | Attine ant fungus gardens microbial communities from Florida, USA - TSFL040 MetaG | ecosystem: Host-associated > Fungi > Mycelium > Unclassified | place: USA: Florida, Wekiwa Springs... | reverse complement strand
GCCGGGCTCGGTGAGGCTGAAGACGGCATGCCAGCGGCCGCCGTCGCCCTTGATGGAATAATCGCGCGTTTCGCTTTGCAGGCCGGATTTCCTGTCCTTGTGCTTGACCGTCTTGGGCGCCTTGAATGTGAAGTTGTTCTGTTTCAACCACAATTCAAAAGCGTTGATGAGCCCGTTGCCGTCCGCGTGGCCCACGAACACGCTGCAAGAGCCGTTGTCGCGCGATGCGATAACGAGATCGCCGGTATCGCTGCTGCCGCCGTACACCTTGCCCGGCTTGCCCATCAGGAACGGCTTGGCGAGATCGGCCGGCGCCTCTTTGAGGCCCGATTGCACAATCCAGCTCCGCGCGCCGGACACGTCGTTGCCGTAATGCGCGCAGTTCAGGAACACGGCGAGCGAATGGATCGCGCCCGTCTTTTCGACGTCCACCTGCGGCGCCGGTTTTGCCGGTGCGGGCTTCGCAACCGGCGGCTTCGGCGCTGCGGCAAACGCCGGCGAGGCGATTGCCAACGCCAGAGCAAAACCGAACGCGCGGCTGAGCATCATTTCGTTTCCGGTTGAACGACGCGGATGTGCAGCTCTTTAAGCTGTTTTTGTGTCACTTCACTCGGTGCGCCCATCAGCAGATCCTGTCCCTGCTGCGTCAGCGGGAACATGGTGACTTCGCGGATGTTCTCTTCGCCGGCGAGCAGCATCACGACGCGCTCCAGGCCCACGGCCAAACCACCATGCGGCGGCGCGCCGTAGCGGAACGCGTTCAGCATGCCGCCGAACTTGGCTTCCGTCTCGTTCTTGCCGTGGCCCGCGATCTCGAACGCCTTGAGCATCACTTCGGGATCGCGGTTGCGGATCGCGCCGGAGAGCATCTCGTAGCCGTTGCAGACGATGTCGTACTGGAAAACCTTCAGCTTCAGGATCTCGTCCTTGTCGGCCGAGCTGAACGCCAGGAACTTCTCGCGGTCATATTGCGGCATGGAGAACGGGTTGTGCGAGAAGTCGATCATCTTCTCGTCCTCGTTCCACTCATACATGGGGAAGTCGACGATCCAGCAGAACTTGAACGTGCCTTCTTCGATGACGCCGAGTTCGCGGCCGAGACGCGTGCGCGCCAAGCCCGCGATCGTCGAAGCACGATCCGCCTTCGCATCGGCGGAGAAGAACAGCGCATCGCCCGCCTTCACGCCGCAGCGCCTGGAGAGTTCGGCCAGCCCGTCCGCCGGAATGAATTTCGCGATCGGGCCTTTGCCGACGAGCTTTCCGCCTTCGTCGTCGAGAATGATGTAGCCAAGCCCCGCCGCGCCTTCGCCGCGCGCCCATTCGTTCAGCTTGTCGAAGAATGAGCGCGGCTGCGGGCCTGCTCCCGGTCCCGGAATGGCGCGCACAGTCTTGTTCTTGAACGCCTTGAACTCGACGTCATCGCGCGCGAATACATCCGACACGTCGGTGATCAGGATCGGGTTGCGCAGGTCCGGCTTGTCCGTGCCGTATTTGAGCAGCGCCTCGTCGTAAGCGATGCGCGGATACGGCGCTTTGGCCACCATGCGATCGCCCGCGAATTCCTCAAACACGCCTTGCAGGACCGGCTCGGCCATCGCGAACACGTCGTCCTGCGTGACGAAGCTCATCTCGACATCGAGCTGATAGAACTCGCCGGGCGAACGGTCCGCACGGCCGTCTTCGTCGCGGAAACACGGCGCGATCTGGAAGTAGCGGTCGAAGCCCGCCACCTGGATGAGCTGCTTGAACTGCTGCGGCGCCTGCGGCAGCGCATAGAACTGCCCAGGATAACGGCGGCTCGGCACGAGGAAGTCTCGCGCACCTTCCGGCGACGACGCCGTCAGGATCGGCGTCTGAAACTCGGTGAAGCCCTGATCGAACATCCGCTGGCGCAAGCTGCGGATGATGTTCGAGCGCAGCATGATGTTCTTGTGCAGCCGCTCGCGGCGCAGATCGAGGAAGCGATATTTCAGGCGCGTCTCTTCCGGATATTCCAGATCGCCGAACACCGGCATCGGCAATTCCTGCGCCTGGCTCTGTACTTTCAGCGAGCCGATACGGACTTCAATCTCGCCGGTCGGCAGATCCTTGTTCACCGTCGCATCGCTGCGCGCGACGACCGGGCCGGTCACGGTGACTACCCACTCGTTGCGGCACTTGTCGGTCTCGGCGAAAGCCGGCTCGTCCGGCTCGATCACCACCTGGGTAATGCCGTAGTGGTCGCGCAGGTCGAGGAAGATCAGCCCGCCATGATCGCGGCGGCGGTTCACCCAACCCGAGATGGTCACGGTCCGGCCGACATCGGCGGCGCGCAGGCTGCCGCAGGTATCCATGACGCCTTGGGCGTTGCGGGAACGATAAGGGTGGGCTTCAGACACCGGAAAATCCTCGAAAAACGGGCGGTATGTGGCGGGTTGTCCGTCCCCCGGTCAAGCCCGGTTTTCCGGCTTTAAATGTCGCAAACAGACCCTAGTCTCGGGACCAGTTCGAAGGGAATCACCCATGCCGTTTGCCCGCCTTTCCGCCGCCCTCGCCTTGTCCGCCGCCCTCCTCGCCTCACCGGCCCTCGCTGCGCCAGCCCAGCGCAACGTCATCCTCTTCATCGCCGACGGCCTGCGCTACTCCAGCGTCACGCCGCAGACGGCGCCGACCATGTGGAAAATCAAGACTGATGGCGTGGACTTCACCAACAGCCATTCGATCTATCCGACGGTGACCACGGCCAACGCCTCCGCGATCGCCACCGGCCACTATCTCGGTGACACCGGCGACTACGGCAATGTTCTGTACACGGAGTTTCCGGTGCAGGCGCTTTACGGCTCCCAGGTCGTGTTCCTCGAAAGCGACTCGGTGCTGCGCGAAATGCGCGGCCATTTCGGCGAAGGCTATCTCGGCCAGCAGTCGCTGCTCTCGGCCGCGCGCGCCGGCGGCTACCAGACCGCCGTCATCGGCAAGACCGGCCCGGCCGCGATCCAGGACATCACGGCGATGGATGCAAAGGATGCCATCATCTTCGACGACATGACCGGCAAAAAGATCGCGCCAGACGGTTCGCCCAGCGGCGCCGTTCCGCTCAAGGGCAGTATCGCCGCCGACACGGCGCTGGCCACCGGGCTCGACACCGCGCCGCTGACGGCCGTTCCAAACATCGTGCAGCAGCAATATCTCACCGCCGCCGTCACGCGCGCCATCCTGCCTTACATGCAGGACAAGTCGAAGCCGTTCGTGCTCGTCTTCTGGTCCCGCGATCCGGATGCTTCGCAGCATTCCGCGATCGATAGCGTCGGCAAGCTTGTCCCGGGCATCAATAGCGGAACCGCGAAAGACGCGATCCGCAACGCGGACAACAGCCTCAAAACCATTCTCGATGCCGTCGCAAGCGCCGGAATGGCCGGAGACACCGACGTTTTTGTTACCGCCGACCACGGTTTCTCGACGATCTCCAAGACCGTGCCTAACGCGGATGGAACGATGGGCACGGATCTGCACCCCACCGGCTTTCTGGCGATCGATATCGCCAGATGGCTGGGCAAGCCGTTGTTCGATCCCGATCAGGGCAACCAGCAACTCGATTATTCCGGCGCAGGCGAATTTCCGTCCCGTGGCAACGGCATGATCGGTGACACGGCGGATGCCCCGGCCGCCGTCGTCGCCGCAAATGGCGGAAGCGATTTCATCTATGTCCGTGGATCGGACGCGCACGCCACCGCGAAGACAATCTTCGACAAGCTTTTGGCGCAGCCCTACACAGCGGGCGTGTTCGTCAACGACGACTTGCTCAAGGAGAATCCGAAAGACTTTGCCGGCGCATTGCCGATGAGCGCGATCAACATGATCGGCTCTTCCACGGTGCCGCAGCCGTCCATCGTCGTTGAGTTCCGGTCGTTCGTTGCGAAAGGCTGCAAGCTTGGCGAGCAACTCTGCGCTGTGGAGATGGCCGACACCTCGCTGCAGACCGGGCAAGGCATGCACGGCTCCTTCAGCCGCGCGGACACGCGCAATTTCATGGCCGCGATGGGACCGGACTTCAAAGCGCATTTCGCCGACCCTGCGCCGGTCAGCAATGCCGACATCAATCCCACACTTGCCCGTGTTCTGGGCGTTTCGCCCGCAGGCCCGGGAAACCTCAAGGGCCGTGTCGCGGCAGAGGCGCTCAAGGGCGGCAAGAAGGTGTCCGTCACCCGCGGCTGGAAGGCATCGGATCCCACCCCTGACGGCCGCCGGATGCTGCTGGACTACCAGCAGGTCGGAGGGACCCGGTATTTCGACGCCGCGGGCTATCCCGGCCGCGTGGTGGGTCTTTCGCCGCACTAAATCCGGCATTTCTCCGGCGCGGCGTGGGCTCGAATCCGCTATAGCCGGAGGATGCGGATTGTCACGACTACGGCCGATCTGAAGACCCTGATCGGCGAACTGGAGAACGCGCCCTACCTGGCGCTCGATACCGAATTCCTGCGCGACCAGACCTACTGGCCGAAGCTTTGTCTCATCCAAGTCGCTTCGCCGGACACCGCCGCGATCATCGATCCGCTGGCCGATGGCATCGATCTGAAGCCGTTCTATGAGCTTCTGAAGAATCCGAAGATCGTGAAGGTGTTTCACGCCGCGAGGCAGGACATCGAGATATTTCAGCAGCAGGGCGGCGTCATCCCGCATCCGCTGTTCGACACGCAAGTCGCCGCAATGGTCGCCGGCTATGGCGACGCGGCGTCTTACGAGACATTGGCGCGCGGCATCGCCAAGGTGGAGATCGACAAGTCGTCGCGCTTCACCGATTGGAGCCGTCGCCCGCTGACGAACAAGCAACTCGAATACGCGCTGGGCGATGTCACGCACCTGCGCAATATTTACGAGACGCTCGATGCCGAACTGAAGCGTACCCATCGCGAAGCCTGGGTCGCGGAGGAGATCTCGGCGCTGCAGAATCCGGGGCTCTACGCGATGGATCCCACGAACGCCTGGAAGCGCATGAAGGCACGCACCACGAGCAAGCGATTTCTCGCGATGCTCGCCGCCGTCGCCGAATGGCGCGAACGCGAGGCACAGACGCGCGATATTCCGCGCGGCCGCGTCCTGAAGGACGAAGCGCTGCTGGAGATCGCCGCGCATCCGCCGGAAACCGCGGATGGCCTGGAACGCATCCGTGCCGTTCCGAAAGGCTTCGCCAACTCGCGAATGGGCAAGACGCTGATGGAGGCCATCGAGAAAGGCCGCCAGGCACCGCCGCCGGAAGGCATCGAGCCCGACAAAGGCCGGCGCAAGCGCGAGCCGTCCCAGGCCGCGATCGATCTGCTCAAGACGCTGCTCCGCTTGCGCGCGGAGGATGCGCATGTCGCGCCGCGCCTGATCGCCAACGCGGAAGACATCGAAAATCTAGCGGCGTTTGAGGATGAGGATGTCGCCGCGCTGCAAGGCTGGCGCGCGGAAGTCTTTGGCAACGATGCTCTGGCGCTGCGCAAAGGCGAGCTCGGAATCGCGCTGTCGAAAGGCAAGGCCGTCGTCGTGAAGTTGAACGGCGCCTGATCAGCTTGCCAGCGCCAGGTGCTGCGGCGTTCCAATACCGAAGCTGGCCTCGAAGCCCTGGAAGATCACCGTCAGCTCCTCGGCGTCCACGCGCACGCTTTGCCCTTTCGGGAAGCGATATTGCCAGAAGCTCGCCATGTGGCTGAGCGCGCCGGTCTTCTCGCCGAGCTCTAGGAACATGCGCGGCGCGTCCAGAAGGAAGGAACGGAATGCGTTCGGGTTGCTGCTGTCGATCAACTGGCTATAGGCCGCGTCGTAGGTCTTGAGTGCTTCGGACACGTCCCGGCCAGCCTGCTGCACGGCTTCGGCGATCCGGCGTTTGGCTTCGGTGAGATAGAAGCCCTGCTCCGGCGTCTTGATGTTGCCTGCGCGGATGGTGCGCACCTCGCGCAACACAGCGCGGATCTTGGGCAGGAAATCCGTCATCGACCATTTGTAGTAGAGGAAGCCGCGCCAGCTGAAGACGCCCTCGCGGAAATCCCGGCCGTCAAGGCCCAGCGTCAGCCGCAGCGGCTCGAGCTTCTCGTCCACTTCCGTCGACAGAAGCGCGGAAACAAGTTTCTGCGTGGAAAACGCATGCGAGCTTGCGGCGTTTCCCGTTGCGCGCTGGATGAGCCCCGAGATGCTCTTGGCGACGTATTCGTACATGCGCTTGCGGTCGCCGAGCGAAATCTCGAAATAACTGCCTGCGACGTCGAACCCGTTGATGCGCAGATGCTCGCGCAGCAGGAAAGGGTCCAGCGACGGAACGCTGTCGATCAGGCGCAGCACTTCCTCGTCGCGGCCCGCGGCATGGTCGTCGCGGTAGTTGCCGATCTGCTGAAGCGTTTCGAAATAGCCGGTCTGGTCGACGAAGAAGGAGCGGCCACCCAGTCTCAGCTCCTGCTCGTCGAAAGGCACGATGATCTTCGTCGCCACCGAGCGCGGCGTGGGAAACATGTAGCTCTCATCCGAGCGGATGCGGTGCCGCAACAGGATCGAGCGGTTGAGCGGCTGGGCGAGAAAGAGCGGCTTGGCCTTATGGTCCGGATCGTCCGCATGGTTGCGCGCGATCGACAGCAGGTTGAGCACGCGGCTTGTCGAAGCCCCGCCCAGTCCCGTCAAATGCCGAACGGAACGATCTATCGTGGTCACGCGCACCAATTCCCCAACCGCAAGTCCCACAGGGTGCCAGAGGGGGATTAACAGGCGGTAAGAGCCATCCGCCGGCGGCGCTCAAAACAACGGGATTCGGCGGCTAAATCGGGTCGGGACCGCCGGTCGCCAGATCCAGCTCGTCTTCGCCCTCGATATACGGGTCCTCGTCCGGGCCAAGTTCGTCGGTGGGATTGGGCACGTCGAATCCGGACGGCGGAAGCGCTTCCAGGAAGCCGGCGGCCTTGAGTTCGTCGGTGCCCGGCAGGTGACCGACGCTCTCCAGCCCGAACTGGACGAGGAACGCCTCGGTGGTGCCGTAGGTTACCGGACGGCCCGGCGTGCGTTTGCGGCCGCGGATTTTCACCCAGCCGATTTCCATCAGGGCGTCGACCGTGCCCTTGGAAAGCGCCACGCCGCGAATGTCCTCGATCTCCGCACGGGTGACGGGCTGGTGGTAGGCGATGATCGCAAGCGTCTCGATGGCGGCGCGGGAGAGTCGCTTCTGCTCGGGCTGCTCCTTGCGCAGGAGGAACGCCAGATCGGGCGCCGTGCGGAACTGCCATTTTTCCGCGACACAGACGAGGGTTACGCCCCGCTTCTCATAGATAGCCTGAAGCTCCTTGAGGATCGCCCGGATGTCCGCGCCTTCCGGCAGCGAGGCACCGAGGGCCTTGGCGTCCAGCGGCTCGCCGGCCGCGAACAGCAGCGCCTCGGTCATGCGCAGGTGCTCCGGATTAATGCCGGTCGCCTCGCTGGATGTCTCCTGAACTTGCTGGTCTTCCCTGTCGGGCACGAACTCGATCTCTTTCTCTGCTTCTACCAAACGCACTACGCGGTTCATGGGACGGCCTCCGGAACCGGTGTCAGCCGATCCTTCACATACACTTCGTCGAAGGGCTTGAGCTGGCGGATCTCGATGCGGCCGTCGCGGGCGAGTTCTAGGCAAGCCAGAAGGGTGCTCGCAAGGGCGGAACGGCGTCTTTCTCCGCCAGACCATTCGAATGGCAAAAGCTTGCTTAATCCGCTCCAATCGGAAATGCGGCCCAGCATGCGCTCCAGGCGCTCGCGCGCCTCTTCGATCAGAAGCACAGGGAAATGCTTCAGCTCGTAGGCCTTGCCGCCCATCTTCTTCACGCGCTGCACCGAATAGGCCGTGAGCAGATCGTAGAGAGAGTCCTTGTAGGTCCGCAGCTTGACGACGTTGACCGGCTCCGGATTGCCGCGCTGGAACACCTCACGGCCGAGCCGGTCGCGCGCCATAAGCCGCGCGGCCGACTCGCGCATCGCGTTGAGTCGCTGCAGGCGCCAGCGCAAGCGCGCTGCCATTTCGTCCGCGGTCGGTTCGCCTTCCACGACCTGCGTCTGCGGCAAGATGAGTTTCGATTTGAGATAGGCAAGCCACGCCGCCATCACGAGGTAGTCCGCGGCAAGCTCGAGGTTGATGCGTTTCGCCTGTTCGATGAATTCGAGATACTGATCGGCCAGGCGCAAAACGGAAATCTTCGCCAGATCGACCTTCTGGTCCCGCGCCAGCGAGAGCAGCAGATCCAGCGGCCCCTCGAAGCCGTCCACCGTCACCAGCAGCGCTTCTTCCGGCGCGGCGAACGGCTCGATGGCTTCGAAATTGTCTTCGGCTTCGTCGGTCAAGAAACGGTTCCCAAAAGGTCTGCAACGCGGGCTTCGGCAGCCTGAATATCAAATTCTTCCGCCCTGCTCAGGTGCGCAAGCGCGGCATCGGCCCTTTTCAGGTGGATATCCTCGAGCGGCTTCAATTCGGTCGCGATTTCGCGCATTTCCGCAAGATTTCCGTTGCAGTGGAGCACCACATCGCAGCCCGCAAACAGCGACGCTTTGGCGCGATGGTCCAGCGAACCGGTTAATGCCTGCATGGAGAGGTCGTCCGACATCAGAAGGCCGTCGAATCCGATCTCGCCGCGAATCACGTCGCGGATCAGCTTGGGGCTCGTCGTTGCCGGGCGCTGGGCATCGATGGCCTCGTAAACCACATGCGCCGTCATCGCCATGGGACAATGGTTGAGGCTGCGGAACGTCACGAAATCGGAGGCGCTTAGTTGGTCCATGCTGGCGGAGACGCGCGGCAGTTCAAGGTGACTGTCTGACCCTGCCCGGCCGTGACCCGGAATATGCTTCATCACCGGAAGCACGCCGCCTTCGATCATGCCCTCTATGACGGCGCGGCCCAGATCGATGATCACCGACGGATCTCGGCCATAGGCGCGGTCACCGATGATGTCGTGTGCGCCTTCCACCGGTACGTCGAGCACCGGAAGGCAATCGACGTTGATGCCCAGATCGATCAGCTCGCGCGCGATCAGACGGGCATTGAGATAGGCCGCTTCTCGCGCCTCTTCGGGAGCTGTCGCGTGCAGTTCGGCAAAACGCAAAGCAGGGGGTCTCTCCTTCCAATGCGGAGGCTTCAACCGGGCGACGCGACCGCCTTCCTGGTCGATCAGCACCGGCGCCGCCGCGTCGCCCACAGTGTCACGCAACGACGACACCAGACTCCGTATCTGGGAGGGCTCAACGATATTGCGTCCGAAGAGAATGAAACCCCATGGCCGAACCTGGCGGAAGAAATCGCGTTCTTCCGCCGCCAGTTCGGCGCCAGTGCATCCAAAAATCGCGCGCGAGCGCGGCTGGCTCATGGGACGCTATTTCGCCACGAGGCAGCTGCCGCCGTCGGCTTTCAGCTTTTCGCAGAACGATGCTGCTGCCGCCTTGTCTCCGAACGATCCCATGCGAAGGCGGTACCATGTGCCCTTGTCGCCAAGATCGGCCTTGCGGACGTCTTCGGAATAGCTGGCCGCCATCGGATGCTTGCCCTTGAAGGACTTCCACGCCGCATCGGCATCCGCCTGGGATTTGTAGGCGCCGATCTGGAGCACATATGCGCCACCGGCAGTGGGTGCGGCGGCTGGCGCCGTTTCCACTTTCGCGGCGGGCGGCGGGGGGAGCGCGGCAGTCTCAACGGGCTTGGCGATCGACGCCGGGGTTTTCGTCTCGGCCGGTTTCGCCGCAACGACGGGCGGCTTTTCCACCGGCTTCGCCGCCGGCGCTTCCGCCATCGCACTTGGCTTCACGGGTTTCGCCGCGGGCGAAGCTTCAGGCTTCGGCGTCACGACCGCTGGTGCCTTGTGCACAGCCGTCGGTGGCGGCGGAACGCTCTCGTTGTCCGCCGTGTCGTCTTCCGTTGGAGCTGGCTGCTGATAGATCTTCAGGCCGTGCGGCGCGTCCGAAGCGTCCGCAGCCGCCTCTTTCACAGGCCCCGGCGCGGCGACGATCATGCGTGGAGCATCGGCGCGGCCGCGCTGTACGCCTTGGCTGTAGGCGAGCCAGACAACGCCGCCGAACGCTGCGAGAACCAGAAGCGCAATGACAATCAGCAGAGGAAGGCGGGAGCCTTCCTCGTCGATTTCCTGTTCGTCCTCGTCGAAGACGCGAACGTCATCCGATTTGGGCTCGTAAACGCCGCGCTCGAAGCTGGGCATGGGGCAATCCTCGGCGAATCTGGAACATCGCGAATCTACCATCCCAATGAGGCCGAATCACGATGCCCTACAACTAAAGAACAATCTCCTTGTGGAAGACACGGGCATATTCCTGCAAGGCGAAATTGTCGGTCATGCCGGCGATGTAATCCCGCACCACGGAAACGGTGCGCGCATCCCCCTTTCCGCCGCAGGCGCTCGCCCAGTCCGCCGGAAGCTTTCCGGGGTCCTCCGCAAAGGCTTCGAACAGCGCGGTCACCACGTCCTTGGCCTTGTTCATCGGTCCCATCACTTGCGGGTGACGGTACATGCGCGTGAACAGAAACTGTTTCAACGTCCTCACCTCATCGGTCATCTCGTCGGAGAACGCCGCTATGGCGCCTGGATGCTTCCGGATATCGGCCACGGATTTCGGTGCGATGTTCGAAAGCCGTTTCCGCGTTTCGGACAGCAGGTCCACGATGAGCGCGCTCATCAGCCGCCGTACGATCTCGCCGATCAGGCGGCCCAGTTCGATCTCGCCATAGAGGTCGATGATTTCGGACACCTGCGGTCCCACAATTGGCGCCTCGCGCAAATCGGCAAGGCTGAAGAGTTCGGCGCGCAGACCATCGTCGATGTCGTGGTTGATGTAGGCCGTGTCATCCGCGAGCGCAGCTACCTGTGCTTCGAGACCAGGCCAGCTATCCAGATCGAGGGACCATTTGGCGTTGAACGACGCTATGGGGCCGGGAATTGGCTTCTGAACAGCCGTTATCGGCCCGTTGTGCTTGACCATCCCTTCGAGTGTTTCCCAGGTCAGGTTGAGGCCATCGAAGCCCGCGTAACGATGCTCAAGCTGCGTCACCAGTTTCAGCGCGTGCGCGTTATGATCGAAGCCGCCGAAAGACAGGGTCGCCGCGTTGAGCGCCTCCTCGCCGGCATGGCCAAATGGTGTGTGTCCGAGGTCGTGCGCCAGAGCGACGGTCTCGGCGAGGTCTTCGTTCAGCGCCAGAACCCGGGCGACGGATCGCGCGATCTGCGCCACCTCCAGCGAGTGCGTCAGCCGCGTGCGGTAGTAATCGCCTTCGTATTGCACGAAGACCTGCGTCTTGTGCTTCAGCCTGCGAAATGCCGCCGAGTGGATGATCCTGTCGCGGTCGCGGCTATAGCAGGTCCGCGTGGCGCTCTCGGGCTCCTCGAAATAGCGCCCGCGGCTGTCCCTCGGCCGGGTTGCATAAAGCGCACATTCGGCAGGGGGATCAAAAAGCGGTGGCAAAAGCCTGCCCAAAGGCATGCTGGAAACCTCGATTCAACACGACTACATATAGGCCATGATCGCAGATACCGCCTCCCCCGTGACCGTTTCGGCCAATGCCGCGAAGCGGATCGCTCAAATCCTCAAGGCCGAATCCGGTCCGGCCATGCTCCGTGTCGCGGTGACCGGCGGCGGTTGTTCCGGTTTCCAGTACAACTTCACCATCGACGATACAAAGATGGACGACGATCTGGTTGTCGCGCGCGACGGTGCAACCGTCCTTATCGATCCTATGTCGCTCGACTTCCTGAAAGGCGCCGAAATCGATTTCGTCGACGATCTGATCGGCGCCGCCTTCAAGATCAACAACCCGAACGCGACCTCTTCCTGCGGTTGCGGCACCAGCTTTTCGGTCTGACCGCCCGTGAAAATCGCCACCTGGAACGTGAACTCGATCCGCATCCGCGTGGATGCCGCGGTGGCATGGCTCAAGGAAGCGCAGCCGGACGTCGTCGCGCTGCAGGAATTGAAATGCACCGACGACCAGTTTCCGAAAGAGCCTTTCGAGGCTCTCGGCTACAATTGCGCCGTACACGGACAAAAGACCTACAACGGCGTCGCCATCCTCTCCAAACGTCCCATGGAAGATGTGACACCGCGCCTGCCTGGTGGTGATGGCGACGATCATGCCCGCTATATCGAAGCCATCGTGCCTGGCGCAAAAGGTGTCGTCCGCATCGCCTCGATCTATGCGCCGAACGGCAACCCCATCGGCACGGAGAAGTTCACCTACAAGCTCGGCTGGCTGGAGCGCCTCCGCCAGCGGGCGATAAATGTTCTCAAGCTCGAAGAGCCCGCCGCGCTGATGGGCGACTACAACGTCATCCCGACACCGGATGACGTCTACGATCCAAAAGCATGGCTGAAGGACGCACTCTTCCAGCCGGAGTCACGGTCCGCGCTACGCCGCATAGAGGCCCTGGGTTACACCGACACCATTCGCGCCTGCCATCCGGAGCCCAACCTCTACACCTTCTGGGATTATCAGGCCGGCGCGTGGCAGAAGGATCACGGCATCCGAATCGATCACATCATGTTGTCGCCGCAGGCTGCGGACCATCTCAAGGCCAGCGGCATCGACAAGCATGTACGCGGCCGCGAAAAGCCATCGGACCATGTTCCGGTGTGGTGCGAACTCGATATCTAGCGAAGCTCTTCGTTCGCGTCGCGTTCGAACAATGCTTCCAGGCTCGTCAGATTCATGCCGTGCTTGAGCCAGTTATAAGGTGTCAGGTTCACGGACTTGATCATTGTCCGCAATATCTCGCCATCCGGATGCAAGTCGAAATCCAGCACGTTGACGCAACCGGTGTCCTGCTCAAACGCGCCTGTGGCATTCACCCCCGCGCCACAAGCCCAACTCAGCAGGAGACGATTGATGCCCTCATGCGCAACCACCAGCGCCGTGTGCCAGTTTGAAGCGCGCAGCATGTGGCGGATCGACATTACCCCGCGCGCCTGCGCGTCCTGAGCGGGCTCCGCGCCTTCGATGGCGCGATCACCCGGTTGCGTAACGCCTTCGTTCGAGAACTGGCCGCGCATCAGCTCGACCAGTTCCGCGCGACTGTTCACCTTGGGAAATCTGCCGTTGCCACGCTCAACCAGTCTTTCATCGATCTCAAGCTGTGGCGGCTTCTTTTGCGCCGCCAAAACCAGCGACGCGGTTTCATGCGTGCGCGGATAACCGGAACATACCGCTTTGTCGAAGCTTACATGTGACAGCGCAACGCCGGCTGCCTCCGCCTGCAATCTGCCGCGCGTGGTCAGCGGCACGACGTTCACGCCGCCGCTGGCCACAACATGTTTGGCGAGATAGTCCACATGGCCGTGGCGCATCAGATAGATGCGGCGTCGTGCTTCGGTGCCTGGTAGCGAAGTCATGCCCTAGAATGCACTCGCATTTTGCAACGCTTCGATGTCACCTTTTGAAAAGCCCCATGACGCCAGCGAGCCGGCGTTGTCCACTGGCGCGACGGCGTTCACGTCCGGCGCTGTGCGCGAGAAACGCGGCGCGGGCGCCGGCTGCGTGACGCCTCCCACCTCGACAAAGGTCTTGCGCGCAACGTTGTGCGGATGCTTCGGCGCTTCGGAGAGCGACAACACGGGCGCATAGCAGACATCGCTGCCCAGCATGATCGCGTCCCATTCATCACGTGTCTTGGTCTTGATGACCGCCGCAAGCTTTTCCTTCAATGC
>Ga0153956_1002430_pt1 | contig 13667 bp, 12 predicted proteins | sample TSFL040MetaG_FD_104704 | JGI IMG/M metagenome (GOLD analysis project Ga0153956, IMG submission 104704) | Attine ant fungus gardens microbial communities from Florida, USA - TSFL040 MetaG | ecosystem: Host-associated > Fungi > Mycelium > Unclassified | place: USA: Florida, Wekiwa Springs... | reverse complement strand
GCGCCGAGCCGCCGCCGAGTTGGCACCCTGGATCGAGCGCGCTCGTGCCAGTCTTGTTGCATCGTTCGCTCGCGGGGTAACGAATGATGAAGCGGCAGTTCGGGCGGCGATCACCTCGCCCTGGTCCAACGGACAGACTGTAGGTCAGATCACGCGTCTCAAGCTCGTCAGACGCCAAATGTACGGCCGTGGCAAAATCGATCTGCTTCAAGCCAGACTAATCGGCGCAGAATAGAATGGAGCTGCACCAAAACTGCGTCAGAGCCAAATTTGAACGCCGATTGACAGTAAGGAGTGCGCAATGCGCTCTTTCATCAGAGGAAGCACGGCTTTGACGCCCAGAAATGGCCCCTTCGAGATTGGTCATTTGGCTCGATTTTGGTATGCCTCGAGATAGCAAGTCGGATCCATTGCGACCGGTTGCATAAAGGGAAAACCTATGTATTAGGTGACGGTGTAGGTGAACTTCCGCTGATTTCTGGCGGTGAGGCAAAACCTGCAGACCGGGCAACCCTGGCGAATAAAAAACTGGGCGGGAGGAATGTAAATGAAACTTACCAGGCGCAGCTTTGTGCAAAGCGCAAGTGCAATGGTTGCTATCAGTTCGACTGGAAGCAAGGCGTTTGCGCAGACAACGTCCATCCAGATCGGTTTTATGGGCGGGCTGACTGGTCCTAATTCTTCTTTCGGAATTCAGTATCTTCGTGGCGCGCAATTTGCCGTGGACGAAATTCGCGGCGCAGGCAAAGCCGGGCCCGCTGTGGAGCTGGTTCCACGGGACACGCAGGGAGATCCTACAAAAGCTGTGAACGCAGCACAGGAAATGATCAGCCGGCTAAAGACAAACGTCATTCTCGGCCCTTCAGGAACCGGCGAATCTCTTGCCATTATGGGCATCATGGCTCGCGCGAAAATGCCGAATCTGAATCCCACGTCGGCCGATGCGATCATCGATGCGGCCAAGTATCCAAACGCGTTCCGGGTCGCAGGCCACATAGCGCAGTGGGACGAAGCGGTCCGCTTCTATTGCACACAGATTCTGAAATCCAAAAGCATCGCGGTGATCGGCGATAATGGCGGATTCGGCACCACGGCGGTGACGCAGACGGTCGCGGCTCTGAAAGCGAGCGGAATTCAAGTCGCCTACCAGGCCCAGGTGGATCCAAATCAGCCCGATCTCCGGCCCGACCTGCTCCGGGCACGGGAGGGCGGAGCCACGGCGGTGATCGTCTGGACGTCTGCATTGGGTCTCGCCACTCGCATGATGAACGCGCGAGCGGCAATAAACTGGGACGTTCCGTTCGTTGGTCATCCCGGATTGGGGATTGGAGATATCCTTCGGTTGCTCGACAAGCCCAGCAATTGGGAAAACGTGTACATCGTCACCAACAAGTCCTGCTGTTTTGACGATGCGGGTAAGCTGCCGTCCAGAACAGAAGAGTTTGTGCAGAAGCTAAAGAGAAAGAACGTACAAATTTCCGATTCGACCTTGTGGTGGATAGGCTGCGGCCACGACAGCGTCGAGTTGATGACGGCCGCCGTCAAGGAGACCGGAAGTACAAAGGCGGAAGCGCTTATCAAATACTGGGAAGCGCTTGGCGCGTTTCCGGGAATTTCCGGAGACTTCAAGTTCTCACCGAAAGAGCATAACGGGCTGCCGACGGCGCAACTCGCCATGGCTCGCGCGAACTCACAGAAGAACGGCTGCTTCACCCTCGCTCCTGGGTATTCGTGACCGAACCAAACAGAAATTCTTGTCAGGACGGAACGTCCTGGCGCGAGATCTGGCCGGGCCAGCCGCTAACCACGTTGGAATGAAACGCCAACACGATGTCGCAAGTCATTTTCTTTTCGATAGTTGCAACCGGTCTTGCATCGGGATGCATCTACGCCCTGATCGGGGTGACCTACAATGTCATGTACTCGGCTTCCCGGGTGATGAGTTTCACCGCCGGTCAGTACGGAATGGTCGGTGGGGTGGTCGGGGCCTTGCTCATCCAGAACCTTTCCCTGCCGGTCTGGGCGGGGCTTCTTCTTACGCTGGTCGCGGGAATACTGCTCGGGATCGTCACGGAGATTGTCGGCGTTCGGCCGGTATTGAAGAATCTCGAGCAGCACCTTTACGTGCTCTCCACGCTCGCGCTGGCATTGATGATCAAACAGGTTGCTGCCGTTGAGTGGAGTACCGAACCGAAGCCTTTTCCGCGCGTGTCCGGCATCGACACGGGAATCTGGGAAGAGAAATACTGGTTGCCCGTTGTGGCGCTCGTCGTCGTCATCGCCGGACTGGAGCTGTTGAACCGCTACACGCTGATGGGGCGGGCCTTTCTCGCAATATCGGAAGATACATTCGCCGCCCGGGCGCTCGGACTCCCGGAGCGAAATCTGCGCGTGACGAGTTTCGCGCTTGCGGGCGCTATCGGCAGTCTAGCGGGCTTTGCCGGAGGACAAATGCTGCTTGCCTACTTCGACAACGGAACGATGCTGACGTTCTATGGATTCATTCCCGTCGCTCTCGGCGGGCTGGGCAACAATCGCGGCGCATTGGTCGGCGGCTTGGCGCTCGGGATTTTTCAACAGGCGGCAACGTTCCTGGTGGGCGGTGTGTTCGCAAGTGTCGCCGTGTTTCTGGCCTTTACCTTCCTCCTGCTCGCAAGACCTGAGGGACTTTTCGGGAACAGCAGGAAGACGAGACTGGTATGAGCGGCATGGCAAAATTGAGCGCGCCGCCCGGCTTTTTGCAGCGTGCGCAGTTCACTTTCTCCGCGTGGCCCTATGTTCTCCTGCTGATTGCGGCGATCTCGCTTCCGTTCACCGGTGCCAACGATTATTGGATTCTGTTGGCCACCCGGATGGCGATTTATACGATTCTCATTATGGGACTCAATCTGGTGGTGGGTTTCGCGGGGCAGCTCGCCCTGGGTTACGTCGGACTACTGACGATCGGCGCCTATACATCCAGCGTGCTGGTCGAGAAGCTCGGCGTTGGAGTTTTCCCAGCGCTTGTCATTGCTGCGGTTGCAGGCGGCGCCTTTGGCGCCTTGTTGTCGATTCCTGCGTTGCGGCTGCGGACGTTCTATTTCGCCATGACGACCATGGGTTTTGCCACCATCGTGTCGCAAATCGTTTTGGCGTGGCAATCGATCACCGGCGGAGGCAACGGAATCGTCGGCCCGGTCTTTCCTGCGCCGTTCGACGCCGCCAACGGATTCTACCTGTTTTGCCTCGTCCTTGCTGCGATCTGTACCTGGACGACGCTCAATCTCAGCAACAGCCGCCACGGCAGGTCGCTCCTGGCAGTCCGGGATGTGGAAGTGGCGGCAGCCGCAAATGGCGTGAACAAAAATGTCCTATTTTTGAAAACCTTCTTCTTTAGTGGTTTTCTTTCGGGATTGGCTGGCGCGCTGTTCGCAACGTTGCAATCGTATATCACGCCCGACGCGTTCACGCTTGACCTCTCGGTCCTGTTCTTTATCGCGATCCTGATCGGCGGGCGTGGATCAATCATCGGACCGCTGCTGGCAACAGTGCTGCTCACCCTGCTTCCGGAAATATCGGCGCCTCTGGTTACCTGGGCTCCGTTCCTCTATGCGATCCTGCTGCTTGTTATCGTCTTGCTGATCCCGGGCGGTATCGCAGCGCTGCTCGATGTCGAACGCAGAAAGCCCCTGAAGACAGGGCGCCTCATTATTCCGCAGCCTGTTTATTTGCCCTCAGTCCTGGATAACCCGGCCGGCGCGGAATCCATCGCAATGAAGCAGGTGGAACTCCGCTTCGGTCAGATTCGGGCGCTTGATGGATTGGATATCGATATCAAGCCGGGACAGGTCCACGGCCTGATCGGGCCGAATGGCAGCGGCAAGACCACTACACTCAACGTCATCTGCGGTTTCGGTACGCCACAGCAAGGCTCATTGTGGATCGGCGACCGCCAAATTCCCTTTGGCTCGCCGAGTACGCGCGTATCCTTGGGAATCGCCCGCACTTTCCAGACGCCGAAGGTGGTCGGGGAAGCAACTGTTCTCGCCAACGTCATGCTCGGCGGTACGACGCTCGGGACGGCGACCTTCATGGAATCCCTATTCGGGATGCCCCGCCATCGGAAGGACGAGAAGTCGTTGCGAGAGCATGCCCTCATGGCTCTCCGCGTTGTTGGCCTCGAAGAACTTGCCGCCGTTCAGGCCGAGCGACTCCAGCACAGTGAGCTGAGATTCATGGAGATCGCGCGTGCTCTGGTGTCTCGTCCGAGGTTTCTTCTGCTCGACGAACCCGCAGCTGGCTTGTCGCCTGCGGAGATCGAACGTCTCGGTGATCTCGTCAAGGAAATCGGGCGGCACGGGACAGGCGTCCTGATCGTCGAGCATCATTCAGACTTGGTATTTCGTATGAGCGACCAGGTCACCGTCCTTAACCTGGGGCGCATGTTGGCGGCCGGATCGCCAGCCGAAATCAAGGTTCACCCGGAGGTTGTCAGTGCTTACCTCGGAGTCTGAAGTTCTGCTGGATGTGAAAGCCCTCCAGGCAGGTTACGGCAAGATCAATGTTCTCCAAGGCATCGACCTGCAGGTGAGGAGGGGAGAAATTGTAGCCCTGCTGGGGCCAAATGGCGCGGGAAAAACGACGCTGCTGCGGGCCGTTTCAGGATTGCTGCCATGGAATTCGGGATCGGTCACATTCGCCGGAGCGGATCTCCGATCGCTGGGACCGCGCGGCACGACGCGTTTAGGGCTTAGCCATGTCATCGAGGGGCATCGCGTATTCACATCGCTGTCCGTAACGGACAACCTGTCGCTTGCGGGGTACGATTTGAAGCACACGCAACGGGAAGAGCGGGTCGAAGAAGCCTTTTCGCTTTTCCCCGAGATTGCGGAAAAGCGGCACCTGAGCGCAAGCACGCTCAGCGGTGGCCAGCAGCAAATGCTTGCCGTGGCCCAAGGGCTCGTCCGTCGACCTAAGCTTCTGATGCTCGATGAGCCGTCCGCCGGGCTTTCGCCTGTCTTGGTGGACCGCGTGCTGGCTGTCGTAACTCGCATTAAAGCCTCCGGAACGGCAGTCATCCTTGTTGAGCAGTTGGTCGAGAAAGCAATTGGAGTTTCCGATCGCGTTGTGGCGCTCGCGCGTGGGCAGATCGTGCTGGATGAGACAAGTACCGCCGCAAATCTCTCCGCCGGTTTGCAGGACGCCTATCTCGGGCATGCGGATCGTCAAGTGGAAGCTACGGCCTGACGGGGCGGATCGCACGGAAATTCTCTTTCCGCAGCGTGTAAAAAAATTCGAGTCAAGAGACTGAGGAAGTGGGTTGGAAATGCGTTACGGTGCCGCGCCTGAACTGATTGAAACCCGCGTGTTCTGCGAACTCCCGTCACATCTCCGGAATCCGAGGGCCGCCGATGACGTCGCCGGGGGGCGATGGCAAGGCGGCGCCCCCATGGACAGCCTGATTGAGGGCCCCTGTTTCGATTCTGCGGGAAACCTGTTTCTCGTCGATATTCCAAACGGACGCATTTTGCGGGTCACGGCCTGCGGTGACTGGTCGGTCGTCGTTCAATACGACGGCGAGCCAAACGGCCTGAGGCGGCTCAGCGATGGCACGTTCGTCATTGCCGACTATAAAAACGGGCTGCTTCGCCTGGATGCAGCCGCGGGCAAGATCACGCCTCTTGCTACTCGCTATCACAGCGAGCGTTTCAAAGGCCCCAATGATCTGATCGTGGCCAGAAGCGGCGACATCTATTTTACCGACCAAGGTCAGTCCGGCCTGCATTCACCCACGGGACGGGTTTTTCGGCTCCGTACAGATGGACAACTGGACTGCCTGCTCTCGAACGGACCGAGTCCAAACGGGTTGGTACTCTCCGCAGACGAGAAAATCTTGTTCGTTGCCATGACGCGAGACAACGCGGTCTGGCGGCTTCCTCTTCTGAGCGACGGCACGACGGCCAAGGTCGGTCACTTCACGCAATATCACGGCGCAGGTGGCCCAGACGGCATGGCGCTCGACGCCGATGGCAATATTTTCGTCGCTCATGCGTCGTTGGGTTACGTCTTCGTTCACAACAAGCACGGCGATCTCATCGCGTTGATTTCATCATGCCGCGAACGTATGATTACAAATCTGGCTTTTGGCGGCCGCGATCGCAAAACGATTTACATTACGGAGTCGGAAACCGGAACGGTTCTTCTCGCGGACTGGTACTGTGCCGGCGCACAATGATGATCGCATGGCTCGGTAGGGGCCATAAGTCGCAGCAAAAGAACCCGCCGTGCAGCCTGCAGAGCATCGATCATGGAGAAAGACTGTGGCCCGTCCAGTACCGACAGCGCAGATCATTTCAGTGATTGCGGGGGTAACGAAGTCCACTGTATCGCGCGCGCTTCAGGGCGACGAGCGGATTTCTCTCGAGACCCGGCAGCGTATTCTGAAGATCGCCGAGAAGGTCGGCTACACGCCAAATGCGGTCGCGCGCAGTCTTACCACAAAGCAGAGCGGGATCATCGGTTATGCAATCGGGCAGACCGAGAACGTTTTCTTTCAGGAACAGCTGGAACGCATTTCGCTGATTGCCCATGAACGAAACGCCCGGCTGATGTTGTTTTCTATTCCAGACGGTCAGAACGTGACGGACGTCTTGCCCGTGATGCTGCAATATCGGCTTGACGGTTGTATCGTTATTGCGTCCGTGCCGATTACCGCTGGCGCGGTCGAAAAATGCATGCGCTATCGGATGCCGCTGGTTCTACTGAATCGCATCGGACCGAAGACCGGAGCTTCTTCAGTTCTTTGCGACAATGTCGGCGGTGCCCGGGATATTGTCCGATTTCTTCTCGCAAGCGACCACTCACGCATAGCATATATCGGGGGGCGTCCCGGCTCAGCGATCAGTCAAGACCGTGAGCGCGGCATGAGAGAAGCCTTCGACACGGCCGGCGAAAAATTGTACGATGAACGGGTTGGCCATTTTACCTTTGAGGGCGGCCGACAGGCCGCGCGTGAACTCATGTCGACAAAAGCCAGACCCGATGCGATCTTCGCGGCCAATGACTTGATGGCTTTTGGCGCCATCGACGCGGTAAAGGAGATCGGCTTACGAATTCCTGAGGACGTGTCAGTCGTCGGTTTCGATGGCGCGCGCGCCGGCGCGTGGCCTGCGTATAATCTTACCACGATGGTCCAACCGGTGGAATCCATGTTCACCACAGCGATCGAATTCGTCGAGCGCCAGAGGATCGAACCTCTTCGTCCGCCCGAGACGGTTTATATTGCTCCTCAGTTTCTGCAGCGCGGATCCTCGAGATTGCCGAAAGCACGCACGCCCGGGTTCGTCGGATCTCCCGAACCCATCCGGAAAAAAGGCAGATAATATCGGTGCAGCACTTTCTTCCATTTCAGGTGCAAGTATTATCCGCGAACAGCATGCAACCGGCTCAATGGGCGCCTCTGGCGGCTTCCGCCGTTTATCATGTTCTTCGACTGGGAATAGACGACTTCACCAGCCTCTTGGATCTCCATGGCAGTCGCCAATCCATGCATAAATAGTGCGGGGTCACATCCAAGTAATGAATAACCAGGTTCTGGAGAGTGCCGGTTAGGAACGCCACCAACTCTCGTCGGATCATCTCGCCAGAGGCCTGCACGAATTCGCGATACTAGACAAAGCCGCGCCTGGCATGCGGAAGCTTGACAACGCTCAGTTCGATGCCGTGGGCGCCTGCGGCCGCTGCGGCACGTTCGCCTGTATAGCCTTGATCGACGAAAGCGATCTCGATGCTCTCATCGGTCGCGGCCTGGATATCCTTGGCCATTTGGCCCACGGCGTCTCGATCTCCGACGCTCGCAGGCGTGACGCGGAGCGCGAGCATGTGGCCGAGCGTATCCACGGCCAGATGCAGCCTGGATCCCTTTTTGCGCTTGGCGCCGTCGTGCCCGGCGCGGGCTCCGCTCTCGGGCGTGGAACGTCATGTCCGGCTGTCGATGATCGCCGCCCTCGGCTGCTCGTCGTGCCCGGCCGACAGACGCAGCAGCACCCGCAAATCCTCCGCGAGTGCTTCAAAGCATCCCGCACGAAGCCAGCGTTGCGCCTGCTGATAACAATCTCCCATGGCGGCAAATCGTTGGGCATCCATCGCCATGGCGCGGCTGTCTTCACGATGTAATGCAGACCATTGAAGACCTCACGACGCGGATAACTCCGTTGTCCGACAGTCTCCGGCAGCAACGTCAGATCGGGCACCACTAAGGCCCACCCATCGTCCGATACATCCGACGGATACGGCTTGCGTGATTCGCTCATCACGCAACCCTCAGAAGTTACTGTTAATCAGTCCCTAACAGCCTCTAGTGACCGACATCGCAGCGATTAGTATAATTCGGATTATCCGCCATTGCCTTCCGCCGCGGCGACGATGGTTTGTTCGCGGACCACGGCGAATAGCTCGGCTTTGACCTTTACGAATCCGGGATGTGCCCGAACGGAATAATCGCGCGGCCGGGGTAACTCGGCACGAACGTCCCTCAACACCCGGCCTGGGCGGCTGCTCATCACAATCACCCGGCTGCCTAGGAACAGTGCTTCTTCGACATCATGGGTGATGAACAGCAACGTTCGATTGTCGCGCTCCCAAATTTGCAGCAGCATTTCCTGCATTAGCACCCGTGTTTGCGGATCCAGCGCGGCGAACGGTTCATCCATCAGAAGGACTGGCGGACGATTGATGAGTGCACGGGCGATCGCAACACGCTGTCTCATGCCGCCGGACAGTTCGGACGGTAGATGATGCGCAAATGCCGAAAGGCCAACTTGTTCGAGGATGGCCTGTGCTTCCTGGAGATAGCTGTCGCGGGAGAGTCCGAGGCGTCTCGGTCCGAAACAGACATTATCGAGAACGCTCAGCCACGGAAACAACGCGCCTTCCTGAAAAACCACGCCACGATCCGGGCCCGGACCCGTGATCGGCCTGCCGTCCAGCGTGACGGTGCCAGATGTCGCGGCTTCAAATCCGGCGAGCAGGTTCAGCAATGTGCTTTTCCCGCAGCCGGACGGACCTATCAGGCAGACAAAATCCTTTTCCTCGATATCCAGCGATAGGCCGTCGATTGCTTTCATGGGCACGCCGCCGGCGTGCGGGACGAATTCCTTGGTAATGTCGCGAAAACTGATCTTGGCTGATCGCTCGTTCGAGCGCGTCAAATCGGTAACCGGAGCATTGGCAATAATCGCACCGGTCATTTGACGTCCATTCTAAGTATTTTCGTCATGAAGAGCAGCATGAGTCTGTCCGAAATGACCCCCAATGCTCCGATCACGCCCATGAGTCCGATGATGAGCGATGTATCCATGGTATCGCGCGATTGCAGCAACAGCGCACCCAATCCATAGTTGACGCCTGTGAATTCTCCCAGGACCATGTAGATCCAGGAGTAAGACAGGCCGAGACGCAGCCCACTCAAGATCGATGGGAATGCCGCCGGTAGAATGACCGTATAGAGCAGGCTGGACTCGGTTGCGCCAAGTGATCTGCCCGCGCGCAGCAGGATGGGATTGACGTAACGCACGCCGCCGAGTGTGCTGAGAAAGATCGAATAAAACGAGCCGAGCGCGATCAAGAAAATACTTGTTCCGGTTCCGATGCCGAACCACACCAAGGCAAGCGGCAGCCAGCAAATTCCCGGGATCGCGCGCGAGAGTTCAATCGTGGGCTCAATGAAAGCGCCGATCTTGCGGTTGTATCCCAGGACAACTCCCAGAGGGACACCAAGAATGGTGCCGCACGCGAAGCCTCCCGCAACCCGATAAAGGCTCTGCTGAAAGTGCGTGAGAAAAGTCCCGGAATACGACTGTTCCGAACCGCCGAAAAAGAAGTCCTTCAGCGTCGCCAGAACCGTTTCCGGTGACGGCAACACATAAGCCAGGACGAAGCCTTTATCCGTTGCGAACGCCCATATCGCAACGATTGCCGCGGGCAGAAGAATGGCTTTGCCAAGGGCCGCGAGACGGTCGGGACTCATCGAATCTGGTATCTCCGTGTCGAGCCGCGATCATGAAGACTGGGGCCGCAACTAGGCCTTGGCAAACTCCCGAACGACCAGCTTGTTGATGTCGGGTATAGCCGAAATCATGCCGAGATCCTTCATGCGCTCCATGTAGTTACCGAGATCGCTCATGAAGTCATCGTCAATAACCCAGCGCAGATCGATATTGTTGAGTGCCTTCCTTGAGATCGCCAGGGGAAACCCCCAGTTCTTGTTGGCAATGTCCGCCGCCTCGTCGAGGTTTTTGCGAAGCCGGGTCACGGCAGTCCGGTGCGCGCCGACGAAGGCCTTAAGCATTTCGGGATCGCTTTGGATCTTGGCCTCGTGGGTCAGAACGCCCGCGTTGATGGTACCAACGGGCGTATCATAGGGGTGCTTCAGCAATCGGCCATAGCCGTCTTCTATGGTTTTCGTCGAAGCCGGTTCGCCACCGCAGAAGGCATCGATGCTGCCGCCTTGCAAAGCTGCCGGTAGGTCCGCAAAGGAGATAGCGATCGGCTTGACGTCCTTGATGGTCATGCCGACCTTGCGGAGTTCTTCCCGGAACTGGACATCCTGGATGCCGCCCACCACCTGGCCGAAATTCTTGCCCCTTAGATCCTCGACGCTGTGAATTGACGTCTTGGCACCCACGATAATGGCCGTTCCCTTGCCGGCCGAACTCGCCGCCAGGATAATAGGCACACCCTTCGATCGTGCGATGGCCGCGATCGTCACGCCGGTATAACCGACATCGATGCTACTTGCTGCAATGGCGTTGACCATGTCGGCAGGGGAGCCGAAATAAGAAAGTTCGACTTTCCATGCGTCGCCGAGAATGGACTGGAGGAGCAACGACGGCACGAACACCACACCTTTATGGACACCGATGCGTATGAGTTTCGGTGCTTGTGCAGCAGCACGTCTGATTGCCGTAGGTCCGGTGATCGCTATCGTGGCTCCCCCCACGATCAGCTGTCGGCGAGATAGAGGCCGCAGGCTGTCGGAATGAAGTGGCTTCGAAGTCACGTCGCTCATCTTGCTCTCCACTGGGTGCACGACATTCCAGTTCGAGTGAAGGTAGAGACGATAGGGGCATCACGGCAAATTCAAAAAAAGAGTGACCCCATAAATATTTGGAATGCGGCTTCTTGCATTTGTCCGGGGTCTTATTTGCGATGTGGACGATGCCGGGGCTGGTCTGCAATCGCAAGACGTTTGAGAATCTTCCTGAAAATAGGGACGAACGGATTGGTGCCGTCCTTGGGATAGAAAAAAGCGTAGGTCAACAGAGTCGGCGATTTCCATGGAATGATCAGAAAGTCATCGGTCTTCGAGACGGCGGGGCTGTAGGGGTCGACGATGGCTAGGCCGACGCCTACGGCGGCAAGCGCACAGGCCGTTATGGGAGAGGATACTTCGGCTTTGACAACAGGTTGCGCATTTGCCTCCATCAGCTCTGCATCGACTTGGGACCGCAGCAGATTGGAATTGGTCAGTCGAACGAAGGGCTGGCCGTCCAGATCCCGCGCACTGATCGTCGTCCGTGACGATAACGGATGGATCTTCGGAATCACGGCGACCGGAGCGAGTGTCAGGAACGGTTCGTAACCCAACCCGCTCCACATGATCGGCAATGCGCTTATGCCGAGATCGAAGTTCAATCCGCTGATCCAGCGATCGGCATCACGGCGCGGGATGATTTCCAGCGAGACGTACACATTCGGATATTTCTTCTGGAATTCTCCGATCGCACGCGGAAACAGCCGCGTCGATAATTGTGACATCGCGATTAGCCTGATTTCGCCAATCCTGTTCTCTGCGACGTTTCGCGCCACAGTCGCGAGCTCATCGATGTCGCTCAAGACCCGTTGTGCTCGCTGATAGAAAGCTTTTCCCTGAACAGAAGGAGTCAGCCGGCCGTTGACCCTGTGAAACAGAGAAAAGCCAACCTCCAATTCCAGCGCCTTCAACAGTTTGCTGACGGCCGGTTGGGAAAGTCGCAAATCATCCGCTGCGGACGTAACCGAGCCGGTTCTCATGATCGCCTGAAAGGCGCGGAGCCTCTGCATGTTCATCGGAATGCCATGTGGGTCGGAGAAGACAATTTACCCGGTACGGAGGAGGATACTACATAACCACTCGGAATATAGGGGAAGCAATTTGGAATTTGCTGGCATGTCTTGCGCGGTCTAGAACTCCCCGGCGATCGCCTTCCGGATCAGATTGCTGGTCTGCGGTGAACGTTGGCGGAGAGACTGGCAATGGATGTGACCGCAATTTCCGGGGATGCGGGCGAAGAGAGTCGCGCGGCGATCGAGAAATTCCTGCACCCCCGTATGACAAGCGAGCATGTCAATTCCGGCGGGGGGGTCTGTATGTCGCCGCGCATTCGATCCATGCTGCCGGGGCAGCGCTTTGTTGGTCGAGCGTTGACCGTCCGCACATTGCCTGGATTTACCAGACGGCCGATCGAGGCATTATCACTGGCGCGTGAGGGCGACGTCCTCGTCATTGACGCCGGCGGAATCTCGGAGCTCTCGGTCTGGGGAAGCATGGTCCACTGGGACGCAACCCGAAAAGGGTTGCGAGGGGTTGTCATCGACGGCATGGTCCGCGACTTGCTCGAAATTCAGACGCAAGATCGTCCCATTCCATTGTTCGCCTGCGGCCGTGCTCCTGCCATCGCGGGGTTTGGGGTGGCCTCGATTGGAGGAATCGGAGAGCCTGTTGTTTGCGGTGGTATATCGGTCAACAGCGGGGATCTGATATTCGGCGACGACGACGGGTTGGCAGTCGTCCCGCAATCCAGGGCTGCTGAGGTTTTCGACCTCGCCATGCGCAACATTGCTTTCGACGACAAGGAACAGGCATGGATCGAGTCCGGACGCAGCGTTTTCGACCTGCTGGTCATGCTATCCGGTAAGGACGGTATACAATACAAAGAACGTAAATTCCGTTGGGCGATGCAGGCCTCGATCGACCCACTACAAGATTGAGAGAGCATTGCGAACGCCGCTCTGAGACTGTCTCAGCATGAGAAGATGGCGGCGATGAGCGAAAAGCAGCGCTTCTCAGGCTAAATCCAGCTCGAGTGTCTCGAACTGGCGATTCCATGCAAGCGGGAGTTCGCGCACTCGCGCGACGCCGCTGCCGCGGGGGAGGCGGCCCTCGACGGCGGCTTTGACACGTACAGGCGAGAGGAAGGCTGCAGCGCTCGCGCTGTGGGGTCGTCACCCTGCGACTCCACCGGCGAGATCACGCGCAAGGATGCCACCTTTCACATTCTGGTTTTGCGTTACTGCCTTGATCTTTTTCGAGAGGATCACTGCCTGCGAGGCGAGATTTACGATCGTGGGCCGTGAGATCGCTGTTGATCCTCGGCGACGAATTTATCCGCGCACCGCTATTTCGATCGGTCGCCAATACTGGAATTCGTTTATCACCTATGGAATGGCGTGGCTCGACGCCGCTCGACGATCGGATACGTTAACCTCCTCGGTTCAGTCCAGATGGACAACCTCCTGAAAGCTCACAGCTAGTGTCCCGATTCCGAAGTTCGCATGTCCTTGCGGCGACCTTTGATGCGAACTTCGGAATTAAAGGGACACTGGCAAGTTTATGATTCTCGTGTGGTTCAGGTTCAGAAGTCCGCTTC
>Ga0153956_1002429_pt1 | contig 13673 bp, 12 predicted proteins | sample TSFL040MetaG_FD_104704 | JGI IMG/M metagenome (GOLD analysis project Ga0153956, IMG submission 104704) | Attine ant fungus gardens microbial communities from Florida, USA - TSFL040 MetaG | ecosystem: Host-associated > Fungi > Mycelium > Unclassified | place: USA: Florida, Wekiwa Springs... | reverse complement strand
GACCTAGGATCGACCAACGGTACATACCTCGACAGGGCGAAAGTGACGACGGCGGTAAGAGTTCCGATGGGAACGCCGGTTCGAATCGGCAAGACGGTAATTGAGCTGCGCCCGTGACGCCCCCACTGCGAGGAGAACTATGACGCTCGTTCTCCGGTACGCCGCACGCAGCGACCGTGGACTGGTTCGCGCCAACAACGAAGACTCGGTGTACGCCGGCCCCCGCCTGCTGGCCCTGGCCGACGGCATGGGCGGTCACGCCGCCGGTGAAGTGGCCTCCCAACTGGTGATCGCCGGGCTGGCACACCTCGATGACGACGAACCCGGCGGCGACCTGCTGGCCAAGCTGGAGTCCGCGGTCCACGACGGCAACACCTCGATCGCCACCCATGTGGAGGACGACCCCGAGCTCGAGGGCATGGGCACCACCCTGACCGCGATCCTGTTCGCGGGTACCCGGCTGGGCATGGTGCACATCGGTGACTCCCGCGGCTATCTGCTGCGCGACGGCGAGCTGACCCAGATCACCAAGGACGACACCTTCGTGCAAACCCTGGTCGACGAGGGCCGGATCACCGCCGAAGAAGCGCACAGCCATCCGCAGCGCTCGTTGATCATGAAGGCCCTGACCGGTCACGAGGTCGAACCGACCCTGGTCATGCGCGAAGCCCGCGCCGGCGACCGCTACCTGTTGTGCTCGGACGGCCTGTCCGACCCGGTCAGCCACGAGACCATCCTCGGGGCCATGCAGATCCCCGATGTCGTCGACGCCGCCGATCGCCTGATCGAGCTGGCGCTGCGCGGCGGCGGCCCGGATAACGTCACCGTGGTGGTGGCCGACGTGGTCGACTACGAGTACGGCCAGACCGCCCCGATCCTGGCCGGTGCGGTATCGGGTCAGGACGACGACACCATCCCGCCGAACACGGCGGCCGGTCGCGCGTCGGCATTCAACCCCAAGCGGGCCGTGGCAGCGAAAAAGCCTGTGCCCCAACCTGATCCACCGACCAAGCCGCGAACCCGACGCAATGTGGTGATCGCCGCCGTGGTGCTGGTCTTGCTGATGATCACCGCCCTGGCGGTCGGCCGATACATCATCCGCAGCTACTACTACGTGGCCGAATACGACAACGCGGTGTACATCATGCGCGGTGTGCAGGGCTCGCTGCTGGGATTGCCGCTACAAGAGCCCTACCGCGTCGCCTGCCTGGATGGCCGGTCCGGACTGACCATCGTCGGGATCGACGACGATCGCGCCGGCTGCCGACCGATGAAGGTCGAGGATCTGCGCCCGTCCGAACGCGCCCAGGTCAGCGCGGGCCTGCCCACCGGCACCATCGACGACGCGGTCCGCCAGCTCAACGAACTCGGCGCAACCTCGCTGCTGCCGATCTGCGCTCCCCATGTCGTCGTCCCACCCAATCCGGCGGCTCCTGTTCCTGCACCGGCCCCGACGGCTGCGCCCTCGGCACGCCCGCCGGCGGCTCCGGCACCGAGCGCGGCACCACCGGCGGTCCCCGCGCCGCCGGCGCCACCCACCACACCCGGTCCATCGCCATCTCCGACAGCGACTGCCCTACCACCTCCCCCGCAGGAGCCGAACGTCACCTGCCGGCCTGCGTCATGACCACCTCCGGGCGAGCGCAGCGACGGGAAACGACGTCCGGGCGAGCGCAGCGACGGGAGACCACCCAGCCGCAGTCTCCGGTCACCGTTGTGCCTCCACTGCCCAACCGGCGCAATTTCGAATTGGCACTGCTGGGGTTCGCGACAGTGATTACGACGGTGGCCCTGCTGATCGTCGAGGCCAACCAGGACCGCGGTCTGCAGCTCGATCTCGTCGAATACGCGCTGGGCTTCCTGGTCATGTTCGCCGCAGCCCACCTGGTTGTGCGCCGCTACGCCCCCTACGCCGACCCGCTGTTGCTTCCGGTCGTCGCACTGCTCAACGGGCTCGGTGTGGTGATGATCCACCGGCTCGACCTGTCCGCACAGTCCCTGCCCCAGGGGCTCATCCCGGGCGGCAACGCCAACCAGCAGATGCTCTGGACGCTGCTGGGTGTCCTCGCTTTCGCCGCGGTCATCATCACGGTGCCCGATCACCGCATGCTGGCTCGCTACGGCTACATCTGCGGTCTGACCGGCCTTGTGCTGCTTGCCATTCCGGCCGTGCTACCCGATTCGGTGGCCGAACAGTACGGCGCGAAGATCTGGATTCGCCTGCCCGGCTTCTCAATTCAGCCCGCCGAGTTCGCCAAGATCCTGCTGTTGATCTTCTTCACCAGCGTGTTGGTGGCCAAGCGAAGCCTGTTCACCAGCGCTGGGAAGCACGTGCTGGGCCTGAATCTGCCGCGCCCGCGCGATCTGGCGCCGCTGCTGGTGGCGTGGATCGGGTCGATCGGCGTGATGGTCTTCGAAAAGGACCTCGGCGCTTCGCTTTTGCTCTACGCGAGCTTCCTGGTGCTCATCTACGTGGCGACCGAAAAACTCAGCTGGGTGGTCATAGGTCTGGCGTTGTTCGTCCTGGGAAGCGTTGCGGCATACCATATTTTCGACCATGTGCGGGTCCGCGTGCAGAACTGGCTCGACCCGTTCGCCGACCCGGACGGCGCCGGCTATCAGATGGTGCAGTCGCTGTTCAGCTTCGCCACCGGCGGAATCTTCGGCACCGGTCTGGGTAATGGCCAACCCATCACCGTGCCCGACGCCTCAACCGACTTCATCATCGCCGCGGTGGGCGAAGAGCTCGGCCTGGTCGGCCTGGCCGCGGTGCTGATGCTGTACACCATCGTCATCATCCGGGGCCTGCGGACCGCGATCGCCGTGCGCGACAGCTTCGGCAAGCTGCTGGCCGCCGGCCTGGCCTCGGCCCTGGCGCTGCAGCTGTTCATCGTCGTCGGCGGCGTCACCAAGCTGATCCCGCAGACCGGCCTGACCACCCCGTGGATGTCCTACGGCGGATCGTCGCTGCTGTCGAACTACGTGCTGCTGGCGCTGCTGATCCGTGTCTCGCACATCGCCCGCCGACCCATCACCACCGGACGACCCAACACGTCATCGATCGCCGGCGCCGGCACCGAGGTGATCGAGAAGGTATGAACACCCCGCTTCGCCGCGTCTCGCTGTTGGTCATGGGCCTGATCGTGCTGCTGCTTGCGAACGCCACCTTCACCCAGGTCGTCGGCGCCGACCGACTGCGCTCGGACCCCCGCAACCAGCGGGTGCTGCTCGACGAATACTCGCGACAGCGTGGCCAGATCACCGCCGGAGGCCAACTGCTGGCTTACTCGATGCCGACCAACGGTCACTACCGCTACCTGCGCATCTATCCGAACCCGGACGAATACGCGCCGGTCACCGGCTTCTACTCGCTGCAATACTCCAGCACCGGCCTGGAGCGGGCCGAAGACAGCATCCTCAACGGCTCCGACGAGCGGTTGTTCGGCCGCCGGTTGGCCGACTTCTTCACCGGTCGAGACCCCCGCGGCGGCAACGTGGCCACCACCCTCAGGCCGCGGGTCCAGCAGGCCGCCTGGGACGCTATGGAGCAGGGTTGCAGCGACGGGCCGTGCAAGGGCGCCGTGGTGGCGCTGGAGCCGTCCACCGGACGCATCCTGGCGATGGTGTCCTCACCGTCCTATGACCCCAACCAGCTGGCCTCCCACGACGCCGCCCAGCGGACCGCTGCCTGGGAACGGTTCCGCGACGATCCCGACTCGCCGATGCAGAACCGGGCCATCTCGGAGACCTACCCGCCCGGTTCCACGTTCAAGGTGATCACCACCGCTGCGGCACTGCAGGGTGGCGCGTCCCCGGACACCCAGCTGACCTCCGCGTCTCGAATCACGCTGCCCAACAGCAGTTCCACCCTGGAAAACTATGGCGGCATGTCCTGCGACGCGGCTCCGAAGGTCAGCCTGCGCGAGGCGTTCGCCAAGTCCTGCAACACCGCCTTCGTCGAACTGGGCCTGCATACCGGCGCCGACGCGCTGCGCGCAACCGCCCGCCAGTTCGGCCTGGACCAAACCCCGCCGTCGATTCCACTGCAGGTCGCGACCTCGACCGTCGGGCCGATCGGTGACGCGGCGGCCCTGGGCATCTCCAGCATCGGTCAGAAAGATGTGGCGCTGACCCCCTTGCAGAACGCGATGGTCGCGGCCACCATCGCCAACGGCGGTGTAACGATGACGCCGTATCTGGTCGATAACCTGCAGGGCCCGGACCTTGCCAATATCACCTCGACGGCCCCGCAGGAACTCCGCCGGGCCGTCTCGACGCAGGTCGCAGCTACACTTACTGATCTGATGGTCGGCGCCGAGCAGGTGACGCAGCAGAAGGGGGCCATAGCCGGCGTGCAGATCGCATCCAAGACGGGCACCGCCGAACACGGCACCGATCCGCGAAACACCCCACCGCACGCGTGGTACATCGCGTTCGCCCCTGCCCAAAAGCCGAAGGTGGCAGTCGCGGTCCTCGTGGAAAATGGTGGGGACCGTCTGTCCGCAACCGGTGGCGCCCTGGCCGCGCCGATCGGACGGGCCACCATCGCCGCGGCGCTGAGGGAGGGATCGTGAGCGGGCAGCGAGAAGCGAAGGCGGATCGCGCATGAGCGCCAGAGTCGGAGTGACGCTCTCCGGCCGCTATCGACTTCAGCGGCTCATCGCCACCGGTGGCATGGGTCAGGTCTGGGAAGGCGTCGACAGCAGGCTGGGCCGGCAGGTCGCCATCAAGGTGCTCAAGGCCGAGTACTCCACCGACTCCGAGTTCGTCGAGCGGTTCCGGGCCGAGGCCCGCACCGTCGCGATGCTGAACCATCCGGGTATCGCCAGTGTCTATGACTACGGCGAGACCGAGCTCGACGGCGATGGCCGTACCGCCTACCTGGTGATGGAACTGGTCAACGGCGAGCCGCTGAACTCCGTCATCAAGCGCACCGGACGACTGTCGCTACGGCACTCGCTGGACATGCTCGAACAGACCGGCCGCGCCCTGCAGGTCGCGCACAGTGCCGGGCTGGTGCACCGCGACGTCAAGCCGGGCAACATCATGATCACCCCGACCGGCCAGGTGAAACTGACCGACTTCGGTATCGCCAAGGCGGTCGACGCGGCGCCGGTGACCCAGACCGGCATGGTCATGGGCACCGCCCAGTACATCGCACCCGAACAGGCGCTCGGTCACGACGCCACCGCCGCCAGCGACGTCTACTCGCTCGGCGTGGTGGGCTATGAGGCCGTGTCGGGCCGCCGGCCGTTCACCGGCGACGGTGCCCTGACCGTCGCGATGAAGCACATCAAGGAACAGCCGCCGCCACTGCCGGCCGATCTGCCGCCGAACGTGCGTGAGCTGATCGAGATCACCTTGGCCAAGGACGCCACCCACCGCTATCGCAGCGGGGGTCCGTTCGCCGACGCGGTCGCCACCGTGCGCGCCGGTCGGCGCCCACCGCGGCCCAACCAGGCACCCACTATCGGACGGGCCACCCCGGCGGCCATCCCGTCGAGCACCCAGGCCCGCGCGGCCGCCGACTTCGGACCGCGCCCGCAGACACCCGCACCGCGGCCCCGGCCGGCCACCAACGCGCACCGCCAGGCACCGCCACCGCGTGCCGCGTTCACCTCCGGCCAACGTGCGCTGCTGTGGGCTGCCGGCGTGCTGGGCGCCCTGGCGATCATCATCGCCGTGGTGCTCTTGCTGGGCAGCCCGGACCGGGCCAAGGAACCCGCCAATCCCGCGCCGCCGACCATCACCAACACGCTGACCCAAACCGTGCCGCCGTCGTCGTCCGAGACGTCCACGCCGGGCGCCGAGGCCCCGATCGACGGTGCCCAACCCGATGGATCGGGCCCGTCATGAGCACCCCGCAGCATCTCTCCGATCGCTACGAACTGGGGGAGATCCTCGGCTTCGGCGGCATGTCCGAAGTACACATCGCCCGCGACGTGCGCCTGCACCGCGATGTCGCGGTCAAGGTGCTGCGTGCCGACCTGGCGCGCGACCCCAGCTTCTACCTCCGGTTCCGCCGTGAGGCCCAGAACGCCGCCGCGCTGAACCACCCGGCGATCGTCGCGGTCTATGACACCGGTGAGGCCGAGACGCCCACCGGTCCACTGCCCTACATCGTCATGGAATACGTCGACGGCGTGACGCTGCGCGACATCATCCACAACGACGGGCCGCTCCCGCCGCAGCGGGCGATCGAGATCATCGCCGACGCCTGCCAGGCACTGAACTTCAGCCACCAGCACGGCATCGTGCATCGCGATATCAAGCCCGCCAACATCATGATCAGCAAGAGCAATGCCGTGAAGGTCATGGACTTCGGTATCGCTCGGGCCATCGCCGACAGCGGCAACCGCGTCACCCAGACCGCCGCGGTGATCGGCACCGCTCAGTACCTGTCGCCCGAACAGGCCAGCGGACAGAACGTCGATGCCCGCTCGGATGTCTACTCGCTGGGCTGTGTGCTGTACGAATTGCTCACCGGCGAGCCACCTTTCGTCGGCGACTCGCCGGTGGCCGTGGCCTATCAGCATGTTCGCGAGGATCCCGAGCCGCCCTCGAGCCGCCATCCGGGTATCTCACCGGAGTTGGACGCGGTGGTGCTCAAGGCGCTGGCCAAGAATCCGGACAACCGGTACCAGACCGCCGCCGATATGCGCAGTGATCTGATCCGGGTGCATGCCGGTGAGGCACCGGACGCACCCAAGGTGCTCACCGACGCCGATCGCAACGCCCTGCTGGGCGGCGGCGGGTTCGGCCACCGCAGCGTCACCACCGCGCCGATCTCGGTCAATCCGCAGCCCTATGACGGTCGCGAGCGCGGCATCACCTCGGTCAGCCGCTGGCTGGTCGGGGTGGCCATCCTGGCCGTGCTGGCCGTGGTGGTCACCGTCGCGATCAACGTGATCGGCGACAAACCCCGCGATCAGCAGATTCCCGATGTTCGCGGGCAAGTTCAGGCCGACGCCGTCGCGACGCTGCAGAACCGCGGATTCAAGACCCGCACCCTGCAGAAGCCGGACTCGGCGGTCGCGCCGGACCACGTGATCAACACCGAACCGGGCGCGAACACCTCGGTGGCCGCCGGCGACGAGATCACCCTGAACGTGTCCACCGGCCCCGAGCAGCGCGAGATCCCGGACGTGGCCAACCTGTCGCCGACCGAGGCGCTGGCCAAGCTGCAGGCCGCCGGGTTCCAGAAGGTGCTGCAGGCGCCGTCGCCGTCGTTGCCGGAGCAGAAGGATCGGGTCATTGCGACCAATCCGCCGGCCAACTCCACCTCGGCGATCACCAACACGGTGACGATCATCGTCGGCAGCGGTCCCGGCCTGGTACCGATTCCGGACACCGCCGGGCAGGCCGCCGATGTGGCCAAGGGCAATCTGAACACCGTTGGGTTCACCACCATCCTGACCGCGCCGGTGGACAGCCCGCGCCCCGCAGGTGAGGTGATCGCCACCGATCCGCCGGCCGGTACCGAGGTGGCCAAGGACGCCCCGATCACCCTCAAGGTGTCGCTGGGCAACCAGTTCGTCATGCCCAACCTGATGGGCCAGACCTACCTGGATCTGCTGCCGCTGCTACAGGGCCTGAACTTCACCGGATCGCTGCTCAACGGCGGCAACGTGCAGGGACAGGACAAGGATCGCAACCGGGTGGTACGTCAGGAGCCCGCACCGGGTGCCGGCGTCAGCTACAACGGGACCATCACGCTGTACTACGGCTCCTGACCTCCGGGCTCGGGCGGTTCTGGTCGCTGCCGCTCAGGCCGTTCTGGTCGCTGCCGCGACGGTATCGGCGACCTCTTGCTCCAGGCGGCGCACCAGACCTTCATCGGGGGCCTGGCCGCAGAATCCGAGCCAGTTGGCCAGCATCCGGTGGCCACCTTCGGTCAGGATGCTCTCGGGGTGGAACTGCACGCCGTGAATGGGCAGCTCGCGGTGCCGCACGGCCATGATGACACCGGAGTCAGTGTGGCCGGTGGCCTCCAGTTCGGCTGGCAGCGTCTCGGGCAAGATGGTCAGCGAGTGATACCGGGTGGCCGTGAACGGCTCCGGAAGTCCTTGCAGCACACCGATATTCGCATGATGGACCAAGCTGGTCTTACCGTGCAGCAATTCCGGGGCGCGGTCGACAGTGCCGCCGAAGGCCACCCCGATCGCCTGGTGCCCCAGGCACACCCCGAGCAGCGGGGTACCGGTCTTCGCGCATTCACGCACCAGCGGAATCGACGCACCGGCCCGCTCCGGGGTCCCCGGGCCCGGGCTCAGCAGAATGCCGTCGAACTCCGCGGCCACCCGCGCCACGCCCTCTGCTCCGGCGACTCGTTCGTCGTCGTTACGCCAGACCTGTGCGTGCACTCCCAGCTGACCCAGGTATTGGACCAGGTTGAACACGAAGCTGTCGTAGTTGTCGAGAACGAGAACCTGCATGGCGTCAGGCTACTGGGTACCCGGCCCCGAGCGCCTGCGAGTAATCAGTAAGTGATGGGTCCGGCCGGCTGCGCGTAGCGCAATTTCAGCGGCATGCGGTGGCCTACCACCTCGACCGAATCTCTGGCGACTTCGGTGTAGCCCAGGCCGAACCGAACGACGTATTGCCGATACAGCCGCACCAACGGCGCGGCGGCCAGCGCGGCCCGCATGGCCGCAGTGTCACCGATGACGGTGATGACGTACGGCGGGCTGTAGGTGCGGCCGTTGAGCAACAGCGTGTTGCCCACGCAGCGCGGCGCCGAGGTGGCCAGGATGCGTTGGTCCTGCATCTGGATGGCCTCGGCTCCCGAACTCCACAGTGCGTTGAGGACGGCCTGGATGTCTTGCTGATGCACGACGAGGTCATCGGGCGCAGCGTCATGCGGATACTGGCCGTTGGCGTCGCGACGGGCATCGTCGAGGGTGATGACCATGCCGGGACCGCGCATCGGGCTCAAGCCCAGATCCAGTGCCAACTGATCGGCGCGCTGCGTCATCGCGGTCAGCGCCGCGGCGGTACCGGGGGAGTCGCCGTGATGGGTGTCCAGTTGGTGCTGCAGCGCATCGCGTTGAGCAGCACGTTCGGTAATGGATTGCTGCGCTTCGCGAACCAGGTCGACCAGTCGGGGCGAGTCGCTGCGCCGGATCTCGGCGCCGCCGGACACCCCATGGGTGGCCGCCAGCAGCAGTCCGGCCGCCAGACATACCACCGGCACACCGAACCGCCACGGTGAACGTCGGCCGGTCCTGCCGTGGTTGGCGCCATCTATCTTCTGGCCAGGATCTTCACCTGCGTTAGGCTCTGGGTGCATACCGCTCCATCGTCGCACTGCTCCCGCGGATTTTCACCGCGCCGGCTGATGCGTCGCCGACTGTCCGCGAAGGTACCCATGCCCAAGGCCAAAGTTCGCAAGAAGAACGACTTCACCATCAATCCGGTGAGCCGGACGCCGGTCAAGGTCAAGGCCGGCCCGTCGAGCGTGTGGTTCGTCGTGCTGTTCTGTGGCCTCATGATCGCCGGACTGCTGTGGCTGCTGGTGTTCCAGCTCGCCGCCACCAACCCGGTGGATGCCCCGCACATGCTGCAGTGGATGGCCAATCTGGAGCAGTGGAACTATGCGATCGCGTTTGCCCTGATGATCAGCGGTTTGCTGCTCACCATGCGGTGGCGCTGACCTGTTCGCGGCCAATTTTTCGTTACAGATCGGTCGCGTTTAGTAACCCAGACGGCAACCTGGCAGTCACACAATCACATCGATGTGATTCATCCCCATTGGGGATAGCGCCTGTGGATAACTCGGTTCCCCACGGATAGAGGCCGTACCAACCTGATGCAGCAAACACAGTGGAATCCGCCCACCGGCGGCATCGTGGCCTGTGGAATTCTCGGTCTGGTGTTGGCTGTCAGCGCTGTGACCGGCGTCACAGATCGCCCGGGGCAGATCCTGGTGGGCATCGCGGCGATCGGACTGCTGGCGTTTGCCGGACTGTCATGGCGCGCCCGGCCCAAACTGGCAATCAATTCAGCCGAGCTGACGGTCCGTGGTTGGTGGCGCACCGACACCTACCGGCCCACCGATCTGACCCGGGTCCGGATCACCGAATTCCGGCGGCTCGCCCGCAAGGTACGGCTGTTGGAGATCGAGACCGCCGATGACCGGCTGTTGATCTTCACCCGATGGGACCTGGGGACCGACCCCATCGATGTCCTGGACGCGCTCACCGCTGCCGGCTACGTGCCCTGACGCCGTTGACTTCGCACTGACGGCGAAGAAGTACGAGAGAGCCGCGCCCTCACCGCAAAATGAACGCGGCCGGCCTCCCGGAGGAGACCGGCCGCGCCGTAGGTCTGAAGCTTTTTAGGAGACGGTGACCGATTCGATGACCACCGGCTCGGTGGGACGGTCGCTGCGGTCCACCGAGGTGCCCGCGATCGCGTCGACGACCTTCTGCGACTCCGCGTCGACGACCTCACCGAAGATGGTGTGCTTGCGGTTCAGGTGCGGCGTCTTGCCGACGGTGATGAAGAACTGCGACCCGTTGGTGCCGGGTCCGGCGTTGGCCATGGCCAGCAGGTAGGGCTTGTCGAAGACGAGCTCCGGGTGGAACTCGTCGTCGAACCGGTAGCCGGGGCCGCCGCGACCGGTGCCGGTCGGGTCGCCGCCCTGGATCATGAAGCCGTCGATGACCCGGTGGAACACCGCGCCGTCGTAGAAGGGTCCGGAGGCGCCGCCGGAGGCGTTCTCGGTGCTGTAGTCCTTGGTGCCCTGCGCCAGGCCGACGAAGTTGGCGACGGTCTTGGGGGCGTGGTTGCCGAACAGGGCAATCTTGATGTCACCGCGGTTGGTGTGCAGTGTCGCGGTCGCTGTCTGAATGGGGCTCGTCACGGAAAGCCAGTCTGCCACCAACATTTCCGGCACCGATTCCACCCCCACCGAATATCGTGGACCCCAACCCACAGAGAGGTTCGCCCATGAGCACCAGCACCGACGTCGAGCGCCTGACTCCCGGCTCCCGATTGGCCCGCGGCCTGAAATACACCGTCGCCGGACCGCTTCATCTGCTGTTAGGCACGTTGGGTCTGGGCTTCGGCACGGTGCGTTCGGTGATCGGTCTGATCGCCCGCAGCTGCCGCGGCACCGAGGTCGACGATCTGGCACTCGCCGAGGTCGCCCCCGCAGCCCCACGCCGTGGACGGCCACTGTTGATCGTGGGCGGCATCCTGGCGCTGCTGGCAGTCGGCGGCGCGGCGTTCTCGATCATCCGGCGGTCCATGCAGCCCGAGCCATCGGTGCTGCCGCCGAGCGTAGATGTCACGCCGCAGCCGTAAGGGACCCCGAATCGATGAAATCCGACCGCGGCTATCGCGGTCGGATGTTTGTGGAGCCTAGGAGATTCGAACTCCTGACATCTGCCTTGCAAAGGCAGCGCTCTACCAACTGAGCTAAGGCCCCTCGACGGCGTCCGGCTGGGCTGCCGTGTGCCAGACCTCCGCACCGTGGCGGGTCCGCCAGAGAATCGCTGCCGCAGCGGCAGCTCCGGCGCTCAAGATCAGGACGACCAATCTCAAGATGTAACCCTCCGGTGGGATAACCGGCGAACCGGTTCTGTGGGCCTAGGAGGACTCGAACCTCCGACCTCTTCGTTATCAGCGAAGCGCTCTAACCGCCTGAGCTATAGGCCCTGATGTGGCCTTGTGGGCCGAGCGACGAGATTACCGTATGCGATCCCGTCCGCCCAAACCGCGACCTCAACGCCCCAATCCCACCGGTATCAGTCCCGGTCGGCGAGCGTCACTTCGATGCCACCGACCAGGTCGGTGGTCAGGTTGTAGATGAACGCCGCGGCCGTGGCCATCGCGGTCATCAGCACGATGTTGACCAGACCGATCAGTGTCGCGCCGCCGAAGATGGTGCCGCTGGACACCAGCTCACCGCCGCCGCCACCACCGTTGGTCAACAGATCACCAACGTTGCTGTTGAGCTTGCTCCACACACCCATGCCACCGAGCACCAGGTACAGGAACGCCACCGCAATCATCCAGACGAAGAACATCGCCACCGACAGCACCAGCGAGACCTTCAGCACGCTCCACGGGTCGAACCGCCGCACCTGCATGCTGGCCCGTAGCGGCCCCTGCTGACCGCGACCTACCCGGGTCCGGGCCGGCGCCGGTCGGGACGTCGTCGCCGGTGTTTCGGCGTTGCGGCCCTCGCGCTCGGCGGGCCTCCGCGGAGGCGTGCGCGGCGTGGACAGGTCCGGCAGCTCGCTGGCGTAGGAATCGGGTCGCCCGGCCCCGGTGGTCGGCACTTTGGAGGTGGGGGCGGCAGTGCCAGTGACCACCGCTGGGGTGATGGTGGTTTCGGCATCCCGGGCCGAGGCCGCGTTGGCGAAGCGATCGAGCCGTTCGTCCAGCGTCGAGGACAGTCCGGCCGGATTGGCGGGCGCGGGCGGCCGGGGACCGGGGTCGACAACCGGTCGGGGAGCGGCGTGTGCGCCCTGCGCGGGCGCACTGCCCTGGTCGGGCGCGGGCCCATCACCGGCTACGGGGTATCCCGGCTCGTTCGGCGAACTCACCTGGCGAACTCCTTAATTCGGGCCGGCCACCCGCTGGTGGCCGGCGGTCGCCTACGTCTCGTCGGTTGCTTCGGTCTCGATGACCTCGGCGCCCTCAACACCTTCGTCGCCGGAATCGGCGCCCTCAGCGTTGCGGGCAACAGCGATCAGTGTGTCGCCCTCGCCGAGGTTCATCAACCGAACGCCCTTGGTCTGCCGTCCGGCCTTACGCACCTGACGTGCGGCGGTCCGGATGACACCACCACCGGAGGTGATGGCATACAACTCGGTGTCGTCGTCGACGATCAACGCTCCGACCAGACTGCCACGCTTGGGGTCGTACTGAATGGTCAGGATGCCCTTGCCGCCGCGGCCCTGAGCCGAGTACTCACCGATGTCGGTGCGTTTGGCATAGCCACCGGAAGTCGCCACCAGCAGGTAGGTGCCTTCCTCCACGACGTTGAGCGACAGCAGCTTGTCGTCCTCGTTGAACCGCATACCCTGCACACCGGAGGTAGCGCGGCCCATCGGCCGCAGCGCCTCGTCGGTTGCCGAGAACCGGATCGACTGGCCCTTGGCGGACACCAGCAGCAGGTCCTCTTCTGCCGAGCAGAGCACCGCGCCCACCAATTCGTCACCGTCACGCAGATTGATCGCCACGATGCCGCCGGAGCGGTTGGAGTCGAAGTCGGACAGCTTGGACTTCTTCACCAGACCGTTGCGGGTGGCGAGTACCAGGTACGGCGCGTCCTCGTAGCTCTTGATCTGGATGACCTGGGCGATGCGTTCCTCGGGCTGGAAGGCCAGCAGGTTCGCCACGTGCTGACCGCGCGCGGTCCGCGAGGCCTCGGGCAGGTCGTACGCCTTGGCCCGGTACACCCGGCCCTGAGTGGTGAAGAACAGGATCCAGTCGTGCGTGGAGCAGACAAAGAAGTGGTTGACGATGTCGTCCTGCTTGAGACCGGCGCCCTGAACGCCCTTGCCGCCGCGCTTCTGGCTGCGGTACAGGTCGGTCTTGGTGCGCTTGGCATAGCCGGTCTCGGTGATGGTGACGACGACGTCTTCGCGCTGGATCAGGTCCTCGTCGGTGACGTCGCCGTCGGCCGCGATGATCCGGGTACGACGGTCGTCGCCGTACTT
>Ga0153956_1002428_pt1 | contig 13675 bp, 14 predicted proteins | sample TSFL040MetaG_FD_104704 | JGI IMG/M metagenome (GOLD analysis project Ga0153956, IMG submission 104704) | Attine ant fungus gardens microbial communities from Florida, USA - TSFL040 MetaG | ecosystem: Host-associated > Fungi > Mycelium > Unclassified | place: USA: Florida, Wekiwa Springs... | reverse complement strand
TGGCTTCCGTCAATTCCAGCTCGGCATCCGGCCCGCGCACATTCATCGAGCGCAGGATGTGGTCGGCGTTGCAGAACGGGCTCGCCGCGAACAGCGTGGTGATCCAGCGCTGCCAGGAGATGAGCTGGTTGAAGCCCTGCGGCGTCAGGAAGAACTCCGGATCGGAGAACAGGCTGGACAGCGCCGAGGTGATGCGCGCCAGAAGCGCACTGTTGCGCAGCGCCGGACCGACGGAGCCGAGATTGGCCTTGATGCCGTGCAGCGCGCCGTATTGCACTTCCAGCGTGTTCAGCAGCTTCACAAGCTCGCGCGCCGCCAGCTCGCGATTGCGCGAGTAGCAAAGAAATTCAAACGTCTCGAGCGAGAACGCCTTGTTTTGATCCGCCATCGTCTGTCCGGCTGCCGGCCCCGGCGCTGGCTATAGCGGATAATGACCGCCCTGTCGCGCCGCCTTTCCCGCCTGGCTTAATATACCACCACGCTGCGGATGGATTCGCCCTTCGCCATCAGATCGAAGGCGTCGTTGATCTTCTCCAGCGGCATCACATGGGTGATGAGATCGTCGATGTTGATCTTCTTGTCCATGTACCAGTCGACGATGTGCGGCACATCCGTGCGCCCGCGAGCGCCGCCGAAGGCCGAGCCGATCCAGCGCCGCCCGGTGACGAGCTGGAACGGCCGGGTGGAAATCTCCTGCCCCGCGCCCGCCACGCCGATGATGGTGGAGACGCCCCAGCCGCGATGGCAGCACTCCAGTGCCTGGCGCATCAGCGTGGTGTTGCCGACGCACTCGAAGCTGTAGTCCGCGCCGCCGCCGGTGAGTTCCACCAGATGCGCGACAAGATCGCCCTTCACCTCTTTCGGATTGACGAAATGCGTCATGCCGAACTGGCGGGCGAGCGTCTCGCGCGCGGGATTGATGTCGACGCCGACGATCTTGTCCGCGCCCACCATCCTGGCGCCCTGGATGACGTTGAGACCGATGCCGCCCAGCCCGAACACGACCACATTCGTGCCCGGCTCGACCTTGGCGGTATAAATCACCGCGCCGATGCCGGTGGTCACGCCGCAACCGATGTAGCAAATCTTGTCGAACGGCGCGTCGTCGCGGACTTTCGCCACCGCGATCTCCGGCATCACGGTGTAGTTCGAGAACGTGGAGCAGCCCATGTAATGATAGATCGGCTTGCCGTTCTTGGAGAACCGCGACGTGCCGTCCGGCATCAGGCCCTTGCCCTGCGTGGCACGGATGGACGTGCACAGGTTCGTCTTATGGCTTGTGCAGCTTTTGCACTCGCGGCATTCCGGCGTGTAAAGCGGGATGACGTGATCGCCTTTCTTCAGGCTCTTCACGCCCGGCCCGACATCCACCACCACGCCCGCGCCTTCGTGACCGAGGATCGCGGGAAAGATGCCCTCCGGATCGGCACCGGAGAGCGTGAACTTGTCGGTGTGGCAGATGCCGGTCGCCTTGATCTGGATCAGCACCTCGCCGGCTTTCGGGCCTTCGAGCTGCACCGTTTCGATGGAGAGAGGCTTTCCGGCTTCCCAGGCAACCGCTGCGCGAACGTCCATGCTCGTTAATCCTTCCGATGATCTGCCGCCGCCTATATCCGAAACCCGCTCTTTCGGGAACGGCAGGCGCGGGCCGACGGAAAAACGCGCTTTTTCCGTGGATCGGTGGGGAATTCCACGATAACAGAAGCGCCAGATGAACAGCCTGAGCCACAGATTCAGCGTCGCGCCCATGATGGACTGGACGGACCGGCATTGCCGGTTCCTTCATCGCCAGCTCACGCGCCATGCCCTGCTCTACACCGAGATGGTGACGGCGGATGCGATCCTGCGCGGCAACCGCGAGAAGCTTCTGGGCTTCGACCCGCGCGAGAAACCGGTGGCGTTGCAGCTTGGTGGCTCGGAACCCGCGAAGCTGGCGGAGTGCGCGAAGATCGGCGCAGATTTCGGGTATGCCGAGATCAATCTCAATGTCGGATGTCCATCGGACCGCGTGCAATCGGGCCGTTTCGGTGCGTGTTTGATGCGCGAGCCCGAGCTGGTCGCCGAATGTGTTGCCGCGATGCGCCGTGCCGTTTCGATTCCGGTGACCGTGAAGTGCCGCATCGGCGTGGACGATCAGGACCCGGAAGTGTCGCTGCGCGAGACCGTGGGCCTGTGCGCCCGCGCCGGCGTGAAGATCTTCGCCGTGCATGCGCGCAAGGCGTGGCTCGAAGGGTTGTCGCCGAAAGAGAACCGCGACATTCCTCCGCTCGACTACGATCTGGTCTATCGCCTCAAGCGGGAACATCCCAAGCTCACGATCGTCATCAATGGCGGCATCGCCACGCTCGATGAGGCGGCGAAGCATCTGGAGCACATCGATGGCGTGATGCTGGGCCGCGCGGCCTATCATTCGCCCGCGATGCTGGCAGAGGTGGATGCGCGCTTCTTCGGCGGCGATCCGGTGAACTTCGACGCCGCGGTGGATGCCTATGTCGAATATGCAGCGAACCAGCTCGGCGGACGCGTCACGTTGAGCGCACTCACCAAGCCGATGCTCGGTCTGTTCAACGGCAAGCCCGGCGCGCGCCTGTTCCGCCGCCATCTCAGCGAGCATGTGACGCAACGCGGAGCGGGTATCTCCGTGCTGCATGACGCGCTGGCGCATGTCCGCAGCGTCCGCGCGGAAGCGGCGTAGTTTCACAGAAATTTTCGCGTCTTGTGAGCGCCGCGCCGCGCTGACATCTTCACGCAGCAAACAAGGTGATCGCGATGTCCGGTTTCAGCGAGTTGTTGTCGTCCATCCAGCGCGAAGACGAAGCGTTCAGCGTCACGCTGCCGGAGAGCTGGCTGCAGGGCCGCACGGCTTATGGCGGATTGTCCGCGGCATTGTGCGTGGAAGCCGCTCTGCGTGCCGTGCCCGATGTTCCGCCGCTGCGTTCCGCGCAATTCGCGCTGATCGGGCCGGCAGCAGGACCGCTTGCCATCACCGTGCAGCTTCTGCGCCGCGGAAAGTCAGCGGCATTTCTCGAAGTCGATCTCACCGGCGAAGCCGGCCTCGCGGTGCATGCGATCCTGAGCTTCGGCACCGCGCGCGACTCGGCGTTGCGCTATCAGAACCTGCCCATGCCGCCGACGAATGCGATCGACAGCAGTCCGTCTTTCTTCCCGGACAAGCCGATGATCAATTTCCAGCAGCATTTCGAAAGCCGCATGGCCGGTGGCGCGCGGCCGTTCGAGCCGGACAAGGATCCGGAATATCTCATCTGGTTCCGTCATCGCGATGAAAATTCCCGCACGGGACTGGTGCCGCTGATCGCGCTCGCCGATGCGCCGCCGCCCGCCGCGATGGTGATGTTTCCCAAGCCCGCGCCGATCAGCACGATGACCTGGTCGATGGACGTCCTGAGCGACGATCCGCAAACGCGCGACGGCTGGTGGCTGGTCGAAAGCAAGACGGAAACCGCGCATCAGGGTTATTCCACCCAGTCCATGATGGTGTGGAACACGGACGGTCAACCGGTGATCGCGCACCGCCAGAACGTGGCCATCTTCGTCTAATCAGGCACGTTCGAGCAGCACGACAGTACCCTGCCCGCCATCGGCGCAGATCGAAACGATGGCGCGCGAACCCACGGGCAGCGCGCCAAGCTCTTTCGCCGCCATGCTGAGAATGCGCGCGCCCGTCGCCGCGAAGGGGTGGCCGATGGCGAGCGATCCGCCATGCGGATTGACACGATCCCACGGGAACGGCCCCAGATCCCAATCCACTTTCGCCTTCGTGCGGCGATACTCCGGGTCGAGCGCTTCTTTGATGTTCGCCAGAACCTGCGCCGCGAAGGCTTCGTGGATTTCCCACAGCGCGATGTCCATCGCCTTCAGCTTGTTGCGCGCGAGCAGGCGCGGAATGGCGCGCGCGGGCGCCATCAGGATGCCCTCGCCGTCCTCCAGATAATTGATCGCGGCGATTTCCCAATCGACCAGTTTCACCTTCGGCGGATTGCCCAGCCGCGTGAGGCCGTCCTCATCGCAGACCCAGATCGATGCCGCGCCATCGGTGTTGGGCGAGGAATTGCCGGCCGTCAGCGTCCCCTTGCCGGTGTGATCGAACGCGGGCTTGAGCGCGGCGAGTTTCTCCAGCGAGGTGTCGCGCCGCGGGATCGTGTCGTGATCGACACCGCCGAAGGGAAGAATGAGATCCTTGAAGAAGCCGTCATCCTGTCCTTTGATCGCCTTCTGATGCGAGGACAGCGCGTGCTTGTCCTGCGCCTCGCGCGATATCTCGAACCTCTTTGCGGTCTCTTCGGTGTGTTCGCCTTGCGAATGGCCGCTCACGCGATTGGCCCAGGCATTGACCGGCAGGTTGAAATCGGCGGGCTTGACGTTCTGCACGGCTTCCAGCGCGCCGGCCGGATTTTTCGGAAACAGGCTCGCGATCTTGTCCGCCACCTCCTGCTTCAGCGCGATGGGCACATGGCTCATCGTCTCCACGCCGCCCACCAGCGCCAGGTGCGTGCCGCCCTTGCCCACCATGCCGGCGGAAAGGATGACGCCCATCATGGTGGTCGAGCACGCCATCGTGTCGGAGAACGCCGGCAGCTCCGGACTGAGCTTGGCCTCGAACACAAGCTCGCGCGCGATGTTGGAGAGCGACGGATCGGGGATCACCTGGCCCCACACCAGGAAGTCCGGTTTCGCTTTCGCAGTCATCGCAGCCGCAATCGGCGCGGAGAGTTGAAGCCCGTTGTTCTGCGCGAAGAACGTGCCCGCCTTCACGAAGGGCGTGCGCAAACCGGGGACGAGAAAGACATCGCTCATGGCGTCACCTTGGAAGGAAAATTCTGCGGAGGACCGAAACGCTACACCCGGCACGAGGACTTGGTAACGACGTCCGTGTCGCAGCACCGTGTGACAACCGGGGGACAACAACCCCAATGCCGGCATGGTCGGCATGCGTCACAAGAATGCCTGGAGTGCCGGACCATCCCCACATAGATTTCACACTTGGGGAGAATGCCAATGTTGAAAAGCCTTTCCCGGCTGGCGCTGACCGGCGCCGCTTTTATGACACTTGCGCCCGCACATGCCGGAGCCATCGATCCGAAAGCCGCACAAGCCGCGTTCGCAGAGCGGCAGATGTTTTGTGATCGCGATGACGGAAAGCTCTGGGGCAAGCAGATCTGCGGCCCGCTCTTCTTCGTCGATCCGGACACGCGCGATATCGTCGCCAACCGCAACACGCCCGATGGTGCGCTGACGAAAGACGGCGGCGTGTTCACCGGCAAGCTCGACAGGAGCGTGCTCATCTCCAGCACGACCACGGAATGGAAAGGCGTGCGCTGGTCCATGATCCTGTGGCCGTTGCCGGACGATGCCGCCATGCGCAAGACCGAACTGGTCCACGAAGCCTGGCATGTCATCCAGGAAAGCCTCGGCTTTCCCACGCGCTCGCCGGTCGAAGCCGCGCTTGGCACGCCGTTCGGTCGCACCACGATGCGCATGGAATGGCGCGCGCTGGCGGCGGCGCTCAACGCACCTGATGCGACGGCGCGCAAGGCCGCGGTCCGCGACGCGCTCATCTTCCGCGCATGGCGCCGCGCCAAAGTGAAAGACGCTGCGGAGGACGAAAACGAACTTCTGTTGAACGAAGGCCTCGCGGAATACACCGGCCGCCGCCTCACCGGGCAGAGCGACGCGGACGTCGCCAGGGCGCTCGGCGGGATGGAAGACAACAATGCCTATGCGCGCCTCTTCGCTTTCGTCTCCGGGCCGGCCTACGGATTCCTGCTCGATGATTTCAGCAAGGATTGGCGCAGGCAGGTGAACGCGCAATCCGATCTCGGCGACATGCTCGCGCGCGCAGCGGACGTTTCGCTTCCGGCCGACGTCGAAGTGGCGGCGCAAAAGGAAGGCACGCGCTACGATCTGGCGGGCGTGCAAAAGGACGAAGCGAACCGGGCGCACGCGCATGACGAAAAGGCAAAGGCCTATACCGCCGCGCTGGTGAGCGGTCCGGTGCTGCACCTGCCGGGGCATCACATGAACACGGAGTTCAACCCCAGCCTTCTCTTCCCGCTGCCGCCTTACGGCACCGTCTACCCGACGCTGCACGCGGTCGGCGAATGGGGAACGCTGACGGTGACGGATGGCGCATTGCTCGATGACGACTTCACCGTCGTCACCGTGGCTGCGCCAAAGAACGCGCAGACGCTTTCCGGTAAAGGCTGGACGCTCGAACTCAAGCCCGGCTGGTCACTTGCACCCGACACGAAGCCCGGCGATTTCACGGTGACGAAGACGAACTAAATCTTCTGGTCGTATTCGCCGACTTCGGGGTGCTTGGCGAGGCGCTTGTCGAGGTCGGCGAACATGGCGCGCATCTGCGCTTCCGACACCGGGCTTTCGCACACCACCACCAACGACGGCTTGTTGGACGACGCGCGCACCAGTCCCCACGTGCCGTCTTCCAGCGTCACGCGCACGCCGTTCACGGTGACGACGTTGGCGATTGTCTGGCCAAGGATTTTCTCGCCCTTCTTCTGCGCGTCGGAATATTCCTGCACCATCGCATCCACCACGTCGTATTTGCGGTCGTCCGGGCAGAACGGGGCCATGGTCGGCGTACCCCAGGTCTTGGGCAGATCGGCGATGAGCTGCGACATCTTCTTGCCGCCCGCGCGATCCAGCATCTCCAGCACCGCGATGGCGGCGACGATGCCATCGTCATAACCGCGGCCCACCGGCGGATTGAAGAAGTAATGCCCGCTCTTCTCGAAACCGGCGAGCGCGCCCAGTTCATGCGTGCGGCGCTTCATATATGAATGGCCGGTCTTCCAGTAATCGACCGTCGCACCGTTCGCCTTCAGCACCGGATCGATCTCGTAGATGCCGGTGGACTTCACGTCGGCGACGAACTTCGCGTTTTTGTTGCGCGCCGAAAGATCGCGCGCCAGCAGCACGCCCACCTTGTCGGCGAAAATCTCTTCGCCTGCGTCATCCACCACGCCACAGCGGTCGCCGTCGCCGTCGAAACCGACGCAGATATCCGCCTTGTGCTCGCGCACGGCATGCGCCATCGCGTGCAGCATCTCCAGGTCTTCGGGGTTCGGATTGTATTTGGGGAAGGTGTAATCCAGCTCCACATCCATCGGGATCACGTCTGCACCGATGCGGCGCAAGGCTTCCGGCGCGAACGCGCCCGCCGTGCCGTTGCCGCACGCCGCGACCACCTTGATCGGTTTCGAGAGCTTGTGGCCCTTCGTCACCGCTTCCAGATATTGCTCGCGGAAATTCTCGACATAGGTGTAGCTGCCGCCGGAGCGCGGCTTGCCTTCGCCGCCGAGCACGATCTGTTTCAGGCGGCCGATCTCGTCCGGCCCGAAGGTGAGCGGACGCGCCGCGCCCATCTTCACGCCCGTCCAGCCGTTTTCGTTGTGGCTCGCGGTCACCATCGCCACAGCGGGGCAATCCAGCGCGAACTGCGCGAAGTACGCGACCGGCGAAAGCGCGAGGCCCACATCCACCACTTCGCAACCTGCATTCATCAGGCCGATGATAAGCGCGTTCTTGATCGACGACGAATAGGACCGGAAATCATGTCCCGTCGCGACGCGCGGCTTGATTCCGATCTCGTGGAAGTAAGTGCCGAGCCCAAGCCCAAGCGCCTGCACGCCGAGCAGGTTCAGCTCCTTCCCAAACAGCCAGCGCGCATCGTATTCGCGAAATCCGTTCGCGGTGACGAGGGGCTGCGTTTCGTAGTCGAAGGAATTGGGCTTCAGGTCGCTGCGCGGCTTCATGCTGTTCCGAACTCAGAGTGAAAAGGAGCGCGGGCTATGTCGCGCGTCTGGCCCCCGAATTCAACCGTGCGTCAGGTGCCGTCTGCTTCCGGTTCGTGCGGGCCGAGCGAGCCGTCGCGCTTCTCGAAACGCGGATTGAAGATGTCGAACGTCTCCTTGCCGCACACCGGGCATTTGGGAATCAGGTCGCCCTTGGAAAGCTTGATGTGATTGTTGCAATTCTCGCAGCGATACGTGTCCGTTTCGCGGGCGATCTCGCCCGTTTTCTCGCTCATGATGCCTCTTCCGGATGGTTGATGTTTCCCAACGCCCGCAAAGCTTAACGCGTTCCAGACCTTGCAAAAATGATATTCCCACCCACTTTTTGTGGTATACTCATATCTACTCGATAGAGATGTAGAATGCCCGACCTGAAGAACGCCGCCGACCGCACCGCCATCGCGCGCCTTGCCGCGTCGCTGGAATTGCCGTCGTTCGAATCCGGCTGGGTCTGGCTCGCCGGCGCCGGCCCGGGCGACGCAGGCCTTGTGACAATGTTGGGACTGCACGCGATTTCGGCGGCAGATGTCGTTCTCTACGACGCGCTGGTGAACGAGGCGCTGCTTTCTTTCGCGCATCCGAACGCGGAGGTGATCTACGCCGGCAAGCGCCGCGGCAAGGCGAGCGCCAGGCAGGGCGATATCTCCAACCAGCTTGTCGCGCTCGCGCGCAAAGGCAAGCGCGTGCTGCGTTTGAAAGGCGGCGATCCCTTCGTCTTTGGCCGCGGCGGCGAAGAAGCGCTCACGCTTGCCCGCGCCTCCATTCCCTTCCGCATCGTGCCCGGCGTGACCGCAGGCATCGGCGGCCTCGCTTATGCGGGCATTCCCGTCACCCATCGCGACACCAACCATGCCGTCACCTTCATCACCGGCCATGGCGTGGATGGAAACATTCCCGCCCTGGACTGGAATGCCGTGTCGCGCGGCTCGCCCACCATCGTTCTCTACATGGCGCTGGCGCATGCAGACGAGATCGCGGCGAAGCTGATGGACGCCGGACGGCTCGCGAACGAACCCGCCGCCATCGTCAGCGATGCGACCTCCGGCAAACAGGATGTGCGCGTGACCACGCTTGCTGAACTTGGTGCCGCCGCGAAGCAAAGCGACGCCCCCGCCATCCTCGTCATCGGCGAGAACGTGAAGCTGCGCGAAGGTCTCGACTGGCTGGGCGCGATGTCCGGCAAGCTGCTCGAGGCCGATCCGCTCAAGCGCGGCGGCCTCAGCAACGCGATCTAGTCCTTTTCGTCATCGCCGGGTTTATTCCGGCCATGACGACGGCATAGTCAAAAATATTTCGGGCCCTCGTTGCGGCGGTCGAGTAGGTTGCGGCGTCACCCAAGCGGATTTCCCATGGCCGAACGCGCCGTGCCGGACTCACGATTGCGTCCGGTCCTATACATCATGCTGTTTCTGCCCATGGGCATCACCAACGGTTACGCCGTGGTGGCGCTCGCTTACCTGCTTTCGCAGGCAGGTGTGAGTGTTGGCGCCATCGCCGGTCTGGTGGGATTGAGCCTTCTGCCGCAGACCTGGCGCGTGTTGTGGGCGCCGCTTGTAGACGCGACGCTGTCGGTGCGCACCTGGTATCTGATCTCTGCGGTGTTGAGCGGCCTCATGATGGCCGCCACCGCTTTCCTGCCGATCAAAAGCGGCAATCTGGAAATTTTCGAACTTCTCTGCTTTGGCTTCTCCTTCGCCGCGACTGTCACCACCATCGCGGGCAGCAGCCTGATGGCGCATGGCACGTCCGAAGCAGAAAAGGGCCGCGCCGGTGGATGGAGCCAGGCGGGTAATCTCGGCGGCACCGGATTGGGCGGCGGCGTGGGCTTATGGCTCGCCCAACATGCACCGCTCTGGACATCGGGAACCGCATTGGGCGCGATTTGCATCGCGACATCGCTGGCGCTTCTATTTGTCGAAGAACCGTCCGCCGAATACCGCGTGAAATCCTTTCTGGGAAGCCTCAAGAATGTTCTTCGCGAATGCTGGGAGCTTTTGAAATCGCGGCGCGGCGGGCTGGCTTTCTTTTTGATGCTGCTGCCCATCGGTGTCGGCGCGGCGCAGAACCTTTGGTCCGCCGTCGCCAACGACTGGCACGCGAGCGGCGATGCCGTTGCGCTGGTGAACGGCGTTCTGGGCGGCGTGATCTCCATGATCGGCTGCCTGATCGGCGGCTGGATTTGCGACAAGATGGACCGCAAGACGGCCTTCAACCTCTTCGGCGTCGCCGTCGCGGTCGCGGCCGTGTCAATGGCGCTGTCGCCGCGCACGCAGGCGATGTTCGTCCTCTATGTATCGCTTTACGCGTTCCTGCTCGGCTTCAGTTATGCGGGGTTTGCCGCTGTGGTGTTTGAGGCCATCGGCAAGGGGGCGGCGGGCACCAAATCCAACCTGCTGAGCGGCATTTCAAACCTGCCGATAATCTATGGCGCATTCTTCGACGGCTGGGCGCATGACAAATGGGGATCGAACGGATTTCTCTTCGTCGATGCGGCGATGGGCGTCGTCGGCGTGCTGGTCTTCATCAGCGTCGCCTTCATGGTGCGGATGCTCGCGGAGCGAACACCCGCACCGGCCTGATCAGATGCCCCACTGCGTCGACTTGGTGAGGTCTTCGTAGAATTTCGGCGTGTAGGCGCTCTCCGGATCCTTGCGCACCTGCTCGTCGAGATATTCGGCGTCCTTGCCGACGAGGATACGCCACTTCTCATTTCGCACGCCGTCCAGGATGATCGTCGCCGCCTGCGCCGCGCTGGTCGGCGCGTTGTCGCGGAAGGCGATGGCCTGCATCTCGATCAGTTGACCGATCTGCGTGTCGTCCATCTTCGAGACGTCCATGCCCATCGCCGCCATCATCTTGCGCGCGCCGGCTGTATCCACCTTGCCGTCCGACAGGATGGCGCGCGAATTGGCGACGATCTCGGTGCCGATATGGCCCGGCATCACGACCGCGCATTTGATGTGCGGCGCGTTCATCTTGAGGTCTTCCTGCAAGGCTTCGGTGAAGCCCTTCACGCCGAACTTCGCCGCCGAGTAAGCGGTATGCGGGCGGCCGGGGCCGATCGATGCCCAGAAGCCGTTCACGCTGGAGGTGTTCACGATGTAACCCTCGCGCGCCTTCATCAGCATCGGCAGGAAGGCGCGGCAGCCATTGATGACGCCGTAGAAGCAGACGTCGAACGTCTTGTCCCATTGCGCGCGGTCGCCGTTCACGAAGCTGCCGCCGCCGCCGATGCCGGCGTTGTTGATGAGCAGGTGAATGTGATCGGTGTCCAGTTCCTTCTTCACCGACTCCGCCCAATCGGTCATCTGCTTCTCAAGCGAGACATCCGCCTTGAACGTCGCCACGCGCGTGCCCTGCGGCGCTTCCTTCACGCAGAGCTCTTTCGTCTTGGCCATGTTCTCCACGGAGACGTCGCACATCGCGACGTTGCAGCCTTCGGCGGTGAGCTGGATCGCAAGCTCGCGTCCCATGCCCGTGCCGCCGCCGGTGATCACCGCGTATTTTCCGCTGAAGTCCTTCATGGCGTCGTTCCCTGTTGTGGTTTCAAATTCGCGGCGCGCATCCGCCCCGGCAATGCGCGCATGATCTCAAGCCGCTCGGCTTCGCTCATGCCGCCCCAGCGCGCAATCTCTTCCAGCGAACGGCCGCAGCCCATGCAAAGGCGCGACGCCTGATCGATGGTACACACTTTCGTGCAGGGCGAGGAAGTCATCGCCCAGCCCTAGCGCGTTTTCAGCCCGCCTTGAAGACGCAGAGCTTGTTGCCGTCCGGATCGCGGAAATAAGCGCCGTAGAAGCTGTCGCTGCGCGCACCCGGCGCGCCTTCGTCCGTCGCGCCCAGCGAGAGCGCCTTGGCGTGAAGCTTGTCGACCATTTCCTTCGACGGCGCCGCCAGCGAGATCATCGTGCCGTTGCCGCCCGTGGCGGATTTGCCGTCATAAGGCGTGCAGACGGCCAGCATCGCGCCGCCCTTGGAGCCGTAGCCCTGCATGCGCTCGCTGCCGAATGTGGGCTTGCCGCCCAGTTCTTCCGCCAGCGCGCCATAGAATTTCTTGGCGCGCTCCAGATCGTTCGTTCCGATCGTGACGTAGCCGATCATGTTGTCCTCCCAGACACCGTTATTCTCGAAAATTCATTTCCACCGTGATGCCATTCGGGTCGCGGACGAAAACCTGATGCAATCCGAAATCGCGGATGTGGTTTTCGCGAAACGCGATCCCGTGCGCTTTCAGGCTTTCCAGCGTTGCGGCGACATCGCTGCCGCGAAAGGCGATATGATCGAACGAGCCCGTATCGCCGCCCGGTTCACAGCCGCGATTTTCCGGCAGTGCCCCGTCCGCACCCAGAAGATGCACCACCGGCACCTCGCTGCAATAAAGCCAGTGACCGGGAAAGCCGAGCTTGGGCCGTGGCCCTTCCTTCAATCCCAGCACATCGCGATAGAAGTCGCGGGTGCCCTCGAGGTCCAGACAGTGGACCGTGTAATGCTCGAGAGCTTCCAGCGGCATCTTTATCGGCCCGTCGGCGCCTTGTTGAACGGCACGTCCTTGTCGACACGAATGTCCTGCGGCAGGCCGAGCACGCGCTCGGCGATGATGTTGCGCAGGATTTCGTCCGTGCCGCCCGCGATGCGCAGGCCCGGCGCGCTCAGCCATCCCATCTGGAACATGCCATGCGCCGGTGCATCCGCGCCTTGCAGCACGCCCGCTTCGCCTTCCAGTTCGGTCGCGAAGGCCGACACATCCTGCAGCTTGGAAGCGACGACGATCTTGGCGATCGACGCCTCCGGTCCCGGCTGCTTGCCCTGGGACAGCGCCGTCATGGTGCGATAGGTCGTGTACTTCAAACCGGCTTCGCGCACATACCAGTCCGCGATCTTCTCGCGCACCGATGCGTTCTTCAGCGCCGGGCCGTCTTCCAGTTCGAGCGTGCGTGCGAGGCGCAGCAACTCCCTGGAGTCGATGCCGCCACCCTGACCGCCGCCGACCGCAAGACGCTCATGCATCAGCGTGGTGAGCGCCACCTGCCAGCCTTGGCCCACTTCGCCGAGGCGTTGCGAATCCTTCACGCGCAGATTGGTGAAGAACACTTCGTTGAAGCCCGAGCCGCCGGACGCCTGCTTGATCGGGCGCACTTCCACCGCCGGATCGTGCATGTCGATGTAGAACATCGTCAGGCCCTTGTGCTTGGGCACATTCGGATCGGTGCGCGTGAGCAGGATGCCGTAATCGGAGAATTGCGCGCCGGTGGTCCAGATCTTCTGGCCGTTGATCACCCACTCGTCGCCGTCCTTCTCCGCTTTCGTGCGAAGGCCCGCAACGTCGGAGCCGCCCGCCGGTTCGGAGAACAACTGGCACCAGATCTCATCGCCCTGCACCGCCGGCCAGACATAACGCTTCTTGGCCTCTTCATTGCCGTACGCCATGAGCGTCGGAATGCACATGCCCAGGCCGATCGCGAACGGTCCGCCCGTCGCGACGTCGAACTTGCTCTCTTCCTGCCCGAAGATGATCGACTGCATCGGCGTGCCGCCCATGCCGCCCATGCCCTTGGGCCATGTGATGCGGGCGTAACCGGCCTTGGCTTTTTCTTTCTGCCACGCCTTGCTCGCCGCCATGTCGACGGACGCGCCGTTCTCCATCTCTTCGAGATCGCGGTCCTCGCGCTTGCGGCGCGGCTTGGCGTGGGCGGAGAGCCACTTCTGGGCTTCGGCGCGGAAGGCGGCTTCTTCGGGAGTGTCTTCAAAGTCCATTTCTATTCCTCCTCACCCTGAGCTTGTCGAAGGGTGCTTATCCGTTCTGTGCCCCTCATCCTTCGACAAGCTCAGGATGAGGACTGTGT
>Ga0153956_1002427_pt1 | contig 13679 bp, 9 predicted proteins | sample TSFL040MetaG_FD_104704 | JGI IMG/M metagenome (GOLD analysis project Ga0153956, IMG submission 104704) | Attine ant fungus gardens microbial communities from Florida, USA - TSFL040 MetaG | ecosystem: Host-associated > Fungi > Mycelium > Unclassified | place: USA: Florida, Wekiwa Springs... | reverse complement strand
GCAATAAAAAGGGTTTCTGAATATGTCGGTTATATGCTGGTGTCTTACCTTTAGGCCATATTGTGCAAGTTTTTGACGAATTGCTTCATTCGTAAACCTTTCTAATTTCCAATGAAACGCTTTGCGGATTAGCTTTCCTTTTTCATTAACAACGATCTTACGTTGGTTATTTATTCTGACAATATCAAATCCCAGCGGCGGCATTGTGGGCCACTCGCTACGCAAGAGCATTTCTTTCATGCCATCCATGCATTTTGCTTCCTGATCTGGTTATCAAATTCCCCCAAAAGGAATAGCAATTTTTGCTGCAATTGTCCTGATGGATTTGCTGTATCAATGGGCTGGGTAACTGAAATAATTTCTATCCCTAATTTCCTTAACTGTCCACTCAGCCAGATTGAATTGTCATTTCTTGAAAAACGCTCCAGGCTGTAAACAAGAATATAGAAGACTTTCTCCCTTGCTCGATCTTACCTGCTTTTACATTAACCGATAAAAATCCCTTTTCTTCCTGTTCATTATGGAAAATAGTCACAGGCGTCATATTGTCCCTTTTCAGGGAAGAAGTAAGATAATCAGGGTTTGTCTGAACTTCCTTTACGGGTACTTCGAGTTTTTGCAGGGCATCTTCTATACTGAATGGTTTCTTGCTGAAGTATCGTTCATGATATTGGTTCAAAGGAAAATTACCATGCTCGTCTGTCAACGATTTACATGCCACTTTAAAGGAAGCGAACGGCTTGGAACGCAGCCAGCGTTTCCCACGCTTCCTGCGTATCACGGCTAAAGAAGCGTATAACCTCTTGAAATGGGGGCCGGATACATCGGTGGAAAAGAAACTGTTCAACAAACAAGGGCAGCCGTACCGTTCTTTTGTGACGCTGAATACCAAAGGAGCAAAAGACCCTCTGCGCTTTTCGTGATCGATACGGATATCCAGCGAATACTGCATCTGGTCGTTTTCAATCTGCGACGGTTTACGCAGGGAAAATTCTTTCAACCCTGCGCGTACGTTTTCCTCGATCTGCCCGTTGAAGTAATCCGCAAAACCGGACATCTTCACGCTCTCTTTCAATGCTTCCAGGTTGTCAATCGGCAACCCGCTCATTTCATTTTCCATTCCTGAAAATTTTAATAATTAAACAATAAATGCGCGGTATCCATTTACGTAATGAATACCCAGCTTCTTTTCTTGCGTGGTGTTATTATCCCGCTGCCCGAGGTTCTGTAACCGGAACGCAGATATATACCGGTGTTCCGGATATGTACATGATACAAAAAACCAATAATAATGCTGCCAACCCTCCTGCCAGGAAGTAGATGTACTGCGCCTTCAGTCCCCGAAATTCTATGGGCTTGTTGATGCCCTTGTTAATTGTATATTGAATAATATTATCCATGTTTTATAAGTGCCTGCCTTTTTTACGGGCATTCTTTTTTATTGGCCTTGCCGGTTGTTGAAATGCTTCTTTGTTGATGGAATAAGCCATGTACATATCGGGCTTCTGAAAGGAGGCGATAATTTCTTTGCATATCTCTTCGTCCGGTTCAAGCACTTTTGCTTTCAGCTCTTTTTGTATGGTTCGGGATGCGGGACGATAATGTTCTTAGTGGTAGGTGTATTAAGAAAATCGTAAGTCCCTGGTAATTCATCAAAATTCATATCTTCAAAAAGAAGCTTTACATAAGGGGTGTCTAAAGACCGCAATTCTTCACTGCGCAGGTCTGTGATATACCTGTCGCCTGCAATATCAATCTCAGGCAAAACCCCTTGCAGCCTGCGCTGCAACAGGTCTTCCTGCTCTTTGTCCTGTGAATTATCCATCATTATGCTCGCTGCCTGGTCATTGGATAAAGGCTCGCCGTTACACATTTAGGCGGCTCATGCTCTTTGTCAGGGCACAGCACTTCAAATGGAATATCGTAGCGCAAGGCAATGCCTTCAGGATCGAGCTCCATCAAAGCCGGTAATGTTACCCACATCAAATCATTGAAATTATTCTTTTTTTAATTTCTGTGTTAATGCTTTCTAAATTTTTTTTGGTCAGTAGGAACATAGTCTCTACATTTGAAATCCCGTACTTAAAAAACGAGCGGTTGTTCTCAATTATATAAGATTTTTTAAAGAACAGTTTATTCAAACCGAATAGATGAATCATCATCGCTTAGACGACTACCAGGCATTTGTGTCTGACGGTTCTGCTGCCGGACAACACAGGGAAATGGAAGAACAGGCTGCTAATGATCTGCAAGATTATCATAACTATGTAGATGAAAAAGCATTGTTCCGACTGATTGCCTCTGGAGATGAGGCTGCGTTCAGGCGCCTTTTCGATATGTATGCACCATTGTTTACCGCAGTGATCAGGAAAATCATCAAGGACGATGCCACCGCAGAGGACCTGCTGCAGGATGTTTTTTTGAAAATATGGCTGAAAAAGGAGTCGCTGGCAGAGATTGAAAATCCGCGCTCATGGGCATTGCAGATTGTGTACCATATTGCTTTCAACCGGTTGCGGCATTTGAAAGTGGTTGCCAAATCCGATGAGTACGCAGCACAACAAAAAGAAGAAATATCCAATACAGTTGAAGATAATCTTTACCATTCCGAAGCATTCAATCTCGTACAGAATGCTATCGGGCAACTGCCACCGCAAACCCGTAAGATATATCTGCTAAACCGTGAAGAAGGTATTAAAATAACAGAGATCGCCAGGCAGCTTCAGCTATCCAGCCAGACGGTCAAAAATACTTTGGGCAAAGCTGTCCGGGAGATCAGGGCGTACCTTGTCCGCCAGGGAATTACAAGACTGTAAACCACTGTTTTATTTTTTTTAAAAAGGAATAGTACCTTTTTATACAACAGGTGTCCACTCTATTGAACAATCATTCGTTTTTTAAGCAGCACGTTTTTGGGAAATATCGAACGCATAAAATATTTATTGCAAAAGGTGGCAGAAGATTCTGTCACACCGGAAGACATGGACGAACTTATCTCATGGATAAGTACTCCACAAGGACAGAAGCATGCATTATGGGTCTGTGAACAATTAGGTATTTCTCCGGAACTGAAGCCGGGAAATACACAAGCCGGTAACTCGTCTGTTATAGACAAAATATTGGATGCAGAAGGTACAGCGTATAAGCCGGATAGGGAAGACGAACTCCCGCAAATGCGCAGGTTGTATCCATTGAGAAAGATTGCCGTTGCGGCAGCCGTAATACTTTTGATTGGCAGCATTGCTTTCTTTGCTGACAAAGTATATCTGAACAAAAGCTCCAAGCGACAGGAAATTGTTGTGCATAATAAGCCCCGTCTGATATTGCCTGGCAGCAACAAAGCGGTGCTTACGCTGAACAATGGAAAACAGATTGCGCTGGATAGCAGCAGCACTGGTTTAATAGCTAATGACGGCGATGCGACCGTGCAAAAACAGGCCGGCGGACAATTAAAGTACACGGCGATACAAGCTAAGCCTATAGCGGATAAAATTGCTTATAACACTTTATCCACGCCGCGCGGCGGCCAGTATAAGATACTGTTGCCGGACGGCACAAAAGTGTGGCTGAATGCTGCTTCCCGGATAACTTATCCTACAGTGTTTACCGGCAACGACAGGGAAGTAAGTATTAAGGGCGAAGTGTATTTTGAAGTAGCGCACAATGCGGCAAAACCGTTTATCGTGAAGACAGATAACAATATGCAGGTGCGTGTACTGGGAACCCATTTCGATGTAAATGCCTATTCCGACGAAAATATCATAAAGACCACTTTGCTGGAAGGTTCTGTAAAAGTTACGTCGGCTTCTGACGAACAAATGCTGAAACCCGGCGAACAAATGCAGCTCAGCGGAAACGGTAGATTGAAAGTGGTAAAAGACGTCGATATGGAAAGCATCATGGGCTGGAAAGAAGGCGTGTTCAATTTTAACGACGCGGATATAACATTCATCATGCGGCAGCTAAGCCGGTGGTACGATATAGATGTCGTATATAACGGCGCAATGCCCAAAGATCTTTTTACAGCGATCATCAGCAGGAATAATAATATCAGCCAGGTATTGTCGATGCTGGAAAGCACGTTAAGGGTCCATTTCAACATTCAAAACAGGACTATATATGTAAGCAATTAGAAAATATCGATCAGAACTTATTGTCTCTAATGAAAACTGTTCCGGGATAGGAGCCGGAACAGCTAAAACAGGGTACAATGCTTTACAGACCACGCATTTATTAATTCACCCCAATTTGCCAAAATTATGAATTATAAGGCACACTATGTCTTACTACCAAAGTATTTTAAAAAAACATTACGACTTCCGCGCTACCCGATAGTACTGCTGTTATTGGTAACGACATTGCAGTTGAGCGCCAGAACAAGAGTTTATGCACAGAAGATAACCCTCTCTGAAGAGAATGCGCCTATCCGCCGGATATTTAATGATATCTGGAAACAGGGCGGACAGCAATTTGTGTACACCGACAAATTGCTGGAAGGTGCGAAACCTATTAGCATCCATGTGAAAGATGCCGATCTGGCAAGCGTGCTGGAGATATGTTTCAAAGGCCAGCCGTTCACTTATGTGATATCGGACAATGCTATCGTGGTACAGAGAAGGAATGCTGTCCAGCCGCAAGTGCAATCCGCACCCAAAACATTACCTGTCAAAGAGGTGCATGGCCGTGTAACCGATACGTCCGGCGTTCCGCTTGGCGGCGTTTCCGTTGCGCTGAAAGATACGCGGCGAGGCACTGTTACCGGTACGTCTGGAAATTTTTCTTTATCCGGTGTGCCAGACAATGGCATACTTGTATTTACGAGCGTTGGTTATGCAACGCAGGAAATTCCGGTACGCGGGAAGAACGAATTTTTGGTAATGCTGGAAACCAAAGAAGACAGCCTGAATGCGGTCGTGGTCAATGTAGGCTATGGAAAACAAAAGAAAGAATTTCTGACAGCATCCATAAGCACCGTGTCCGGCGCCGAGCTGGTCAAAGCGCCCGTATCTAATTTGAGCACCGCACTGAAAGGGCAACTCGCAGGATTAGTCGCTTTGCAAACATCGGGAAAGCCTGGCTCTGACGGCTCTACGCTTACCATCAGGGGCATCGGCACTTATACCGGAAATACCGCGCCGCTGATCATGGTGGACGGGATTGCGCGGGACACTTACGATGATATCGACCCGAACGAAGTTGCTTCCGTAAGCATATTGAAAGATGCGTCTGCGACCGCTGTGTATGGCGTGCGTGGCGCCAACGGCGTTATCCTGATCACGACCAAACGGGGAAAAGAAGGGCCGCCTTCTATCAATCTTACGGCGCAGACGGCCGTTTCGTCTTTTACCAATCTGCCGGCGTTTGCCAATTCGTATGATTATGCAACCGTAATGAATGAACAGGCTTTTGAAGATTACTGGGTAAAATACGGTAGCAGTTACAACAACTGGGACGATTTTGTCGCTGCACGGGACGCTAACTGGAGAACAAGCGGCTCGCTTAATTTTACAGATGACGATTTAAAATATTATCAGAACGCTGATAAGCCAAAGCTGGCCAACGGCCAGCCCAATCCGTGGTACGACCCGTATTTTCATCCGAATACTAACTGGAAAGACAAGCTGTTCAAGAAGTATGCGCCCATGTCGCAGGCCAATGTGAATATCAACGGCGGTACTAAGTTTATGAAATACTTTGTGTCGCTCGGCTATCTGAACCAGGGCGGCCTTTTCAAGACGGGCTATATGACTTTCCCCGATCAGATGGAGTTTTCCAAAAACCGCTACAACCTTCGCGGCAACTTCGATTTTGACGTTACCAAGGACTTTAAAATATCGGTAAACCTCGGTACGCAATTCGTTACCATCAACGGCATGGACAACGATGAATATATCTGGGAGAAAAAAATATTGTGGTCATTTCCGATGAGTTCGCCCGGCATGATCAATGGAAAATATGTGATTCCGATGACAGCCAATGGCGACGATAAATACAACCCGATGTATGCGATGGAAAGCGAAGATTACTGGAATGTAACCAACAACAGTATTTTGAATTCGGCCGTAAATGCAGAATACAAGCTGGACCGTGTTACCAAAGGGTTGTCCATACATGCATTGGGGTCTTACGACAGTTATTTTGCCAGCCGTAGTTATGGAAAATATGTACCGGTATTATGGAATATCAGGCCCAATCCAAACGGCGATGTTTCAGATCCGATCTTCTCTCAAAACAACGATGCTACGCCGCCGCAGATATGGGCTGATTTTAATTTAGCCAAATGGCGCAAACTATATATGGAAGCGTCCATTAATTATGACAGGTCGTTCGGCAAACATGCTGTTTCCGCAATGGTATTGGGCAGCCGGGAAAAGAAATATGATCCTACGCTCGAGTACGATCTGCCTCATGCTTACGAAGGCCTTACGGCGCGAGCCAATTATAACTATGCAGGAAAATATATAGTAGAGTACGATATGGGTTATAACGGTTCGGAAAATTTTCCCGAAGGAAAAAGGTTTGGCTATTTCCCATCTTACTCCGGTTCGTGGGTAGCCAGCAACGAATCGTTCTTTCCTAAAAATGATATTGTAAATTTTGTAAAGCTGCGCGCTTCTTACGGCGAAGTGGGAAACGATAATATTGGCGGCGCCCGCTTCCTCTATCTTCCCGATACCTGGAAAACCGATGGCAGCTATATGTTCGGCGATTTGAACAACCAGCATACCATTACCGGTGCAGATGAAGCAACTTTGGGAAATCCCGATGTAACCTGGGAGGTTTCCAAAGAAATGAACCTGGCCATCGAGCTGCACTTGTTTAAAAGCAAAGTCTCTCTTACTTACGAATACTACAGGAACAACCGCTCCAATATTCTTTCTTACAAAGGAACCGTACCGGATATTGTACAGGCAAATCTGCCGCCGTACAATATAGGGAAAGTAAGAAGCTGGGGACACAACATTGAATTTACCTATAACGACAATTTCGGAGATTTCGATTTTTATGTACGCGGTAACGGCGCTATACAGAAAAATGAGATATTGTTCCAGGATGAAGCCATTGTTCCCGGCCTCGAATACCAGGCCGCGACAGGCCATCCGGTAGGCCAGCAGCTCTTATTAAAAGCCGATGGCCTGTACACTTCATGGTCGCAACTATATGCCATTGACCAAAATGGCAATCCGGTACTTTCGCAACCGGTAGCCGCTATGAAGAACGGTAAGCCTTATACCAATGCCGAAGGGAATCCGGTTTATGTAAAAGATTTAGGTTATGGCGGCAGGGCGTTACAACCCGGCGATGTGAAGCTGGAAGACCTGAACGGAGACGGGGTGGTTGATGAAAAAGACAGAACGAGGACAGGCAACACCATTAACCCCGAATACAACTACGGCCTTACCGTCGGTTTTAGTTACAAGGGCTTTGACGTTTCTGCATTGTTTGCAGGCATCGCCGGTGTGGCAAGAGGCGGTATGAGCGAATATCATCTCGACAAGGAACAGGCCATATTTGCCGTGGATCTTACGCGCTTTAGTACTGACAGATACAATGCCGGCGATAAAATTTCTTTCCCTATGGCCGACTATGATAAGAATGCGGCAGGAACCGGCCCAGCCGATGCGGGCAACACTTATTTTTTGATCAATACTTCTTATATCAGGCTGCAAAACCTTGTGGTCGGTTATACCATCAGTAAAGCATTTATGAAAAAGGTAGGCATCAAATCAGCAAGGCTTTATGTAAGTGGCGATAATCTTTATACGTGGTCGCCTGCAAAGATCTGGGGCGATCCGGAAAACCTCGGGAATATCGATTATCCGCTTTATAAAACGTATAACGTTGGGATCAACATCAATTTCTAAACGACTGTAAATATTGTGCAGGCAGTTTTACCATGCCGCTTAAATAAAAATATAGACCAATGAAACGAATACATATTTTAATACTATTTGCAGGAACGTTATTGTCAGGGTTGTTTTCAACAAGCTGTAACAAAGATTTCCTGGAAAAGCCACAGGGCGGTACGTTTACCGTGGATACCGTATTCCGTACAAAGCTGAATGCTGACGGTGCGGTTGCGCAAATGTACAACCTGTGCGTGCCGTCCTGGTTTGTGCAGAGCGGTGCGAACGATATGCCACGACCGGATATGGTTACGGACGAATTGTATATCATTCATCCGACGTACGATTGGGTTGGCCAGACACAAAACGTAGGGCCGTATTATACCGGCAACGAAACCGTAGATGCGACCATCGACAAAGGTGGTTTCGGGAGCCATTATCTCGGCATACGGCAGGCCAACCTGGTATTGAAAAATATAGACGAAGTAACCGATGCCGATAATACATGGAAGTCGCAGGTAAAAGGGCAGGCATTGTTTTGCAGGGCGATGCAGCATTTTGAATTGTTCCGTCAGTACGGCGGCATTCCGTTGGTAACGGAGCCGTTGGACGGCACGCAGCAACTGGACATTCACAGAAGCTCGGTTGCTACTACCGTGGACAGCATTGTAAGCTGGTGCGACCAGGCGGCTGCTTTATTGCCTGCGACCTGGGGCTCCGCGGATTATGGCCGGATTACGAGCCTCGCCGCGAAAGCATTAAAGGCAAGGATATTGTTATACGCTGCAAGCCCATTGTACAATACGCCTTCGTCTATGCAGGCTGCTATTAACGATGCCCGTTTTGGCGATACCCGCGATAGTGTTTTAGCTTATCCTTCTTATGATAAAGAACGCTGGCTCACAGCGGCTAAGGCTTCAAAAGATGTGATCGATGCCGCACCGGCTTCAGGCGTCGCACTGTATAATACCGGTAAGGCGGAGACCACGCCGCATGATGATTCTTATACAGGCCTCGGCGACTACGAAGCGGTATCCAATGTATATGCCAATTCGGAACTGATACTGGTTAATACCATGAATCAGGATGCGTCCAAAAGCGGCGGTTTTCTTTGGGGCAACTGGCTTAGCTCAAAAGTGCGCGAAGGCCAATGGGCTGTGAAGAATAATGTGCCTGTCGAATTTATGCAGCAATATGAAAAACGCGATGGCTCAAAATGGACACTGCCATTGACCAGTACTGGAGATGATTTCCCCACATGGATACAGGCGCAGAATCTTGATCCGCGCTTTTACCAGACCGTTCTATACGATGGTATGTGGTACAACAGTACCCGCGGTGTATTGTCTTATTACCTGGGCGATGGCGGCCAATATCCTACAACCGATTATGGGCACAGCGATGCCGGCGACGACGGTTATGCTATGGAGACATATAAGTTCGTGGCGCGTATAGATAACTTCAACGATAAGCATTTCGCATGGCCTGTTTTCCGGCTGGCGGAATTTTATCTGAGCTATGCAGAAGCGTTGAATGAATACCAGGGGCCGCAGGGCGATCCCATAACTTATCTTAACAAAATACGCGAAAGAGCCGGTATGCCTGATAAGAACCCTGTTTCGCAGGACGATTTCAGAGATGCCATCCAAAATGAAAGGACCATAGAGCTGGCCTATGAAGGTTTCCGCCTGAACGATCTGCAGCGCTGGCTGAAAGCTTACGATGTATTGAACGAAACATTGCACGGCATACAGACAAAAGCCAACGCTTCGTCCGGCACGCTGAAAAGGAATTGGAAAGTGGTTGATTTTATGAAGCGTACCTATCCTAAGAAATATTATTACATGCCTTTCCCAAGTTCACAGATCAGTGACAATTATTTAGGCGACGGAAAGACCTGGTACGGACAGAATCCGGGCTGGTAATACATTAGCTCCATTATACAATCATAATAGATAATAACAATGATAAGAAAATATAAGAGATTATTTATTTCGTTGCCAATGCTGTATTGCTGCATGATTGCAGAGGCCCAATCGACAATTGTACTCAAAACTCCGGATGCTTTAAGCAATGACACAAGCGCAATAAATACCGTGGTCGATCTGGGTTTTAAGAAAGAGCCTCAATGGCGTAGCACAAGCGCAGCTTATACGCTTCCGGGTAAAGACCTCTCAAAAATGTTTACCGGAAATTTGCTGAATACGCTGCAAGGCAGGATACCGGGATTGACGGTGGTTACAGGTTCCGGAGAGCCGGGATATGACAACCCGACTTTGTATGTGCGCGGGCAAACGAGCTGGAATATCGGCGGTAACCAGTTAGTGATTTTACTGGATGGTTTCCAGGTTGATCTAAGCGCATTGAGCGCGTTGTCGCCTTATGAAATAGAATCGGTAACATTATTAAAAGATGCTTCTGCCACGGCAATGTTCGGCTTACAGGGCGGCGCAGGTGTATTGAGTATCCAGACAAGAAAAGGCAAAGTATTGGCGAAAAACGAACTGGTGCTGAATGCAAGGTTTGGCATACAAAGCCCGGTGCAATTGCCAAAAGTAATGAATGCTTATGACTATACAACTCTGTACAATCAGGCTTTGGTAAACGATGGCTTTCCCCCTAAATATCCCGATCCAAGTTTGTATAAAGCCGCGAACGATCCGTACCATCCGAATGTGGACTGGTACAAGGAAATGCTGAATAATACTTCTGATATACAGGACTATAACTTGTCTTTCAGGGGCGGCAACCAAACGGCAAGATATTTTGTACTGATGGATTATATGAACTATAATGGCTTGTATAAAGATGCAAAAGCGATCAGCAAAGACTTCGGTACAAATGCTACGTATAATAAAATCAACCTTCGGGCAAATGTAGATATCGACCTTACCAAAAACCTGCTGGTGTCGGCGAATATTTCCGGCGTTACCGAAGACCGTAATACGCCATCCGGTTTTACGGCAAGCCAGTTGTTCAACAACCTCATGGCCATTCCTGCTGCGGCTTTCCCGGTAAAGAATCCCAACGGCACCTGGGGCAATAGTTCGGTGTATAATTTTAATCCGGTTGAATTGTTGCAGCAAAACGGTATTTACAGCGCGCATACAAGAACGTTGCAAACCGATTTTACATTAAGGCAGAAATTGGACATCATCACGCCCGGATTAAATCTTATCGGTGGCGTATCGTTCAACAATCAGTATGCAGGTTATTACCAGACGCTTTATTCCGTGCGTTCTTTTGAAATAACGAAAGATGCCAGCGACCAGCCCGTGCTGGACGATAGCGGTCAGGTTGTTTATAAAACCATCGGTAACGATGTACCACAATCGTCCAACGACGGCGGTACGCAGCACTGGAACCGCAATACCGTCCAGTTGGGCTTTGACTACAACCGTACTTTCGGGAAAAGCACCTACTCCGCAACATTGCTGGCAAGAAGGGAAAGTTATCTGCACGACGGGCAATATTATCCGGTGCGCATACAAGGCTTGTCCGCCGATGCGACCTATGATTACGATCAGAAGTATGTAGTTGACCTGAGCGGCGCATACATGGGCTCTGCCGATTTCGCGCCCGGCAACAGGTACGGCTTTTTCCCTGCTGCGGGCATCGGATGGGTTGCATCCAACGAAGACTTTTTAAAACACAGCGATGTTGTCGATTATTTAAAATTCAGGGCGTCGTATGGTTCTGCGGGCAATATCAATGAAAACTATCGTTTCCTGTACGAAGAAATGGCGAGCGGCGCCAACGGCTGGATCGTCGGCAGCGGCAATACATCAAAAGGCGGTATGGCGATCGGGCAAATCGCCAACTCGGATGCTTCATGGGAATTGAAAACAAGTTTCAACTTTGGGTTCGATATCCGTCTTTGGAAAACATTGTCTGCAACGGTGGATGTGTTCAGTGAAAAACGCACGGGCATTTATGAGATTCCTTCCGCCGATGTCCCGTCTTTTACAGGGTTTAACCTGCCCTATATCAACAGCGGCGAGGTGCACAACAAAGGACTCGAAGCGGTTATTAATTATGATAATAAGACCGGCGATTTTGAATACCATATTTCCGGCTCCGCCGCTTATGCAAGAAATAAGATAATTAAGAAGTCGGAAACGGCGCAGCCTTTTGCAAGGCTTTACCAGAAAGGCTTTCCGATCAACCAGGAAAAAGGATTGGTGTTTGACGGCTTCTACCAGCAATCGGATTTTGATGCAGACGGCAACCTGAACGCCGGCGAACCTGTATCGTCTTACGCCAACGTAAAACCCGGCGACCTGAAATTCAAAGACCTTGACGGCAACGGCGTTATAGACGCTTATGATATGAAGCCGTTTGGGTACAACAATGTTCCGGAGATTACCTTTGGGCTGAATATCGGATTTTCTTACAAAGGCTTTGATTTCAGTGCGTTTGCACAAGCCGTTTTGCACCGGACGGTTGATCTGCTTTCGACAGCATACAATTACACGCACCCGTTTGTAAACAATAATAATATCACTGTGTTCTCGGCCAATAGCTGGACGTCGGAGACTGCATCAACGGCTACAACGCCGCGGCTCTCTACGCTGAGCAATGCCAATAACGACCAGCCTTCCGACTTCTGGCTGCGCAACGGCGACTTTATCAAACTGCGGAGTATGGAAGTGGGATATACTTTTTCAAAGAACGGATTCCTGCAAAAAGTAGGCACGGTAAGGTTTTTTGTCAACGGAACGAATTTGTTCGTCTTCAACAAGATCGACGGGCTGGAACCGGAGAATCTTTCGATGGGATATCCGTTAACGAAAGTGGTAAATTTTGGATTTAATATAAAGTTTTAAGTTATTCAATACAATCATATAAGAGTATGAAAAAAATTGTCATCGCTATATCATGCTTCGGTATCCTCTTAGCTTCTTGTAAGAAGGATTATCTCGATGTGAACGATGTAAAGTCTTATGTAACGCCCGATGAGCTGTACTCCAATTACAACTATGCACAGCAGGCGGTATGGAATATTTACAGCTATCTGCCCGACGGCTTTGCGCACCTTGATTACGAAGCCGTCACGGACAATGCGGAAGCGACCAATGTTACCGATGTATCGCAAACGTTTAACAATGGCATCTGGAACCAGTATAATAATCCGGATGATTCATGGACAAGGGATTTCAACGGTATTCGCCAGGCCAATCTTTATCTGGTAAACAAGGACAAGGTTAACATCGAATATATCAGGGACAAGATCACTACTTCCGATTCGTCAACCTGGTACAATGCGCAGAACAATGTAAAGTTTATGCGGGGCGAAGTATTGTTCCTGAAAGCATTCTTTTATTTCGATCTTGTGAAGCGTTACGGCGGCGTTCCGATCATGGAGCAGCCTTTGGATTACGACGATCCGGCTGCCTGGAAAAGCCTTCCGCGCAATACGGTTGATGAATGTATTAAATACATCGTTTCGTTGTGTGATACGGCGGCAACGATTATCCCTGCGGACTTATCGCCTTATTCGTGGTACGATCTGGGGCGTGTAACGCTTGGCTCAATCCTGGCGCTGAAAGCAAAAACATTGTTGTATGCAGCAAGCCCGTTGTTCAAGGATGCAGGCGCAACGGCTACATGGGAAGATGCTGCAAGCGCACTGCACGATGTGATTGCATTGAACGCTTATTCGCTGGATGCAAATTACAGCAACCTGTTTGGCTCCAACAATTCAACTTCCAAAGAGCTGATCTTTTACCGGCGCTACGGCAATACCAATTCTGTTGAGAAAGATAACTTTCCGATCGTCTTCCAGAACAGCGACGGCAACAGCATTACGCCCACGCAGAATTTTATCGACGG
>Ga0153956_1002426_pt1 | contig 13691 bp, 16 predicted proteins | sample TSFL040MetaG_FD_104704 | JGI IMG/M metagenome (GOLD analysis project Ga0153956, IMG submission 104704) | Attine ant fungus gardens microbial communities from Florida, USA - TSFL040 MetaG | ecosystem: Host-associated > Fungi > Mycelium > Unclassified | place: USA: Florida, Wekiwa Springs... | reverse complement strand
CGCGTTCGCTCCTGGGTAGGGTCATGGGACTGCTCCTCTCGTCTGGAGTACGGATGCGCAACTGAATGGTTGCACACGTGCTAGGCTGGGGAACGTGCAACCCGATGGTTGCGCAAGAAAAGCACGAAAGCTTCGCGGAACACCGAGAAAGAGAGACGAAATGCCACTGGTCCCGATGGTCGTCGAGCAGACCGCTCGCGGCGAGCGCTCGTTCGACATCTACAGCCGCCTGCTCTCGCAGCGGATCATCTTCCTCGGCGAGCCCGTCACCGAGGATCTGGCGAACCTGATCATCGCCCAGATGCTGCACCTGGAGGCCGACGATCCCGACAAGGACGTCAGCCTCTACATCAACTCGCCCGGCGGCTCCGCCTACGCGGGCCTGGCGATCTACGACACGATGCAGTTCATCAAGCCCGACGTGCAGACCATCTGTTACGGGATCGCGATGTCGGCCGGGTCGCTGATCCTCACCGGTGGGGCGAAAGGCAAGCGGATGGCGCTGCCGAACAGCCGCATCCTGATCCACCAGCCTTCGAGCGGCTTCGAAGGCCAGGCCTCCGATATCGAGATCCACGCCCGCGAGGTGCTCGAGCTGCGGGACCGCCTGAACCAGATCTACGTCGAGCACACCGGCCAGCCGATCGAGAAAATCTCACTCGACATGGAACGCGACAAATTCTTCAAGCCCGACGAAGCGCGTGAGTACGGGCTGATCGACCGGGTGATCGAGTCCCACGACTTCACCCCGAACCCGACCGGCTTCCGCGCCGGCGGCAACGGAGACGGTGGCGGCAGCGACGACGGCCCCACCACCGGGGGCGGCACCGCTTAGGTGCGGCTGCGCAAGACGAAGCGGCGGCCCGCGGAGAGCGCGCCGCCGGCCAAACGGCGGTCGCCGACGAAGCGGCCGCCGTCGTACTACGCGGTCGCGGGGGTCCAGCTCGATGAGGAGCTCGACCGCCTGCGCGGGCTGCCGGTCTTCGCCGGCGGGCCGCTGACGAAGAAGCGCCCGGAGCTGAAGGTGCGCCGGGCGAGCACGCGACCCAACCGGGTCGGCTTCGCCGTCCCCACCGAACATCGTCTGCAGGTGACCGTGTACCCGGGGATCCGCCCCGGCGACGTGCTGGAGACGCTGCTCCACGAGCTCGTCCACCTGCACGTGGGACGGGCCCGCGAGGCGCACGCCTGGCACGGGCGGACCTTCAAGGCGACGCTGGCCCGGGCGATGGACGAGGCCTACGGCGTCCGCGGCGTCCCGACCCGGAGCACCCTGCACGGCGCCTACGCCGAGGCGATCGAGCGCCTGCGCGCGAAGCCGCAGCTGGAGCTGGACCTGGCCTGAGCGCCACCGTCTGCGGTTGACCGGCTCTGGGTCGGTGGAATGCAGACGCTCAGCCGAGGCGGCGGACGGCCCAGGCGCCGACGACGGTCGCGGCGCCACCGCTGAGGATGCCCTGGACCGCGGCACGGCCCGCGGCCGGATCGCGGCCGGCGATGCCGAAGGCGATCGCGTCGCCGAGATCGACCGCCGCGGCCACGGCGGTGGCCTCTCGCAGACGCTCCCGGTCGTCGCGGGCGGCAAGGGTCAGCAGGCCGAGCGCGATGTCGCGGCCGCCGGCGATCCGGGTCAGGGCGCGGGCCGAGGTGTCGGACGCTTCGAAGCCCAGGACCTTCAGCGCCGGCCGCGTGGCGAGCACCGCGCCGATCCCGATCGCGATCCGCCCCGCGGCGATCCCGAGCACGGCGGCGCGGGCGAGCGGGTCGGGTTTGCGGCGACGTGAGCCCACCGGACAAACCTAGCGTGAGGAGACCGTGCCCTCGCCGGGTAATGATGGGTGGATGGCCGAGGGCGACACCATCCTGCGCGCGAAGAACCGCCTCGGCGCCCTGGTCGGACAGGAGATCGCGGTCAGCGCGCCGAACCCGCGCGGCCGGGCCGCCGGGATCGAGCGCCTCGACGGCCTCACCCTGGAGGGCATCGACACCCACGGCAAGCACCTCGTCTTCCGCTTCGGCGACCTCGCCCTCCACAGCCACCTCGGGATGAGCGGTGGCTGGCACGTCTACCCGCACCGGGCCCGCTGGCGCCGGCCCCGCTCCTCCGCCTGGGCGGTGCTGTCCGGCGATCGCGCCGACGCGGTCCAGTTCGGCGGCCCGACCCTGCGGGTCCTGCGCGCGAGCCGCGTCCCGATCGATCCTCAGCTCGCCCGCCTCGGCCCCGACATCCTGGCGCCGGACTTCGATCCGGCCGCCATCGTCGCCAAGTTCCGCGCCACCGACCAATCCCGCACCCTTGGCGACGCCCTCCTCGACCAGCGCCTCACCGCCGGCATCGGCAACATCTTCAAGAGCGAGGCCTGCTTCGCCGCCGAGATCGACCCCTGGCACACCCTGGCGGACCTCGGCGACGACGACCTCCGCCGCGTCTTCGAAGCCGCCCGCGAGCAGATGCTCTCCGCGGTCACGCTCGGCAACCGCCACCGCTTCCGCATCTACAAACACCGCGGCCCCTGCTCCCGCTGCCGCGGCACCGTCCACCACCGCGGCCAGGGCGACGCCAACCGCACCACCTGGTGGTGCGAGCGCTGCCAGTTCTGAGCGGCGCTCCGCCCCGCTCTACGGCAGGTTCTTGACGAAGCGGCTGCGGCTGGTCTGGAGCTCGTAGCCGGCGGAGGCCCAGAAGGCCATCGCGCCGGGCTTGTGGGATTCGGCGATCGCGTTCAGGCGCTTGGCGCCGAGGGCGCGGAGGCGGTCCTCGCCGGCGCGGACGAGGGTGGTGGCGAGACCGTGGCGGCGGTGGGACGGGAGGACGGCGAGGCGGTAGAAGGTGGCCCGCCAGCCGTCCCAGCCGGCGATCAGGGTGCCGACGATCTCACCGCCCGATTCGGCGACGATCAGCGCGTCAGGGTCGCGCTCCAGCAGGCCGCGGACGTCCTCCGCCGATTCGGTCGACGAGGGCGAGGCCTCCGCCCGGCGCCAGAAGCCGAGGAGCGCCTCGACGTCATCGAGGCGGCCGGTACGCACGGTTGGAGACGACGGGCCTTGCATGAAGCGCGGGGGAGAGCCGACGATCGGACTTGAACCGATGACCCCTTCATTACGAATGGCTTTCTAGAGCCAAATCTAGGACATTCAGGCACGATTCTGTCCAAGGAGATCGACTGAGTTCGGGTCAGAATTGCACAATCGGGGACATATTCCGGGACACGTTTGCGGTGTTGCTGTTGGAGAGATACCAGGGGTGGACTCAGCGTCTTACTGGTGTCCGGGCGCCAAGCCCTCGGCTTTCCCGGAAGACGGAGGTTGCGTCGCTCGTCACGGATATATGTCCGTCCTGCTGAGGCGCCGGGTGGTGGGTTCGTTGGTTCCGCCAGTCTCGACGCCATCCAGGATCGGCGCGCTATGAAAGGCCCAGCTGCTCTTTGTTGTCACGGAGCATCGTCAACCGGACGTAAGCCCGCATGAGCGGATTTTTGAACCGGTAGAGGTTGTTCTTGCTCTTCGGAAGGTTTTTGTCGGCCAAGATGTCGTATTTATCGCGAAGTTCTGACATCGGAGGACTAAGGAAGTTCAACTCCGAAGGGCTGGCGTACCGGCCGGGATGAACCTCCATGAACGAGGCCCGGATATCTCGAAATGGAACTTCAAGATTGTTGAGGCGGGCCATTGCTTCCATGATCGACCGACGGGCACGGACGTCGCCGCTGGTCTCGACCGCGTTGCGATAGGCACTGCGCAGGGCCAGATCGCAATCGAGGATGATGTCCTCGATTGACTCTTCGAAGTCGGAGAGTTCGACGAACTGTCTGCTGGCATTTACCGCTCGACGCGAGCAATGGAGAGCGATCAAATGCGTGTAGTACGGAAAGCCATCGGAGGATTGAAGGATGAGGTCTCGGCAAAGGCCCTCAAACTCGATGCCGAGCTTTTGTTCTCCGCTGCGGAGAATCTCGTCCAGCTCGTCAGGTGGCATCCTGGTCACCTCGATCTGCGACAGGCGCCGAGCCGTCGCCTCGTCGGCAGTGACAAGCTCCTCGGAGGCTTCCGGGATGCCGGCGATCGCTAGCTTGACGGCGTCGTCGGTATCGGCAGCTCGATCTGCGAGCGTCTTGAGAAACTGGACAATGGCCTGTTTCGTCTCAGGTGCGTGGCCCTGACGGCGAAGGTTCTCGTAGTTATCGAGGAACAGCACTTCTACGTCCGCGGCCTCCAGCGCCTCCGCGACGATCATCGGCAGCGCTCGCCGGACCTCCGCAACCTTCACATCTTCCCCAAGCTGTCCCTTCACTTTTGCGTTGAAGATGCCGGTAAGGAAGCCAGCCTCGGCCTCGCCAGCCTTCGATTTGACCCGCTCGATTACTTCGTCGGTGACCACTTGCGCAAGAGCATCGCGCAGCATCTCGTCAAATGGTGCCCCGCATTCGACGCGGACATACTTGATCGAGTTCTTCCGACAGAGATAGCGAACGAGCGAGGTCTTACCCACGCCGGTCGGGCCGTAGGCGATGATCTGTCGGCCCAGTTCGTGTAGCGCACCCTGTACTCGCTCCTCCAAGCGCTCGTGGCGGCGCGTCGCGAACATGTCGTCGCGCACAGGTGATGCAGGAGTAAAGACATCTTCGGGACGTTCCGCCATCGTGGGCGAGTCTAACTGGGGTGTTGGCGGTCGGCTCCGCGTCGGAAATTCTCGCCCGTCAGCTTCGCACCGCCTTGTCGCCGCCCGCAAATGAGACGGCTTCGAGACCCTGAGCCGGAGGGCAGTCCCGTCAGAGGGCTTCTGCCCTCGCCGCTAGATTCGAAACGGTGGTGCCGAGCGCCGTGGCTAAGGCGACGATCGTTCCCCAGGTCGGGTTGGTGCGGCCGCGTTCGACCCGGGACAGCGCCGCTACGGTCAGCCCTGCCCTTTCGGCCAGCACCGCCTGACTAACTTCATTTTCGGTCCGTAGCGCCCTTATCGCTCGACCGAGCGCCGGTTGCGAGCCATCCTGCCGTGCCATCCCGGCAGGCTTTCACAGATGCGTCGAACGGAAAGACTTGTACAAAAGTACTCGTTAGGCTACCGTCTCCACCTAGACAAAAAGCGCCCCCGCGCTGCGCAAACAGCCGGGGGCATGGCACAGGAGGGATTAGCTCCCATGCACGACCAAGATAGTTCGGCGCGCCCGAGCTCGGCACAGCGTCGCGACCGCGACCCGCAGGTTGCATACGACGAGGAGCAGGCCTACCTCCTCGATGAGCTGCTCGACGAGTACCCGTCCCTGATGACCTACGAGGAGGCCCGCCTCGCCCGCGTCCGTGAAGGCGGGGACTGGCAGGAAAACGACGCCTTCGAAATCGCGGTGCGGGCGCTCGGCTGGGCCGGTCTGGTCCGCAGGCAGGGCGATCTGCTCGTCCCGGTCCGGCCCGCGCGCCAGATGGCCGCCCTCGGTTTCTCGCTCGGCTGATGGAGGACTTCGACAGCCGTGTAATGCGGCAGCTCGGGCACCGCATCAAGCGACGACGGAATTTCCTCGACCTCTCCCAGGAAGCACTCGCGGAACGCGCGGGCATCCACCGGACCCAGATCAGCTTCTATGAGAACGGTGAACGGATGCCGCTCGCCGCCACGCTGATCAAGCTGGCGGCGGCCCTCGGGATCTCCGTCGGCCGGCTCCTCGTCGGGATCGAGTGGGAGGTCACGGGTCCTCCCCTCCGTATTCCCCATGAGGACGATCCCTGGGACCCGAGACAGGGGGACGACGGTGCCGCAGAAAAAGCGTGACCCCGCCGTCGCGGAGCGCTTCGGGCGGAACCTGCGCCGTGTCCGCAGGCGCGAGGACCTGACCCAGGAACGGGTGGCGAGGCGGGCCGGGTTGCATCGCACCGAGATCGGCAGGCTGGAGAACGGCGAGCGCGTCCCCCGGATCGACACGTTGGTCCGGTTGGCGGACTCGATGGTGGTCCCGCCGGGTGAACTCCTCGACGGGATCTCCTGGGTCCCGGCGCCGGAGGTCGTCGGAGGCTTCGCATTCGGGTCGATGACGATCTCACCGAGTCCAAGGCAAGCGACGCAGGAGCCAGCCGATTAGGAGAAAACCGAGTCAAGAGATACATCGAAGCGAGACAAACCGAGGCCAGCAAGAGGAGCCGAACCGAGGCCGAAGGTCCAGTCAGCTAAGTGCCAGGCCGAAAGGCCGCGACCGAACATCTGGGTCGGGCCCAAGACCAACAGCAGCCCCTCACGCATTATCACCAGATGGAGAAGGTTGCTCGGCCCGTCGTCCGCTGTCCGATGTAGAACGACGCCAACTTCGTATCGGCGGCTTCGGTCTTAAGGATGGGCGCCGACCAGTCTGGGGGAGCAATCACTACTGCGGGGAGGTCACGTGGCCAAAGCTCAAAAACGCCCCAAGGCCCACCATGTTCTTCCGCAATTTTATCTCCGCGCGTGGGCGAACGCCGGAGGGCGAATCAGTGCGCGATTGCGCGATGGCAAGACGTTCGAAACCGGCTCCGAGGCGCTCGCAGTAGAGAAGGATTTCTATACCGCCGAACGCCCGGACGGAACGAAAGACGCCGTCGCCGAGAAGGCTCTCGCTGAAGTGGACGCGGCGGGTAGTGCGGTTCATGCTGCCTTGCTCCGCCTCGAATTCCCGATCAGCCCGGAGGAAAAGGCCTCCTTCTCTCAGTGGCTCGGATTGCAGTGGGTTCGCGGCAGGAGTACTCGGGCTAGTGGTCAAGAGCTTGCGGACAAGATGCAGAAGATGATGATCCGCATGGGTTTGGAAAACGCCGAGTTAGGGCCCATGCCTCCCGCCGGGGATGCGGAGTCGTCTCCGCGGCCGGACTTTCTTGACGAGAGCGAAGGATTTCCCATCCCCGACTTCAGCGATCTGAGTAAGGACGAAAGAGATCAGATGGGTCGGGAACTAGACGACGTCTCGTTTGAGCTTCCTCGCGAGGCCATGCTGTTGCAGATGTTTCAGATGATGTTTCCGGCAGCGATGCCCTTCAACGAATCGGAGTGGCACCTCCTGAAATTCGCCGACCCACTTTTATTCACGAGCGACGAGCCGATCATCCTGCAGCGGGATTGGCGGCCGGAGAATAGGTTTCTTGGTGTCGGGCCGGCGACGGCGGATCAGATGTACGTGCCGATCTCGCCCCATCTCTGCCTTGCTGTCGTTCGTGTCGCGGGCGTCGGGCACGAGTCGATCCATGAGCTGCCCGGCGTCGAGGGCGCGAAGATCAACGAGCGGACCGTCGGCACGTGGTGGTCTTAGCTGTTCCGGCATCCCGACGGACCTGCCTTCCCGGATGACGTTCCATCGCTCCCCGATGAGCGGATCGTCATCAACTAATCCGCACGTTGCCCTCCGCGCCGCTGAACGCAACGAAAATGAGGACGGAAACTGCGTCCGATAGTCGACCACGCCCCCTTGGTGCTGTCGTCATGGTGGCTAATCTTTGACCACGGCGCCGTCTCTCTGGCGCCCAGCAACGTAACCACCACCACCAAGGAGCGGACCCAATGTCTTTTCACCGTTATCCGTGGTTACGACCTGCCTACAAATCGGAGCCGTTCTCGCCGTCCTAACCGGCGCTATCGGGGTGCTCCGAGGGCTGATCGGCCTCGCCCGCGATTGGCTCGGCCTTGAGAGGGAATTGGGGGAACGTCGCGAGCGACGCGTTCGTCGCGGCGGCTAGCAATGGGACGCCAGGCTCAATTTCGCCCGATACGCGGAGCGATCTGAACTGACAACCGTGTCATGGCATCCGGCTGTGGCCCGACGCAAACGCCTCGCTCGCTCGCCGTACGGGGTATGGCCCCAGTTCGCGACGGATCGACCCCACTCCCCGGACATCCCAGGTGATGTTGTCGATCGGGAAGCTAGGCGCGGGCCAGGAGGCCTACTACACGGCGAGGGTCGCCGAAGGCGCCGAGGACTACTACTCGGGCCGGGGTGAGGCCGAGGGCTACTGGCTCGGCTCCGCCGCCGTCGACCTTGGGCTCGACGGCAAGGTCGACCCCGACGCCCTGACCCCGATGCTGACCGGCCGCCACCCGGCGACCGGCGAGCCGCTCGGCCTACGCCACGTCGCCGGGCGCGGCCCGGTCCCCGGTTTCGATCTCACCTTCTCGGCGCCGAAGTCCGTCTCGCTGACCTGGGCGCTCGGGGGCGAGGGCGCCGGGGCGGAGGTCGCCGCCGCCCACCGGGCATCAGTCGCCGCCGCGCTCGACTACATGGAGCGCGAAGCGTGTTGGACCCGGCGCGGTCACGGTGGCCGCGAGTTCGTTCACGGGAACGGCTTCATCGCCGCCGCCTACCTCCATCGCTCCTCGCGCGCGGGTGACCCGCAGCTCCACACCCATGTCCTCGTCGCCAATGCGACCCGTGGTCCCGACGGCCGCTGGACTCGGCTCTACCACCCGGCGATATACGACCACGCGAAGACCGCCGGCTACATCTATGAGGCCAACCTCCGCCACGAGCTGACCCGCATGCTCGGCGTCCGTTGGCAGGAGGTCGCCAACGGCATCGCCGAGATCGAGGGCTTCGACCCTGAGCATCTCCGGGCCTTCTCGACCAGGCGCGCGGAGATCCTTGCGGCCACCGCGCCCGACGCCTCCGCTCGCGCCCGCCAGGTCGCCACCCTGGAGACGCGGAAGGCCAAGGGCCGCGACCTGACCGAGGAGAGCCTGCGCGAGCGCTGGCGCTCGACCGCCGAGGAGATCGGCCTCGACCGCGACACGATCCGCCGCACCTTCGGCCGTGGGCAGGCGGGCCGGGAGGCGATCGGCGCTTCCGCCGTCGAGGAGGCGCTCACCTCTCGCGCCTCCCACTTCGACCGCCGCGACGTGATCCAGGCGGTCGCCGACCAGCTCCGGGCGGGCGCGCCCGCCGCCGAGGTCGAGGGCGTCGCCGACGCCTTCCTCGCCCGCGACACGATCGTCGCGATCGGCGAGAGCGCCAAGGGTCCGCGCTTCACGACCCGGCGCGTCTGGGATATCGAGCAGGGCGCGCTCGCCGCCGCGCGGGAGATGGCGGCCGGGTCGGGCCACGGTGTGGTGGCAGAGATCGCGGTCGCCCGCGTCCTTGCGACCCGCTCGACGATCAAGGCCGACCAGCGGGCGATGGTCGGGCGCCTGACGCGCGGCGGTGAGCAGCTCGTCGTCGTGGTCGGTGAGGCGGGCACCGGAAAGACCTTCGCCACGGTCGCCGCCGCCGAGGCGTGGGCTGGAGCCGGGGTCGGCCTCCGGGTCGCGGCGCCGACGTGGCGCGCCGCAAACGTCCTTCGTTCCGAGGGGCTCGACGCGATCAGCGTCGCCCGCCTCCTGGCCGAGCTGGACGCCGGGCGCCAGCGGTTGCCGCCCCGCTCGGTGCTGCTGGTGGACGAGGCGGGGATGGCCGACTCCGCGACCCTCGCGCGGTTGATCGACCATGCCCGCGCCGCCGAGGCCAAGCTGGTGTTGGTCGGCGACCCGGCTCGGCTCGGCGAGATCGAGGCCGGCGGCCTCTTCGCGGCGATCGTCGCCCGCACTGATCCGGTCCTCCTCGACGAGGTGATCCGCCATGAACACGCCCTCGACCGCGAGGGCGCTCGGCGCATCCGCGAAGGCCACGGCGGGGAGGCGATCGAGGCCTACCGCTCGGCCGAGCGTGTCGTCGTCTCCGCCGACCCGGAGACGCGCAGGGAGGAGATGGTCCGCGACTGGTGGCGCTCCTTCGCCGAGGGCGAGGACGCGGTCATGATTGCCAAGCGAAACGTCGAGGTCGGGCGGCTGAATGCATTCGCGCGGGAGATGATGCGGGCCGACGGTCGTCTTGGTGATCTTGAGATCGAGGTCGGCGAGGCGCGCTTCGCGGTCGGCGACCAGGTCATCACCCGCGTCAACGACCACCGCGCCGGCATCTACAACCGCGAGCGCTGGCGCGTCGAGGCGATCGACCCTGCTGGCCGGGGTGTCGAGCTGGTCGGGGTCGATGCCGACCGGCGCGTCGTCGTCGATGCCGACTACCTGGGTCGCGAGAGCCCGAGCGACGGGGCACCGGCGCTCCAGCATGCCTACGCCGCCACCACCTACCAGGCGCAGGGCTCGACGGTCGACCGCGCCTATGTCATGGCGGATCCCTCGATGGACCGGCAGGAGCTTTACGTCGCCGCCTCGCGGAGTCGCGAGGAGACTTGGTTCTACGCGACCCCGGAGGTCGACCTCGAGCGCGAGGAGTACGCGCCGCACTCGGCCGGTCGCGAGGGCCTCGCACACATCGCCGCGGCGGCCGAGCGCGACGGCGCCCAGGTGTCGGCCCATGATCAGGCGCTGCGCTCCCGGCTCGACCGGCTGTCCTCGCCGGAGCTGGTGCGGCTGCGCGAGGAGCTGCGCTCGGAGGCGGGCGCCGAGCAGCAGCACGAACGCAGTGGGGAGGCGCTCGATGAACGGATCGATCACAGCGAAGAGCTGCTCGCCGGGATCAGCGCCGAGCGCCGCGAACTTGGCGACCCGCCGCGATGGGGCCGGGACGCGAAGCGCGCCCACGCGGAAGCATGTCGTCAGCTTGACGCTCGTGAGTCGATGTCGCGGGAGGCGCTCGGGCGTCATCTGGCCGACCGCGAGACGCTGCCGACTGTCGCCCACGACGCCCGCGCAGAGGTCGCGGCGATCGATCGCATCCTCGACCGTCTTGAGGACATGGCGCTCGCCGCCGCGCGGGTCTCTCCCGGTGCGTATCTCGTCGCCGAGTTGGGGGAGAGACCGGCGGAGGGATCGGGTCGCCTCGCCTGGGACCGTGCGGTGCGGGAGGTCGAGGGCTACCGACAACGGCATGGGCTTTTGGACAGAGACACTGTGCTCGGGCCGGAGGCGAAGGACCGGGCGACGCGGCGCGAGCAGGAGCGGGTCCGGGGTTCCATCGCGCGGGCGCAGCGCGAGCTGGGTATCGAGGCGGCGCCGACGATCGAGCGTGCTCCGTCCTTGGAGATCGGACTGTGAGCGCGCCTAGTGGCCCGATGCCGTTCGACCGGCCGCTCGACATGGAAAGCGGCGGACTGGCGGAGCCGCTGCTGAACGCTGCCGAGGCGGCGCGGCTACTTCACGTTCCGCGAAGCACGCTGTACGAGTTGGTGCGATCTCGGGGTCTGCCGCATGTACGGATCGGACGCCGAGGCCTTCGGTTCACCCGCGCGGACCTTGGCCGCTGGGTCGAGGAAAATACGTTCGCGGCCTAGCTGCCGATTGCCGCAGCGGTATTTGAATTCACGACGGCATCAACAGCCGTCTGAATCTGTGCAGATTCCTTAGGGTCGATAGTTCCCGATTGCATTGCGGCACCGACAAAGGCAGTAGCGCCGGCAGCGCCGTCCAGGGGGAGAATTTCTTTCCCGTTGGCAATAAAGAGGCCGGTAGGACCGTCGTAATCTGAGAAGTGAAGTTTCATCGCTATTTCAAAGCTAGGAATCCAATAAGCCTTTCGGCGAATCTCGAAACAAGCTTAAGAGCAGTCCTTGCGACAAGGTTTGAGACAAGCGTTTACAACGAAACTGCCGATAAACCTTGAGATAAGGATAGCCATAGAGAATGGCGTTGCTAAACAGACCTTCGAATTGCATCAACCATAAGGTCGATCAATGGCTCATAGCTTTGAGATCGATCTTGCTGTCTCAAGGCTCGTCCAAGAGCCCATCGGGTCTCGTCTGAAGGGGCAATGGCGACCTCGACAAGACCGCATCTTTGAACGGCATAGCTGAAGACAGCCCAGGCGGTCCGTCCATTCCCATCGAAGAAGGGATGGATGCCGATCAGCTTTGCGTAGAGCTTGACTGGAATTTGTGCCGCATCGGCTAGCGCCGGCTCGTCGTCTCTTGCGGCCAGCGCCGCTACTTCGCGCTCGAAGACCGCGAGGGCCTTTCGGAGATTCTCCTTGACCCGCCTGCCTCCGCAGGCAGATCTGACGCATACGACCGGAGCATCCCGTGTTCCCTTCACGACTGGAAACTGGACGCCTTCCCCCTTCTCGGAGCGAAAGCTGAGCGTCTGATCATCAAAGACAGGCTCGAAAATCCCGCGGTGGATCAGCTCGATATCCGCTACCTCAAGCAGTTTGTCGCGATACCCCTCCAGGGTCGTCAGCGCCGAGACTCGCCCTAGCTCTTCGGCGACCCTGGCCCAGGTCTGACCGGGAGTCAGCCCTCGCGCCTGGTGATAATGGGAATCCGCCTTCTCCGCGAACCCTGCGAACGAAGTCCGTGCAGCCTGGACTGCCGCCTCCGCCAGCTTGCGCTCCTGCGGATCAAGCTCCTCCAACCGCCGGGCGAAGCGGTTGTCAGTCACGGGTCTTCGCCTGTGGCTCGTCGATCCGAAATGCTTCGGCGACGAGGGCGGCATCGCCCTCACGCGGTGCGTAGTGGAGGTACTTCATCGTCGTCTGTATGTCGGCGTGGCCCATCCACTCTTGGACACGGCGGATGTCGGCTTTGCCGATCATGCGGGTGCCGAAGGTGTGGCGAAGGTCGTGAAAGCGGAGTTTGCGGAGGCCCGCTCGCTTGAGGGCCGCGTCGTAGCGACGGCGGAGTGCACGACCGTCGAGGTAGCTGCCGCTCTGTCCGACGAAGACAAGATCGTCGTCGCTCGTCCAGTTCTCCCGCTGGCCGAGCTTCGCTAGTGCCTCGGCGACGTCGGGCGCCATCGGCACCGAGCGGACCTTGCCCGACTTCGGCGTGGTGAGCGCCCCGTCGGCGTAGCTTGCTCGCACCCGGACGACCTGGTTGGAGAAGTCCACGTCGCGCCACCGGAGCGCGAGCAGCTCGCCACGGCGCAGACCCGTGAAGGCGGCGGTCAGATAGATCGCGGCGTCCTGCGTCGACGACGCCGCGCGGACCAGCGCCATCACCTCCTCTAACGAGAAGACGTCGATGTCGCCGCTCTGTCGCATTGGCGGTCGCTCGACTTCGGCCGCCGGGTTGGTCGGCAGCCCGTAGACCTTCCGCGCGCGTTTGAAGATGCCGTGGAGGAGGACGAGGGCCTTGGTGCGCGTCGCGGGCGCACGGTCGATGCCGGCGAGCCACGACTCGATCATCTCCGTGGTGATCACCTCGATCGGTTCGTCGCCGAAGGTGGGGAGGAGCTGCGCGCGCAGGATCGCCTTGTAGCCGACGATCGTCGAGGGCTTGCGGTCGCGGTCGTGCTCGACGTAGCGGAGCCACTCGGCGGCGGCCTCCGAGAAGGTGACGCCGGTCTTGACCAGGCCAGGAAGGGTGCCCCGTCGCGCTTCGTCGAGAACGCCGCGCAGCCAATCTTCCGCGGTGCGCTTCGTGTAATAGCCGGCGGGCGGTCGACCGCGCTCAGTCCAGGCCGGGCCGACCTTCCGCTGCACCTGGCGGCCGTCCGGCAGGCGGTACTTGGCGAACCACTGGGGTCCGCGCTTGCGTTCGACCCGAAAGACGTGCCCCGAGGGGGGTCTTGGAGGCGCTTTCTTCGTTGCCGCCATAGCCCCATTCTAGCCCTGCCTCGGGACATATTGGGGACATATTTCTGTGTCTTAGGAGAGCGCCCGACGCCGAAAGTTGCGATTTGCTGGGCTTTTGAAAGCCGACGATCGGACTTGAACCGATGACCCCTTCATTACGAATGAAGTGCTCTACCAACTGAGCTACGCCGGCGCGGTGGCCCATATTAGGCCAAGGATCGTCTCGATTCAGACAGGCCTGGG
>Ga0153956_1002425_pt1 | contig 13705 bp, 6 predicted proteins | sample TSFL040MetaG_FD_104704 | JGI IMG/M metagenome (GOLD analysis project Ga0153956, IMG submission 104704) | Attine ant fungus gardens microbial communities from Florida, USA - TSFL040 MetaG | ecosystem: Host-associated > Fungi > Mycelium > Unclassified | place: USA: Florida, Wekiwa Springs... | reverse complement strand
CACTTCGGGCGAACTCGCCAGCGACTGCAACATCGGTTGCGTCAAATTGGCGATCGCGATGCTGTTGGCGACCCACAGCACGGTGTATCCGTGCGCTTCCTCGCTGAGGCCGTACTGGCCCCGCAAGGTCTGCCGCGCGGACGACTGCGCGTTCGCGGCGAACTGCGTCAGCGTGTCGTGCACGTACGCCGCACGCGCGGTGCGGTCGTGGATGTCGAAAGCGGCGGAAAGGTCGGCCTTGCCGCGGAACTGCACGATGACGGCCGGCATCTCGTTCGCGGCGAGCGCCGCGGTCACGGCCGGGTCGATGGAGGCGGATGCCTGGGCGGCCTGCGCCGCAGTCGTCAGCGGTTGCGCGCTGGCGCTCCATGCATCCTGGCTGGCACCGGCCCAGAAGACGCAGCCGGCGATGGCCGCGGAGAGATAAAGTGCGCGAGGCCCGCGATGACGCGAGCGCGCCCCGATAGGTACATAAGACATTTCGAAAAACTCCCCAGGGAGAATGTTGTGAGCGGAGCGAGGTCGATCGATGCGTGATCGGCATGCGAGCGCGCCGCATTCGGACAACTACTACACATCGGCTGGTGACGCAACGATACGCCCGCGCATTCTGCGAGCGCACATGCCTTCCCTGGCACCGCGACGGGAACGAATCCCGTGCGGCGAAACTGCCTTGCGAAAATGCCGCTGCAAACGGGAAGACCCTCGCAAGCGAAGGTCTTCCCGCTGCACGGCGGACTCCGGATGCACGGAATCCTCGATGCCCGACGAACTCAGCGACGCTTGGTCAGGCGCCGATCGTGATGGCCCGCGCGCGGCAACGTGCGGTGCGGCGGCGAAACCTCGCCGTCGATCGTGACCTGATCGATGAATATGTTGCCGTCGTCGCCGTTGCCGTCGTGGGTATAGGTGAACGTGATCGCGTGCGCGAGGTTGTCGCCGTATGCGCCGATGTCGATCGATTGCGGAACGAAGGCGCCGTCCGCAGGCAATGCGGACAGGTCGACATTGGCGATCTGGTTGGCGTCGAGCGTGACGACCAGGTGGCCAGCGCCCTCCGGCGGAACGTCGATCAAGCGCCAATAATTCAGGTAGCGCGGGCCGCCGCTGGCGATCGTCACGGTCTGCGAGAAGGTCTGCGTTTCCGCCGAGCCGCCCCCCCAGCCGCCGAACCAGACTTCCCAGCTGCCGTCGTAGACCGGGATGCCGAATCCATCGCTGTAGAACGGGGTGCCGGTGGAGTCGTTGGTATCGGTGCCGGCCCACGACGGATTGCTGCCGCCGTCGCCCGTGGTCGCCTCGAAGCTCGGATCCTGCAGCGGCTGGGTGAACGGACCGCCCTGCACCTCGAATCCGTCGGCAAAGATCAAGTCGAGCGGCTGCACGACCAGGGTCACGGGAACCTCGACCAGCGGATGCGCCATGTCATCGGAAGTCGCGCACAGCTTGGCCGTGTATTGGCCGGCCTGCAGCGTGCCGGTGCTCACCGCCACGTTCACCGCATTGGAGGCGCCCGCTGCCGCATTGCCGGAGGTCGGGGTCGCGCTGAGCCAGGCGACGTCGGAAGGCGCATTGCACGCGCTTGCCGCTTCCGCGAGCGTCCAGTGCAGCGTGCTGCCTGCGGTGCCGCTGTTGGCAATGGTCAGCGTCGCGCTGTCGTTGAGACCGGCGACCACGCTGAACGACAGCTCGGTCGGCGTCACGGTGGCTTCGGGTTCCGGCGCCGCGCTGACCACCACGCTGACCGGCACCTCGATCAATGCGTGCGTCGCATCGTTGGTGGCGATGCACAGCTTCGCCGAGTGACTGCCGACGCTGAGGCTGCTCGTGTTGGCGGTGACCGAAACGGACGCGGACGTACCCCCCACCACCGCGCCCGACATCGGGGACTCGCTCAGCCAGCCGACGTCGGACGGATTGGCGCACGTGGTTTCGGCTTCGGTGATCGTGTACGTCAGCGAGCTGCCGACGACGCTGTTGGCGATCGACAGGGTATTGGTGCCGCTGGCGCCGGCGGCCAGCTTATAGCCCAGGCTGGTGGGCGTGACCGACGCGACCGGATCCGACGAACCGCCGCCGGCCCAGGGACCGAACGGGACGAGCATGGGGCCGCGCTTCTTGCAGATCATCGAATCCTGCGGAATGCAGCTCGCACCCGTGCAGCCGGGCGGCCAGTTGTTGGCGGTGGCATCACGCACCGACACGCGATAGTAGAGCGCGATCGTGGTGTTGAGCAGGCTCTCGCCGTTGACAAGGGCATCCTGGTTCATCGCGCAGACGCCGAGCGGGTTGTCCGAACGATCGGCGTATTCGCCATCGTGCTGGCGTGTTCCCATCACGTCGATGGTGTGGAAACCGCGCCCGGATTCATTGGTCGGAATCGTGTAGTCGTCCGTGCTCGGCACCAGGCGGTAGCCGTTGCCGGTGGTGGCGTTGCGCACTTCCCAGGTCTTCGGGCCGCCGCTGGGACCGCCGGCCGCGTCGCGCAGATCGGTGAACTCGGTGCTCTGGTCGACGCCGTTGACGCTGAGCGTGTTGACGCCCGAGTTGTCGATGTCGAACTCCATGCGCCAGTAGTTGTGGTGCCAGTGCGTGATGCTGCTGTTGGTGCCGTCGTTGTTGCCGAAGCCGAATTCGGGGTTCATGCGGCCGTCGGTGTAGAACGTCCAGCGCGTGGTGTACTGGTACCAGGCCGCCGAATGCTGGCTGGTCAGCGTGACGTGATCGCCGCCGTCCTCGATGGTGACGCCCTTCGCACAGCTGGCCACCGTGTTCGGGTAACCGGGCAACTGGAACGGGCAATTGCCGTAGGCGGCCGTCGGGTTGTTCGATCGGTCGCATGAAGTGATCGCGGCCGGCGGATCGACCGGCGTGCCCAGCTTGTTCTGCACCGCGCGATCGGACAGGAAGTTCTCGGTCGTGTCCTTCCAGTCGCGATAGCAGGTGCTGGTGCGGTACTCCGCGAACAGCATCGGTGCATGCGCGCGACGCATGACCAGGTGTCCCTTGAAGTGCACGTTGCGCAGTTCCATGCCCGAGCCGTCCGCGCCGACGCTGAGGTTGGGCGGCAGCCAGCACATTTCCCACACGGGGTTCACGGCCGGCCAGCTGAGCTTCGTTTCGGGGCTCACGCAGGTGGGCGAATCGGCAAATGCATGACCGGCGAAACCGCCCGTCAGCAGCAACAACATCAGCAACAGCCACTTTTTCCTGGTACGCATTTATTTGCTCCCCACAGAAGATTGCTTGACCGCCTTGTACTGCTCCATGTCGTACTCCGGGTACACGACCCGGTCCCGCTGGAGATCGACGATCGCATGCGCGACCGCCGTTACCCCGTTGTCGTTCGAAAGGATCGCGTGGATGCAACGCGTGCCCAGATCGCAGTAGCGGTCCCCCGGCTGGCGCCAGACGAAGCCGCCGGCCCAGATGACGACGCCGGGGCGCCGCACGATCTCCTTCAAGGTCGGATAGCCGCTGACCAGCGCTTTGACGCGATCGTTCTCGACGTCGGTCAAACGCATCTCGGCGCCCGGCACGTCCTCGGTCTGCAGCAGCTTCCCGTCCGCATCGTAGGTCCGGCGAATCGCCGTGCCGCGACCGTAGTCCCACGCCAGCTCGATCTGCCGGCGCACTTCCTTGTGGTCGACGACGAAGAAGTCGCCGTAGCGGCGATTGACGACGATGCCTTGCATGCGTCCGCTGTCCGGCACGTCGCTGGCGACGAGCTCGGGCGCCGCACGCGCAGGTTGCGGCCCGCGCGGCGCGGACGCGCAGCCGGCGATGGTCATTGCAGCCGCAAGGCCGGGCAGAAGGACGATTCGATTCAGCGGATGCACGATGTTCTTGTCCATGTCGGTAGGTTGGCGCGCGCCGGCATCAGCGGCGCGCGCGCTTCAAGGTCGTCGCCGCGGTCGCGGTCACCGCCGCTTCGGGCGGCGATTTGCCGTGGAGCGGATTGCTCCACAGATCGTACAGGTAGGCGCCGCGCGACAACGACTGCGGCCCGACATTGAACGGGCGATCCTCGGCACCCGCGCACATGTCGTTCTCGCCCGGCGTGTTGTTGGCGACCGCCTGGTCTCGCAGGAACTCGATGTAGTCCTTGCTGGACACCTGGTGGAACAGCGTGGCGCGCGCGAGCAGCGCGCTGCCGGTGCCAGCCGGGATGCCGAACGTATAGTTGACCTTGTCGGTATTCACCAGCACGCCCGAACCGGGCGAGGTTTCCGCATAGTTCGCCGCGACCGGGCGCACGTCGTAGCCGTTCGGATCGTCCGCGCTCTTCACGCGGAACCCGAGCGGCGGAATGCGGTTGTCCTTGGCCACGCAGTTGTTGAGCACGAAGTGGAATTGCTTCTTGCCGCCCTCTTCGACCTTGCAGGTCTGTGTCGCCGGATCCCAGACCCCCTGCAGCACCTCGTAGACGCGCGCCTGCGCGTCCTGAGTCAGCGTCGCGGAGGCCTCGTCGTACGCACCGCTTTCAGCGACGACCTGGTTGCCGGAATCGCGCACCTGCACGTTGAGCCACATGCGCCGCCCCTCGGAATATCCGGTCGGCAGTTTGTGGCCGCTGAGGTTCGTCACCTCGATCGCAAGCGTGATGGAGCCGGCGGCGCTCGACGTGGCCGGGGTATAGGCGGTGATCGTGGTCGTGACGCTGGCGCTGGAAGCGAGCATCTGGCGCGCGGCATCGACCGTGCGGTCGTAGTCCTCGGGCTGCTGCAGCAGGCTGTTGCCGTATTCGTTCTTGATGATGCCGGGGACCCACGCGTTGGCGCCGACGAATTCGTGGACCGGAAGATCGCCGGTGCGTGACCCGGCCGGATTCATCTCGCAGGCCTTGGCCAGCGGATCCTGCGACGAGCGCATGTGGCAGCCCTGGCATTGCTGCGCCTGTGCCAGCGCCGGCGTCCCCGGCGCGCCGTCACCCAGGCCGTCGCGGAAGATCGCCTCGGAGAACAGGCTGCGATCCCACTCGGTGTAGGTCCGCTCGATCGGAAAGGGTCGCTGCGTATCGGTGCCGTCGTTCAGGACCAGCGTCTTGAACGGACCCTGATCGGTATCGGGCGTGGTCACGTCGTGGCAACTGCCGCATAGCTGCGATTGCGCATGGTATTTCGATTGCGCCCAGCCGTGCGGCGCCTCGAGCGGACTGCCCGCTGCATACTGGTAAGGGCCGCGCCGACATGGACCGAAGAAGCCCGGGGTGGATTCGCACGTGAGTGCGTCGTCGACCCAGGCGTTGGCATTGCCGATCAGGTTCGACTGGCCCTCCGGCCCGGTCGGCATCAGGCGATGGCAGAAGTGGCAATCGACGCCGGCGTAGTCGTTGCTGTCGTAGTCCTTGGCGGCATAGTTGCCGTAGAGCTGGCAGCCGCTTTCGCCGCCCGGCCCGGTGGTTCCGCCAAAGCCGTCCTTGACGACGCGGCCGCCGAGCCAGCCGCGCGGCGTATGGCAACGCAGGCAGTAGTCGCCAACGCCGGGCTTTCCCTCGCCGGCGGCATCGTGGTTGGCGACGTCGAGCGCGGCCCAGAACACCGGATCGCGCATCGCGTTCGCCATCATCGAGCCGCCCCAGGTCGAATGCGGCATGAAGCCCGCGTTCTTGGGATCCAGGCTGCGATGACAATCGATGCACACGCCTGCCCCGCCGAGCGACGCGCTCAAACCCGGCTGGGTCCCGTGCGGGGTGAAATCGAGCGCCACCGCCGCGGCGCAGGTCACCAGCATCGCGAGTGCCGCGATGCCGGTGCCGATGGCACGGCCGATCATGCGGCTTTCCCCGAAAACGAATCGAACATCGGTTTTGCTTTCCCCGAAAATCGGTTCGCCGCATGCAGCGAACCGGATCGAACCGGTTGCGCGGATCCCCCCGCGCAACCGGCCTTCTGCATCAGCGCTTGCCGGCGTTGATCGCGCTGGACGTTCCAGGCACCAGCGTCGCGACGTCGTAGGACGCCGGCGTTCCCGACTGCGCCACATGCAGGGTCGCCGTGCCGCTCGTCGGCGCCCGGTTGGTGGTGAAGGTGAACGCGTACATCACGCCCCAGTCAAGCGATTTCGGCAGTGCCGACGTCGAGAAGCTCGGCGTATTGAAACCCGGAATCGTGACGTCGGTGCTCCAGTCGACGCGGCCCCCGGTCGTCTGCACGCGCCAGTTCATGCTCGGGTCGATCTCGCCGACCTTGCCCGGCAGCGCGGTGATCTGCGCCCCTGCCGGCACCGGCACGCTGAAACGATCGAAACCCTTGTTGCTGGTGACGCGCACGTTCGGTGCGGTACCGGAAGTCACCGCGCGGGCGAAGTCCACGTTCATCACGGCATAGTCGTAGCGGTATTGGCCGTTGCCGAGATTGGTGACCTTGACCGCCACCTTGGCGTGGCCTTCCGAGGTGGCGAGTTCGGTGTTCTTCGCGTTCGCCGGTGGGCTGGCCGGATCCACCCAGCGGTCGATCGCGGGGCCGAGCTTGTAATTGCTGCCGCCGCCCGGTGCCCACGTGCTGCCGCTCCAGCTCGGTGCGCCGGTGACGGTCGCCATCGAGTTGTACGGGTTGATGTCGTCGCGCGCGATGTACCAGGACTCGAACAGGTAGGTGGCTCCGGGATTGAGGGCGGAGCTGATCTGGCTTTCGCGCACGATCAGGCGCTGGTCGTAACTGCCGTTCGGGCTCGCCGTGCTGGAACCGACGCAACCCGGATCGTAGATCGAGCCGCAACGGCCCCAGATGCCGGTGGCCGGCACGATTTCCGAGCGCGGGCCGAGATCGGAGCTGGTGTCGTTGTTGCCGGTGCCGTAGGTATCCGAGCAGCTGCGGCCGAGCAGGTGCGAATCGTGGTCGGACGAGTCGGCGCAACCGCCATTGGTCGTGAGCCACGCGTGCTTGACGCCTGAACGGCCGATCTGCTCGATGCTGCCGTCGGCGTTCAGGCGGTACAGGTTCCAGATCAGGTACGGATGCTGGTCGTTGCCATAGGGCGCGACGTTGCCGCTGAATTTCTGGTTCCAGGAAATGCCGGCGGTCCACAGCGCGGTGCTGGTGCCGAGGTCGCCCTGGCCCGGAATCGTCACGGCCAGCGTGCCGTTGTTGACGTTGTTCTTCAACGTGGAGCTGGGCGTGAACACGACCTTGCCGGTACCGGTCAGGCCCGTACAGCCTTGGCAGCGCGAGTACTGCATCTGGAACGACTGCATGAACAGGTCGGCCTGATAGGTGCCGCCGTTCGGTGCCGCGTCGCCGGGATAGTGCGGACTCTGCGCCATCGGCATCGCGCCGCTGCCCTGTGTCTGCACGTCGGTGGTCATCGCGAGGTCGGCGATCGCCCAGCCCGCCACGTCGGGATGCCCGATGCGTTGCGCGAGTTCCGGGCTGACGCGCATGTCCATCGCACCGACCGAGAGCTTCGTATCGTTGTCGATCAGTTCGTACATCAGGCGATCGATGTAGAACCACACCTGCCCGTCGTTGCCGACGAAGTTCAGGATCAGCGGATCGTTCGCGCTCGGCACCAGGCGGAAGTCGGTGAAATCGAGACGGCTGCCGTCCGCGAGACTGATCGAGTAGCCGCCGGCGGCTTGCAGCGAGCCTCCGTCGAAACCGCGGAAATAACCGCCGTCGACGTGGAATTCGAGGCTGCCGGCGCGGCGTACTTCGAAGCGGTCGCGCCCGCGCATGCTCAGGCCCGGCAGCGCTTCGTTCGGCTGCGAGATGCGCATGCCGATATCGCCGGCGAGGTCGCGGTTCCAGCGCACCTCCACGGTGCCGCCCCAGGCGGCCCACAATTGCTGTTGCGCCGACGGCGCCTTGGCGCCTTGCGTCGAAGCGATCGACGAAGAAGCGGCGGATGCGCCGACCAGCGGAACGAAACCGGCGGCGAGCGCCAATACGAGTACACGAACTTTCATTGATGCTTACCCCAGAATCAACGATGGTTGGCCGGTCCCTCCCTGGGAATTCGTCCTCTGTTCCGATTTGTTCACCCTTCCGCGGATCGCCCTCTGGCGATCGGAATTCCGGAAGGGGCGTGACTGCGGATGCGAGCTGCGGAGTCCCCGAACAACTTGCGGAACGTAGCACCTTCGCAAAGGAGGGTGTTACTGCATTGCGACAAAACCCCGGATTTGTCCGGCATCCGTCCCGCGGACGCAGCGAGCCCGCGGCAGGCGCGAAACCGTCCTTTCGGCGGGCTGAATCCCGCGGCAGCGGCTCGCGAGCCCGCCCCGCCGCGACGGTCTTACCGTGCACCACCCGCCGAAGGGGCTACCGGCGCGCCGGCGCCCTCGAAGCCATCCACGAAGATGCGGTCGCCGCTGCCGCTGCTGGCCAAACCGACGAGTTCCGGCGGGGACTTGCCGTAGCCGGCGTTGTTCCACAGGTCGTAGACGTACTGGCCGCGCGTCCGATCCTTCGGCCCGACCACGAACGGCCTGTTGGACTCGCCGCTGCACATCTGGTTTTCGCCGGGAATACCGTTCGCCGCCGCCTCGTCGCGCAGGAACTCGATGTAGTCCTTGCTGGAGGTCTGGTAGTACAGGCGCGCCGTGGCGGTGAACGGACCGACCGCACCGGCCGGCACGCTGAAGCGATAGGCGACCGTGTCGAGGTTGACGAGCGTGCCCGAGCCGGGCGCGGTTTCCGGATAGGTCGCGCCGACCGTGCGTACCTCGTAGCCGTTCGGGTCGTCCGCGGTCGCCGGCGTGAAGCCGAGCGGCGGGATGCGGTTGTCCTTGGCGACGCAGTCGTTCAGCGCGAAGTGGAACATCGGCTTGCCGCCCGCGTCGTCGACATCGCAGGCGCCGTCGCCGTTGTGGTTCCAGATGCCCTGCAACACTTCGTAGACGCGCGCCTGCGGATCGTTCGTCAGGACGGCCGTGGCGGGATCGTAGGCGCCGCTTTCGGCCACGAGACCGCCGTCGGCATCCTTGAGCTGCACGTTGAGCCACATGCGACGACCTTCGCCGTAGCCGCTCGGCAGCTTGTGGCCGCTGAGGTTGGTGACCTTGACCTGCAGGCTCATGCTGCCGGGCGTGGACGCGCCCGGCGCGGCGTATCCGGAAACGGCCGTCTCGACCGAAGCGGACGATTGCAGCATCTGACGCGCCCATTCGACGGTCTGGTCGAACGAATCCTGCCGACCGATGCCTTGCCACGAGCCCGGGATCGCGCTGGTGTCGCTGTATTCACCCTTGAGGATGCCCGGCACCCAGGTGTTGCCGCCGGCGAACGCATGCACCGCCAGGTTGCCGGTGCGATTCGGATAACCGCCGAGCGAACAGGCGGTCGCGGACGGATCCTCGCTGTTCGGCATGTGGCAGGCCTGGCAGGTCTTGCCCGATACCGGATTCGAATAGGAACTGCGCTGCCATTCGCTGAACGTGCGCTCGATCGGGAACGGCACCCCGGTATCGGTACCGTCGGCGAGCTTGAGTGTCTTCAGCGGACCGCCGGCGGTATCGGGCGTCGTCACGTCGTGGCACTGCCCGCACATCGCGCTCTCGGTGTGGAACGGCGACTGCTTCCACGCGTGCGGCGGCGACACCCCGCCGGAATAGGTGTAGGGACCGCGCCGGCAGGGTTCGCCCGCGCCGTTGCAATCGGTGTCGTCGAGCCAGGCCGCGCCGTTGCCGGGCGGCGCTTCGCCTGCGGGTCCCTGGTCCATGTTGCGATGGCAGAAATGGCAACCGAGGCCGCTGTAATCGCTGTAGGCATCGGGCGCGTCGTAGCTGCCTTCGAGCAGGCAGGCCGACGCGCCCTTGGCGACGTCATTGTCCGGCTGGCCGTAGCCCGCCTTGACGACATGCCCGCCGTACCAGCCATTCGATGTATGGCAGCGCAGGCAGTAGTCGCCGACGCCGGGCACGTCGTTGTTGGCGACGTCGAGGGCGGCGAAGAACAACGGATCGCGCGTCGCATTCGCCATCATCGAGCCGGCCCAGGTCGGATGCGGGCGAAACGTGCTGGATGCCGCGGCACCGCCGGCGCCATGACAACCGGCGCAATCATCCGAGCTGAACAAGCCGTAGTTCAGGCCAGGCTGCGTGCCGTGCGGCGTGAAATCGACGCTCGCGCCCTGTGCGCCGAGCTGGTGTGCCACGCCGAGCCAGTTGTCGGCCGCGTGCGGCGCGCGCAACGGCAAGACCGCGCACAACGCGGCGAACAGGAGACGGGACAAGGCAGTCGAAAGCGTCGGTCGCATGGCGTTGGCTCGTGCGGTCGTTGAAAGGTGCGACTGCCGCGTCACGGACCTGGCAGTGCAAGCGTGTAGGGCAAGGCCGGCGCATCATCCGTGGCGACACCGACGAGCATGATCGTCCTGTCTGCGGCCGGCGCCGCATCCGCGACGAATTCGAAGTGGAAAAGCAGGCCCCAGTCGAGTGTATTGCCGCTCGGCGGAGCCGTCCACGTCACCGCGCCGCCGCGCGTCGTCGCGCGCCAGTCGTTGTCGGCGGCGGCGTCGGCATCGTCGAAACGCAGGTCGCTGGCGTGCACGCCGCGCGGCAACGGCACGCTGAAACGCCCGAAGCCGTGATTCGACAGCACTTTCAGGTTCGGCTCGCCGGCGTGCGCGGGATCGATGCGCGCATGCGCGTAGTCGAAGTTCATGACTGCGTATTCGTAGCGCCAGCGGCCGCCGCCGAGGCCGGTCGCCTTCATCGCGACGCGCGCGCGACCGAGCGGCGTCGCCAGTTCCCTGTTCGTCGCATTCGGTGACGGCGCGGCCGGGTCGACCCAGCGGTTGATCGTCGGGCCGATGAAGAAATCGCGTTCCGGCGCGTCCGCCCCGACCAGCGGGACCGACCAGTTCGCGCCGTTCTTGCGCGGCTGGATCCGCCGATGACCCATCGTGTTGTAGAGGTCCGCGTCGTCGCGCACGAGGTACCAGTACTCGAAGAAATACTGCGCGCCGTCGGACAGCGGCGGCAGCAGGTCGCTTTCGTTGGCCTGCAGACGGTACTGGTACAGGTCGCGCGCACCGCTGCCGGCGTCCATGCGACCATCGCAGTCCGCGTCCCACACCGAACCGCAGCGGCCCCACTTCACGCCGAAGGGCACGATCTCCGAGCGCGGTGCGAGGTTCTGCTCCTCGATGCCGCCGCCGTTGTCGTTGCTGCTCGCCGAGTAGATGTCCTCGCAGCCGGGCCAGAACACGTTGCCGGCGGCGCAGCCGCAGTTCTTGTTGATCGAATAGAACGCGTGCTTCACGCCGGATGCGCCGATCTGCTTGATGCGGCCTGCGCCGTCGATGCGGTACAGGTTCCAGATCAGGAACGGATGCTGGTCGTTGCCGTACGGCGCGTGCTCGCCGCTGAAATGGCCGTACCAGGCGATCGCGGTACCGCCGACGTTGCGCAGGCTGGCGTCGGCGCCGAGCACGAGACGGCCGTTCGTGCTGGTCGCGGTGCAGGCGCCGCCCTTCGGCAACGGCGGCAGGCCGCAGCGTGGCGCGTAGACCGAATCCCAGAAGCCGCTGAGATTGGAATTGAACACCTCGATGTCGGTCTTGCGCCCCGGACCGGGCCACGGCGCAGCGCATCGGCCTCCGCTCGCGCTTGCGCCAGCATCGCCATCGCGCACGTGCGCGCGGAACTCGAGGTTGCCGACCAGTCGGCCGGACAGTTCGGGCCGGCCGAGCGCCTGCGCGAAATGCGGAGCCAGGCGCAGGTTCATGTGGCTCATCGAGAAATCGTGCGGAGCGTCGGCAGCGAAACCGTAGTGCGCGTGATCCGCACTGAACCAGAACGTGCCGTCGGCCCCCGCGACCATGATGTCGAAGCGCGTGCCGCCGCCGGCGCGCAACACGAATCCGCGCAGGTCAGCGGCGCCCCCGGGCCAGCCGATCACCAGCCCTCCCGAATAGCGCAAGGCGCCTTCGCCGAGGCCGGCGATCGTGCCGCCGTCGTGCAGGAGGCCAATGCCCCCGCCCTCCCCGGCGGCGAAACGCGTCACGTCGTGGCGCATGCCGGCGCGCCCCGGCGTGCGCGCGATGGCGCCTTCGACCGTGCGGATTTCCAGACCCAATTCCGCCATCGCGTCCGGATTGAAGGCGATCTGCGCCTCGCCGCCGGAGACCTTCGTCGGCTGCGACGGCGGCCGCGCCCACGACGGCATCGCCAGCAAGAGCGCCAGGCAGGCAAGCATTCCTCGCAGGATCATCGCCTCGATCGCCGGTCGACGCGGCAGCGTCGTGACCGCCGAGTGTGCCATGCGCATGAAGCGCGGGTGCATACCCGCGTCGATGGCGGGAGAATGCGCTGCCGAATGGAGTCGCTTCGCCCCAGGCTGGCACACTTCCACGTTCCCGCCGGCATTGCCGTGCAGCCTTCGCATGTTTCCCGGCGCCACTCCATGACCAACCCGAACACCTTCGCCGCGACTGCCGAGCGCATCGCGAACCTGATCGACAACGGCCGCGCGGACCTCGCCGCGCGCGAAGCCGCCGATGCGCGCACGCGCTTCCCGCGCGAAACCGAGGGGGCACGGCTGCACGCGATCGCGCTGCTGCAACTCGGTCGCGTCGACGAGGCGCATGCGGCGCTCCTCGCCGCGCGCGCGCTGGCGCCGCAGTCGATCGAAGTACTGTGCAATCTCGGCAGCGTGGCGCTCGCGCGCGGCGACGCGTCCGAAGCGGTGGCCGTACTCGAACAGGCGCTTTCGCTCGCACCGGCGCACCCGGCGGTGCTCAACGGCCTCGGCAACGCACGGCGCGCCGAAGGCGACGCGGCCGGCGCGCGCGACGCCTACGCAGCCGCCGTGCGCTCCGCGCCGGGCCACGTCGGCGCCTGGTTCAACCTCGGCGCGGTAGAACTCGCGCTCGGCGAAACCGTGCAGGCCGAACGCGCGGCGCGCCACGCGCTCGGGCTCGCTCCGGGCCATCCCGAGGGCCTGCTGCTGCTCGGACACGTGCTGGCGGCGCAACGGCGCTTTTCGGAAGCGGAAGCCGCCTATGCAGCCGGCATGCGCGCAGCACCGCAGGATGCACGTTTCCCGTACCAATGCGGCCTGATGGCCGAGGAATCGAAGCGCCCCGCCGATGCCGCCGCGGCACACGCGCGCGCGCTGGCGCTCGATCCGGGCCTGCATCACGCGCTCGGCCAACTCGTGTTCCTGCGCCGCCAGTTGTGCGACTGGCGCGATCTCGACGCGCTGTCGGCGCGCCTGCGCGCCCGCGTCGCCGAAGGCGCGCCCGGCGTCGCGCCGTTCGGCTTCCTGTCCGAACCGGCTGACGCCGCCGAGCAGTTGCGTTGCGCGCGCACCTGCGCCGCCGGCATCGAGGCGACGGCCGCGCCGGTGCGCGCGCGACTCGCGTTTGCTCGGCCGCGCAAGCCCGCCGAGGGGCGCATCGCGGTCGGCTTCGTCTCGAACGGCTTCGGCAACCACCCGACCGGGCTGTTGACCGTCGCGATGTTCGAGGAACTGCGCGACGACGGCCGTCTGGACGTCCATCTCTTCTCGACGGCCGACGACGACCGCGGCCCGATCTCGACGCGCCTGCACGCCGCCGGCGCGTGGCACGACGTGGCCGCACTCGCGCCCGTGCCGCTGGCGCGGCGCATCCATGCCAGCGGCGTCGATATCCTCGTCGACTTGCGCGGCTACGGCGGCGGCGGCGTCACCGAGACGCTCGCGCTGCGACCGGCGCCGGTGCAGGTCGGCTGGCTCGCCTATCCCGGCACGTCGGGTTCGCCGTGGCTCGACTACGCGAT
>Ga0153956_1002424_pt1 | contig 13719 bp, 12 predicted proteins | sample TSFL040MetaG_FD_104704 | JGI IMG/M metagenome (GOLD analysis project Ga0153956, IMG submission 104704) | Attine ant fungus gardens microbial communities from Florida, USA - TSFL040 MetaG | ecosystem: Host-associated > Fungi > Mycelium > Unclassified | place: USA: Florida, Wekiwa Springs... | reverse complement strand
GCCGTCCTCGTTTTCCCGTGCGGCGAGGCCGGCGACCCGCAGCAGCTCGAGCGCCTGTGTGACCTCGGCGGTTTTGCCGCGGCCGTAGTCATGGCGCAAGCGCTCTGCGAGGTCGGCCGCCGAGGTGGCGACGTCGCCTTCTCCACCGCTCATCGCCGGCAAGACGGTTCCCCAGAGAAGCGTCGCCATGTAGAGGGCTGGGGTCGGGTCGTTCATGAACCGGCTGGCGACCTTGATCGCCTGGAAGTGGCGGGGCAGGCCGGTCAGGGTGTCAAAGCTCGTCTCTGCGGACATCCAGCTCTCGAGCGAGGGGTCGCGTCCGTGTCCTCGCGGACGTTGGTTCTGATCGCCACCGGCCAGGGTGAAGACGTAGCGAGTTTTGGTCGCCTCGAAGGACCAGGCGAATACGCTCGGGAAACGGCTCGGCGAGTAAGGGTGGTCCTCATTGTCGATCGCCGCTGCCATGCGTGCGACCGCCGAGTTGGCCTCGCTGTGGGGAACGAACAGAAGCACGTCGACCGCAATCACCTCGACGAGCTGCCCATCTGCGCCGGGGATTCGGTCTAGTCGGTCATAGCGACCTACCTGCTCGCAGAGGGAGTCCAGGCTCGCCGCCTGCAGCGAAAGGTTGCTGAGCTCGCCGACGTAGGCGGTGCCATCGGTGAACAGGACCGTGAAGTCTGGCGTCCCGACCATCTCGCCGGTGTCGATGGTCGGGTAGCGCTCGAAGTGGGCGACGTGTCTCGCATACCCTCCGCCTTCGTGAACCAGACCTCTGCCGCCGAGACGATATCGACGCAGCGATCGTAGCGCTCATATTCGGCATGGAGAAGTTCCGCGTTGCTCGCCTGGTCTCCTGCCGGCACGCAGCCCCCTGGGTCAGCTGGCTAAAAACTCGGAGGCCGGAATCTCTTCTGGCACCGATTCGAGACGAAGCTCGTCCATGCCGAGGGCGAGGCCCACGGCATCCGTGATCCGCGCCAGCGAGCCCGTGCTGGCCCTGATACCGGGGATGATCGTCAGCTGGTGATCGTCGGTGATCAGGAGGTCGAAACTGGATCCGTCGAGATGGTCCGTCGCGACAACGTGCAGGTACGGATTGGCATGAAGGACTGCCGTCCGCGCGCCTCGCAGGTCGTTGATCGACTCGAGGATCCGCTCTCGGGTGCTCGGCGCCCCCGCGACATCGGGCTGAAGATCCATGACGAGCGTCTCCGAAACCGGCTCGACCGGGTCTCGATCGCGCCCGCTGAGCATCCGACGCCGCTCGCCGGCGGCATCGGCGAGCGAGCCGAGGACGATCTCGACGAACGCCTCCCAGTTGCCGCGATAGAACGTTGCGCCGGCGCTGCGCCGAAGGTGGACTTGGCTCGAGCCCGCATTCAGGCGAAGCGTGTTGACGATCATCCCGTCGGCCTCGCTGAGCGCCTCGCGGTGCGTCGGTTGAGCTTCGGGCCATCCACGGGAGTAAGAGGAGCCGTCGCGAAGGACCCGTGCCGTCATCCGCGTTACGTGCACCTCGCCGAGCTGGCCGAGGTGGTCTCCGATCGCCTCGAAGTCGGCGCGATTCAGAATCACCCCCGCGAGGTGTGGATGGGCACGGGGTAGCCAGGAACGATCGACCCGTTCCCAGGGGCGCTCCGTGAAGGGGACCGAACCGAGCAGGTGGATGACGCCCGAGCCGGTGGCGCCGACGCTGTGGACGACGACCGTGTAGCGGCGTTGATTGAGTCGGGCACGCAGCAGGCCTCCCCATTTGCTCGGACGATGGTCCTCGATTCCGATACCTCTCTCGGCGAGGACGGCCACGGGGTCAACGTCATCCTCCGCGATCGCCGTCGTGGCGGAGATCTGCGGGAAGTTGATGCCGTCCTGGACCGCTGCGTCGGCGAGTGAGGACAGCCCGAGCGCGTCAAGTCGGCCCTGGGGCAGATCCCAGAGCCAGTCATCGAAGTTGGCTTTCTCTGAATGGTCCATTGGCGTGACCGTCTCGGACGGGCAGAGATTGTGGCGCATCTGTCCCTTTGGAGCCCCGAAGCGGCGCCGGAGGGCGGCTCCCTGCGCCCCAACTCTATGCCGCGCCGGACCGCGCGCCAAGTGAGGTTTGGTCTGGACCCCGTTCCCGCGTTGACGCCCACTCGCCGGACTTCGATGTGGGCGTAGGATCGACATGTGGAGGATCCGGTCGAGATCAATCGGCGGATCGAGCGCCTCGTCAAGCGGGTCCGCCGACGAGACGACTACGGGAAGCTGCTGGCCCGCGGCGATGTGGTCCGTCGGGTCGCCGACGTCGACGACCCGGATGGGTGGCGTGTCCAGATCAAGAGACAGGCCAGGTCGGATCGGATCAAGGTCCGCACCGGCCAGACCGAAGGGCGCCTCTGGGCATTGGTCCAAGGTCCGATTCACGAGGCCCAGCAGGACGAGAACGACCGCTACTTCCGCCTCTTGGACGAGATCAAGATCCGCGCCGACGGGAATGGCCACTCCGTGAAGGTCGTCCTCCACGACGGGGAGGAGGTGGTCGTCAAATGTGAAAGCTGCGGGGCGCTCGGCTATGGGGACGCGGCCGCCGCCCGGTTCATCGGAGGTGCCGCCGTCGAGGAGGAATGCCCCCACCCGGCGCCACCCGACGCGGGCGGCGCCGGGTGGCTCGCTCCCTAGGCCACGATCAGGCCTCCGGATCGCGGGACCAGGGACCGCGCCCGATCTCGATCGCGTCGTCGAGGAAGTCGGCGCTGCCGACCCCGTCGTCCAGCAGGTGGATGTAGGTGCGCAGGGTGAAGGCCGGGTCGGCATGACCGAGCCAGGTCTGGATCTGTTTGATGTTCTTGCCGTTCGCGAACAGAAGAGAGGCGCAGGTGTGGCGGAAGGAGTGGAAGCTCACCCACGGCATCCCCACCAGGTCCCGTGCCGGGTTGAGGACGTTTTCGGCGACCTTGCCGCGGATCAGCTCCGTCCCGACGTCGGAGGTGAAGACCGGCTCGTCCGGGCCGGAGTAGTGCGCCTCCTTGTGCGCGATCATCCTCTCGGTCATCCGTGGCGCCAACGGGATGTCACGACGACCGGCGCCGCTCTTCAGGGTCCTTCTTTCGCCTCGGTAGAACTGTTCGCGGACCTTCACCTTCGCCGTCCCCTCCAACTCTAGGTGGGCCCAGGTGAGGCCGATCATCTCGGAGATCCGCAGTCCGGTGTGGACGAGGAACTCGAAGAAGAGATGCCATTCCTCGGGGATCCCCGAGAGCAGGGTCGCGAGCTCGGTTCTGGTCAGGGCCTTCGGCCGCTCCTCCTCAGGGCGGTCGTCGGCCAACGGCGGCGGGATACGGACGCCGCGGATCGGGTTCGAGGTGATCAGGCCGTCCTCGAGCGCCGTCGCGAAGAGGGTCGAGAGCGATGCTCTCGTTTTCCTGATCATCGACGTGCTGAGGCCATCGTTGCGCATCGTCATCAGGAGCTCGCGCACGTCCCTGGGCTCTATGTCGCTGAGTTTCCAGCTCTTCCACCGTGGCAACGCGTGGTTCGCGATCGTCCGCCGGTACTCCGGCCGCGTCGTCTCCGAGAAGCCACGCTGGGTGCGACCGGCGTAGGTGTCGATCCAGCTCCCGAAGTACTCGCCGAAGCGGGACCGCTCCACGGGTTTGCTGTCGACCGAGTCGCGGATCGACTTCTTCTCTCGTGCTTCGTTGAAGGTCTTGCAGCGTTCCTTGTGTTGACGCCCCCGGTGTCGCCAGACGATCACGTAGGGGCAGTCGCAGCGCCCCTTCCGATCGCAGGCCTTCTTGTGGGCTCGGTAGACCCCCGGGACGGAGGTCTTGCTGAGTTCCGACATGGGTTGCTCCTTTCGCGCCGGGGACTTTCCCGGCTGGCTGTCCGTCGGCTCTTGCACGGACGGCTCGATCAGGGCGCCACCCTCAAGGCAACAGCATCCCGCGCCAGGGCAACAAGAAGGCAACAGGACGTCGTCTGGCAGCCGCAAACAGCCGCAAACGATCGTTGCCCTGTCGACTACCGATTGTTGCCTTTTCCCGATCGGACCGCAAAATCGTCGAACAGCCGCAAAGGGCCGCAACGCATCCAGGCTTTTCTCAGTCCGGAAACCGGGGTTCGAATCCCCGTAGCGGTATGCAGTATGTGGACCCAAGCGCCGCCTGAGAGGCGGCGTTTCGCGTTCTTGGGTGGCAAGCGGATGTCATCGCAGTCGTCGAGGACGACGATCTTTGCTTGACACATACCGATATCGGAATATGATGGCGGCCATGGCACGGGCAGCGACGACGTCGGACGTTTTCAACGCGATCGCGGAGCCGCGGCGGCGGGAGATCTTGGTGCTGTTGCGGGCGGGGGAGCGGCCGGTGGGCGAGTTGGCCCAGGAGCTGGGGATGACTCAGCCGGGGGCGTCCAAGCATCTGCGGGTGCTTCGGGAGGTTGGGCTGGTGCGGGACCGCAAGGCGGGGAGGCAGCGGCTGTACGACCTCGACGCGCGGGGGCTGCGACCCGTCTACGAGTGGACCGGTGGTTTCGAGCGGTTCTGGAACGAGAGCTTCGAGCGGCTGGACGCGTACGTGCAGGACCTCAAGCAGGCAAAGGAGGAGGAGGGATGAGCGCGACTGGAGGGTCGATGGGGTCGGCGACGGCCGACCGCGAGATCGTGATCTCACGGGTCATCGATGCCCCGCGGGAGCTGGTGTTCGAGGCGTTCACGGAGGTGCGGCACCTGTCGCGGTGGTGGGGGCCGGAGGGGTTCACCACCACCACGCGGGCGTTCGAGTTCCGCGTCGGCGGGGAGTGGGAGTTCGCGATGCACGGGCCGGACGGGACGGACTACGAGGAGTGGATCTCCTGGACCGAGCTCGTGCCGCCGGAGCGGATCGCGCTGGTGCACGGTGAGCATCGCGGCGACCCGAACGCATTCGAGTCGGTCCTCACGTTCACGCCCGACGGTGAGGCGACCCGAATCGAGATGCGCACGGTGTTCCCCACCAAGGAGATGCGCGACGAGGTGGTCGAGAAGTACCACGTGATCGAGGGTGGCCGGCAGACACTGGGCAAGCTGGATGCCTACGTCACCGAAATTGCTCGAAAGGGAGGTGGGGCCTGATGGCCGGAAAGGTGTTTTTCAGCGTGACGATGTCCCTGGACGGGTTCATCGCGCCCGCGGCGGGCATGGACGACCCGGGCGGGCCGCCGGCGCAGTGGATGGAGTTGCAGCAGTGGTTGTTCCCGCAGCGGTTCTTCCGGGAGAACCTGAAGCTCGGTGAGGGTGGCGAGGAAGGGCGCGACAACGACATCGCGCGGGAGACCTTCGAGCGCACCGGCGCGAGCGTGATGGGCAGGCGCATGTTCGACCTTGGCGAGCAGGCGTGGCCGGAGGAGGCGCCCTTCCACACGCCGGTCTTCGTCGTTACGCACGCGAAGCGTGACTCCTGGGAGCGGGCGGGCGGGACCACCTTCCACTTCGTCGACGACGGCATCGAGGCCGCGCTCCACCAGGCCCGCGATGCCGCCGGCGACCGCGACGTCCGCATCGCGGGCGGCGGCGCGACGATCCTCGAGTACGCCAACGCCGGCCTGGTCGACGAGTTCTCGATCGCGCTCTCACCCGTACTGTTCGGCTCCGGAATCCGCCTGTTCGAGGGCGTGGACGCGGCCCGCGTGGCCTTGGAGCCGGTCCGTGCGGAGCCGACGGGCCGGGTGACCCACCTGACCTACGCGGTCCGGGAGCGGCGGTAGGGACCTGGCGGGGCTAGGCGCGGGGGCCCGTGGGGCGGGCGGCCGTCCGAGATGGTCCCGGGTGTCCCGGGCGCCTCATGGGGGTCCTGGCAGGCTGGACCCCCATGAGGCGCCCAGGACGTGAGGCGTTGCGTGGGGAAAGGGTCAAAGGTCCGCCACGAACTCCGGGAGGTCCCGTCACGACCCTCCGCCCGGTGGGAGGGAACCGGGCGGTCAGGAAGTTGCGCTGTTCCTTATGCGCCTCATGGGCGCATAAGGAACAGCGCAGAGCCCTGACTGCTCAGAGAACCCCGGGACGTGAGGGTCCCTGCGGGAAGACGTCACAGGTCGTGAGGAAGATGCCGGGACGTCACACCTCCTCGCCCTCCCGGGTACATCTCGGGCCTGTCCCGGGGGGCCCGTGACGCGCTGCAGCTCTTGTGGTCGCCATGGCGACCACAAGAGCTGCAGCGCGACCGTGAGCTTCCCGAGGGCCTGCTTGGTCTCGCCCGGCACCCCCTCCGCCAGCGAGTCAATCAGCGCGCCGCTGTCCTTGAAGGCCGCCTGCCTGAGGCGACTGGCACCGAAGGCGCTGAGCGCCTGGAGGAGCTCGGTGCCGACGTCGGTCAAGGCGAGTGTCTTACGAAACGCGGCCGCCCCACTGCTCGCCGTCGCCGAGCTCGCCGTCCTGCGGGTCGACACGAAGTACCCTTGCCGCGTGTCTGGTCCGGCGGTGGTCGCTCGACAGGGCGGGCTTCTCGAGCGCGAGCGTGAGCTCGAGCGCCTGGCGCTGAGCGTCGAGCGGGCGGTCGCCGGTCGCGGGTCACTGGTCCACGTCGAGGGTCCGGCCGGAATCGGCAAGACCGGACTGCTCGAGGCCGCGCGGACGCTGGCCCGCGAGCGCGAGCTGCCGGTGCTGAGCGCCGCCGGAGGGGAGCTGGAGCGCGACTTCGCCTACGGGATCGTGCGGCAGCTCTTCGAGCGTCGCCTGCGCGCGATCCCGGGGTCCGAGCGGGCGGAGCTGCTCGGTGGCCGCGCGGCGCCGGCGGCTCCCGCGATCGGGTTCGAGGGACCCTTCGCGCCGCCGGCCGAGGCGGGCGCCGCGGTGCTCGAAAGCCTCTACTGGTTGACGGCGAACCTCGGCTCGCGCGGTCCCCTGATGGTGGTGGTCGACGATGCCCACTGGGCCGACCGCGCCTCGCTCCGCTTCCTCGCCTTCCTGGCGGCACGGGTCGGCGAGCTGCCGATCGCCCTGGTCACGGCGGCGCGCCCGCGCGAGCCCGGGTCCGAGCGGGCCGTGCTCGAGCAGCTGGTGGCGACGGCGGGCGGCGAGCTGCTCCATCCCGCGACCCTCGGCCTCGCGGCGACGGCCACGGTGATCACCGCGCGGCTCGGGCGCGAGGTCGATGACGAGCTGGCCGCGGCCTGTCGCGAGGCGACCGGCGGCAACCCGTTCCTGCTCGGCGAGCTCGCCGAGGCGATCCGCGTCGACGGCGCTGGATCGCCGCCGGATGCCGATCGGATCCGGGACCTTGGTCCGAGCACGGTCTCGCGTTCCCTGCTGCGGCGCTTGAGCGCGATGCCCGCCGCCGCGGCGGCGATCGCGGCGGCAGTCGCCGTGCTCGGCAACGACGTCGAGCTGCAGCGGGCGGTCGCGTTCGCGGAAGTCGACCTGGCGGATGCCGTCGCGGCGGTCGACGCGCTCGCCGACGCCGAGATCCTCGCCGCCGAGCTGCCGCTCAATTTCGTCCACCCGATCGTGCGCAGCGCCGTCTACGCCGACCTCGGGCCGGGGCGGCGGGCCGCGGCGCACGCTCGCGCGGCGCGGCTCCTCCTGGCGGGCGGCGCCGCCCCCGAGCGGGTCGCCTCCCACGTGATCCACAGCGTTCCGGCGGGCGATCAGCGCCTCCTCGCGGTGCTGCGCGAGGCCGCCGCCGCAGCCGTCGCCCGCGGTGCCCCCGATTCCGCCCTGCTCTACCTGCGCCGGGCGATGGAGGAGGTGGACCAGGCGGGCGGCCACGGCGAGTTGCTCTATGAGCTCGGTGCGGTGGAGTACATCGTCGGCGAGCAGCCGGCGGAAGCCGTGGCGCACCTGCGGGCGGCGATCGCCTCGCTCGACGACGACGAGCGCCGGGCCGAGGCCTGGCTCACGCTCGGCCGGGCGACGATGACCCACTTCGACGTCGCCACGGCGGTCGCGGTGCTCGACGAAGCGCTGGCCGATCTTCCCGAGCTGGCGGGGGAGAGCCGCATGCGCCTCGAAGTCGAGTCGACCTGCCTCGGGGTCACCGCCGCGGAGACCTTCGAGCGCTCGGCGGCGCGGATCGCGGCGCGACCGGACGTCCCCGGCGCGACCCCCGCCGAGCGCCTGTCGCTCTGCAACGCGGCGTACCTCGCGGGCCAGGCCGGCCGCGACCTCCGGCGCACGGTCGACCTGTGCCGTCGGGCGATCGCCGACGGCAGGCTGATCGCCGACGAGGGAGCCGAGTCGAACGCGGTCGGGCAGGTCGTCTACGTGATGCTGTTCGCCGATCTCCTGGACGAGGTGCGGGTCCAACTGGACGCGGGCCTGGAGCGGGCGGCGGCACGCGGGTCCAGCTGGGGGTTCGCCGCCGCTTCCGGCTGTCGCGGGGCGCTCAACTACCTGGCCGGCGACCTGCTCGCGGCCGAGGCCGATTGCCGCCAGGCGATGGCGGTCTCGGGCTGTCCGCCGTTCGCCCTGCCGTTCGTCTCCGCCTTCTTGGCGCTGACGCTGCTGGAGCGAGGGGAGCTGGAGGAGGCGGAGGCGCTGGTGGCCGGCGCCGGTCCCGAGGCGGAGCTGCCGTCGATCGTCCACATGGAGGTGCTGCTCTGGGCTCGCGGCCGGGTGCGGGCGGCGCGCGGACGCGATCGCGAGGCGCTCGCCGACCTGCTCGAGTACGGGGCCCGCTGCGAGCGGGTCGGCGCCAACAACCCGGCGCTCCCGTGGCGCGTCGATGCCGCGCTCGTCCTCACTCGGCTCGGTGAGCGGGGGCGTGCCGGGGAGCTGGCCGTGGAGCACCTGGCCCGCGCGCGTGCCTGGGGCGCCCCGGCGGCGATCGGCCGCGCCCTGGCGGCGCAGGCGATGGTCCTCGGCGGGGAGGAGGGCCGCGCCCTGCTGCGGCAGGCCGTCGATGTCCTCCGCGCCTCGCCCGCCCGGCTCGAGCAGGCCCGCGCGGAAGTCGAGCTGGGGGCGGCCTGGCGCCGGTCGGGACGCAGGCGTGAGGCGCGGATGCACCTGCGCGGCGGCCTCGAGGCCGCCCGCCGCTGCGGCGCGACGGCGCTGGTCGAGCGCGCCCACCAGGAGCTGGTGGCGGCGGGCGCCCGGCCGCGGCGATTGATGTTCTCCGGGGTCGAGGCGCTGACCGCGAGCGAGCGTCGGGTGGCCGACCTGGCGGCCGGCGGGATGAGCAACCGCGAGATCGCCCAGGCGCTGTTCATCACCGTGAAGACGGTCGAGAACCACCTCGGCCGCGCCTACTCGAAGCTGGACATCCACTCCCGCGACGAGATCCCGGTCGCCCTCGGGCCAGGCGTCGCCCTGGGGGGTGGCGGGCAAAAAATAGGGGGCAAGCACTCATGAGAGGGGTCGGCGGTGTCGCCAGCATCGCCCCGCGAAATCGCCAAGCGGCAACCCTCGACAGGAGGAACGACCCATGAGTGACAGCGAGGCGCCCCGGCGCCGTCTGCCGCGACCCGCGACCGTGCTGGCCGCGATCGCGGTCTTCGCCGTGCTGGCCGGAACCGCCACCGCGGCGAACGGGCTGATCAACGGCAAGCAGATCAAGCCCGGCACGATCACCGGCAAGCAGATCAAGAAGAAGTCCCTGACCGTCAACGCCCTGAGCAGCGCGGCGGTGAGCCAGTTGCGCGGCAACGCCGGTCCCAAGGGCGAGACCGGCGCGAAGGGCGAGCCAGGCGCGAAGGGCGAACCGGGCCCCAAGGGCGATTCCGGACCGCAGGGCCCGGCCGGGATCGTCGCGCCGCTGTTCGGGGCTGACGCGAGCGAGAACGTCGGCGATGGCGAGGAAAAGCTCGTCCTCACCGTCCCGGTGGCCGCGGCGGGCACCTTCGTGATCAACGCGAAGGCGAACCTGTTCGCGGTCCAGGCCGCCGCCAAGGTGGAATGTCGGCTTCAGGCGGGCGGGGTCGACGTCGACTTCGCGCAATGGACGGCGGGGGCGGCCAACAGTCGCCAGCCGGTCTCGTTGCAGGGCGTGGCAGCGGCGACGCCGGCCGGCCCGTTGCGCGTCTTCTGCTCGTTCGACGAAGGCAACGGCTCGGTGTCGGCGACCAAGTTGACGGCGATTCCCGTCAGCTGAGCCCGCGCCTCAGTCCGCGTGGTACCGGCCACTCGCATCGACGCTGACGCCGATGCAGTGGCCGGTCTTTTCGACCGAGCGGCGCAGGAGCTGGCGCATCGTCACTTCGCTTTCGTCGGGGCCGAAGGTGGCGTCGGGGTGGATCGAGGTGATCCGCGCCAGGTCGGCGTAGGCCTTGATTCCCGCCTGGCGCGAGGCCTTGCCCGGCCGTTTGCAGGCGCGGGCCATCGCTTCGACGTCCTTGACGATGCTGATCGCGGCGGGGGTGCCGGCGAGCGATTCGTGCGTCTCTTCGCTGCCGCCGCAGCCGGCGACGAGCAGGGCGAGGGCGGCGATCGCGGCGAGGGGGAGGAGGCGGCGCATGGAGGTGGAGCCTACGAGGGGGCGCCCGCAAAGCTACTTGCCGTGCGAAGTTCGCGGCGTCGGCGGGAGGCAGAAGTTGTCTGACCGGCCCGACCGCATATTCTTCTCCGCCCCAGCGGTGCCCACTTCCCCGGAAGTCCCTACTTGAACGAGCCAGTCCAGCAGAACCAACTCCTCGCCTTCGTCGAGATCCCGAAGGGGAGCCGCAACAAGTACGAGTACGACGAGGGGCTGGACCGGGTGGTCTTCGACCGCTTCCTGTCCGGCTCGACCGTCTACCCGACCGATTACGGCTTCCTGCCCGGCCATCTGGGCGAGGACGGCGACCCGCTCGACTGCCTGGTGGTCGGCTCCGAGCCGACCTTCCCCGGCTGCGTCACGCCGGTGAAGCCGGTCGCGCTGTTCAAGATGCGCGACGAGAAAGGCGCCGACGACAAGGTGATCTGCGTGCCGGTCCGCGATCCGCGCTGGTCCCACATCGAGAGCCTCGACGACGTGCCCGAGCAGCTCCAGGAAGAAATCGAGCACTTCTTCAACGTCTACAAGAACCTCGAACACAAGCCGGTCGAGACCGACGGCTGGCACCCGCTGAGCGACGCCGAACGGGCGATCGAAGAGGCTCGCCGGCGCCAGCTCGAGGCGAACCCGGAGGAGTAGGTCGACGCCCCGCGCGGGCCGACCCACATCTTTTTCACCTCGCCGCCGCACCTTTCTCTCCGGTCACGGGTTCTTTCGGCATCTGACGGTGCCGCGACGTTGGCGGCGCGAAAAAACCAACCCGTACAGGGAGGGAAGAAGCATGTCTGCACCCGGACGCAGGGATGTAAGGAATCGCAAGGGCCGGCGCGCCGGCCGCCTCGGGATCCTGGTGATGGCACTGGCCACCGCCTGGGCTCTCATCGCCGCGGTGACCGCGGGGGCGACGACGGTGACGGTGGGCAGTGTGTTGCCACCGACCTTCAAATCGACCCCGTTCGAAGGTGTGCGTACGCAGTTCAACACGACGCTGCCGGAGGCCGGGGCGAACCTCGCCTCGCCGGTCAACGGGGCGATCGTCCGCTGGAAGCTGCAGGGCGCGGTCGGTGGGCCGTTCACCCTGCGGGTGCTGCACCCGAACGGTTCCGGTGCCTACACCGCGACCGCCACCAGCCAATCGGTGAAGCCGAACGGGACCGGGATCGAAACGTTCCAGACCCAGCTGCCGATCCGCAGCGGCGATCTGATCGCGGTCGACTCCAGCAACCCGACCGATGAAATCGGCGTAGCCGACGCCTCCGGTGCCGGCTACGGGATCTTCTCGGCGCCGCCGTTCGAAGGTGCGACGCTGGCGCCGTCCGAGACCAGGGCGGGGCAGGAGATCGAGCTCGCCGCCGAAGTCCAGCCCGCCCCGGCGATCAGCGGCCTCAGCGTCACCGAAGGTTCGGTCCTCGGTGGTGAAAAAGTCACCATCACCGGTACCAACCTGAACGGTGCCAGCTCGGTCATGTTCGGTGAAGTGCCGGCGGCGAGCTTCACCGTGGTGAACGAGGAAAAGATCACCGCCGTGGCGCCGGCGCAGGCCAAGGTCGGCACCGTGGACATCGTCGCCACCACGCTGGCCGGGGAAAGCCCGACCGGCAAGGCCGACCAGTTCTACTACCGTGGCTGCACGGTGCCGAACCTGGCGGGCAAGAAGCTCGGCCCGGCGAAGTCGGCGATCCGTAATGCCGGCTGCAAGGTGGGTAAGGTCAGCAAGGTGAAGGGCCCGAAGAAGAAGAAGGGCAAGGTCATCAAGCAGAACCCGAAGCCGAATCGCCTCCTCGCCCCCGGGGCAACGGTGGCGATCAAGCTGGCGAAGTAGCACCAGCGCTCCACCCGAGCGACCCGACGGACCCTCGTACGAACCTCCCCGCTGTTTGTGGGGGAGGGGGTCCGCCGGGTCGCTCGCCCGTTCTGCTCGTCCCTTTGCCCGTCTCCTGATCCGTCCCTTGTCGTCCCTCATCCAGCGGCGCCATACTTGGTCGGAGTGATCGACGCCGCCGCCGTGATCGAGACCGAGCGCCTGCGCCTCGAGCGTTGGGACGAGCGCCACACGGACCTGCTGGTGCGGCTCGCCTCGACGCCCGCGGTGATGCGCTTCATCGGCACCGGCGACCCGTGGCCACCGCTGCTCGCCGAGGACGTCGCCCGCGCCGAGCGGCGCCACTGGGAAGACCACGGCTTCGGCTGGCGCGCCACGATCGACCGCGCCACCGGGCGCGGCATCGGCCTCGTCTCGCTGAACTACGCGGGCGAGGGCACCGTCGGGCTCGACCCCTCCGAGCGGGAGATCGGCTGGTGGCTGGAGCCCGATGCCTGGGGACGAGGACTCGGCTCCGAGGGCGCCGCGGCGCTCCGCGACGAGGCCTTCGAAGCCCTCGAGATGCCCAGCATCATCGCCCGCATCCAACCCCCGAACGCCGCCTCGATCGGCGTCGCCCGAGCCCTCGGCATGGAGCTCGACTTCGAGACGACGGGGAGGAGCGGCGAGCGGCTGGTGGTGTACCGCGTGGATCGGCCCTAGATGTGTAGTTACACGGAAGGGATCAGGGGCTGGGCGGGGGACGGGCGTTGTGCGGGGGCGGGCGGCCGTCCGAGGCGGGGGCCCGGGGCGCCTGCGGCCGTCCGAGGGAGGTCCTGGGCTCCTCATGGGGGTCCGGGCAGGCTGTGACCCCCATGAGGAGCCCAGGACGTGAGGCTTTGCGGGGGGAAAGGGTCGAAGGTCCGTCACGTCCTCCGGGAGGTCCCGTCACGACCCCCGCCCGGTGGGAGGGATCCGGGCGGTCAGGAAGTTGCGCTGTTCCTTATGCGCCTCATGGGCGCATAAGGAACAGCGCAGAGCCCTGACCGTTCAGACACCCCGGGACGTGAGGGTCCCTGCGGGAAGACGTCACAGGTCGTGACGAAGATGCCGGGGAAGTCACCCCTTCCGGCCCCCTGAGGTCCCCGGCCCGGAGCGAGTTCGCAGTCAGCGACACATGTTGTCGCTGACTGCGAACGCGCCTCCTGGCGTGACCCGCGAGGCATGAGGAAGACGGGAGGAGGCGTGACGTTTCCGGCATCTTCGTGACGAGGCCCGGGATCGGTGAGGGATCCGTCCCTCTCCCGTGACGCTCCCGTCCCTCCCCCGTGAGGCACCCGTGCGTCTCCCGTGACCCTCCGGCCTCACGCACCCTCCACCCCTCCCCACGAGACCCGGCCCTCTCGTGGCGGCCACAGCCTGCCCGGGCCGCCACGAGAGGGCCGGGTCCCTTTCCCCGTCCCTTTGTCGTCCCTTCCCCCGTCCCTT
>Ga0153956_1002423_pt1 | contig 13722 bp, 13 predicted proteins | sample TSFL040MetaG_FD_104704 | JGI IMG/M metagenome (GOLD analysis project Ga0153956, IMG submission 104704) | Attine ant fungus gardens microbial communities from Florida, USA - TSFL040 MetaG | ecosystem: Host-associated > Fungi > Mycelium > Unclassified | place: USA: Florida, Wekiwa Springs... | reverse complement strand
GCCGATCGCGATGGGCGCGAAGCCGGCCGGCGCACGGCTATCCATCGCGCCCAAGATCACGATCAAGAAGCCGAACGTCAGAATCAACTCGACGAGAGCCCCAGATACAAGGGAGCATCATAGCCGTTGACGGCCAGGCCGTTCGCAGCAAGCTCGAACCCGGGCTTTCCGCTGGCGATCGCCAACAGTGCGATGGCCGCGATCGTCGCACATAAAACCTGTGCGACTACGTAAGGTAGAATTTCACCGGCGGGGAAGCGCTTGCCTGCCCACAATCCGACCGTGACGGCGGGGTTCAGATAACATCCCGAAACGTGTCCAAGCGCATAGGCCATCGTCAGGACCGTCAAGCCGAAAGCCAGGGCAACTCCGACGAAACCGATGTCGAAGTTCGGGAACGCCGCTGCCAAGACCGCGCTGCCACACCCGCCGAACACGAGCCAGAACGTACCGGGCAATTCTGCAAATAAGCGTTTGGACAACGGCATGGTCCGCGTTCCCTCCAGATATTTTGTTTTTGAAAAAGCGCGGGAGAAGACGGGCCAATGTCTTCTCCCGTTATTGTCTGGGCGGGGCGGTCCAGGGGGCGACAGCCTCGCACAGACAATTTTGCGTTCGCGACGTCCCGTAGGGCTAATGCAAGCCACGCAGGATCGTCGTCACCTTGCTCTCTTGCCTCAGCGAATAGCGTTCGCGATCACAGCGGCCACGATGCCGCTGGTGACGCCGACGAGCACGGCGTCGTTACCCGAGCGAACATAGTGGTAGCCGCGCGGCGGCGCCTTCAGCCCGCGATAACGCCGATAATCGACCACCTGATAGTTCTGCGCGTAGCGCCGGTCGAAGCGATCACCCTTGTGCCAGGAACGATAGCTGTTGTGCTGTGGCTTCTTTACCCCGATCCGGGGCGGCGGTGCCTGGCGATGCCCTTGAGCCAAAGAAAGCGTCGGCGAGAAAGCCAGCGAGCCGGCCACAACCGTCAGAACCAATTTTTTCACGTAGAACTCCATGCTGCAAAGCGGTGCTGGAAAGGGGACGCGCTTCATCGTCAGCGCGACATGAGCACGGCAACGTGCTCCCACAGGGCGGTCCTGATTTTACTGACCAGCTTGATGAATGAATGCCAGTGGCGAACCCGCCAGTTGACTATGTGCGGCCCTCAAGGCCGCGCGCCGCACCGGGGGGTGAGATCGACATCCTAAATGCGCGAATCGCCCGCAGTGGACCTGCGGATGGCAGCGGCTTGCATACGAGTGGCGACCCCAAGTTTTCTCAGGATTTCCGAGACGTGATAGCGGACCGTTCGCTCATTGAGGTTCATGATTGTCCCGATATCGACATTCGACTTTCCCTCGGCGATCCAGTTGAGCATCTCTAACTGCACGCAAGTGAGCAACCGCACGGCCGTCGCCTCGTCGATCGAGATCTCGGGGCACAGGCCGAGCATCTCCGCTTTCACCAAGGCAGCATTGCCAACGACGGCGGCCGCGTCGGCGGTTCCCGGCTCAAGCTTTTTCGATGTATTGCAAATCAGCGAGAACACGCTCGCCGTACCCGGCCGATGCCCTATCGGTGTCATCAGCCCCGTGAGCATCCGGTTGGCATGGAGATAGTCAATGAAGCTCTGTTTCTGGATGTCCTCGTGCTTATCAGTCGAGCTATCCCAGAAGAAGCCCTCGTCCACGTCGAACACACGCCCGATATTGAAATCGGAATCGAACCAGTCGAGCCTCTCGTAGTCGGTTAGAAAATCCTGCGGGATGGTCGTGAACGCAGAGTTCATCACCATCTCCTGACGAGTCGCTTTGTGACAGGCAAGGAGGACGTAGTCGAAACCGAAGCTGGTGGAACTATCGTTGATTGCTTTAAACAGGGCATCGCGGTCGTTCGACATGTAAATCGCCGACGTTGCCGCGACCACCTTGTCCAAAGCCGCTCTTTCCAAACAAAACCTCCAGCATTACCGGAAGCGCCTTGCCCAACTATATCTTTCAGAACATTCGACGCTTCTCTACGCGCAGTTACCCACCAAGCATTAAATTCTCATATAGTTAAATGTTCACTAACGCTCTGATTGCACTCACAGATCGCGTCATTCAAGAATAATCGTGCGCGCTGCGTTTGGACGCTGCTGCGCATCAATCCGATGCCCCGGCGCCCGATCAATTCCTCGGCGTCTGCCAAGACGCTCAAAAACAAGAAAAATGTACAGCGTTAGGTAGATTCGGCCACAACGCGCAAGCGTCGACCCGGCCAGCGGACAAGCGGTGGCCGAGCCCCATAACATGCTCCAATATGGATATTTCTGTGCTTGGAGTTGGACATGCCTGGCGCGATGACGCCACATCCTATCGACATTCATGTGGGCAGCCGGCTGAGAGCACGGCGGGTTCAACTCGGCGTGTCTCAAACCGACCTGGCCGATGCCTTGAACGTCACATTCCAGCAGATTCAGAAATACGAACGCGGCACCAACCGCATCTCTGCATCAAAGCTGTTCGAGGCGACGCAATTCCTGAAAATTTCGCCAGGGGCCCTCTATGACGGCCTCGTCGATCCCAACGCGCTCGATGCCGTTCTGCCGAGCTGGCCCGAAGGCAAGGCGGAGCAGCGCATCGCGCATGCGCTGCCGCATCTGTCTAGCACGCTGAGGAATCGGTTCGCGGATTTGATCTGCCTCGTCGCGCAAGGCTGCAACGACAACGATGCCACCTAAACGCCTTGCGTCCAATCCGCGCCCGGTGGCAGGCAATCTCTGCCGAACCGATCATAGCACCGGCCCAGAATGACAAAGATGCCGAGGAGATCATGCAACTCACCATCCGGGCCGCTCCGGTGGAAGCTGACCATGTGGGCTTGCTTTGCGCTAAGCGCGTTCTTTTTTGTCATAGCGTTTTGGCCAAATGGGACCCGCCCCATGTAATCCGCCGCCGAAGACAGCCGGCCTAGGGTATGGGCCGCGTGTCCACCGGCAGCGAAATCCCGTCCGTTCCTAACGCCGAGTAGACCTGACTGTCTTCTGCAGGCTCCAATCATCCAGTGCGGCGTCCGGCACGGGCTCGCGTTTCGCCGTCTCGATGATATCAGGCAGCGCTGCCGGCCGACCTAGCAAGAAGCCCTGCGCCTCATCGCAGCCTTCATGCTTGAGCACGGCAAGCTGTGCTTCGGTCTCGATGCCCTCCGCCAGAATAGGAATGTCGAGGCTGCGGCCGAGCGCCAGCACAGCGCGAATGATCGCAATTGCCTGCGGGCTGTTCCCGACTTCCCGGCTGAACGAGGCGTCGAGCTTGATCTTGTCAAATGGGAAGGTTCGCAGCGTGTCAAGTGATGAGTAGCCCGTACCGAAGTCATCGAGAGCGACGCTGACGCCCAGCGCCTTGATCTGGCGGATGATGTGTAGGGCCCTGTCTTTATCCGCGAATATCGCCGACTCCGTCAGCTCCAACTCCAGCCTCCGGGGCGATAGACCGGTCTCCAGCAAAACGGTCATCACAAGGCCGATCAAGTCAGCTTGCGCAAATTGCAACGGCGAGCAGTTCACGGCGATCGTGTAGGCCGGATTCCATGTCTGGGCGTCACCACACGCCCGGCGGAGTACCCATTCGCCAACCTGGAAAATCAGGCCCTCATCCTCGGCTAGCGGAATGAACTCCACGGGCGAGATATAGCCGCGTACCGGGTGTTTCCAGCGGAGCAGCGCTTCATAGCCTTTGACCTCGCCGGTCGAGACCGAGGTTTGCACCTGATAATGCACCTCCAGGCCGTCATTCGCGATCGCTTCACGCAGGTCGGCAGCCAAGGCGCGGCGTGTCCGCACGGCTTCGTCCATGCCGGCCTCATAGAAGCAGACTTTCTCCGTCTTGCTCGCCTTCGCACGATAAAGCGCCAGGTCGGCATTGTTGACGAGCATCTCCACGTCGTCCCCGTCACGGGGATAGATCGCAACGCCCAGGCTGGCGCCCGGTGTGAACTGGAAGTCCTCGATCTCGAGCGGAGACGTCAGCGCATATTCGAGCCGCTGCAGGAATTCACGCAGGCTGAGGTCGTCGCGCACCCGATGCGTGGCGGCGAATTCATCACCGCCCAACCTAGCCACAAATTCGTCCGCCCGCAGCAGCGCCTGCATGCGCTCGCTGAGTTTCTTCAGGACGGCATCGCCGATCGCGTGACCACGGGAGTCGTTAATTTCCTTGAAGCGATCGAGGTCGATCCCAACCATGGCGAGCTGACTGTTTCCGAGATCGGCCCGAGCAACCTCCCGGCTGATATGCTCGCGGAAGCTGGCGCGATTGGGCAGGCTTGTCAGTGCGTCGTTGAGCGCCATTCGCTGGATCTGTTCGAACGACGCAGCACGAGTCCGGTCATCGAGCAGGTAGCTCACGCCCCCCGCCATGACCATCAGCAGCGCGACGCCAGCGACGGCAAGGGCGAAGGCCACCAGCGACTGGGCATCCTGCGCCGGCGTCTCGATCAACAATGGCTGCACCCGGAATGCCGTCATGCCGACGAAGTGCAACGATACGATGGCGACAACGAAGACCGACGCGGCAACCTCTCTATGATGCCGGAACGACTGCCGCGCGGCGATATGCACCGCCACGGCCGACAGGACCACGGCACACACGATCGACGCGATCAAATACGACTTGTCCCAGGAAACGATCCCTTGCACCCGATAAGCGATCATGCCGGTATAGTGCATCGCGCAGATCGCGAACCCGGCAATTGCACCACCTGACGCCGCCGCGAATCGCACAGATGATGTGGCGACCCACAGACCCAGCCCGACGCCGACCATGGCAATGACAAGCGATCCCGCTGTTAGTAGCGGGGCCAGAGTGATGGGAAGCTCGGTCCGGTAGCCGATCATCGCGACGAAGTGCGTGCACCAGATCGTTGCACCCCCCGCGATCGTCGTGAGGACCAGCCAACCCGCGCGCTGAAAGCCGCCGGTAGCCGCCGCTCTCGTAAAGAGCCGCATCACACACCACGAGCCCGTGATGCAGATGAGCGCGGCGAGAACGACCAGCCATAAATTGTGCTGGTGGGTGATACAGGAAAGGACGGTCATCATCTTTGTAATTCTCAAAACTCGGGCTGCGGCGCTGGCTCTCCGAGGCGGGAGGGCAGTGACCACGGCGATGGACATCAAACAGAAGGGAGAGCAGCCTTAGGTGGCCTTCGGTCTCGCCGACGGCATGCTGCTGAGGATATCGGCGAGCCGCGCCGCCTCCGTCGCCCTGCCGAAATACCAGCCTTGCAGCAGGTCGCAGTTCAGGTCGGTGAGCATTTCGACCTGCTCGAAGGTTTCGACACCTTCTGCGACCACAAGCGCACCCAGGCTATGGGCGATCTCGATAACCCCTCGCACGATCGCCTGATCTTCCTTCGACACCACCATGTTCGACACAAAGCTGCGGTCGATTTTCACGCTGGTGATCGGAAGCTGACGCAGGTGCGTGAGGGAGGCGAAGCCCGTTCCGAAGTCGTCGAGCGCGATTGCCACGCCGGCTGCGTGCAGCCGACGCAAACCTTGATCAACCCGCCTGTGATGCAGGCCGAGGAACATGCCCTCCGTCACCTCGACGCAGAAGCGATCCGGCCCCAATCCCGTCATTTCGCACAGCTCGAAAAAGCGATCCAGAAAGACATCGGATCGAAAGTCCGAATTCGTCAGGTTGAGGGACATTCGTGCGAGCGACAGGCCGCCATCGCGAAACCGGACAAAATCGCGGAAGGCACGTTCAAGCATATACATGCCGAGCGCGCAGCGAACTTGCTGATCGTCGAACGCTTCTTGGAACGATGCCGGCATCAACAGACCCCGCTCCGGGTGGCGCCAACGCATCAGCGCTTCAAGCGAGATTTTGCGACCGGGGGCGAGCGGCACGATTGGCTGATAGTGCAGCTCGAAGGCTTCATGGTGTAGGCCTTCTTCAATCTCAGCCAGCATGCACGACTTGGTTTCGATCGCCTGGCGGAGGCTCGGGACGAAGAATTCGACCCGATCACGGCCGAGGCCTTTGGCGCGATAGAGCGCCAGGTCGGCGGCCTTGAAGATGCTCGATGCATCCTTCCCGTCAAAAGGAAACGCAGCCACTCCGAGGCTCGCGGACGATCGCCGCATCGTGTCCGCGATGGGGATCGGCATCCGGATCGCCTCGAGCGCCTGCTCGAAAAACGCCGCGGCCTGCGCTTTCGTCGCATCCGCGAAAATTACTCCGAACTCGTCACCGCCCAATCGAGCGATAAAGATGCGTTTGTCGGCTATTGCGCGTAGGCGGTTCGCGATCGTGGCGAGCAACTCGTCACCGGCAGGATGACCAAACGAGTCGTTGACCTCTTTGAACATGTCAACGTCGAGCACGGCGAGATAAAACGTTCTCCCGACTCGCTCGTTGTCGGCGATCAGCACACCAATATGCTCCTGAAAGCATCTGCGGTTCGGCAGGTCCGTGTGCGGGTCGATATCCGCGATCCGACGCAGCGTCTCTTCGCTCGCCAGCAACCGGGTCTCAAGCTGCTTACGCTCGGTGATATCGAACCGGATCGACGTATAGCTGTCGACCTTCTTGCGCGACGAGACATGAGGGACGATCGTGGTGTGGACCCAATAGAGCGACCCGTCTTTCCGCCGATTGCAGATCTCGCCCTGCCACACCTTTCCTTTCGCGATATCGCGATACATCGCTCGAAAGAACGCCATGTCGTGGTTGCCGGACTTGAGCATCCGGTGATTGGCGTTGAGCAGTTCCTCCCTTGCGTAGCCGCTGATCTCACAAAATTTGCTGTTGACGTAAGTGATGGTGCCACGAATGTCGGTGGTTGCCACAATCGCGGCGCTGTCTAGCGCATACCGAATGAAGTCATCCGTCGGTTGGATGCGCGTCGAAACCCGCATCCTCTCAGCAATATCTTCGAGGATACGCGCCAGTGGTGACGTATCAGGCACAAGCGAATGCGCGAGATCTCCATGTGTCTCGGAAAATTTCAGGCGATTGAGCACGTAGTAACACCAGGGCAAGATTTGACATTTGAGCAAATTCTATAACAGCCGCATACGGTTAGTCTGCTGGCGGGGTAGTCACTTGTTAAGGGCTCTGTGATTTAAGTAGAATCCGGAGCTGCGTCCGAAGAAATATGATTAATCAAATGTGTATTCGTGGGCCGCGTTTCATCAGAGGCCGACATTGGCGCAACCGCCCATCTAGCCACGAGTATCAGCCTGCCGACTGCTGGCCCGGACGCCCGAAGCCCTAATCTGTCTGCTGCTCGATCGCCCTCCCAGGATGCTCCTGCGATCGGTTGCCCGTCGCCTGCAACACCGCAACTATTAAGCGTAGCATACCGCCTGCTCCACCGCTTCGGGCTGGGTCGCCAGTTGTCCTTCGCGCCTGTAGAGGCGAGGTTGGGGGCGTGCGAGCGATCACCTGCTGTGCGATGCGGGACCGCAATCAAACCGTTGTTGCGGGCGTGCTCCGTAGCGGCCGGGGCGTTGAGGCGGCCGGCACCACAGCAATCTGGAAACGCTGGCGAGGCAATCGGAGACCAGCGCGATGGAGGCCAACAAGCTCGATCTGCTCACCCCCAGTGAGAAGAAGACGCTCCGACAGCTCCTCGTCGATCACGACCAGAAGGCGGTAGCGCGGACCCTCGGACTCAGCCCCGAGACGGTGAAGACCCATCTGCGCAACGCTCGCGAAAAGTGCGGTTACGCCTCCAGCTTCGCGCTCGCACGAGCCCTCATCGCCCACGAGCGATCTACCCCATTTCAGGGGATACCCCCGAAAGGGGGAGGGCCTGATGGAGATGTGGCGGGCAGGTTCGCCCCGCCGGATGCCAAGGCCCCGGCGGTCCATCACGATGACGAACTTCGCGAAGAGCGAACCGTCTTCACCTTTACGGATCGCTGTGACCACGCGCCGCCGGCACGGTCGGAATCTGACAAAACGATCGCACTCAAACGGCTCCTGCTGGTCGGTGCGCTCGTCCTGATCCTGATCGTCGCGATCATTTTGGCGTTCCCGCTTTCGGAATCCTTCCAGCGGTTCGCCAACGCGATTGAAACGCCAACCTAGCCAACGTCCGGGGACGTCGCTCCCGGGCAGGGAGAATGACGTGCCGAAAACCCGCCTAGCCACCGCGATCGAGGTCAGAAACGCCTTCCGCACCGCCGAAGAGGCCGTCGAGGTCGCCGCGGCCGCCGTCGCAAAATGTATCGCCGTGCTGGTCGAAGCGCGGCGCACCGCGAAGCTGCCGCCGCTCGCCGGCGCGCAAGCGATCGAGCTCGTTGGCAAGGGATCGCAATCCGCGCTCGCCGCACGTCAGAACTTGCTCGATGCCCATCCTCTGCTCCTCGAGCTCGGCCAGGAGCTTAAAGTGGTCGGCTTCGGTGTCGATGGCGGATGCGTGCCCAATTCCGCCAGCCTCGACAGCGATCGCAGATTGAGGGTTGTCGGCGCCTGACGCCCACCGGTAGGGGCGGCGGACCATCCACAAGGTTTGCCGCCCATGCCCGTTCTGATCGCGTTTTGGTGCCTTCTTCTCGGGAGCGTCGCCGCTGCCTACGCATGCGGCGGAAGACCCGAGCGGCGCGCCGCCACGATGTACCTCGTTGCCGCAGTCGCAACCGTCGCTGTCAGACCAGCTCTCTCCGTTCGCTACGCCGGGGTGGAAGCCGCCACCTTCGTCATCGATGTCCTGCTCTTGTTGGGATTAGCCCGTGTCACGTCGCGATCCAACCGCTGGTGGCTGATATGTGCGACTGCACTGCAGGGCCTCACCGTGCTCGCCCATGTCGGGAAGCTGCTGAACCCCAACCTCCTGCGGCTGGGTTATCAGATGATGGCGACCTGGGCGGCACTCCCGCAACTGATGTTGTTGGCTCTCGGCGTCTTGATCCAGGCCATGAGAGCGAGACGGAGGGCCGCCGCCATCTCGCCTGGATACTCGAGGCGCTCGGCGACCACGAAGCGACCCGCCACGCCGAGCGACTGATCGCCGAATTCGGAAGTCTGCCCCAGCTCCTGGCTGCCTCGCCGGCGCGCCAGTTGAAAGCGGCCGCCAATGACGATGCAGCGGTCGCAACCCTACGTCAGTTTAACGACGCCATGCTGCATGTCCTGCGCGTACGAATGACGGAAGGCCAGATCCTCTCTGACTCCAGCAGGCTGCACGACTATCTGCACGCCCGCCTGGCCTACGCTCAGACCGAACGTCTGCTCGGGCTCTTTCTCGACAGCGCCAAGCGGCTCATCTGCGAAGAGGTCATCAGCGAAGGGACCGTCGATCGCACCTGCGCCTACCCGCGCGAGGTGCTGCGCCGTGCGATCGAATGCGGCGCCACCGCGCTCATCCTCGTGCACAATCACCCGGCCGGCCTGCTCCGGCCAAGCGAGGCCGACAGGTCGATCACCAGCCGGATCGCTGTCTTGGCCCGCGCGCTCGATATCGACCTGATCGACCATCTCATCGTCACACCCCTCGGCTTCTTCAGCTTCCGGCGCGAGGGACTTCTCCCGTGACCCACGCCTCCGACATCGACGCGCCCGCGCACGATGCCGAGGCGATCCACTCCGACCCCGCGCTCGAAACCCACCCGGTAGCGCCCTGCGCGTGTCACGTCGCCGAGGAGCTGATCGCCCGGGCGAAGTGCGAATGCGAGAACACGGATCGGCGGCTGGCCTTGCTCGGGGAGAAACTCTACGCGGGCGCGGCATGGAACATGCTCCTCGACCTGTTTGTGTCGGAGTCCTGCGCCAAGCGACTCAGCGTGTCCGACCTCTGCCTGGCCGCCCGTACATCATCGGCGACCGCGCTGCGCCGCCTCACCTTACTCGAAGAGGCGGGCTTGATCGTGCGATCCCCCGACATCACCGACGCTCGGCGCTTCTACATCACGCTCACACAGACCGGCTGGTCGACAATGTTCGCGCTGCTCGGCCATTCCGCGAACCACGGCGGCTAGAACGCGCGGCTGGCGCGAATCGTGACGACGCGCCCGAGCGGATCGAGAAAGGCCGGCAGGAATTGGCGCGGCGTCTGGCCATTGGAGTCGCGCACTGACAGCCGCTTGTCGAACATATTCTGCACACCCAGCGACAGTCGTAACGGCTTGGCCTCCGCTCCGCCCGACCGACCAAATGTCCACGAGACTTCGGCATCGGCAGTCCAGAAGTCGTCATATCGCACCGAATAGGCCTCAGCTGCGGTCATGTCCTCGACCTTCAGACCTGACCGCCACCGGCCGCTGAGCTGAACATTGAGGCTCCGGTGGGAGAAGCTTGCCTCAACGTTCAGCTTGTGCCGCGGCGTGCCTTGGACGCCGTCGAGCGGCGTCCGGAGAAGATCGACCGTCGGCGCGCCCGCTGATGGGCTGAGTTCGTCGCGCAGCGTCCATTCGTGCGTGAGGCTCAAATCCCACGTGATGCCGCTGCCCGCCAAGTCGGCCTCCTTCGCCGCACGTCCCGTCCGGCCCGAAAAGTGAAGACTTGTCCGCAGCGCGCTCCGTCGTTCCTCCGATGCACTGAACGGGCGCGTGTCCACCATGACAAGGCGGCCGGCATCATCTCGCGTGAAGCGATCGGGAAAGAGCCGCTGGAATAGAGCGTTCGGATAGGCCGCGTAGATGAGCGGGTTGCTGATTACCGACGCGCTATATTCGACCGTGGTGGAGACGTTCGTGGATCGGATCGATCGGTTCAGACTGATGCTCGCCAGCGTGTCGGCTTGCGTCGTCGCCCGTAGATCGGACGCGCCACCCGTAATCAACGTCACCAACGCATTGTCACCGGTGGCCACGTCCACGACCAGCATCCCTGGCCGATAGATGACGGGATCACTGCTCTGGCTGAAGGCTGGAATGCTGCGGGTGCTCCGCCTGCTCAGGCTCACCGACATGAAACCTGCCGGCTGCCAGGCGAGCGACAGGTCATGGCTTGGCGCCACGTCCATGCCGCTTACCTTCTCATAATCTCCGCTCGCCGAGAGCGACACCATCCCAATAGCCCCGATCACCGGCACGTCCTGGCTGACGAGAGGAATCTCCAGCCCGACATGGGCGGTCGTGCGCGTCTGGGTATCGATGCGCCTCCCGACCTCGGCGCCGCTCCGAGACACAAGCCGCTGCATCGTCGTGCTCAGCCGCGTGTTCGCGGTGATCTCGCCGGGACTCCAGGCCAGGAGTGGCGCGTTCGCCGAAAGCGCACCGCCAATACTCGCATTGTTCGTCGCCGTCGCAAGCGGCGCATAGCTCTGCGGCAGCGTGGCGTCGTCTCCCTGAACGGAAAGGCCGGCGATGGTGGTCTTCGACAGGGCGCTGCGCGTGCGGCCCGCGTTGAGTGATCCCGTCAGCTCCGCCGTCCAATTGATCCGGTCGATCGACCCGGCGCCGCTCACGCCGAGCCGGTATGAGCGGGCCTGTGTTGTGTCGATGATGCCTCGCGCATCGATCGTGCCGTCTGCTGCCAATGCGCCTGCCTGAAAAAATCGCGCGAGCTGGCGAGTCGTCGTGTCGGACATTGACAGAGAGACGTTGAGGCTCGTCGAACCGACCGGCACCGCCACACCTGACGTCAACGATACGCCTCGGCTTGAAGGCATCAGCGCGCGATACGGCGTAAGTCCATCACGCGCCGCATCGTCGAGCAGCGCAAGCCGATCGCGCCCGTAGAGAGCCTCGCCGCCGGACACGGTCGCCGCGCCGTTGAAGCGGCGTTCGCTACGGATATTGGTGTAGCGCAGCCCGCCCACGCCGCTTGCCCCGCCGCCCTCGGTCGGAAGACGGGCCGAAGCATCGGCCGAGATCGAAGAGAATTTCGATTTGAGCACCAGGTTGAGAACCTTCTGCTGTGGCGAGAAACCGTACCGGCCCGCGCTGGAGCTGGGCAGGATCTCGATCTGTGCGAGCGCCTCGGGCGGCACCTCGCGCAGATCGGAGATGTCAGCCAGGCGGCGTCCATTGACGATGATCGAGAGCGGGCGACCACCTTCACGCCGTTCGAGTCGCGCGATGACCTCGCCAATCGTCATCGCGCCGAGCGTCCCGATGCTGCTTTCGGAATAGCGGTCGATCGCGTCCGGCGATGTCGGCATGCGCTGTGCCAGAACCACGATTTCGGACAGGTCCGTCGCCGACGTTTTTGATTCCTGGGCCTCGGCGGGCGGACTTGCCGCCAGCGTGCCCGATATCGAGAGCAGTGCCCCGGCCACCGTCTTTCCGGTCCATTCTCGCATCGCAGCTCGATGGCTGCGGTTCGAGCGGCGGCGCATCACGCCAGGCTCGAGCCTTGGGAGCCCTCAGGGCTCCACAGTCGCTGATCGTATTCATGGCGGATGTGAAGCGGCACGCGGGTTCCCACCAAGTCGCAATAAGGGCGCGAACCGAAAGTTGACGCGGTCAGAAGTTACGCATAGATCGCGAGTAAGTCGCCCGGAGAATGGTTCAAACTGTATCATTCTCAAGGATTTGGTTCCTATTACTGAATTCTGATTCAGTCTATCGACATGGGTGCTGGCGCCAGCAGCACGTCAAAACCATAGATAGGAACCAGTAACATGAAGATGTTGTCTGCTGCTCTTGCGGCGGTCGGCCTGCTGTCGGCTGCGCCCGCCTTCGCTGCCCCGGTCACCATGACGTTCCAGAATGTCGGAACGGTGCCGATGCAATACGTCAGCACCAACGCCTGTGGCACGTTCTCGCCGACGCCCACGGACATCAGCGCCGGTGGCACCTCGGCGTCTTCGTCGACCGACTGCGGTTCGGCCGCCTCCGCGGCGCACGTCACCTACAAGATGGGCACGAAGCAGTGCGTGTTCCACATCTCGACTATCTACACGCCGGGCAATCCGATTCTCGGCACGTCGGGTTACTGGACGCCCAGCGCGTCGGTGACGCAGAGCGGCGGCGCCACCTGCAAGGTCGTGAGCCAGGACATCTCGAATGTCTTCACGACAGGCGCCTTCGCTGCCGTCTATTCGATGAAGTAATTTTCTAGGGACTGGGGGTGGCCGTACGGTGCCGCCCCCGGTTTTCGCATGCTATTGCCAAGCAACTACCGCACTGGCTTCGCACAGAGGCTTTGCGCCATGCTCAATTTCGCACACGTTGCTTAACAAGTGGCTAACCTGCCGCGTGCCTCGCGGACTTGCGCGCCCTACAATGCGTCGGGAAGCCCCTTGTCGATCAATCGCATCCGCAGCGACGATTTCCTCGACTATCCAGGGCTGCTTTGTTGGATGGTTTCGGGGTGATCTCAGGAGGGCTCAATGTCGGTTGGTGGAATTACGAGCGGCGCTGCAACCAACTATCACTACACTGGAGCCGCATCGGCCAAGCCGGCGCTGGACGCTGCATCTTCCTCGAAAGCCGCAGGCCCCACACAACCGCAAGCCTCTCAAGCTTCTGATGATGCTGTTGTGGTGACTATCAGCGAGGCGGCCAAAGCAGCTCTCGCAGCAAGCTCGACCGCCACTGAAACCACGACAGGCGGCTCGCTACGCGATCGCCTGGATTCGCAGTATTCCGCCGCCGCTGCCGATGGCACCTACATATCCATCGATATCACCAAAGGCAGGCAGTTGGATTTCTCGTCATTTAGCGATGAGGAACTCGCTCAAATTAAGCTCGGGAAAGGCGGTAATTTCAGCGAGGATGAGAAGCTTTCGGCAAGCGCGACGCTGGGTGGGCGGATGGCCGAAAGTCTGCGACCCTATCAGGCCGCT
>Ga0153956_1002422_pt1 | contig 13728 bp, 12 predicted proteins | sample TSFL040MetaG_FD_104704 | JGI IMG/M metagenome (GOLD analysis project Ga0153956, IMG submission 104704) | Attine ant fungus gardens microbial communities from Florida, USA - TSFL040 MetaG | ecosystem: Host-associated > Fungi > Mycelium > Unclassified | place: USA: Florida, Wekiwa Springs... | reverse complement strand
TCCCGTGGCGTTGCAGGCAACGGTGCAAGGATGACCGCGTCAGATGGGGGATAGTCGCCTGCAGAGCGTAGAGGCAGTCATCGAGAGGCAGCAGCGTGTGCTTGCGGAACGCAACGACCGTCGTCTCGTGCGTTCGTTCCAGCGAACGCAGATGCCGCGCGATCTGCTCGCGGATTCGCGCCCCGGTGCGAAGCCAGCCATGTGCTCGAAAAACTCGCTGAGCCAGCACATCGTCCTTGACCGGCGCTTCCGCTTCCATCACCTCTGCCCCGACCACCGGGTCCGCATGAATTCACCTTGGGCAAATTCAAAGCCATGTGTCAGCGCGATACTGGCTACCTGGTAAGCCGGTAAAAGATGGCGGGAAGTTGCATCGGTAGTTGTTCGACGCTCGCCAGCGCTGCCGTACCGCGCCGCCCAAATATCCGGTCGGCATAGGACCTCACGTCGGAATCGAGCACAACACAGAACGTGTCAATTCCGCTGCGGTTTAGGGAGTGAACGGCAGTTCTCGCGTCCTCCACGAGATAACGGCTGTCATCGACATCAACATCCGACGGCTCGCCATCCGTCACGACCAACAGCAGCCTTCGATGCGTTTGACATCGGGATAGATCGACGCCGGCGTGCCGAATGGCCGTTCCTAGTCGCGTAGAGAGGCCGCTTTGAATACCCGCAAGCCGCGAACGCGCGAAAGCATCATAAGCTGTGTCAAAATCCTTGATACGGAAATATCTTACATCTTCGCGAGTATCCGAGCAAAAGGCCGCGATTGCAAATGGATCGTCCGCCGCCGAGAGCGCCCCGGCTAAAAGAGCCACCGAGAGCCGCTCAAGATCCAGTACAGTCTCTCCCTTGTTGTGAATACGATCAGCCGTGGATTGAGAAACATCCAGGAGGACGAGCACAGAAAGATCGTGGCTGCGGCGCTCCGAACGGCCATAGACACGGAAGTCCGGCACTTCGCCGACACGGCTCGAGATTGAAGCCTCGATACATGCGTCCATATCCAGGTATTCACCTTCGGCCTGGCGACGGAGCCGCTCAGCCCGGCTAATCTTCGCCGAGCGGACCAAGGACGAGAGACGATCAACAATATCATCGCGCTGTTCTTCAAAGCGGCGGATGGGTTGAGCATCGCCTATAGGCGTTTGCAACTCACGCAGCGTACACCAGTCCGGCCGCGTTTTCCCAACGACGTAATCATACTCGTGATAGTGCGCCACGACTGAAGCGGCGTCGTCGGCAATCGAAATGGATGCTCGGCTGAAGCGCTGATCCGGATCGGATTGCATATCCCGATCATCCGGTTTTCCATCGTCGGTCTCCTCCCGCTCGATGCGCGCGCCGGAGGTCATCTCATCCATTTCGATCGTCACCTCAGGAGTCTGCTCTCCGGGATCCCAGATACCGAGATTGTCGTCCCGATACGCGGGCTGGACGACATACGTTATCGCGTCGAACTGAAGCCGCATCTGGCCGAGATCGTTCCCCAACAGCCCGCCTATTCGCCGGCTGAGGGACTGGTCTGTCAAATCATCCTGTGCTGCAGCCTCGAATAACGCCCTGCCCTTTTCAACCCAACCGTCGGTATCAACATATGTCGGATCGGCGAGCGCGCGAGAGAGACGAGCCATCAGCGTGATTGCAACAGGGGCGCCTCCTGCTTTGGCGACGTGAAAGGATCGCCAAAGGCGGTTAAGCCCGGGCATATCGCGTGTTGCCAGCCGCTCCACGCGGGCATCCTCGATAAGCGAGATCACCGCCAGTTGGAGTGACTTAAGTGAGCCAACGGGAAAGAGCCGCGTCGTGTATCTGTGATGTGCACCTACATGCGCGATCGCCGCCCTGTAGAGAGCCAGCGTGTCATGTCCGGTAAATCCCGGGAAACTTGGCGGCAAGCGAATGCCTCCCCCGCCAAACCCGGTTCGTCGCCGCATATTCTCCGGTGCACCCGGCGGCGTTTCCCGTATCGGCGGGCTGATGCCCCAAACCGCGGAGAGATATAGCTTGAGCCGGCCTTCAAACGCATGAAACCCGTTGGACGCAGACGTATGTTCAAGGAACTGGCGCGCCTCAAGATCCACAAGACGGAAAAAGGCCAACTGACGTTCAGCACTGCGACGTCCAACCGCGATGCCCATCCGGACGAAAGTCAGAAAGCCTTCCATGTCCAAACGAGACAAAAGCGCGTTCGTATTTTCCAACAGGGCGGCCACGGCCTTCGGCGCGGCCGTGATCACCGACTCGATCGCCTGCATCCACTGCGCCATCTCATTCGGCCCGGAAAGCCTTTGAGCCGCCTCAAGCGCCGAACCGCACAAGATAGCGGCAGCGCGACGATCGCATCGAATAGCTGCATCGGAAACCATACGGCCCAATCGGAGCGCGAAGTCCGCACCAGCGACCGCAGCAATCTGCGGACCGCTGTCTCGATAAGCCGACGAGACAGCCTCTCCGTAACCTGCCTGATCGATGCGGGTGTAAGCGTTTCGCCACTGATCCATCCAGTCGGAGGGAAGCAAAACCTTTTCTGACGCACTCATCAGATGCAAGCCGAGATCGCCGCCGTGAGTGCATCGCGAAGATCAGGATCATCGGTAATTGGCAGTACGATTGCCATCTGGCACGCCTGATCGATGGCGATACCTTTTCTAATGAGCAGTGCGGCGTGAACGAGCATGCGTGTCGATGCTCCCTCGTCCAATCCGTGTCCGCGCAGATTGCGCGATCGCTCCGCAATTCGGACAAGAGTTTCCGCAACTCGCCGATCCACCTCTGCTTCATTTGCGACGATTTCAGCTTCAACCGCCAGAGCGGGATAACCGAAGCCAATTGCTCCAAACCGTTGCTTGGTAGATTCCTTCAGATCCTTCAAGACGCTCTGATAGCCGGGATTGTAAGATATGACGATGCGGAAATCAGGGTGAGCTTTGAGAACTTCGTTCTTCTTCTCAAGCGGCAAGATACGCCGATCATCGGTGAGCGAATGGATGACGACGGTCGTGTCCTGTCTGGCCTCAACAATCTCGTCGAGATAGCAGATCGCCCCCAAACGTACCGCCAGTGTCAATGGGCCGTCATGCCAGACAGTGCCATTCGCGTCGAGGAGATACCTCCCGACCAAATCCGAGGCCGTCATGTCTTCGTGGCAAGAAACGGTAATCAGAGGGCGGCCCAGGCGCCATGCCATATGCTCCACAAACCTTGTCTTGCCGCAGCCGGTCGGCCCCTTCAGCATAATCGGGATGCTGGCGTCATAGGCTGCCTGGAAAAGTGCGACCTCGTCTCTGGTCGCCCGATAGTAGGGTTCGTGCGGAATCACAAAGTCGACGAGAGATTTTGCGACGGCGTTCAAGCTTTCAACTGCGTTTTGCTGCATCATGTCATCCCTGGTTTAACACTCGTTGCCCGCGATGATTTCCACCGCGGGCAACGAAACGCACTTCAGCGATGTCAGCGATGCCCGCTCGCCTCGTTGGGAATTCCGTCGATCGGACACTCCTCGGTTCCCACAGTCGAGCGTGTCAACGCTTCAACCATCTCGCGTGTCCCCTCCGGATCATTCACCCACTTTGCGTAGAAGTTATACGGGCACGAGGCCGTGCCTTTCTGGCCGTCGCCCGAATTGATCATGCCCGTGTAGCCGCGATGAAGCAGCTTGAGGAGATGGTTCTGCGACTGGCCGTTGCGACGTGCATCGCGAATGGCAGAAACGGAGAGCTGTGCATACTGGATACCGTTCTCTTCCGTACCACATTCGCCGAGCGTACGCCCGTCGAAGCCGACGATCGCGGAGTGGCCAAAGTAGGAGTAGACACCGTCGAAGCCGGACGCATTGGCAACCGCCACATAAACGTTATTCGCCCAAGCCATAGACTTGGAAATCTGGACTTGCTGCTCCTTGGCCGGATACATGTAGCCTTGGCAACGGATGATAAGCTCAGCGCCACGCATGGCGCAGTCGCGCCAGATTTCCGGGTAGTTGCCGTCATCGCAAATGATCAGACTGATCTTCAGGCCCTTCGGCCCTTCCGAGACATAGGTGCAATCACCGGGATACCAACCCTCGATCGGAACCCAAGGCATGATCTTGCGGTATTTCTGAACGATCTCGCCCTTATTGTTCATCAGGATAAGCGTGTTGTAGGGAGCCTTGTTCGGATGCTCCTCATGGCGCTCGCCCGTCAGCGAAAATACGCCCCAGACATTGGCCTTGCGGCAAACCTCAGAAAAGATCGCTGTCTCTTCGCCAGGAACTTGGGACGCGGTCTCGTACATCTCCTTGGAGTCGTACATGATCCCGTGCGTTGAATATTCCGGGAAAATGACCAGATCCATGCCGGGCAAGCCGACTTTCATGCCTTCGATCATAGACGCGATGTTCCGGGCGTTTTCGAGGACCTCAGCGCGCGTGTGCAATCTCGGCATTTTGTAGTTCACGACGGCTACGCCGACCGTGTCTTTGCTGCTGGTAATATCACCGTGATACATAGTGTCCTCCTTTTTGGTAGGGTTATCGTCTAGACGACGAGGTGCTGGTGGATGATGTCGTCGGTGAGCGCGTCGATTTTTTCGTTCATGGCGATGCTCCCGCGATTGATGATGGCGAAGCGATCCGAGGCGCGCCGCGCAAATTTGATGTTTTGCTCGACGAGAACGACCGTGAGACCCCGTTTTCGATTCAAGTCGATGAGGACATCTTCGATCTGCTCAACAATGTTGGGCTGGATTCCCTCGGTGGGCTCGTCGAGCAGAAGCACTTTTGGTTCTGAGAGCAACGCGCGTGCGATCGCGAGTTGTTGCTGCTGACCTCCTGAAAGATTGCCGCCCCGTCCGTTCATGAACTCCTTGAGAACGGGGAAAAGTTCGAGCACCCACTCGGAGATGCGGCCTTGGTTGCTCACTGTCGCGAATGTGCCCAAGAGCAGGTTCTCTCGCACCGTGAACGCGGGCAGAATCCCGCGCCCCTGGGGCACATAGCCCACTCCGGCCAGAGCACGCTGGTGGGTCGGCAATGCACTCAATTCCGCGCCATCGAGGTAGATCGAGCCAGCGGTTCGGCTCATTAGCCCAAGTATCGTCCGGAGAAGAGTTGTTTTCCCGACACCGTTGCGACCGAGCACGCTGAGAAATTCGCCGTTAGCGACCGATAGCGAAACCGATTGCAGAGCGCGGCTGCGGCCATAGAAGCCATCGACGTTGACGAGTTCAAGCATGGCCAATTCCTCCTGAACCCAGATAAGCCTCGCGGACCAGAGGATCTTGCGAAACCTCGTCTACCGAGCCCTCCGCCAGAAGGCGGCCTTGATGCATCACAGAGATCGTTTCCGCGATATCCCGGACAAACCCCATGTCGTGCTCGACCACGATCAATGTGTGTTGCCCCCTCAGACGAATGAAAAGCTCCGCAGTTTTTCGCGTTTCCTGAGCCGTCATTCCGGCCGTCGGCTCATCCATAAGAACCAAGGCCGGGTCTTGGGCCAGCACGAGTGCGATCTCAAGCCATTGGGTTTGACCGTGAGAGAGATAGGCCGCGGGCTTATCGAGTTCGTCTTCAAGATTGACGAGTTTGGCGAGCTTCTCGGTCTGCTCAATTGCGTCGCCGGTTCCGTACCGGAATAGGTTCGATAGGATACCCGGGTCTCGCGAATTCCCGATTGCCAGGTTCTCTCGCACCGAGAGCTCTCGAAAAACGCTCGGCACCTGGAATTTCCTGCCAATGCCCGCGCGAGCGATCTTGTATTCTTTCAAGCGATGGATCGGCTGACCGTTGAAAATAATCTCTCCAGACGTGATTTTGGTCTTGCCGCAGATGAGATCCAACGTCGTCGTTTTGCCCGCTCCGTTCGGACCGATCAGACATCGCAATTCACCCTGCCTCACCGTTAGATTCAGCTCTGAAATGGCCTTGAAGCCGCTGAACGAGACACAGACGTCCTTCATAAGAAGTTGTTGGCTGCTCATGATAGACGCTCCACCGCCGATCCAACCTCGGCGCGATCCGATGACGAGCGTTGCGATGAGAAGATACGCCTAGCCAGAATCTCGCCGGCGCCAGCGAGACCTTTCGGCATCACCAGCACGACGATGACGAAAAGCCCGCCCATTATGAGCGTCCAGGTGTCCAGGAACGCCTCTGACTCTGAGAGAGCGCCTTGAATACCGGTCACGATTAGCGCACCGATGGCTGCACCGAGAAGACTCTGCCGACCACCAACTGCAACCCAGATGACGATCGAAAGACTGAGCGGCACGCTAAGGAAGGTCGGCGAAGCGAATTCCATAACGATTGTGTAGAGCATGCCTGCGATGCCGGCGATGCCGGCCGAAACCATGAAAACAAAGGTTTTGTAACGAGCGACGTCGTAACCAAAAAAGCGGACGCGCTCTTCCTGATCCCGGATCGCCTGCAGAACCAATCCGACCTTGGATTTCGTGATCACCAGCGCAAGGAACAGTGTCAACGCCAAACAGATTGCGACCAAGTAGTAGGTCGATGCTGAATATGCATCAAACGCGACCTCACCGACTTCAAACTGCGCCAGATCGGTGATGCCATTGAATCCGCCGGTGTAGGCCTGCTGGTCTACAATGACGAGATTCAACACCACCATCACAGCAAGCGTGATGATGGCGGCATAAACACCAGTAATCCTGCCGCCGAAGATAAACCAGCCGATCAATCCAGCGAACAGAGATGGCAGAGCGATGCCGGCGAACACCGCGAATGGAAGAGAGTGAAATGGCTGCCATATCCATGGAAGTTCGGTGACGTTGTTCCAGACCATGAAGTCCGGCAATCCGTCAGGTCCGGTATGAACCGGGATCGTCTTCAACTTCAGCGCCATTGCCATGCAATAGGAGCCAATTCCGAACGTCGCGGCCTGTCCGAGATTGAGTATCCCCGCGTATCCCCATGATAGACTCAGAGAAATCGCCACAATCGCGAGTACGAGGTACCTTGCGTATTTGTTCAGGAGAAACGCGTTATCCACGACCAAAGGGGCGAGCAAGATAGCAAGACAGAAGGCGCCGTAGAGGGCGAGCTGCGTAGTGGTTTTACCGTGCAAAGGATATGTTCCTTTTCTAAATGGCCGGGTCCGTCAGGAGCGTACGCGCGTTACAAACAGGCCTTGCGGACGGAAACGGATAAGCACGACGATGAGCAGAAGGACCAAAGCCTTAGCGATCGTGTCGTTACTGAAGAACGCAAGGAGGCCGCTAAGCTCTCCAAGGATCGCGGAGCTTGCCATAGTACCGAAGAGGCTCTGGACACCTCCGAGGACCACGACCATGAAGGCGTCGACCACATATGACGTGCCCATCTCCGGCGACACGCTTTTGAGTGGCGACACCAAGGCTCCTGCAAGACCAGCAACACCTGCACCAAAAGCAAAGGTTTGCCGGTAGATCCGCGCGGAGTTCACTCCGAAGCTGGACGCTACGCTGCGGTTCTGCGTGATTGCACGCAACTTCAATCCAAACGACGTCTTCCGGTAGATGTACCAAGTTAAGGCAAACAGGCCCACTGCGACGACAAGGACGAACAGCCGGTACGAGGATTCGGTCGCACCGAAAATCGTGATGCTGCTTGAAAGCGAAGGAGGCATTTCGACGTATCGCAGTTCGCCGCCGGCAAGAAGCCGCACCGCCTGCTGCGCCATGACACCGATGCCCCATGTCGCAAGAATCGTATCCAGGGGTCGATCGTACAAGTGGCGGATGATGACCGCCTCGATGATCCACCCGAAGACAAAGAGAAGAGCGAATATCGGGACTAGGCTGACCAGAAGACTAAGCCCGAATTGAGTTTGTAAAACCCAGGCGCAATAGGCGCCGAGCATGACAACCTCCCCGTGGGCAAGATTGATGACACCTGTCACCCCGTAAATGATGGCTAAACCAAGAGCGATCAGCATCAAGATCGAGGCAATGCTAAGCCCCGTCAGGATTTGCGAGACGATAAGATCCATCGCGATGACTTTCGAAAAGGGGACGAGAGCTCTGACCTCTCGCCGGGCCGCCTTGAGAGATCAGATCGTCTTCAACCCGCTCGCAGTGCACTTCTGGTTCGGATACGCCTTGTAAGGATCGGGTTCGAGCCAGTCCGCGGACTGCTTAAGTATCTTGAATTGCCCGTCCGGTTGGCACTGGCCGATTTTCGGACGCAGCCAGCAATGAAGGTTCTCAGGTTCAACCTTCACCAGCCCCTGGGGAGCTTTGTACTGCTCGCCCTTTACCGCCTCTCGAATTGACTCAGGACTGATATCGCTTGCCGCCAATTTCGCGACGGCCTGCTTGAACAGATGCACTTGGAAATAGGTTGCTTCAGAAACAAACTGCGTGACCTTATCCCCGCCCCACCTGGACTTATAAGCTTCAACGAATTTCTGGTTTTCGGGCGAGTCCCACACCATGAAGTACGGCGCAGATGTGAAGTGCCCTGCAGCGGCCGCTCCGCCCATCGCCGCAACTTCATTCTCGGAAGTTGTGAGGCTGGCCATCGGCATGTTCGCTGGATCGAGACCCGCAGCATGATACTGGCGATGAAGCGCAACAACCGAGTCACCGACTACCGTCGAGAAAATGACGTTCGGCTTTTCAGCCTTGAGCTTGTTAATGACCGACGAAAATTCCGAGTGCCCCAGCGGAACATATTCTTCCGCGACCACTTCCGCTCCGAGTGTCTTAAGGAGCTTCTTGCAGTAGTTGTTTTCCTCCTTCGGGTATATGTAGTTGGAGCCGATGAGGTACCAACGCTTGCCGAACTTGTTAACAAGCCATGGTATGAAGTCATCTTGCTGTTGATTGGGGACCGCGCCGCCGTAGATCACGTTCTTCGAGCACTCACGTCCCTCGTAGAGCGTTGGATACCAGTAAAGGCTCTTCTGCTTTTCGAACACAGGCAGGACAGCCTTACGGCTGGCAGACGTAAACGAGCCGAAAACAGAGACGCACTTGTCGCTCAGAACGAGCTTGCGAGCCTTTTCAGCGAATGTCGCGGGGTCGGAAGCAGGATCCTCTATCACTGCAACCAGCTTCCTGCCATTGATGCCACCCGCGGCGTTGATCTCGTCGATAGCCATGATCGCGGCTTTGTTGAGCGACTCCTCAATAATCGCCGTGGTACCCGTTAGCGAGAACAGGACACCAACCTTGATTTCCCCGTTTGCAGCCCACGCCAAGTCGGCGTTCTTGCTCCAGATGTGGGGAAACCCAGCCACCGCAAACGCGCCAAGAGCAGCGCCCCCCTGTAGAAACTGACGTCTATTGCGTTTCATTTTTGGTTCCTCTCCGGAAATGAAAAAGCCCCGGCGCGACCTGCCAAATGACAGTTCGTTCCGAGGCTCTGTTGCCTTCTGCTTTTTTCGCGGCGGCGTCGCCGCAGTTCTTAGTTCGTCGTTTATAAAAACGATAAACCCCACGATCCGCGTCAACGGAATTCGTGGGGTTACATTACCCTTATGTGCGCGGCTTCTTTGCCGCAACAAACAAGCTGAGAGCTAACCGAGAAGTTCGTGAGAGTCAACGATCGCGTTTGCGACCGCACTGATTGTTGCGCGTCGCTCCATCGCCTGCTTGCGAAGATGGTTGTAAGCCTCCTCCTCCGAAACGTTCTTTACCCTCATCAAGATGGACTTGGCTCGCTCGACCACGCGGATCGTGCGGAGATTTTCATCCAGCTTGTCAATTCGCCCACGCAATCTCTGCTCATAGAGAAAGTGCTCTCGCGCCAGAGCTAAACCTCCTGCAGTCGATCTCGGCGTGATCGGGAAATGCACCAGACCATGAGCTGCGCAGTTGTGGATGAGCTTTAGATTGAGCGGATCCGATCCACGATCAACGAGAATGAGCGTCGCTGCAGGCTCTCCCGGCAACCATGGGATTTTTCGAGGAAGGTCATCGAGAAGTGTGCAGTAAACCACGTCGAAGTTATCAGGGAGTTGCGCAGGCGGCGGCCAAATATGGCGAACTGCACAACGTAACAACTGCAGCTCCCTCAGAAGTCGCTCTCCATCACTGTTCAACTCGACTATCAACGCGACGTTCAATTCGCTGAAAGCCTTCGGTGGGCTAGGCGTACCGGACGAACTGACTCTGTTCCCCGTCGCGTGGAAGCCGGATCTCCTATTCCTCAGCATCGCGATCGTTTCCATTCTGATGCTCATTCCGATTTTCTATTATTCAGACCTAGGCCACGCACCTGCCATAGCTGATAAGGTAAGGATCTGATTTGACCGTCGTTCTGGACTCAAAGAGGATATCAAATTGCCCACTGCGGTTTGCCCGGCCAATTCTGGACCATAAATCGGCATGCCCCCACGTCGCGTTGATCGACACGTTTCCTTGCGGGGCATCGAACTCGAAACCCATCACCATCGCTCGGAGAATCGGCGTCTCAAGCGAGTTGGCGCGTTCAAGAGTTCGAGCGAAAACATTGACCTGAAAGTATGACGCCTCCAGACACATGTTCGTCGATGCGTCGCTTCCGTATCGCTTTTGATAGCGTCGAACGAAGGCACTGTTCAGCGTGTTGCCGATGCCCTGGAAGTAAGGCGCGGCGGTGAGATGCCCCTCCCCGACATCGTATCCCATCGCAGCAATTTCCGCTTCGCACGTCGTCAGGCTGGCGATGGGCATGAGCTTGGGGTCGAGACCCATGTCCGCGTAAGCTTGGTAGAGAAAGACCGTACCTTCGCCCACGACCGTAGAGAAAATCACGTCCGGCCGCATGCGTTTGATTTCTTGCATGATCGGCTCGAATTCGAGACGGGATGCCCCCAGTGGGACGTAACGCTCGCCGACGACGGTGCCCCCGCTCTTTGCCACCATATCCCGCATGATCTTGTTGGATTCACGAGGATAGACGTAATCCGAACCGACAAAGAAAAAACGATTCCCGTACAAGCGCATGAGCAGACTGCAAAGCTGCATGCTGTTCTGATTTGGTGTGGCGCCGGTGTAGATCACATTGGGTGAGAACTCGAACCCTTCGTAGAGGGTCGGATACCAAAGCAGCCCGTTCAGGCGTTCGACAACGGGAAGGACTGCCTTGCGGCTCGATGACGTATAGCAGCCAAAAATGGTGCTAACCCCGTCTTCGACCATTAGGCGTTTGGCGAGATTGCCGTACGCCCGGGTTTCGGAGCCAGGATCATAGATGATTGCTTCAATCGGCCGGCCGTTTATTCCACCACCGTCATTGATTTCATCGATGGCGATCAACGTGCCCCGAAGCTGGGTTTCCTCTATGACTGACATATGGCCGGTTTGAGAGAACAGCACCCCGACACGCCACGGCTCTGAGGTCTTTGCATCTCTTATTGTCATTTTCGCTCCCAGTGTGAGGCATTCCCCAGTGCATGAGTCGGCTATCTGCGTAGCCTTGAGCGGGTGGACAGGGACTGGACCTCAGCAAAAACAAAACCTCCCGACCACCATCGTTACAGAGGGCAGCGGGGAGGCTTTATTGCCTCGACATATGTCCAGTGGCGCCATTGCCACTCGAATTCGCAGTGATGGTAGTGACAGGACTCTACGCCGTCAATGACGCCACGAAATCTGCGTGTCGTCGGAATTCTCCCGGTTGCCTTTGCCGCCCGAGAAATCGATAATCGCGCTGCAACGTGAAATAATCGAAACCGCCGATAATATGAAGCGGCGTTATCGAATGGGCGTGGACGGCGCTGAGCGAGCGTGGCTGGATCTCGAAACTCAAGTCCGACGGCGCAGCGTGGGCGACGTTTCCAGAACGATGAGAGACCCCTGCTCTGGAGAGTCTATCTTTGCACAATCATTGATCTCATCGAAGTCAACGACCGTGTCGTTCGCGCCATCAGGTGCCCCCACGACGCTCGAACAGGCCGAGGCCGAGAAAGGCATCTCCGCGATCGAAATTCGCAGCTTGGCACGGAAGTGGTGCACCGTTCAGAATAAAACTGACATCATATGTAGTTGAAATATTGTTGTGATTTATGCCCCCGGCGGCACCGTAATCCCATCCTCCGACTCTGGATTCTCCGGAAACGGCTTGTCAGATGGATTCTCGGTGCGGAGCACGATCTCGCGGACGGTTCAATTCGGGGCTACCGATCTTGTTCGTATTTGTTTGTGACCCCATAGACAACGCCCAGCCGATGAGCACGGGCACAACGCCGATGAGAATCTGCATGTTCGCCGCCGATCGCACGTTCATGCGCGACGACGGAGAGACATTGCACGCGGCTTGGGGCAAAACTGGCGATGTGCCTGGGAGTGCGCGTACAATCAGCCGGGACCGCTTTGGGAAACGATCAGAGGCGCCAATCATGGAAATGCATCAGATACGCTACTTCCTCAAGGCGGGGGAGACGCTGAATTTCACGCGCGCCGCCGAGCAGTGCGGCGTCAGCGTGCCCTCGCTCAGCCGCGGCATCCGGCAGTTGGAGGAGGAACTGGGCGGACAGCTTTTCCGGCGCGAGCGGCACCTGACGCATCTGACAGACCTCGGCCGGCTGATGCTTGCGCATTTTTCTGTCATGAGTGCCGCCGCCGACGCCGCCAAGCGCGAGGCCCGGGACTATACGAGGCTCGCGGGTTCTCGATTGAAGCTAGGCATATTCGCGTCGGTCGGCGCCAACGTGCTGACTGGCTACCTCACCGCCCTGAGGGATCAGGCACCAGACCTCGAACTCCACATTTGGGAAGCCAACTGCGAAGAGCTGGAAGGCGCGCTGCTCGGTGGCGAGATCGACATCGCCATGACCAGCTCGCCTGAGATCGATGAACGAATCCGTATGACACCGCTGTTTCGGGAGGCGTTCTATATCTCCTTTGCTCCCGGCCACCGCTTCGGCCAGATGAATGCCGTGCCGATGCGCGAGCTTGATGGCGAGAACTACGTCAAGCGTCTGCATTGCGAATTTCCCTCGAACCTGGCGCGATTAGGCGTTCCCAAGCCCTATGATGCCGTCAATGTGCGCTATGTGGGGGAGCGCGAAGACTGGATCCAGGCGCTAGTGCGGGCTGGGCTGGGCTGCGCGGTGATGCCCGAAAACCTGCCGTTGCTGCCGGGGCTTGAAATGCGCCCGCTGGTCGATCCGGAAGTGTTCCGGCAGATCAGCCTGGCGACGGTCGCCGGCCGGCCGCATAGCCCGGCGGTCGCGGCTGCGGTCACGGCCGCGCAGCACTATCGTTGGCCGAACAGCCGCGCGGGCCACAGCCAGGCCTCCGTTTGAGTCGGTAGCCGTCAGCGTTGCGCGCAGGCTAACGGCTCGTTAGCCAAACAGTGGCTGTTCTGGCGCGACAGAAAATCTCAGTTTTCCCAATACGGTGCCGCATTCGGTTCGGCGAGCAGCGCGACCTGTGAGGGCGGCTTCTCCTTGGGGATGTTGGCCTTCGCCATGGCGTGGGCGCGTTGGCGTGTGCGGTGCGCGCGCGTGCGGCTCGCGAGAGGATGAAATGCGGGGAGAGGGAGTCCTTCTTCGGAAGGGCGTCGGGCTGTCAAAAGGAACAGTCTGGACGAGCAGTTCTTATGTCGTTCTTGCAGCTTTCGCGCTTGCGGGAGCTTTTGTGCTGCCGCCCTATGCGGCACGAGCGCAGGATGCGACGTGGACCGGCAGCGTATCCGGCGATGTCAGCGACCCGGCCAACTGGTCGGGCGGCGCCGTGCCGACCGGCACGGCCTATTTCGGCGCATCGGGCAACACCGCCCTGTCGTCCTCAATTGACGGCACCGTCTTCATG
>Ga0153956_1002421_pt1 | contig 13739 bp, 11 predicted proteins | sample TSFL040MetaG_FD_104704 | JGI IMG/M metagenome (GOLD analysis project Ga0153956, IMG submission 104704) | Attine ant fungus gardens microbial communities from Florida, USA - TSFL040 MetaG | ecosystem: Host-associated > Fungi > Mycelium > Unclassified | place: USA: Florida, Wekiwa Springs... | reverse complement strand
GATATGACCTCGGAGATGATCCCGAAGCCCGGCAAGATCATGATGTACACCGCCGGGTGCGAGTAGAACCAGAAGATGTGCTGGTAGCTGATCACGTCGCCGCCGGAGCCGAACTGGAAGAAGTTCGTGTGCAGGACGCGGTCGAACAGGACCATGAACTGGGCGCCGGAGATGAACGGGGTCGCGGCGACCACCAGCAGCGAGGTCGAGAGGTTCGCCCAGACCAGCAGCGGCATGCGCCAGAAGGTCATCCCGGGCGCACGCATGGTGATGATCGTGACCAGGAAGTTCAGCGCCGTGAAGATCGACGAGAACCCGGCGAACTGCACGCCTATGTTGAAGAAGGATTGCCCTAACGGGGCGCCGGTGGAGAGCGGCGCGTAGCCCGTCCAGCCGGCGTCGAAGGCGCCGCCCGGGGCGAGAAAGGAGGCCAGGAACAGGATCCCGGCCAGCGGCAGCATCCAGTAGGAGAGCGCGTTGAGGCGCGGGAAGGCCATGTCCGGCGCGCCGATCATCAGCGGCAGGACGTAGTTCGCCATGCCGGCGAACATCGGGATGATGAAGACGAAGATCATCAGCACCGCGTGCGTCGAGAAGAGGCTGTTGAAGGTCGCCGCCCCGACGATCTGGGTGCCCGGCTGGGCGAGCTCGGCCCGGATCAGCATCGCCATCAGGCCGCCGATCAGGAAGAAGATGAACGAGGTGACGACGTACTGGACGCCGATGACCTTGTGGTCGGTGTTGACCTTGAAGTAGTCCTTCCAGCTGTAGGCGCCGTGGGACGAGTGGTCGTCCGGGATCGTCGGCAGGCCGAAGCCCCAGCGCAGCCAGTAGTCGAAGCAGCCGATGCCGAGCAGGAAGCCGAGCGGGGCGGTGATCAGCGGGACGACGACCTGCGGGTAGCCCGTCTGTTCGCTCTGGAACGCGGGCAGGCCCGAGATGGCGCGCAATACGACCACGATGCCCACGCCGAACGCGGCTGCCAGCACCGTGCACAGAACAGCGCGATACCAGCCGGGTCGAGTGAACGTCGCAACCATCTACTTCGCCTCCATTATTCCGCCTCCACCCTTTCGAGCGGTTCCGGATTGGTCTCCGTGTCCTGTTTGACCGAAACCATCAGGTCGGTGGGGACTTTTTCTTTGATGCCTTCGATCCATTTATCGAACGCCGACTGCGATTGGACGATGACTTTCGCCCGCATCGAGGCGTGGCCGAAGCCGCAGAGCTCGGTGCAGATCAGCTGGTAGGTCCCGGTCTTGGTCGGGGTGACGATCGCGGTCGTCGTGATCCCGGGGACGTTGTCTTTCTTGATCCGCCACTGGGGCACCCAGAACGAGTGGATGACGTCCTGCGAATGCATTTTGAAGACGATCTGTTTGTTCACGGGAACGTGAAGAACGCCCTGCGAGTAGGCATATTCTTTGCCCGGATACCCGAACGACCAGGCGTATTGCTGGGAGAAGACGTCGACGGTCATGTGGTTCGCGTTCGGTTCTTCGATTTCGTCCAGGACTTTCCAGCTCCAGCCACCGGCGAAGAGGACGATGATCGTCGGGATCACGGTCCAGGCGATCTCCAGGCGGGTGTTGCCGTGGATCGGCTCGCCGTCCGATTCGTCGCCCGGTTTCGCCCGGAAGGCGATCAGCGCGTAGGCCAGCGCGACGCAGACGATCGCGAAGACGATCGACGACAGCACGATCATGATGTTCATCAGATCGTCGATCTTCGGGGCGGCCGTGGAGTCCTCGGCGCCGTTCCAGTTGATCGACAGCATCACCGCCGAGATGACGGCCGCGAGCGCGACGACTGCACCGGCCATTTTGGCTATCGGGAGGCGGTTCGTGAACACCGCGCGGCATTCTATTGACGCGCGGCGGCGGCGCGCTTTGCCACCTAAATGACGCTCCGCACTAGGGGGCGGGGACCGGCAATCCGCCTAGGTTTCCGGCCGCCGCGTCGAGCACGCCGCGGGCCACCCCCTCCCAACTCCAGAGGCGGGCGACCTCCTCGACGAGGGTCACGCGGGCCTCCGCGCGGGTCGTCTCGGGGAGGGCGAGCCAGCGGTCGAGGCGGTCGGCGATCGCCTCGACGGCGCCGCGCTCGACCGGGAAGCTGACCAGCGGCGCAACCTCCTCCGAGAGGGCGGCGGCGAGGCGCTCGGAGACCTCCCGCATCCCGGAGTGGCCGGCGGAGATCGGCAGCGCCCCGCAGGCGGCGCCCTCGACCGCGACCATCCCGAACGCCTCCGGGAAGGTGCTCGGCATCACCATCGCGTCCGCCAGAGGAAAGAGCGCGGCGACCTCGTCGTGCTCGAGGCGCCCGATCCACTCGACCGAGCCGGCGGCGGCGCGGGCCAAAGCGGCGTAACCCGCGGGCGGGTCGGCGAGAAAGGTGGAGAGGATCGGCAGCGGGCGCTCTTCTCCCCCCTCCAGGCCCCAGCCCGCCGCGGCGACGGCGCGGGCGTCGTCGAGGTCGCCCCGGTCGAGGGCCGCGGCGAGGCGCTTCAGGCCGTCCTCGTAGGCGCCGAAGCCGGCCACCCGCAGGCGCACGCGCGGGTGCTTGGCATGCACCAGCGGCCAGGCGGCCAGCAGCAGGTCGACCCCCTTGGAGACGATCAGCTTGCCGACGAAGACGACCAGCGGATCGCGCCCCGCCTCGCCGGGGGCGAACTCCTCGACGTCGACCCCGGGCGGGCCGAGCCGGGTCTTGTCCCGCAGGTCGAGAAGGTCCGGCAGCGCCGCCCAGAGCGATTCGCCGGTATGCGCGGAGCCGACGAGCACGCCCTGGGCCGCCTCCATCCCCTCGTAGGCATAAGGGAGGAAGCGCGGGTGCGGTTTGACCGTGTACTCGAGCGCCGAGCCGTGGATCTTCGCGGCGAAGGGGGCGACGCCCGCGCGGGCGAGGATCGCCGGGCCCATCACCAGGTGGTTGGCGAGGGCGGCGTCGATACCCCCCACCCGGGCGGCCACCTCGCGCACCGCGGCGACGTTGGAGTCGATGTAGCGGTCGAGCTCGGGCTCGGTCAGCTCGTCGAAGGTCTTCACCTCGAAGCCCTCATAAGGGTCTTTGACGTAGACCGGCAGGAGGCCGCCGATGTCCGGGTTGTGGATCTGGACCCCGGGGATCTCCACCTCGCGGTCCTGGCACAGGAGGTGAACCTCGTGGCCCAAGCGCGCCAGGGCCGGCGCCAGGTTGGCGTTGTAGATGTTGCTGCCGGTGCCGCGCAGCATGTAGCCGTGGAAGATGAGGACGCGCATGTCGTTCCGCGCAAGCTAATAGTCTGTGCGGCGATGAATGGCAAGCAGCTCTACCGCATGCGCGCCCCGGCCTCCGGCCGCGAGGCGATCGCGCCCGCCGAACCCGGCCAGATCTACCGCGACCGCGAGACCGGCGAGGAGATGTTCCCCGTCGCGATGGTTCTCCCCCTGGCCCCGTCCGCGTCGTCCCTGCCGCGCAGCCCCGAGAACCTCCGGGCCTGCAACCGCTGCGATCAGCTGATCGGCATCGACGTCAGCGACTGCCCCTACTGCGGGAAGCGCCAGAGCGCGCTCTAGCGTCTGCGTTTCGGGCCGCTATCCGGCCCCAAATGCAGACGGTGCCTATTCGGCGGCTTCGGTCGCTTCGGCGGTCGGGCTTTTGACCAGCGTCGCGGTGTAGAGCAGCCGCGCGTTCGAGTAGTAGCAGCCGTAGGTCTTCGTCTTGCCGACGCCCTGCTGCGGGTGGCCGCCCTGGATGTCTTCTTTGGACGAGCAGTGTTCCGGCAGGCGGCTGCCGCGCCAGGTGTTTTCGCTGGAGACGTTGAAGGCGAACATCGGCGCCCAGGTCGGGACCGTGAGGGCGACGACCTGGCCCTGGAGGATCGAGAGCGGGTGCTTGAGGGCGAAGATCGGCGTGGTGCCGAAGAAGGGGTTCAGGACCTCGAGCGGGCTCTGGCGCACGAGCGTGTACTTCGGCGGGTTCGTGCCTTCGATCGGTTTGAGGATCCCGATCCGCGCCTCCGACGGTTCACCGAGGAATTCGTCGAAGAAGGCGACCTCGTCGGTGGTCGTTTCGGTTTCCGTGGTCGAGGGCTTGGCGAGGGTGATCGACCAGGCGACGATCTTGCCGTCGTAGGGCGCCTCGTAGGGGCGCGCGATGCCGTCGGCGATCGACTGGAAGCCGGTGACGTGGCCCTCCACCCGGCAGGGCGTGACCTCGACGTTGTTGACGATTTTGCCCGGGCAGGAGGCCGGCGGCGTTTCCGCGGTCTGGCCGAGGACGGTGACCGTGAGCGGCGCCGAATTGGCCGAGCCGGGATTGAGGACGGCAAAGGCCAGGGCGAGGCAGGCGGCGACCGCGAGGGCCAGCAGGGCCGGGCGGCGGCTGTGGGTGAACGATTCGTGCATGAGTATTCGCTAACACGACCGGTGAAGGCCAGTTGCGGCGCCCCATCTTTACGAGGTGAAGCGGCGGATGCGGGCCGGCGAGGCCTCTTGCACGATCTGGGCCGGCGGGGCGCTAGCGTCCGGCGCATGGACGACGGGCAACGGGCGATCGCGGAGGCCGAGCGCGTCCTCCACCAGAACTGGCGGGAAGGCGAGGTGGGCGGGGTCCCCTACGCCTACACCGAGCCGAGCCCCGGCCGGTACCCCTGGCAGTGGTACTGGGACTCCTGCTTCGCGGCGATCGCCAACCGGCGCTTCGAGCCGGAGCGCTCGCGGGCCGAGCTGGAGAGCCTGCTCGCCGTCCAGCGCCCCGACGGGTTCATCGGCCACACGATCTTCTGGCACCGCCCGGTCTACGGCGTGCGGCGCGCCTTCTACAACGTCGCCACGCGGACGGCGCGGCAGACCGAGTCGATCCAGCCACCGCTGCTGGCCTGGGCGTGGCGGATCGCGGTCGGGGACCCGGCGGTGGAACCGCGCATCGGCGCCCAGGCGGACTGGCTGGTGGCGAACCGCGACCTCGAGGGCGACGGCCTGCTCTGGATCGTCCAGCCCGACGAGTCGGGCCTCGACGCCTCGCCCAAGTTCGAATCGATCTGGAAGGGACGCTCGAACGGGCGCGCCGGCTTCCCCCTCCTGGTCGAGCGCAACCGACGGCTGGGCTGGGACGCGCGGCGGATCCGCGATCGCGGCGGGCCGGTCCTCTGCGAGACCCTGGTCAACACGCTCTGGTCGCTCTCCCTGCAGAGCCTCGGCCGCCCCTCGGTGACGCCGGCGCTGGTCGACCGGCTCTGGGACGAGCGGCGCGGCCTCTTCGTCGACGAGGCCCAGCCCGGCGGCCTCCGCCCCGCCCCGGTCACCTGGGCGAGCCTCGCACCGCTGGCGCTGCCCGACCTGCCGGAGGCGATCGGCCGGCGTCTGGTCGAGGAGCACCTCCTGAACGAACGCGAGTTCCTCACCCCGGTGGCGCCGCCCTCCGTCTCCGTCTCCGAGAGCGCCTACGACCCCACCGGCGGCCGCGGCCCGATCCGCCGCTACTGGCGCGGCCCCACCTGGATCAACTCCAGCTGGCTGGTCTGGCTCGGCATGCGCCGCCTCGGTTACCTCGAGGAGGCCGAGCGCCTCGCGGCCGGAGCCATCGGCGCCGTCGTCAGATCCGGCCTGCGCGAGTACTACGACCCCCGCGACGGCACCGGCGAGGGCGCGAGGGATTTCGCCTGGTCGGCCCTGATCGCCGAGCTCGCCGACCCGCGAGTCGCGGACGAGCCTATTTGTAGCGGTAAGTGATCCGACCTCTGTCGAGGTCATAAGGCGACAGCTCGATCTTCACGCGGTCGCCGGGCAGGATGCGGATGTAGTGGCGGCGCATCTTGCCGGAGATGTGACCGAGGACATCGTGGCCGTTGTCCAGTTTGACCCGGAACATCGTGTTGGGGAGAGCCTCGGTGATCTCTCCCTCCATTTCGATCTTTTCCTCTTTAGCCATGCGGCCGAAGAGCGTATCTCAACGGCGCAGCAGGCCGAGTGCGCCATCGCGGTCGGTGACCTCGCCCGCGTACTGCGCCGCCTCCAGCTCGGCCAGCTTCGCGCCGATCTCAGGGCCCTCGATGCCGAGCTCGGCGGCGATCTCATCGCCCCGCAGGAGCGGCCGCGGCGGCCCTTCGCGATGCCAGTCGAGCCCCGCCGCGACCATCTCCCGCGCCAGGTCGAGGTGGGCCTGGACCATCTCCGGCGCGGCGATCGGGCCCGCCCCGCGGGCCGAAAGGCGGTCGGCGACCGTCAGCAGAGTGACGTCGACGGTCACCGGTTCGGTGCCGCGCAGGTAGCCGTGGACGCGGCGCGGCGGCAGCGGCGCCTCGCGGATCATGAAGCCGAGCACCAGGTGGTGGAGCGTCAGCGCCTGCAGATAGCGGGTGAGCTTGCGGGAGGCGCGCAGGCGTCCCATGATCGTGCCGATCACCTCCGCCCCCTCGACGTCGTGGCCTTTGAAGCCGACGAAGCCGTCTTTCTCCTGCCGGGTCTGCGGCTTGGCGATGTCGTGGAGGAGGGCGCCGAAGCGAAGCGCGGTGGCGCGGTCCATCTCGTCGGCGAGCGGCTCGGCGAGGAAGGCGGCGGCTTCGGCGGCGCGCTCGTCGCCGACGAAGCGGGCGAGGTCGGCCTCGATCTCCAGCGTGTGGGCGAGCACCTCGAGCGTGTGGCCGTGCACGTCCTTGTGATGGTTCGGGCCCTGTCCGACGCCCTTCGTCCCCTCCAGCTCGGGCAGGACGACGGCGGTGATGCGGAGCTCGTCGAGGAGCTCCAGGCCGCGCAGCGGCGCGGGGCCGCCGAGAAGCTGGCGCAGCTCGGCGAGCTGGCGCTCGCCGGCGGGCTCGGCGGCGCGCGCGGCGCTCGCCTGGGCGAGGGCGACGGTGTCGGGATCGATCTGGAGCTCGAGGCCCGCGGCGAGGCGCGCGGCGCGCAGGAGCCGCAGCGGGTCCTCCTCGAAGCTCCCCGGACCGACCGCCCGCAGGACACCGCGCTCGAGATCGGCGAGCCCGTCGAACGGGTCGATCGACTCCCCGCCCGCGAGCGGCACGGCGACGGCGCCGACGGTGAAGTCGCGCTCGGCGAGGTCCTCCTCGATGGTGCCGCCCCGCAGCGCGGTGACGTCGGCCTGCCAGCCGCTCCCCGGCGCCACCACGCGCCAGGTGCGGAACTCGGCGGAGAGCTCGAAGGCGTGCTCGCCGAGCTCGCGGGCGAGCGCCTTGGCGACCTGACCGGGATCGCCCGCGACTGCGAGGTCGAGGTCGGCGACGTCACGGCCGAGCGCCGCGTCGCGCACCGCCCCGCCGGCGATCCAGACGCCCTCTCCCCCGCCCAGCGCCCGGATCGCGGCCGCGGGGAGCGGCGCGGCGCGGAGGTCGTCGGCGAGGCTCACGCCGGCCTCCGCGGGACCCGCGAGGAGATCGCGCAGGTGATCTCGTAGTTGATCGTGTCGAGGCGGGCGGCGACCTCCTCGGCGCGGATCTCCTCGGTGCCCTGACGGCCGATCAGGACCGCCTCGGCGCCGGGCGCCACCGCGGTCTCGGGACCCAGGTCGACGGTGAGGTTGTCCATCGAGACCGTCCCGACCAGCGGGTGGCGGCGACCCTCGACGAGGACGTGGCAATCGTTGGTGAGCGCGCGGCGGACGCCGTCGCCGTACCCGAGCGGCACGACCCCCACCCAGGTGTCGACGGGCGCGCGCCACCGGCGGCCGTACCCGGCGCTCTGCCCGGCCGGGAAGCGCTTGACCGCGGCGACGTGGGAGCGCAGTGACAGCACTGGCGCCAGGCCGTGCACCGTCGGGTCGAGCTGGAATGGATCGAGGCCGTAGATCGCCACCCCACAGCGCGCCATGTCGAAGTGGGAGCGCGAGGAGCGGAAGACGGCGGCGCTGTTGGCGGCGTGGACGGTGACGCCGGGGTGCTCGGCGTGGACGGCCTCGGCGACCGGCTCGAAGCGGGCGAGCTGCTCGAAGAAGTAGCCCTCGTCGTCGCCGGGTTCGTCGGCGGTGGCGAAGTGGGTCCAGACCCCGGCCAGCTCGAGTTCGGGGTCGGCGGCGACCGCGCGGGCGAGCCGCACCACCTCCTCGCCGTCGAAGGTGCCGAGCCGGCCCATGCCGCTGTCGTGCTTCACGTGGACGCGGGCGGGGCGGCCGAGCGTGCGGGCGCGGGCGGCGACGAGGTCGAGGAAGCCGGGCGTCCAGACGCTGATCGCGGAGCCGGCGCCGAGCGCGACGTCGACCTCCTCGTCGGTCAGCGCGCCGAGAGTGAGGAGTTCGGTGCCGCTGTCGGCCAGCGATCGTTTGAATAGGGAGACACCGTCGATGGCCAGCATCGGGCCGCTGAGACGCGCACCGGCGAGGCCGGCCTTGGCCACCTCCGCCGCCTCGCTCGCCGTCGCCACGGCGAGCGCGGTCGCGCCACCTTCGAGTGCCGCGCGGGCGCAATCGACCGCTCCGTGCCCGTAGCCGTCCGCCTTCACCACCGCACAGAGGCGCGCCTCGCCCAGCTCGGCCCGCAGCCGTTCGCAGTTGGCGCGCAGCGCGCCGAGATCGATCCGGGCTACTGCCCGCTCCATCTACTCGCCGTCGACGACGGCGGCGAGCGCGTCGGCCCGCGTGACCATGCCCGCCAACCGCCCGTCCTCGTCGATCACCGGCAGATGGTTGTGGTGGTGATCGGCGATCTTCTTCGCCACGCGGTCGGCCGCCTCGTAGGTGTGGACGGTGATCGGGTCGGCGGTCATCAGCTCCGACACCGACGTCGCGAACGCCTTTTCGAGCCGCTTCTCGAACCCCTTCATCGAGCCGATGAAGACGACCCCGCCCATGATTTCGAGGTAGTGCGGCAGGTGCAGGTCCGACTCCTCGTCGGCGAGGATCAGGTCGGACTCGCTGACGATGCCGACCACCTTGCGGTCCTCGTCGAGCACCGGGACGGCGCCCATATCGCTCTTCGCCAGCAGGTCGATCGCGGTGCGGGCTTGGTCGTCCGGCCCCACGCTGGGCACGTCGGCATTCATGATCTCGGCGGCGGTCTTCATCGTGCGCGCGAGGTTAATCGACCGGCCCGGCGGAGCGCAGCCCCGCGGGGATCGCGGCGATCACATCGGTGGCGATCACCGACTCCGCCAGGCCGACGCGCCGCGCCGCCTCCTGGCCCGCACGGGCGTGGGCGATCACCGCGGCGCAGGCGGCGGCGAAGGGCTCGACGCCACGGGCGAGGAGCGCGGCGGTCATCCCGGACAGGACGTCGCCGCTCCCCGCGGTCGCCAGGGCGGGCGCGGCGGCGGCGTTGACGGCGACCCGCTCGCCGTCGGTGACGATCGTGTCGTCGCCCTTGAGGACGACGATCGCGCCGCTGCGGGAGGCCGCTTCGACCGCGGCGGCGAGGCGGTGCTCGCCTATCTCCGCCGACTCGCGCTTCAGCAGCCGGCCGAGCTCGCCCGCGTGGGGGGTGAGGATCGTCGGCGCCTCGCGGGCCGCGAGGTAGGAGAGGCTGCCGGCGAAGGCGTTCAGGCCGTCGGCGTCGACCACCAGCGGCGCCTCGATGCGGGGGACGAGCGCGCGGGCGAGCGCCAGGGAGTCTTCGTCGCGGCCCAGCCCCGGGCCGAAGACCCCGGCGGCGGCTTTCTCGTAGGCGGCGAGCAGAGCGTCGATGCCGGCGGTGCCGAGCCGCCCCTCCGGGCCGGGGATGCCGCGCGACATCACCTCGACCTCGGCGGCTTCGAAGACCGGCTCGAGGTCGGCGGGGACGGCGACGGTCGCGTAGCCGGCGCCCGTCCGGATCGCCGCGGTCGAGGACATCCGCACCGCGCCGGTGAGGCCGCGCGAGCCGCCCGCGATCGTCACCTGACCGGAGCTGAACTTGGTCGACTGGGCGCCGCGACGGGGCAGCAGATCGAGCACAGCGGGTTCGATCAGCCCGGCCGCGACGGGCTCCGGCGCGCCCGGCGGGATGCCGATCGGCGCGACGAGAAGCTCGCCGGTCGCCCACTTGCCGGGGGCGACGTAATGGCCGACCTTGGCGCCGTGGAAGGTGACGGTGAGGTCGCATTCGACCACGGCGCCGGCGACTTCTCCCGTCGCCGCGTCGACCCCGGAGGCGAGGTCACAGGCGACGACCGGCGCCCCGCAGTCGTTCATCGCGTCGATCGCCGCCGCCGCGGGCTCCCGCGGCGCGCCGGAGAAGCCGGTGCCGAAGATCGCGTCGACGACCGCCCCGGACCCGGCGAGCAGCGCACCGACATCGCCCTCGTCCCCCGCGGCGTTCGCAGTTTCCCGTACAGGAGACGGCAAACTGCGAACGCCACCGTCGCCGTCGGCCTGCAGGCGCTTCAGGTTTGCCTCGGCGTCGTCGCTCAGCTCGTCCGCCGGCCAGAGCAGCAGGACCTCTGCCTCGAAGCCCATCTCACGCAGCAGGCGGGCGGCGACCAGGCCGTCGCCGCCGTTGTTCCCCTTGCCGCAGACGACCCGCACGGGGCCCTGCGGCGCGAGCCGGGCGACGGCCTCGGCCACCGCCCGCCCCGCGCTCTCCATCAGCTCCAGCGAATCGACACCCTGGTCGTCGATCGCCCAGCGGTCGACCGACCGCATCCCCTCAGCGTCGTAAAGACCTCGCAGCCACGGCTCCACGGAGCCAACCTACCGGGCTACTTCGCGAGGCCGACGATCAGCTTCGCGGTCTGCGTGGCCCCTTCGGCTTCCGAGCCGATGCCGAGATAGTCGATCTTTTCCAGGTACGGCCTGGCTTCTTCCAGTTCCGACTGTTCCCCCGGCGAGAGCAACGATTCGACCAGGCTCAGCATCGGCCCGCCGTCGACGAAGGCGCTCATCGGGGTCGAGCCCAGCGACTGCTTGGCCGCTTCGAAGCCCGGCGTCTCACCGAGCGTCTTGGCCTGGCTGCGCAGCGCCTGCGCCGCCGCTTTCGGCCCGTAGGCGATCACGATCTTTTCGCCGGCGGAGCCGACGACCAGCGGGTTGGGTCCCAGGTCCGGGATGCGGACCGAGAAGCCGCTGACTTCGCCGCTCACCGCGGTCACGCCCGGCGTTTTCGTCGCCCGCAGCAGCAGGCCGATATTGGCGACCGTGTTCTTCGCTTCGGTCGCGTCCTTGGTCTGGATCACCAGCGCGCCGCCGAGGTTGCTTTCGTCGGTCCCTTCGACGAACCCGGAGAGGTCGCCGAACGACTCGCCCAGCGTTTTCACGTTGATCCCCATCGCTTCGAAGGCGGCGCTCAGTTCGCCTGGTTCGAGCTGGCCGGGGATGCCTTTCTGACTGAATTCTTCGAGGCCTTCGCTGAAGCTCTTGCCGAATTCGGAGGTGGCGAAGCCCAGGGTCGCGGTCGCCGGCAGCGCTTCCAGCGCGTCGGTCGCGTCGCCCGCCTGCGGGGCCGACTTGCCCAGGTTCGAGGACATGTCCAGCTCCAGCTGTTCGGAGTGCGGGATCACCGTGGCGACGGCGGTCGCCTTCTTCGGTTCGATCTGGACCAGGTCGAAGAAGGCTTCGGTTTCCTCCGGCAGGACGCTCTTCGTTTCTTCGATCAGGCCGCCGATGTCGACGTAGACGCTGCCGATCCCTTCGTCCGGCGCCTTGGCCATCGCTTCCTTGAACTTTTCCGATTCGTTCAGGCCTTCGCCTTCGAAGGCTTCGACCATTTCCTTGAAGCCGCTCGTGGTCTCGCTGAAGGCGAGGTAGTCGCCGACCATCCCGATCACGCTTTCTTCGGCGGGATCGGCGAAGTAGGTGTGCCCTTCGAATTCGCCTTCTTCGGCGCCTTCCTCGTTCTTCTTCACCCGGTCTTCGAGGAATTCTTCGGCTTCGCCGGAGTCGGTCGTTTCGATCGCCATGCCGACGCCGTGGAAGTCGTTGCCGTCGTACCCGGCCAGGTACAGGCCGGCCTTTTCGCCCAGCCACGGTTCGATTTCTTCTTCGAAGTTCAGCTTTTCGCCTTCGCCGAGCGCCGCGCTTTCGAGTTCTTCGGCGACGAATTCGCCGACGTTGTCGATCCCGAGGACGGTCTGCGCAACTTCGTTCAGCGCTTCGCTGGTCTTCCCGTCCGGCGCCAGGTTCGCCTGTACGTAGACCGGCGCCGTCTTCGGCATCAGGCCCGCCGGTTCACCGCCTCCCCCGCCGGAGCCGCCACCGCAGCCGGCGACGACGAGCACGGCGATCAGAGCCATCACGGACGCGGGGAGAAGCTTGGAAACGTTCACTTACTCGACCGTAACGGTCTTGGCGAGGTTCCGTGGCTGATCCACGTTAAGACCTCGTGCGCGGGCGATGTCGTAGGCGAGCAGCTGCAGCGGCAGGACGGCCAGGATCGGCTGCAGGATCCAGTCGCCCTTGCTGATGTAGATGGTCTGGTCGGCGACTTCGGCGGCGCGCTCGGAGCCCTCCGTGGCGATCGCGATCGTGTCGGCGCCGCGGGCCCGGACCTCCTCGACGTTGGAGAGGACCTTCTCCAGCACCGGGCTGTCGGTGGCGACGCAGACGACCGGGGTCGACTCGTCGAGCAGCGCGATCGGCCCGTGCTTCATCTCCCCCGCCGCGTAGGCGTCGGTCGGGATGTAGGAGATCTCCTTCAGCTTCAGCGCCCCCTCGAGCGCGGTCGGCAGGCCGATGTGGCGGCCGAGGTAGAGGAAGAACTCGCGCTGGGCGTGCTTCTCGGCGATCGCCCGCACCGGCGCCTCGGCGGCGGCCAGGGTCTCGTCGATCTTCGTCGGCAGCGCCTTCAGCTCGGCGACCAGCTCTTCGACCCGCTCTGGCGAGAGGGTGCCGCGCAGCTGCGCGACCCGCAGTCCCAGGAGATACATCGCCGCCACCTGGGCGAGGAAGGTCTTGGTCGCGGCGACGCCGATCTCGAGCCCGGCACGGGTGTAGAGGACCGCGTCGGAGTCGCGCGTCGCCTGGCTGCCCATGATGTTGGTGACGGCGAGAACCTTTGCCCCGGCCTCGCGGGCGAGGCGCATCGCGGCGAGCGTGTCCGCGGTCTCACCGGACTGGGTGATGCCGATGACGAGGTCGCCGGGCCCGACCACCGGGTTGCGGTAGCGGTACTCGGAGGCGATGTCCATTTCGACCGGCACCCGCGCCCACTCCTCGATCGCGTAACGGCCGACCAGACCGGCGTGGTAGCTGGTCCCGCAGGCGACGATCACGATCCGCCCGACGTCGCGCAGGAACTCGTCGGCGAGGTCGACGTCGGAGAGGTCCACCCCGTCGGTGCCGGGCAGACGGTCGGTGATCGTCTCGGCGACCGCGTCGGCCTGTTCGTGGATCTCCTTCAGCATGTAGGTCTCGTAGCCACCCTTCTCGGCGGCTTCGGCGTCCCAGGTGACCTCTTCCGGGGCGCGCTCGACCTGATTGCCGTCGGTGTCGGTGATCCGCACGCCGTCGGCTTCGATTTCCACAAGCTCGCCGTTTTCGATCGGCACCGCGACGCGGGTGTCGGCGAGGAAGGCGGGGATCGCGGAGGCAAGAAAGGTCTCCCCCTTGCCGACGCCGGCCACCAGCGGGCACTCCTTGCGGGCACCGAGCAGGCGGTCGGGCTCGTCGGCGTGCATGGCGACGAAGGCGTAGTGGCCGCGCAGCTCGGCGTAGGCGGCGCGGGTGGCGGCGGCGAGGTCGCCGTCGTAGTGGTGGGCGATCAGGTGGGCGACCACCTCGGCGTCGGTCTCGGAGGTGAAATCCTCGCCTTCGGCGATCAGGCGCTTGCGCAGCTCGGCGTGGTTCTCGACGATCCCGTTGAGGACGATGTGGACCTTGCCGGAGCTGTCGTCGTGCGGGTG
>Ga0153956_1002420_pt1 | contig 13744 bp, 2 predicted proteins | sample TSFL040MetaG_FD_104704 | JGI IMG/M metagenome (GOLD analysis project Ga0153956, IMG submission 104704) | Attine ant fungus gardens microbial communities from Florida, USA - TSFL040 MetaG | ecosystem: Host-associated > Fungi > Mycelium > Unclassified | place: USA: Florida, Wekiwa Springs... | reverse complement strand
TGAACTTCATCCCGCAGGTGCTGGTGTCGCGCATCGATACCGTCACGGGCGGTGGCTCCGCGGCCTACGGCTCCGGTGCCATCTCGGGTGTCATCAACGTGATCCTCGACCGCAAGCTCGAGGGCGGCAAGATCAACGGCGACATCTACCAGACCAACGCGGGAGACGCTCGCGACCGCCACCTGGGCGCCGCCTACGGCTTCGGCATCGCCGACAACCGCGTCCATGTCGTGCTCGGCGGCGAGTACGAGCGCCAGGGCGATGCGTACTGTGAGACCTCGCGCAGCTGGTGCGCCAACAATGCCGGCCTGTACGAAAACCGCCTCACCGGCACCAACAACACCGCGGTGTACGGCTTGGGCACCGGCCTGCGTTCGGCCGCCATGAGCTACAACGGCGTGCTGTCCCCGAGCACCGTGCTGCTCAACCCCGTGGGCTCGCTGAACCCTATGCTGCAGGCCACCCCGGACGGCACGGCGGCGATGGGCTACACCGCGGGCGCCACGCCTTATACCGGCAGCCCCTTCGGGACCGCCGCCACCAGCACTGTGGAGGGTGGCGACGGCTTCCCGATTTACAAGTACACCGATCTCACCGCCCCCACCACGCGCGGCGTCCTGACGGCACTGATCACCAGCAAGCTCACTGACAGCGTCAACCTGAAGGTGGACCTGAACTGGGGCAAGGTGGAAGCCGGCACGCACGGCAGCGGCAACACCACCACCGCAACCGCCATCTACCCTGACAATGCCTACGCAACCCAGGCTGGCGGTTCCCTGGCCAATGCAGCGGCAGACAGCCCCTACCTGTATAAGGACTGGAACCTGCAGTCGCCGCTGACGGTTCAAATGGACACCACGCTCCGGCGTGCGACCGTGGGCCTCGACGGCTCCTACGGCCAGTCCTCCTGGACCTGGGACGGCTATGCCGAGTACGGCCTGACCCAGCGTGAACAGTACGAGCCGGGCGAAGCCCACTACCTGTCCATGGACATGGCGCTGGACTCGGTGCTGGTCAATGGCACGCCGGAGTGCCGCGTGACCGCCGCCGGCGGCCTGGCCGCCATGCTCAACCCGAGCAACCCGTACTACAACGCCGGATCGGCAATGGCTTACGGCAGCGCCAACCCGCTGCTGGCCAATGGCTGTGTACCCATCAACCCCTTCGGCACCAATGCGCTCTCGCCGGCGGCCCTGGCCTATGGCTTCGGCGCGCTGGAAGAGCGCCTGCGCTACTCGCAGACGGTGGTGGCCTTCAACTCCACCGGCGAGATCTTCAAGGGCATCGGCGCCGGTGCCTGGTCCGCCGCGGTCGGCGCCGAGTGGCGCCAGGAAGTCGGTCACAACGACGACAACAACACCCTGGGCGTGAGTTGTCTGCCCACGGATTCCGCGGACGCCTGCACGGCGCGCTCGCAGGACTTCGTGGCCCAGTACGGCACCTCGTTCGGCGGCAGCACCACGGTCAAGGAGGGCTTCCTCGAGCTGAACCTGCCGCTGGCCAAGGACCTGCCCTTTGCCCATCTGCTGAACCTGGACGTCGCAGCCCGCGAGTCACAGTATGAGACCCAGGCCTTCGACGGCATCGCTTACACGGTCGATCCGGATACGCCGCGTGAAGGCAAGCACAACCTGTTCACCTGGAAGGCCTCGCTGGCCTGGGAGCCGGTGGAAGGCGTCCGTATCCGCGCCAGCCAGTCGCGTGACGCCCGCGCGGCCAACTTCCGCGAGATGTACTACGGCCAGCAGGTCAACGACCCCGGCTTCTACGGCTTCTGCATCTACCCGGGCCAGTCGGGCTTCGCCCCCTGCACCGCCAACCTGTTCGGCAACGTCAACCTGGCACCTGAGACCTCGGACACCACGACGGCCGGCATCGTGCTGACCCCGACCCAGATTCCGGGCCTGCAGTTCTCGGCGGACTTCATCCACATCCGCATCAGCAATGCCATTTCGCAGGCCAGCACCGCGTACACCACGAATGCGGAAATTGCCACCGGCGGTCCGACCGCCGCGGGCCAGGTGAACTTCAATTACAACGGCACCAACTGCACCTCTGCGGCCACCTGCCTGAATGCCTGGCAGCAAGGCCTGGTCCTTCCCACGTCCGTCACGGCGCTGGCCTACAACGGCGCCTTCTACGACGAGCGTGGCACGGACTTCTCGCTGAGCTACCTGATCCCGTCGCTGCCCGATGGTTCCAGCCTGATGATCCGCTCCCTGGCCACCTGGACCAGCGAGCAGAAGTACCAGGGCTACCCCGGTGGTCCGGTGTTCAACATCCTGGGCCAGACCGGCGCCGGCGGCCTGCTGAGCGACTACACCCCCGCGGCCCGCTGGCGCGGAAACCTGTCGCTGACCTGGACCAAGGGCATCCTGAGCCTGACGCCGGCGATGACCTGGGTGGGTCACGGCACCATCAACGCCATGGGCGTGACGCCGGATCAGACGACGCTGTGGAACCTGGTCGCCAACAACGACAAGTCCATCCAGGGCTACAACTACATGCTGATGGATCGCAACTACGTGCCCAGCTACTTCAAGTTCGATATGAACGCGACGCTGGATCTCGGCAGCCTGGGCGTGTTCAAGGACCTGCAGCTGTTCACCCAGGTGAACAACCTGCTGAACAAGACCCCGCCGCTCGCCGGAGCGCCGGGCTTCTTCGGCGCCACGGGCTATGCGGGCACCAACCCTGTGTATTTCGATACCCTGGGTCTGGCGTACCGCTTCGGTTTCCGCGCGACCTTCTGACGTTACGCGACAACCGGACCGGCCACTCCCGGGAGTGGCCGGTGTCCCTTCAAGGCCACGTCCGCAAGGACGTGGCCTTTTTGTTTGCTGCTGACGACCGGGACCAGCGCTTGCGGACTTCCCGTCCCGCGCTGACGAATTGAACTGCGGCCACTGCGCCCGCGACCGGACCCGATGACCCGGGTTTCGTGTTTTTTAAGCAACACGTGCAAAAGCCTGTAAAAGGCACCCGGGACCTGTAAAACCCCCTGCCCAAGCCGTTGCTAAGACAAAACCCGGCGATTACGTTCCTCGCCGCCAGAAGATCGAGTTGTTTAGACAACCTTCTGCACCGCAGCTTAAGTCGTATCTAAAACACAACGAATGCTCCGGACCGAATGTTTTCCGTACCCACAAAACTCCTGGAGGGGGTTATCCAATGGTTCATGCCCGTCATGCCGTCGCCTCGATCCTGCGCGGCGCCCACAGCGCCGCGATCGCGCGCGAATCACGCACCCGGTTCGCCGCTTCCGCCAGCGCAATCCCCCTCGGCGAAAAGTGGCCTGCGGCCCTTTTTGCACGCCCGCCAAAAGGCGTGGTCATTGGCGGGCTTCTGCTCAGCGCCTCGCTGAGCTGGGGGCCCCAGGCGCACGCGCAGCAGGCCCCGGCCAGCAGCGGCGGCGGCCAGGAGCAGACCCAGCAGCTGCAGGAAGTCGAGGTGACCGGTTCGCGTATCAAGCGCACGTCTGACTTCACCACGCCCACGCCCACCACGGTGCTGGACACCACGGCCATGGACAACGCGGGCGTGGTCAACGTCGGCCAGGCCCTGCAGATGGCGCCGGCGAACCTTTCAAGTTTCACCCCCGCCAGCACGGGTAATTCGGCGTTCTTCACCGGCGCTTACATCCCCAATCTGCGCGGCCTGAACCCCTACTTCGGCAGCCGCACCCTGACCCTGATCGACACCCAGCGCGTGGTGCAGACCAATCAGGGCGACAGCTTCGACATGAACTTCATTCCCCAGGTCCTGGTCTCGCGCATCGACACCGTGACCGGCGGCGGCTCGGCGGCCTATGGTTCGGGCGCCATTGCCGGTGTCATCAACGTCATGCTCGACCGTCAGCTGGAAGGCGGCAAGGTCGCCGGTGATCTCTACCAGACCAACGACAGCGACGGCCGCGACCGCCACCTCGGAGCCGCCTATGGCTTCGGCATCGCCGACGATCGTGTTCATATCGTACTCGGCGGCGAATACGAGAAGCAGGATCCGGTGGGCTGCGAGACCGCGCGCAGCTGGTGTGCGCAGAACAAAGGCTTCTACCAGAGCGGCATCACATCCGGCAGCCAGGCGACCTACAGCCTGGGCACCAACTTACGCACCGCCGTCATGAGCACCACCGGGGTGCTGTCGGGCTTCGCTCTGCCGACCACCACGCTGACCCAGGGCAACTCCCTGGGCACCGGTGGTACGACTTACACCCCCGGCACGACCGCGTATGCCGGGGCGTACAGCGGCAGCACCGTCGAGGGCGGCGATGGCAACACGCTGAACCAGTACACGCAGCTGATGGCAGGCACCACCCGCGGCGTCCTCAGTGCGCTGATCACGGCCAAAGTCACGGACGACATCAACCTGAAAGTCGATCTCAACTGGGGCAAGGTTGAAAGCACCGCTGCCGCCAGCAACCTGTCTGAATACAGCACGATCAACGCTGACAACGCCTATATCCAGGGCACCAGCCTTACGACCGCCGTGGCGAACGGCAATACCTACCTGTTCAAGGACTGGACCTCGCAGGTCGACCAGCACATCTACACCTCCACCACGGTCAAGCGCGTGTCGGTGGGCCTCGATGGCCATTTCGGCGACTCCTCCTGGACCTGGAACGGCTATGCGGAATACGGTCTGACCAACCGCCTGCAGTATGAGCCGAACGAGGTCCACGCCACCTCGCTCGCCTACGCCCTGGACGCGGTGACGGACACCCGCGTCGGCTCTTCAACCTACGGCCAGACGGTCTGCCGTGTGACCCTGACCGGCAGCACGGACCCGCTCGCCGCAGGCTGCGTGCCGATCAATCCGTTCGGCACCCAGGCGCTGTCGTCGGCGCAACTGGCCTATGCCTTCGGCAGCCTGGAAGAAGAACTGCGCTACGAGCAGACGGTGGTGGCATTCAACTCCAGCGGCGACATCTTCCAGGGCGTCGGTGCCGGCGCCTGGTCCGCCGCCGTCGGCGCCGAATGGCGCCAGGAAGTCGGCAACAACCTCGACAACGACCGCCTGGGCAATGGCTGTGCGGCCAGCATCGGCATCACCAGCGCGGCCGAGTGCCTGGCTCGCGCCACGGACTTCAGCGCCCAGTACGGCACCTCCTTCGGCGGCAGGACCACGGTGGAGGAAGGTTATCTCGAGCTGAACCTGCCGCTGCTCAAGGACCTGCCCTTCGCCCGCAGGCTGGACCTCGATATCGCCGGCCGTGAGTCGCACTACCAGGAAACCGCCCTGTACGGCGCCGCCTTCACCGACTATACGGACGATCCCGGCGCGTTCCCCGAAGCGCCGGTCAGCGATGCCACCCATAACCTGACCACCTGGAAGGCCTCACTGGCCTGGGAACCGGTGGAAGGCGTGCGCTTGCGCGCCAGCCAGTCGCGCGACGCACGTGCACCCAACTTCCGTGAGCTGTACTACGGCCAGACGCTGAAGTCGGGCGCCGAGGGTGGCTACTACGGCTACTGCCAGGCAACCGGTGAATCGAACTACTACACCAACCCCTGTGACATCCACCTGTACGGCAACACCAATCTGGCGCCGGAAACCTCCGACACGACCACCCTCGGCGTCGTGCTGACACCGGCCCAGCTGCCCGGCCTGCAGTTCTCGGCCGACTGGATTCACGTGCATATCGCCAATGCGATTTCGCAGGCGAACTACGTCTTCACCGAACAGCAGGTCATCCAGAACATCAAGAATGGCGGCAACGGCCTGGTCTCCTCCGGCTCGATGACCTGGAACACCGGGACCGGCGCGGGCCAGTGCGGCACCATCCTCACCTGCATGAACGACTGGCTGGCCGGTGGCAGCGGTGACGTGCTCTCCGTCAATTCGACCTCGTACAACGGCGCCTACTACGATGAGCGCGCGGTGGACTTCTCGGTCAGCTACCTGTTGCCGTCGCTCCCGGATGGCTCCAGCCTGTCGGCCCGCGCCCTGACCACCTGGACCAGCAAGCAGGAATTCCAGAGCTATGCGGGCGGCCAGGTATACGACCTGCTGGGTCAGAACGGTGGCAACGCCATGCTGAACGACTTCACGCCGGCCCCGCGCTGGCGCGGCAACCTGTCCCTGACCTGGACCAAGGGTATCCTGAGCCTGACCCCGATGATGACCTGGGTGGGCCATGGCACCCTGCTGAACAATGGCGTGACGCCGCAGCAGACGGAACTGTACGAGTACGTGGCCAGTGGCAAGGCGTCGGCCGCCGGCCAGAGCTATGTCCTGCTGCCGTTCAACTACGTCCCCAGCTACTTCAAGTTCGACATGAACGCGACGCTGGACTTCGGCAGCTGGGGCGTCCTCAAGGACCTGCAGGTCTACACGCAGGTGAGCAACCTGTTGAACAAGGCGCCGCCGTTCGCCGCCGCACCGAGCGGCGGGCTGTTCGGCACCGGTGGTGTAGCCGGCACCAACGCGACGCTGTACGACACCCTGGGGCTGGCCTATCGCGTGGGCTTCCGCGCCACGTTCTGATCTGACCATGCATGGCCTGGCGGGCTGACAGGCCCGGCGCAAGGCCATTTTCAAAGGCCGCAATCCCCACGGATTGCGGCCTTTTTTGTTGCTTAATCAAACTTTACATCTATTCACAGCAATAGACGCGCAACACGCCTGGCCGCCCATTGCGGCCCGAAAATTTTGCAAATAGATTGGGATCCAACGAGGTCGCAATGCGGTATCGCCCTGAAGGCGTCACTGCAATAGAACAACAGCGGCCGAGGGAGGGTTCATGACAATCGCCAGCACGCACTGACGGACACCGGTCTCCGCAGAGTTTTCCGTATTTCGAATGGCGGCCCGCTGCAAGGGCCGCCTGCAGGGAAGTTTTTTTCTGAAAATCGCAGGGGGTTCACATGGCTTCAGTCCACCAGGTCGTCAGCGCCACACTCCGCGCGGCCCGCAGTGCCGCACTGGCACGCGAATCACGTGTCCGGTTCTCCGCCTCGGCCGGCGCGCTGGTGCTCAGCGCCTCGCTGACCTTGGTACCGCACGCTCACGCCGCCAATTCTGACGCCAGCAGCAATCCGCCGGCGGCAGCCACCGACGAGCCGTTGCAGGAAATCACCGTCACCGGTTCGCGCATCAAGCGCACCACCGACTTCACCACCGCCACCCCGACCACGGTCATCGACACCACGACCATGGAAAACGCGGGTATCGTCAATGTCGGCGATGCACTCAGCATGTCGCCGTCGAACATTTCCAACTTCACCCCGTCCACCACCGGCAACAGCGCCTTCAACACCGGCGCCTACGTGCCCGACCTGCGCGGCCTGAATCCGTACTTCGGCAGCCGCACCCTGACGTTGGTGGACGGCCAGCGCGCCGTGTCCACCAACACCCTGGACAGCTTCGACCTGAACTTCATCCCGCAGGTGCTGGTGCAGCGCATTGACACCGTCACCGGCGGCGGTTCGGCGTTGTACGGCTCCGGCGCCGTGGCCGGCGTGGTCAACGTCATCCTGGACCACCAGCTGGAAGGCGGTAAATTCGACGCCGATATGTACGATACGCATTACAACGACGCCAAGACGAAACACGCCGCGGCAGCCTACGGTTTCGGCATCGCCGACAACCGCGTCCACATCGTCGTCGGCGCCGAGTACCAGAAGCAGGACCCGGCCTCGTGCCAGAACTCCGGCCGCAGCTGGTGTTCGGCGAATTACGGTCCGTACTACACCGGCGGGAGCTTCGGCCCTGCCTTCGCCTGGATCCCGAGCTACTCCACTGCCAGCCGGCTTACCACCAACACCAGCTACGCGGGCGTACTGGGTGGGTACAGCCCCGTCTCCTTTGGCATTGGCGGTCCCGCCTATACGACCGATTCAATCGGCGTGGGCAACACACCCTTCAACCTGAATGCCTCGTCCAACGCGTTCCTGGGTTCCTACTACGGCGCTTCCGCGGGCGGCGACGGCGAACCGGCCAATGAGCACACCAACCTGATGACCGGCGTAACCCGCGGCATCATCACGGGCCTGGTCACCGCCAGGATCACCGACAGCATCACCGCCAACCTCGATCTCAACTGGGGCAAGGTCGAGGCCTACAACCCCAACGACAACTTCGGCGTTGAAAGCGGCACTCTCGGCAGCGACAACTACTACGCAGACAAGGTCATGGGCCTGGCCCCCGGCACCGATTACCTGAGTGCCGGCTATACCGCCGGCTACTACTCCAAGGACTTCAGCAACCTGATCAACTTCAGCCAGACCAACGACACCACCCTGAAGCAGGCCGCCCTGTCCTTCGACGGCAAGATCGGCCAGACCTCCTGGACCTGGGAAGCCCGTGGCCTTTACGGCGAAACCAACAATGTCGAAAGCGGCCAGGAGTTCGGCACCCTGCGTCGCAGCATGGCACTCGACGCCATTGCCGATGCCAATGGCCTCGCCGTCTCCCGCGTCAGCCAGGGTCTTGCCAGCGCCGTGGCCGCCACCTATGGCGTGTATGGCGGCCAGGGTGCCTATGGCGCGATCAACAGCGCATTGCCCACCTATGCCAAGGCCTACAACTACATCGATCCGACCAGCCCGTACTATTCCGCGTACACCGCCACGGCCCTGAACCCGGTTTCCGGCATGACCCTGGGGCAGACGCTGAATTACTTCGCCAGCCAGTACCAGGCCGGCGGCGCCTGTGCGGGAGTGACCCTGAATCCCTTCGGCACCCAGGCGCTGTCGCAGCAGAGCGTCGATTGCGCCAGCAGCCTGCTGTCGCTGACGCTGCAGCAGAGCATGACCGCGTTCAGCTTCAACACCTCCGGCGACTTCTGGAAGGGCATCGGCGCCGGCGCCTGGTCCCTCGCCACCGGCTATGAGTGGCACCAGGAAGTCACCCATAACGACTTCACGCAGTGTGCGGGTGCCCACAACACCCTGGGCAACGCCAACCTCACCGAGACCCAGAAGGAGTGCCTGGCAACCGCCACGGACCTGGACTACCAGTACGGCAACGACTACGGCGGCTCCTCCACCATGAACGAGGTCTATGCCGAGTTGAGCCTGCCATTGCTCAAGGACGCGCCCTTCGCCAGGATCCTGGCGCTGGACGTCGCGGGCCGCGAGTCCTTCTACACCAACAAGGCGCTGTACGGCGTGGATATCGTCCCGGGCACCGAGGGCACCGGCTCGCTGTTCACCTACAAGGCCTCGCTGGTGTGGTCGCCCGTGGACTCCCTGCGCTTGCGCGGCTCCTACTCGCATGACTCCCGCGCCCCGGATCCGCGCGACCTGTACTACTCGCAGAGCTTCGTGCCCGGCTCGGTCTTCGGCAGTTGCAACAACTACTACAGCAGCGGCACCGCCCAACCTTGTACGTTGAACTTGCTGGGCAATGTGAACCTGCGGCCGGAGACCTCTGACAATGGCACCATCGGCGTGGTGTTCACCCCGGACTTCCTGCCGGGTTTCCAGGCCTCGGCGGACTGGTTCGCCGTACGCATCGACGATGGCATCGAGGGCGGCAGCTATACCACCGACCGCGCATTGTGCTTTGCAGGCAACAACAGCTACTGCAGCGGCATCACCTTCTCCGGCGCAACGGACGCAGCCTCGCAGGCGGCGGCGCTGGCGGCATGGCGGAATGGTGCGAACAACATCGTGTCCGAGAACGCCCTGGCCTACAACGGCGGCACCTTCACCGAGCGCGGCATGGACCTTTCGCTGAGCTATGCCATGTTGCTACCGGGTAATTTCGGCAGCCTGACCGCGCGCGCCCTGACCACCTGGGTGGGTGAGGAACGGGAGTCCGACGTCCCGGGGGCCCCGTCCCAGGACCTGCTGGGCCAGACCGGTTACACCGGCTTCCTGTCAAACTTCCAGTCGGCAGCCCGTTGGCGCGGCAACATGTCCGTCACCTGGACCAAGGGGAATTTCAACCTGACCCCGAACGTCAGCTGGGTGGGCCAGGGCACCATCAGCAACCAGGCCATCCACTGCAGCGCATCGGACTTCAGCACAACCGACACGGGCACGATGTGTAACTGGGCTTACAACTCGTACTTCAACGGTTCGGCGAACCAGACGGCCGCCCAGAAAGCCGCGTTCACCTACAACACCCTGTATGCCCTCACCTACCTGCCCAGCAACGTGGCCAATCATGTACCGGCGTACTTCATCTTCGGGTTGAACGCGTCCTACACGCTGGACAAGATCCCGGGCATCAAGAACCTGACGCTGTGGGGCCAGGTGAACAACCTGCTTAACAAGGCCCCGCCGTACACCAACAGCACGACGACCAACCCGGTGTTCTACGACCAGCTGGGCCAGGCCTACCGGGTAGGTTTCCGCATGACGTTCTGACCTCGAGCCGCCTTCAAGGCCCGGGCAGCAGGAAGCTCCTGCCCGGGCCTTTTTCTTTTCCCTGTCGTCAGGCATAGAACATGGTCTTGTTCCCATGCGGAAAAGATGGTGACTGCCTATTGGTTTGCTGCATCGCAATTACTGCATGGCATCATCCAATGCTCAGGATTAAAAATCCCTGAAAATTCCGTATAAACATGCGCACCCCAGGATGCTTCCCGGACATTCTCGGTGTTGTATCCGCAACGCCTGCTGGTGTTGCTTAGTCCACAGAATCCGAGAGCCAGGGCAGGAATTTACAAATACCGACTTAAGCCCTATTGCATGAGCAAATCTTAACATCTAGATTGCATCCGCAGAGGCCGCACTGGGATCCCGTCAGCAGGACGAGGCAACCAGAAAACAACAGCGGTCCGGGAGGGGGTTTTGAAAATCGCTTATGCACCAGGCGGGCCTGCGGTGCCTGCCCTTGATTCCGGCATGACGCCGGCGTGCCTCGTTTCCAGCCCGCGACACCTCGACACCTTGTAGTTCAGCGCTTGTTGCCGCTGCAATTTTTCCATTTCCCGGGTGGCTGCTCCGCGGCCGTCATCAGGGAAGCCTTGCCAAAAAAACCGTAGAGGGGAGTTCCCAATGGTCTCTGTACGTCAAGCCGTCAGTGCGACACTCCGCGCCGCCCGCGACGCCGCCCTAGCCCGCGAATCACGTAGCAGGCTGCTCACCACCTCACTCGGAGCCCTGGTGATGAGCGTCTCGATGTCCTGGGCACCGCCATCGCACGCCGCGGACACCCAGACCAGCGACTCCGGCGAACAACTGCAGGAGATCACGGTCACGGGTTCACGCATCAAGCGCACGACCGATTTCACCACCGCCACCCCCACCACGGTGATCGACACCACCGCCATGGAAAACGCGGGCGTGGTCAACATCGGCGATGTACTGAGCATGGCGCCGTCCAATGTCTCCAACTTCACCCCGCAGACCACTGGCATGGGGAGCTTCAACACCGGCGCCTACATCCCGGACCTGCGCGGTCTGAATCCCTTCTTCGGCTCCCGTACCCTGACCCTCGTGGACGGCCAGCGGCCCGTACCCACCAGCACCCTGGACAGCTTCGACCTGAACTTCATTCCGCAGGTTCTGGTGCAGCGTGTGGATTCCGTCACAGGCGGCGGCTCCGCGGCTTACGGCTCCGGCGCCGTCGCCGGCGCCATCAACATCATCCTGGACCACCAGTTGGAAGGCGGAAAGTTCGACGCCGACACCTACGATACCCACTACAACGACGCCAGAAGCAATCACGTTGCCTTCGCCTACGGCCACGGCCTGTTCGACAACCGGGTGCACTTCGTGATCGGCGCCGAATACCAGAAGCAGGATCCGGCCGAGTGCCAGACCTCCGGGCGCGCCTGGTGCGCCGCCAATTACGGGCCTTACCAGACTTCGACCATCCTGGCTTCAGGCTATGGCAAGGCCACTACCGCCATATACGCGGTGGGTACCGGGCTGACCCAGAACGTGAACCCGTATGGCGTGTACGCGCCGATCGGTTTCAACGGCGGAACCTTCTCTTACGGCGTCCCTCTTGGATCGCTCCAGTCAGGCTCGCCCGACGGCCTTGGGACGGTGCCATTCGACAGCAACGGCAGCGCGTACAACAGCTATGCGCCCGGCGGCGGCGGCACCCTGGAAAACCAGTATGCGAACCTGATTACGTCGGTGAAGCGTGGCGTGATCACCGGCATGGTGAGCGCCAAGATCACCGACAACATCAACATGAATGTCGACTTCAACTGGGGCAAAGTCGAGGCGTTCAACCCACTGAGCAATTTCCAGATCCAGACCACCAACGTCCTGGGCTTCGACAACCCCTACCTGCAGGCCGTCTCCGGCCTGAATGAAGCCCAGCTGAGGGCCAACGCCACCGCCGCCGCCGCCGGCACTGCCCCGAACCTGTTCGGCATCGCCGACTCCCCCGGTTACACGGTGGCCAAGGACTGGAACGCACAGATTCCGGATACCCAGTTCAACGACACCACCCTCAAGCAGATTTCAGTCAGTTTCGACGGCAAGATTGCCGGCACTTCCTGGAACTGGGATGCCCACGCCCTGTATGGCAAGGTCGACAACATTGAGGGCTCGAACCATGAGCCTTCCGTGCTTGAGTACAGCATGGCGCTGGATAGCGTGACTGGCCCCAACGGCCCCACCTGCCGTGTGAACATGGCTGGCGGACTTGCCGCCGCTGCCGCCAGCGCGAATGCCATGTACAGCACCCCCGGCCCCTTCGGGCCCCAGACAGGCGGTCTCGGCGGGGTGTTCGGACTCTCCGGCGGCCTGCCGGTGTGGGCAGCGGTGTACAACGCAACTCAGGTCTACAATCCCATCAACCCGCTGACCGGCTTGACCGAGGGCGCCACCCTGGCCTACCTGGCCTCGCGTAACGGTGGCTGTCAGACCCTGAACCCGTTCGGCAACGCGCCCCTGTCCACGGCCGCCATCGACTACGGCACCGGCCGGCTGGCGCTGGCGCTGCAACAGAGCATGACCGCCCTCAGCATCAATGCTTCTGGCGAAATCTTCAAAGGCATTGGTGCCGGCGCCTGGTCCATGGCTGCGGGCTACGAGTGGCACCAGGAGGTCACCCACAATGACTTCGCGAACTGTCCGGGCGCCCACAACACCCTGAGCAATGACAGTCTCACCGATGCGCAGCGCGAGTGTCTGGCGGTAGCCTCGGACTTCGCCTACCAGTTCGGCAACGACTACGGCGGCAACACCACTTATAACGAAGTCTTCCTCGAACTGAACCTGCCGTTGCTGAAGAATGCGCCCTTCGCCAAGACGCTGGAAGCCGACGTCACCGGCCGCGACTCCTTCTACGACAACAAGGCCCTGTACGGCGTGGGCATCGAGCCGGGGGCCGAAGGCAAGGGCTCGCTGCCTACCTGGAAGGCGTCGCTGGTCTACGAGCCCGTGGACGGCCTGCGCTTCCGCGGTTCGCAGTCGCATGACTCGCGCGCGCCAAACCCGCGCGACTTGTACTACTCCCAGAGCTTCGTGCCGGGCAGCCCCTTTGGCTCGTGCAGAAGCGCTGACAACACGATCGCCAGCCTGTGCACCATCAACCTGCTGGGCAACGTGGATCTGAAGCCGGAAACAGCCAATACCACCACTTTGGGTGTGGTATTCACTCCCTCATTCCTGCCAGGCCTGCAGGCCTCGGCGGACTGGTTCCACGTCAAGGTCCAAAACGGCATCGAGGGCGGCAATGCCTTCGGCCAGGGCGCGCAATGCGTCGGGGGAAGCCAGGCTGCCTGTGACAACCTGACCTTCAACAACCTGTACTACGATGCAACGACCCACCAGCCGGTCGCTGCGGGCACCCCGGGTGCCGTGACCGGGCTGGCTGCCTGGAAGCTGGG